>Ga0247727_10008840_pt1 | contig 18527 bp, 16 predicted proteins | sample WisWelCaveWW1625_FD_202498 | JGI IMG/M metagenome (GOLD analysis project Ga0247727, IMG submission 202498) | Biofilm microbial communities from Wishing Well Cave, Virginia, United States - WW16-25 | ecosystem: Environmental > Aquatic > Deep subsurface > Groundwater > Cave microbial mat | place... | reverse complement strand
TCATGTCAGTTCTGCAACTCGAAGGCGCCGACGTCGCGCACCGGTGAACCGTTGAGGCCGAAGTCCACGACGCGCGGATAGCCCGGGCCGCGCACGTCGGTGGTTTCGGAGGCGAAGACCGTGCCGCCGCCGATGTCAATCAAGGGGCTGGCCGCGCTCGGGAACACCTTGCCCAGAAGCGTATTCATCCATGTGAAGGCCGTGAGCGAAGGATCCGTGTAGAAGTTGTTCCGGACCGGAGTGTATCTGAAGCCGAACGGCGGAAAGTCGGTGCCGAGGTTCGAGTAGGACGTGGATTCGAACATCCGCAGCCAGAGATGGTCCGGAGGAGGAAGGTCCGGATGAGGAGGCTCCGGGTAGAAGGCTTGATCCTCGATGTCCGCACCGTTGATCCAGCGATTCTTTTTCAATACGCTGTTGTCCACCGAAGATGCATCCGACCACAGAAGGGTGATTAGACCCAGCGATGGATCGTCCATCTGGAGCATGGAGACCGCGTAGGGCGTCACGCAGTCCGTGAAGGTGACGTGAGAAAGATTCACGGTCGCGTAGTGCGTTTGGTTCTCCGACATCACTGTGAGCGGCGAGATGTGTCGAGGAATTTCGTCGCGATTGGGGAAATAGGGAATAAAGGTTGACTCAAGAGGAGCCTTGCCCTCGTTCGCCGAAATGACCGTGTTGGTGACCGCGATCTGGTGATGCCGAGCAGTGTCCCCACTTACAAGATAGAACTTCAGCCCCGTAGTGTGGTTTCGCGCCAGCAGGCTGCGATGCATCTCGAGGTTGATCTCGGCCTCTTGCAGACGCACGTAGAATCCCTGACCCTCTACGCTGGAATCCAGCACCAAGCCGTTACGGGAGAAGTTGCAGAAGTCCACGTCCACGTTCTGGAAGGCGTCGTTCTCATCCGGGAAGGAGACCAACTCAAGATACGCGCCATGATTGTAATTGTCTCGCGCCTCCGTCTCGCGGAATTCAACGTCTTGCCAATTCCCCTTCTCGAGAGCCGCGAGGTGAATGCCGGATCCGGAGAAGGTGAACAGCGTAGTCGGTGAGAGAACAGGCCCAATGGGCGGAGACGCCTCCCCGTTGTAGGCAGCATCGCAGGAGAGGAATTCGATCTCCGCCTCCGCATTTCCGCCGCCTCGGATGAAGGCGAAGACGCCGTCCCCCTCGGCGTCCCACAGCACGGTGTTCTGGATGGTGGTCCTGCCGCGTGCGTCGCCGACCCAGGCGTTCTCGACGCAGGCGCCTTGAATCTTGTGGAGCGGGCTTGGCGGGATCTGCTGGACGAAAGGTTGGCCGGAGATGTGCGAGTTGTTGAGGGTGAAGATCAGATAGTCTTCCACGCCACCGCCGTTCTGAATGGTGAGCATCGTGCTGCGCAGATCCGTGCCTTGGGGACGCATGTCAACGTGGATCAGGGAGATCTTCGGGCTTTGCTGTCCGCTATCGACGTCAGTGCCGGTGACCACTTCCACAACCTGCTTGTCAGGCTGAAAGACGGTTCCACTCGGGCTTCGAAACACCGAGCGCTTGACCGTGATGTCCGCGCTCAAGTAGTTGATCAAGATCACCGCCGCCTGGTGGCATTCGTACGCAGATACTCCATCCAGAATCACCTTCAGGACTAAAACCTGCATGATGGGATCCTCCTGGATCCGATATGCGACCTCGAAGTCACGGACCTCGACGCCCTGGTTCAGGTTCGGGGTCGGGGTGATCGTCGTTGCCAGGTATGCGTTGATTCCTTGGGGAATGGCGGTGTCGCCCCCGAAGAACTGGAAGCACGTCTGCGCAAGAGAGATACCTCTCGTGAACACCGCCGTCGGCGGCCGCTGGCCCGGGAGCAGGCCGTTTTTGTCCCAGTAATCCACTCGGACTCCTTGCGGGATCGCGATCGGAAACTCCTCGTCAGACCATCCGCTGCCGACACTCAGGTCAGTGTAGGTCGCCGCGGAGCCGTTGCCGGCTACCTTGAGCACGGAGCCTGGAATCAACTGCAATTGATTCTGGCCGATCGCAAAACTCAACGAGCGATACGGATCCGTTTTGGACAGTCCGGTGGCATTGGGATTGGTCGCGGTCGAGTCCACGTAGATCGTGATCTGCGCGAAGGCCGGGTCACGGAGGAGAACAAGTCCAAGAAACAAGGCGATAGCCTTGTTCAATGGGGGGGGGGGCCGAAGGGTTGGAGGCTCATGGTTCGTGGTTCTGTGAGCGGAAGAAGGAAGGAAGGGTGACGGGTAGGTCACCGGATTGAGAGTACCACCTGTGTCACGGCGAGCAACCGCCGATAACTGGAATTTCCCACGCACTCCTTCCGTGGCCGCGGCCGGCTCCTGCGACCGCCGATGGAGGATTCCCTGCCGAAACCGCTTCAGCCTCGGCGCGCCGCTGCAGCCGCGGCGTACACCGCCGCCGTCTCTCTCGCGCAGCGCTCCCATGAGAAAGTGCGCGCGCGCTGGCGCGCCACCGCGCCAGCCTGGCGCCGCCAGGCTTCTTCGGCGACGATGCGCTCGATGCCCTCCGCGATGGACTCGACATCCTTCGGCGCGACGAGCATCGCGCTCGGTCCGGCGACCCACGCCGGCGAGGTCTTGACGGAGACGACCGGCGGCACTCCGCACGCCATCGCCTCAAGAACCGCCAGCCCGAAGCCCTCGTGCATCGAGGGGAACACGAAGGCCAGCGCGCCCTGATAGGCGCGCAGCAACTCCGCGTCGGGCAGCGACTCGATCCAGCGGATGCGCCTGCGGTGCTTCGAGGACTCCATCCGGTTGAGGAAATCCTCGTAGTCCCAGCCGCGCCGCGCGATCAGCAGCCAGTCCGGCGCCCTGTCGCGTTCCCACGCGCGCTCAAGCGCGAGCAGCAGGCGCATGTAATTCTTGCGCGGCTCGAGGGTCCCGACCGTCAGCAGGTAGCCCTGCTGCGGGAGTTCGCGCTCGGCGGGCCTGAAATAGGGCGCGACGCCGTGCGGCACCACGACGACCTGCTCCGCGCGCGCGCCCATCAATTCGGCGTCGTCGCGCGCGGGCTCGCTCGGCACGATCACGCGGTCCGCCTCGTTGACGGCGCGCCGCACGCGGCCCAGCAACTTCGCGGAGTCCCAGCCGTGGAACTTCGGGTTCAGCACGAAGGCGGCGTCGTGCAGCGTCATCACGGTGGCCGAGCCGCGCACCTTCGGATAGGTGTAATCGGTCCAGTGGAACACGTCGGCGCCGCCGGGCGCCGCCCACGGCGTCAGCGTGCGGCGCATGCGCCAGCGCCGCGCGCGCAGAGCCTGCGGCAGCGTGCCGCCGGGCTGCCAGGCGCTGGCGAAGAACTCCAGGTACGGCCCTTCCGCATCGGGAAGTTGCGTCAGCGCAGAGCCGAGTTCGCGCACGTAGCGCCCGATGCCAGCGTAGTCGAAGAGCGCGGGACGCAGGTCGAAGCCGACGTTGGGGGGGGGGTCGGTGGCCGACATGCCGTTAGCGGCCGGGCGCCTTGGCGGTCAGCCGCGCGGGCGCGGCCTTGAGAGTCTGTTGCGCGAGCATGGAGCCGCGCATCTTAGCCCGTCAGATCGGGTCCGCGTGTACCGTCACCGTCGAGTTCAGCAGCGCGCGCTCCACCGACACGCGCACCTGCTCGCCGAGGTCGTGCGCCTCGACGAAACTCATGCCGCGGTCGAGATCGAGATGCAGTTCCACGAAGATGTCCGCGCCGCTGCGGCGCGAGCGCAGGTTGTGGAAGCCGGCGACGCGCGGCGCGAAGCCCGCGACGGTGCGCAGAATCGCCGCGGCCTCGCCCGGCCGCAACCCGCGGTCCATCAGCGTCTCCAGCGAATGCAGAAAGATGCGGCGCGCGGTGTTGAGGATCAGCACCGCGATGCCGAGGCCGACCGCCAGATCCGGCCACATCTGGCCGTCGAGCAGCCACGCGCTGACGAGGCCGATCGCCACGGACGCGTTGAGCAGCAGGTCGCTGGCGTAGTGCTGCGCATCGGCCTCCAACGCCGGCGAGCCGGTCGCGCGCGCGCCGCGCCGCAGGTTCCAGACCAGCCACACGGTGACGGCGCTGGAGAGGATCATCACGCCGACGCCGAGCCACTCGCCTTCGAGTCGCGCTTCCTCCTGGTGCAGGAAGCGGTCCACCGTGTGCGCGACGAAGCCGAGACCCGCGAGCAGCACCACGATGGCCTGGAACAGCGAGGCGAGTCCTTCCGCCTTGCCGTGACCCCACGGGTGGTCGGCGTCTGCGGGGCGCTCGGCCGTGGTGACCGCCCACAGCACCAGCAGCGAGGCCAGCATGTCGAACAGCGAATCGAGCGCGCTGCCGAGCATCCCGGAGGAGCCCGTGTAAAGCCATGTCAGCCACTTCAGCGCCACCAGCCCGAGCACGACCTTGACGGTCGTCAGCGCGGTGCGGGAGCGGGGCAGCGGGGAGTCGGGCATGGCGCGGGAAGGAAACAGGCGTTCGCTGCGACCATACTCTAGGAGGAGGAATGGTCCGCGACGATCGCCGGCGACGCGGCGGGCTACCGCTCGCGCCCCTGCTGCTGCTCGGGGCCGGGCTGCTGCTGCTCGCACTCGGCTGGCTGTTCCTGGCGAGCGGCGCGCCGGACGAGCCGCTCGCGCCGCCGGCGCTGGCACCGGAGCAGCCGGCCGACCTCGGCGACGTGCACCCGGGCGAACTGGGCGCGCTGGCGCCCGGCACGCTGCCCGGCGCGGGAGATCTGCTGGTCGAGATGCGCTGGCTCGGCTCGCGCGACGACACGCGCGAGGCCCCGCACCTGCCCGGGCGGCTGGAGGGCCGCGTCACCGGGCCTGACGGCAAGACGGTCGCAGGCGCGCGCGTCAGCGTGGTCGGCGGCCCACAGGACGGCCGCTTCGCGCGCACCGATGCCGGCGGCTTCTACTCGCTGGGCCAGTTGCTGGCGGGCACGCACTTCTTCGCGCTGGAAGGGGGGGGGCTCTCGCGCACCGTGGCGATCCAGCGCGTGCTGGAGCGCGCGACGACGCTGCGCGACTTCGCGGTCGGCGCGCCGGTGGACGTGCGCATTCTGGTCCGGAATTTCGAGGGCAAGCCGCTGGCCGGCGCCGAGGTGCGCGCGGATCTCGGCGAGCGCAGCGGCGTGAGCGGCGAGGACGGCATCGCGCTGGTCGCGGGCGTGCCGGCCGGCCCGCGCGTGCTGGTGGACCTGCGCGCGCCGGGGCACGTGCCGGTGCGCTACGAAATGAACCTGCACTCCGGGTTGCTCGGCGAGCCGATCGAACTGCCGGCGCTGCCCAAGGCAGGCACGCTGCGCGTGGCGGTGCGCTCGTGGCCGGGCGGGCCGCCGCCGCGCGTGACGGTGGTGCCGCGCGCCACCGGGCCGGGGCCCTACCAGCCGACGTGGGAGGTCTGGCAGGATGTCGAGGTGGATCGCGAAGGATTTGTCGAGTTGACAGGCCTGCCGACCACTTACCTCCTTGACGTGCGCGTCGGGCATCCGATGGGCGTCGCCGAGCCGCCGATGCGCCCGCTGCGGCCCTCGGCGGAGACGGTGTCGGTCGCCGAATTCGTGGTGCGCCGCTCCAGCGCGAGCATCGAGGGGATCGCGCTCGACGAGAGCGGCGCGCCGGTCGCGGACGCGGACGCGCGCCTCGCGGCGGTGCGGCCGGATCAGGTGCTGGCGCGCCTCTATCCCGGCCTCGCGGAGGCGCCGGTCTCGGTGCCGCTGCCGGTGCCCGGTGCGCTGCGGCGCAGCGTGCGCACCGATCGCGACGGCCGCTTCCGCATCGCGGTCGGCGATCACCCGGACGGCACCGGGCATCTGATCTTGACATTGGAGAAGGAGGGCTTCCGGCCGGCGCGCGTCGAGGTGCGCACCGCCGCGCGCGAGAGCGTGGTGCGGATGACGCGCGCGGTGCGCGCAAGCGGCCTGCGGCTGGTGCGCAACGACGGCGGCGAGTTGCCGCCGGCGCGTTTCGTGCTGGACGGCGCGGAGGCGGACGAGGCGGACGGCGCGGGCCTGGGCGGCCTGTGGCCCGGCTTCTACGAGATCCTGGTGACGCGCGGCGGCAAGCAGTTGCTTTACCGCGCGGCGTTCTGGATCGAGAGCCTGACCGAACTGGACTTGTCGCCATAGCGACCGGCCTAGAATGCCGCCATGCGGCGGCTGAAACTGGGCGAGGACTGGAGCGCGGACGACCTGCTCGCGCTGGCGCGCGGCGAGGACGTGAAGTTGGAGTTCGGCCGCGCGGCGCAGGCGCGTGTCGCGAAGGCGCGTGCGGCGATCGAGCGCATACTCGCGGGCGGGCGGGCGGTCTACGGCGTCAACACCGGCTTCGGCGCACTGGCGAAGGAGCGCATCGCGCCCGCCGACCGCGGCGCGCTGCAGCGCAACCTGCTGCTCTCGCATGCAGTCGGCTGCGGCGCGGATCTGCCGGCGCCGATCGTGCGCGCGGCGCTCGCGCTGCGCATCCACTCGATGTGCCGCGGCGTGAGCGGCGTGCGTCCGGAACTCGTGCGCTGGCTGATCGCGCTCTTTGACAGCGGCTGGACGCCGCGCGTGCCGGAGAAGGGCAGCGTCGGCGCCTGCGGCGACCTCGCGCCGCTCGCGCACCTCGCGCTGCCGGTGATCGGTGCCGGCGAGATGCGCGGGCCGGAGGGCCAGACGCTACCGGCGGCGCGCGCGCTGAAGAAGATCGGGCTGGCGCCGCTGGCGCTGGAAGCCAAGGAAGGCCTGGCGCTGATCAACGGCATGCAGATCAGCAACGCGCTGGGGCTCGCCGCGTGGGCGCGGCTGCGCACTTGCAGCGTCACCGCCGACCTCGCCGCCGCGCTTTCGGTGGAGGCGCTGCTCGGCAGCCACCGCCCCTTCGACGCGCGCGTGGTCGGCGTGCGCCCGCACCCGGGCGCCGTGCGCACGGCGGCGAACCTGCGCAAGATGCTGAAAGGCTCCCAGGTTGCCGAGTCGCACCACGACTGCGGGCGCGTGCAGGACCCGTACTCCTTCCGCTGCGTGCCGCAGGTGCACGGCGCGGCCAAGGACGCGCTCGCGCACCTCGGCGCGGCGCTGGCCTGCGAGGCCGACGCGGTGAGCGACAATCCGCTGGTGTTCGCGGACGGCGCGGACGTCGTCGTCAGCGCCGGCAACTTCCACGGCCATCCGATCGCGCTGCCGCTCGACTACGCGGCCAACGCGGTCGCGGCGTGGGGCAACATCAGTGACCGGCGCGTCAGCACGCTGATCAACCCGGCGATGAACGCCGGCCTGCCGGCCTTCCTGACGCCGAAGCCCGGCCTCAACAGCGGCTTCATGATTCCGCAGGTGGTGGCCGCGGCTCTTGCCAGCGAGAACAAGTTGCTGGCCTCGCCCGCGAGCGCCGACACCATCACCACCAGCGCCGATCAGGAAGACCACGTCTCGATGGCGAACTTCGCCGCGCGCAAGTTGACGACCGCGGTCGGCAACCTTGAGCGCATCCTCGCGATCGAACTGCTCGCCGCCGCACAGGCGCGCGAGTTCCACCGCGATCTGAAGGCGGGCGCTGGCGCCGAGGCCGCCTATCGGCTGGTGCGCACGCATGCACCGCCGCTCGCGGACGACCGCTGGCTCGCTCCGGAACTCGACCGCATTCTCGCGCTGGTCGCGGACGGCGCCTTCGTGCGCGCTGCGGAGCGCGCCTGCGGTGCCTTGGAAACATGAGGGCTCACCCGAAGCGCCTCGTCGCAGCGATCGCGGCTGCGAGGGCGTAGATCGGCTGCAAATTCTGCCTTTTTCCTGAATTCCTCCGAGACTTTCGGCAATTCCGCCGAATATCATCCAGCCATGTCGGAATCCCTGCACATTGCTTTCGCCGCCGAATCCGCGAAGGGCACTGACCGCGTGCCGCGTGCGATCAAGACCCTCAACGAGCGCTATGCGGATGTGCTTTTCAGCCCGTGGACGATCGAGGACCGCCGCTGCACCGCGATCGCGCAGGCTTCACCCCTCGCGCACCGCGCGGCGCGTCTGACCGAGATGACCTTTGAACTCGCACTGCGCGCGCACCCGCAGCCGGTGACGCTCGGCCTTGGTCTCGCGGCGGGACCTGCGCTCGCGCACGCGCGCGCGCAGGACGCACTCGAATCCGCGGCGCGCCAGCGTTTATCGCTGCAGGCCTCCGGCTTCGACGAGATCGCGGGCGAACTCGGCCTCGGCCACGCGGTGAGCGGAAGTTGGTGCGCGGTCGGCGCGCTGACGTGCAACTGGACCGAGCGCCAGGCCCAGTTCGTGCGCTGGGTGCTGCGCGATGGCGTGCTCGACTGGCGGCGCGACCCGCCGCGCTTCGTGCCGGAACGGCGGCGCAAGGAGGCGGCGCTGGCCTTCGGCGTGAGCCCTTCCGTCGTCACCGAGAGCCTGCAGGCGGCCGACATCGGCGCGTTCCGCCACGGCGTGTGGTCGGCGGCGTGGCAACTCGCGGCGGCGCTGCGCGCCTATCGCTCGACGGCCTCAGCCAGCAGTTCCTCGATGATGCGCTCGTAGTGCATGCGCTGGCGCTCGTGCTCGGCGCCGGTCGCCGGGCCGGCAAAGCCGCTGTGTACCGCGCGCACGCGGCCCTGCGCGTCGAGGAAGACGGCGGTCGGGAAGGCCTTCACCCGCGACAGCAGCGGGAAGGCGCGCGCGGCGGCGTCCTTGTCCGCGATGCCGCCGAGCAGCGTGGGCCACGTCACGCCGTGGCGCGCGCGGAAGCGGCGCACCTGCTCGGCGTCGCGCTCCGCCTCGCCGGTGACTTCGAAGGCGAGACCGACGATCGAGAGGCCGCGCTCGCCGTAGCGCGCGTGCAATTCGGCCCACAGGCGCGCCTCGTCGTTGCAATTCGGGCACCAGGAGCCGAATAGCGCGATCACGCGCGCCTTGCCGGCGAAGGCCGGATCGTCGAGCGCGCGCTCCGTTCCGTCGAGGTCGCGGTACTTCAATGCCGAGAGAGGCGGGCTGGCCGCGGCGGGCGCGACCTCCGCGAAGGGATCGGGCAGCGCGGCCTCCGGATCGCGTGCCGCGTTCCAGGTCTCGTGATGCGCGGCACCGGACCAGAAATCGCCCTCGACGCCGCCGTCCTCGCCGAGCCGCGCGCGGAACAGGAAGGCGTGCGCGCCATCGAAGGTCGAGAGGCGGAGTTCGTCCTCCACGAGTCTGCCGGCGAGGAAGCGGTAGTCCCCGAGCGTTGTCAGGAAGGTTCCCTGCGCGAGGTCGTCGTCGCGCACGAAGAAGATGCCGACGGCGGGATCGGGCGAGCCTTCGAACTGCACGGACCAGCGCCCGGTCCACGCGGCCGGATCGTGCTCGAAGCCCTCGCCGCCGGGCGGAAAGCGGCCCTCCTGGAATGAGGCGGCATGGAACGGCATCTCCACCCAGGTGTTTGGGCCGCGGCGCTTGCGCCACACTCCGTCGAGGCGCGACCCTTCCATTCCCGTCCGCGCGAGGATCTCGGAGTCGTAGTGAGGAAAGCCGAAACGGACTCCGTCGGCGACGGTCGCGCGGAATTCCGGCACCGGGATGCGCTCGCTGCCGTTCAGGATGGCCGCGGCGAATGCTCCAGGCGCGCCCTCGAGCGTGAACTGGAACGGCAACTCGCCCCCTGGGCAGTCGAGCCACGCGCGCCACGCGCCCGTGGGCAGGGCGTAGTTGCCTTGCGAATCGGCGAGTTGCGCGGCGAGCAGGAGCAGGGCAAGCATGCGGCGTCCATGTTAGAACATGGGCACCGCCATGCCGCTTGGCTTCTTTCTCGCGCTGTAGGCGCCTGACACAGCCGGAATAGCGCGTAACCAGGGCTGATCCACGGGGTTTGCCGAGAAGGCAAGAGGCCTCTCCGATGCTCGCGCTCCTCCTCGTTCTCCAATCTCCCGCCACGGTCGCACCGACGACCTGGGATTTTCTGTCCGCCAAGTACGACGCGGACGCCGACGGCCGAATCTCCCACGCGGAGTACACGCGCGGCGTGGAGGCCTTCGCGCGCCTGGATCGCGACGGCGACGGTGCGCTGACACCGGCCGATTTCACCGCGCAGGCCGCACGCGCGCAGGGTGAGAGCCAGCGGCGCGGGCGCGAGGTCCAGCGCCTTCTGATGACGAGATTTCAGGAGGATCGCGTACCCGACCTCGGCCGCGACGAGATGCTGCGCCGGCTGGCGGCGTTCGATCGCGACGAGGATGCAGCCTTGTCCGAGGCCGAGTTTCGCGCGCTGACAAGTTGGTCCGCGCGGCCGGCGGAAAAGACCGCGACGGCAGCGGAGGCGAATGTCTGGCCGAACCTGCTGCGCGCGGCTGACGCGGACGCGAACGCGCTGCTCGCGCACGCGGAACTGGCCGCGCTGTTCGACCGCTGCGACGCGGATCGCGACGGCATGCTGGTGCCACCCTTCCGCGCGCGCCGCGGCGTCGAGTCCGTGCGCCCCGACGGGCCGGAACCGGGAGATCCCGCGCCGCCGCTCGGCGAAGCCGCGTGGGCGGTGGATCGGCCGACCGTGCTGCTCTTCGGCTCCTTCACGTGAGGCCCTTTCCGCGCTTCAGCCGGTCGGCTGAAGGAATTGCACCAGAATTACGGTGCGCTGGCGGAATTCCGTCTGATCTATCTCCGCGAAGCACACGCGGTGGATGGCGATTCGCCGCCGCGCGCGGCCGGTGCGCCCTGCGTCGAAGATCCGGTCACGCTGGAGGAGCGCACGGCGCTGGCGCAGCGTTTCGCGCACGAATCCGACCTCGCGGCAATTCCCCTGCTGGTGGACGGCATGGACGACGCCGCAGGCATCGCCTACGCGGCCGCTCCGGACCGGCTGTACCTGATCGGCGCGGCCGGCAGGGTGCTGTGGAAATCCGGCAAGGGGCCGGCGGGCTTCGATCCCGCGGGCCTCGAGGCGGCGATCCGCACTGCGCTGGGCTTGTAGCGAGCGGTCGTTAGGACGTGCGGAATCGCGCGATTCTGGCGGAATGCGCGTGCCGGAGAGGCGGCCCTGCGTGGCACGCGAATTGCAATCGGACCAAGCCCTCGCTCTAGAGAAGTCAACATGAAACGCATCCTGCTGGTTCTTGGAACTCTCGCAGCGGTTGCCGGCGTCCTCGCGACGACGGGCAGCGCGGCCTCCCAGCCCGCCATCGCCCACGGCGCGATCGCGGGGTCAGTCATCACGCCCGACGGCACCGCAGTGCCGCGCGCCCACGTTGCGCTCCGCATCGAGACGCGCAGAGGGCGCGTTTTCGAGGCGCGCACCGTCTCCGACCACCGCGGCATTTTCCATTTCCGCGGGGTGCCGGTCGGCCACGGCGTGGTCCACGCTGCCCATGAGCACGCCGGCCGCGGCGACGCGCGGGTGGAGGTTCTGGAGAACGAGACGGTGCGGGTGCACGTCGTGCTGCATCACCGCTGAGCGGTTTGCGCGGCCGGGAATCCGGTCCATCCGGGTCCCCGGCCGCAGCGTTTAAAATCGGGGCATGAGTCCCCATCCAGCGGCGGTCGGACGCGTCTGGCCGCGCGCGGCGGCGCCTGTGACGATCAACCCGGGCACGGCGCAGCGAGCGCCGCGCGGCCCGGAACTGCACTGCGCCGACTGGCACGCCGAAGGTGCGCTGCGGATGTTCCTCAACAACCTCGACGCCGAGGTGGCGGAGCGGCCGCAGGACCTGGTGGTGTATGGCGGCACCGGCAAGGCGGCGCGCGACTGGGATTGCGCGCAGAAGATCGTCGCGACGCTGCAGCGGCTCGCACCCGACGAAACGCTGCTGGTGCAGAGCGGCAAGCCGGTCGCGGTATTCCGCACGCACGCGCACGCGCCGAGGGTGCTGATCGCGAACAGCAATCTGGTTGGCAAATGGGCCGATTGGGAGCATTTCCGCGAACTCGAGCGGCGCGGACTGATGATGTACGGGCAGATGACGGCCGGTTCGTGGATCTACATCGGCACGCAGGGCATCTTGCAGGGCACCTACGAGACTTTCGCGGCGGTCGCGAACAAGCGCTTCGGCGGCACGCTGAAGGGGCGCGTGTGCGTGACGGCGGGCCTCGGCGGCATGGGCGGCGCGCAGCCGCTGGCCGTGACAATGAACGAGGGTGTTGCGCTGGTCGCCGACGTGGACCCGAGCCGGATCGAGGTCCGGCGGCGCACGCGCTATCTCGACCAGGTGGCACCGAACCTGACGGAGGCGATCCAGATGGCGTGGTCGGCTGCGCAACGCGGTGCTCCGGTGTCCATCGGCGTCTGCTGCAACGCGACCGAATTGCTCGCGGAACTGGTGCGACGCGATCTGACGCCCGACGTGCTGACCGACCAGACCAGCGCCCATGACCCGCTGAACGGCTACGTGCCGGATGGCATGACCCTCGAAGGCGCGCTGATTCTGCGTACGGCGTCGCCCGCCGAGTACCAGCACAAGTCCTACGCGACGATGGGCCGCCACGTGCGCGCGATGCTGGAGTTGCAGCGTCGCGGCGCCGAGACCTTCGATTATGGGAACAATTTACGCGCCTTCGCGAAGGAGCAGGCGGGCGTTGCGAACGCCTTCGACTTCCCCGGCTTCGTGCCGGCGTACATTCGCCCGCTGTTCTGCGAGGGGCAGGGGCCGTTCCGCTGGGCGGCGTTGAGCGGCGATCCGGCGGACATCCGCAAGACCGACGACGCGATTCTGCGGCTCTTTCCGCACAAGCAGAGTCTCGCGCGCTGGATCCGCATGGCGCAGGAGCGCGTTGCCTTCCAGGGATTGCCCGCGCGAATTTGCTGGCTCGGCTACGGCGAGCGCGACAAGGCGGGGTTGGAGTTCAATCGCATGGTGCGCGAGGGCGAGTTGCGCGCGCCGATCGTGATCGGGCGCGACCATCTGGACTGCGGCAGCGTCGCGAGCCCGAACCGCGAGACCGAGGCGATGCTCGACGGCAGCGACGCGGTGGCCGACTGGCCGTTGTTGAATGGGATGCTCGCGGTGGCGAGCGGCGCGTCGTGGGTGAGCATGCACCATGGCGGCGGGGTGGGGATCGGCTACAGCCAGCACTCCGGGCAGGTCACGGTGTGCGACGGCTCGCCCGCGATGGACGCCCGGATCCGCGCGGTGCTGACCAACGACCCCGGCATCGGGGTGGTCCGGCATCTGGACGCGGGGTATCCCGGGGCCCCCGGGGTGGACCTGGGAGGGCCCCGGAAGGCCTAGTTTAGGTGCAACTTTAAGCTTAACTTGCAGGTTTCACGATAAACTTGCAAGTGAAGATGCCGCGGCCCCACCCCGTCGTCTTGCTTCGTCCGGCCTCGGCCCGCAGCGTGCGGACCGCCCTGATGGAACTGGCCTATGCCCTGGCGGAGGCCCCGAGGCAGGGGGACGCCGACTTGGTGTTGGTGGACGGATCCATCACCCACCGCCGCCTCAAGAAGGAGTGGGAGCAGGCGCGAGCCGTGCTGCGCCCCGAGGTGGCCGGCCGCCTGCAGGTCTGGGCGGTGCGCGGCGCGGCGGCCGAGCGCCTCAACGGCAAGGGCGACGCCAAGGCCAGCGCGCGCGTGCTCCAGGCGGCGGAGGCGGAGCGGCGCACCGGCCGCGCGCGCGCACGGCGCGACGCCGAGTTCGCGGTTTTCAAGATCCTGCTCAACCACTGGTTCGCGGGCGAGGAGCCGATCACGACCGACGCGCTGGCGCGCCGCGCCGGCTTCTCCTACCCGAGCGTCGCCAAGGTGCTGCGCAAATGGGGAACGATTCTGGAGCGCACGAGCGACCGGCGACTGGGCTTCGACGGCTTCCCGCGCGAGGAGTTCGAGCGCGTGCGCGCGCTGTCCGACCGCGCGCGGGCAACGGCGCGCTTTGTCGAGCGCGGGCGCGGTGCGGGGCGTTCGCCGGAGGCGCAGCGCGCGCGGCTGGGAAAATTGCGGCCGGCGGGCGTCGCGCTCGGCGGGGTGGCGGGCGCGCTGCGGCTGTGCCCGGACCTGGACCTGACCGGCGCGCCGCGGCTCGACCTGTCGGTGCATGCGCCGAGCGGGCGTGCGGATTTGACATTCGTCATGGAACTGGATCCCGGGCTCGCGCCGGTGGCGGATCCGCACGCCCCGGCATCGCTGGTGGTGCACGCGGTGCCGCACGCGGATCCGCTGTTCGAGGCCGCGGGCGCGGGCGCGCTGCCGTGGGCGGATCCGGTGGAGTGCCTGCTCGACTTGCACGAAGCGAAACTCGAGGCGCAAGCGGTGCAGTTCCTCGAGTTCCTGACGCTGCGGCGTGCGGCGCTGGCGCTCGGGGTGCGATGAGCCCGCTGTCGCCGCGCGCGGTGCTGCGCGAAGTTGCGGCGGCGGTGCCGGAGGATCTGCGCGCGAGCCTGGTGGTGATCGGCAGCCTCGCAGTGGCGTACCGGCTGCTGCCGGAGAGCGACGGGCTCGGCGTGAGAACGAAGGATGTGGACTGCGTCGTGACGCCGCGCGTCGCCGCGGTGGACCGCGGGCGCGAGGTGGCGCGGCAGTTGCTCGCGGCGGGCTGGTGGCCGCGCGCGTCGGGCGCGTTCGCGGCGCCCGGCGGTGACGCGACGCCGGAGTCCGCGCTGCCGGTGGTGCGGCTTCATCCACCGGGGCGCGCCGATTGGTTCATTGAATTGCTCGCCGAGCCGGAGGTCGGGCAGCAAGGGCGCACGTTCACGCGTCTACCGCTGGGGGAGAGCGAGCACTTCGTTCTGCCGAGTTTCGAATTCGGCGCGGTCGCGACGCACGGCGCGGAGCCGGCCGAGGGCGGGTTGCGCTGCGCGCGGCCGGAGCGGATGGCGTTGTCGCACTTGTTGGAGCATCCGCGGCTGCGGCCGGAGAAGATCGGCGGAACCGAGTTCCGGCGCAGCAACAAGGACCTCGGGCGCGCGCTGGCAATTGCGCTGCTCGACGCCGAGCGGCTGGATGCATGGCCGGAGTCGTGGCTGACCGCGCTGCGCGAATTGTTCCCGCGGCGCTGGCCCGTGTTCGCCGCGCATTGCGGCGACGGCTTGCGCGCGCTGCTCGCGAGCCACGCGGATCTGCGCGAAGCCGCAGAGATCTGCGCCGCGGGCGTGCTGGCGGGGCGTGGAGTGACGACGGAGGATCTCGATATCGCGGGCCGGCGGCTGGAGGTGCTGGTCGTGCGGGAGGTGGAGGAGGTCGGCAGGCGTGCGACGAAGGAGCGGCGATGAGAGACAATCGCTCGGAATGGACGAGCCGGCCGCCACGTCGGCCTTGACAGAACCTACCTTCTCATGGAAGCGGCGCCCTCAATGCCCGCTTCGGCACCAGCAACTGGACGCCGCGCAAGGTGGACATGGTGCTGTGGGCGACGCGCTAGCCTGGCGGTCCTGCCATGTCTTCCTCCGGTTGGGCCTCCGATCTTCCCGCCTTCGAGCGCGCCCCTTCGCGCGAGGTTCTGCAGGCGCTGGAGCGATTCGTCAGCGACCCGGGCCCTGGCCAGCAACGAGCGTGGGCGGAGTCGGTGCCGATGCTGCAGTGCGAGGCGCGCGAAATCCTGGCCGCAGATACTGCGGCCGCCGGCTGGGACGCCATCCTCGAGTTCAGGCTCTTCTATGACGAACGCCGCGCCGATGCCATCGTCCTCGGCAATGGCGCAGTGGCCGTGATCGAACTGAAGGGCAAGGAGCAACCCTCGCGCGCCGACCTGGATCAGGCCGCGGCCTACGCGCGCGACCTGCGCGCTTACCACGCCTGCTGTCATGAACGCCCAGTGACGGCGATCCTCGTTCCCACGCGGGCCGGGCCTGCGGTGCGAGTCAAGGATGGCGTGCATGTGGTCGGACCCGGCGGTCTGGACACCTTGCTGCGCGAATTGGCTCGCGGCCAGCGGGCTCCCGGCCCGAGCCGCGAGGAATTCTTGGACGAGGGAAACTACAGCCCTCTGCCCTCGCTGGTCGAGGCCGCGCGTGAACTCTTTCAATCCGGCACGGTGCGCGAAATTTGGCGGGCGAAGGCGCACACCGATCCGGCGGTGGCAGCCATCGCGCGGATTGCGCACGAGGCGGCGCGCACCAAGACGCGCCATCTCGTGCTGATCACAGGGGTCCCCGGCGCGGGCAAGACGCTTGTCGGAATGCGCGCCGTTCACGCGCATCATCTTGACGATTTGGCCGTTCCGCGGAAGTCCGGCAAGCCCACGGTCCCCGGGATCTACCTGACCGGCAACGGCCCGCTCTCCGAAGTGTTGCAGTACGAACTCAAGAAGGCCGGCGGCGGCGGCAAGACCTTCGTCCGTCACATCAAGTCATACCTCAACGCCTACGTGGGCAAGCCGGAGCGAATTCCTCCGGAACACCTGCTGGTGTTCGACGAAGCCCAGCGCGCGTTCGATGCCGACAAGGTGGCCGACACGCATGCTGCCTGGCCCGCGGAATGGATCGCGTCGGAGCCCGAACTCTTCCTGCGCATCTGCGAGCGCATGCCGGAGTGGTCGGTACTCGTCGGCTTGATCGGTGGAGGCCAGGAGATCTACGTGGGTGAGGAGCGCGGGCTGGTTCAGTGGCGCGAAGCACTTGAGCGCTCGCCAGCCCCTGGCAAGTGGACCGTCCACGCGCCTGCGGGTCTCGAGCCGCTGTTCGCTGGATTTGCCGGCGGCTCGCGCTGGACTCCTGCCCTGAACCTTGACACAGAAATTCGCTTTCACCTCGCAGGCGACCTCCACCGTTTCGTGAGCGGCGTTCTCGAAGGCGAAGCAGGGGCCGCCTCACGCGTGTCCGAACACCTCTGGTCGCCGTTGGGCCGTGAGAGCGACGGGCTAAGGCTTTGGCTGACGCGCGATCTGGATGCCGGCCGGGAGTACCTCCGCGAGCGTTTTCAGAGTGAGCCAGGTACCCGTTACGGGCTCCTCGCCTCCTCGCGCGACAAGGTGCTGCCGGAATACGGCGTCAACAACGATTGGCAGGCGACGAAGACCCTGCGCGTCGGCCCATGGTTCTGCGAGGGTGACGAGCACCCCGGGTCGTGCCGGCACCTGACCACGGTCGCCACCGAATTCGCCGCGCAGGGCTTGGAACTGGACATGGCCCTTCTCTGCTGGGGCAGCGATTTCATCCGCCAGGATGGCGAATGGTCCACTGACCTTGCGCGGGGTCATGGCAAGCGCGGTCGCGCCCGGCCCATTGATCCTTATCAGATGCGCGTGAACGCCTATCGGGTGTTGCTCACGCGCGGCCGCGAAGGAGCGGTCGTCTTCGTGCCGCCGGACGCCCTCTTCGACGAAACCTTCGAGCACCTACTGGCCTGTGGATTCCGCCCGCTCCTCTAGAACTGTCAGATATCCGTTCCGAAGACCCTCCGGGAGCAGGCTGCGCCGCACCTTCTCCCGCGCCGCCGCCAGCAGTTGCCGCGGACGATCCAACTCCTCCTCGACGACGCGCACAGGCAGCATTGCGTAGGCGCCGAACGCGCGCCAGTCCGCGCGGTCGAGCCGCGCCCGCTTGCCGCGCAAAGGCAGCGCCAATCGCTCTGCGGGCAGCAAGATCGTGGTGTTGACCGTGTCGTAGGCCGGGGCCAGTGCCACTTGGCCGCGTGAGGGCCGCAGGAGCGAAAGGTTCTTCAGGTGAAGATCGCCGTCACCGATCCACCAGGCGAACAGGAAGCGCCGGAACAACAGGCCGGCCTGGACGCCTGGCACCGAGGTGCACTCGCGCACCAGCCGCATGCAGAGTTCAGCCGAGCCTTCGTACTTGCGCGCGGGCTCCTGCTCCGCGAGTTGACAAAAATCCTCCATGTGGATGCGCCGGCTATGCCCGGCGCGGTCGAAGCGCCGCACGATCAGGCCGCGGGAGCCGCCGGGCAACTCGACCAGCGCCGACGCCGCGGTCTCCAGCCCGAAATCGCGGGCGAGCGAGAGCGAGAGCGCTTCGTTTTCCGGCAGAGCCGGGAACGCGCTCTCCCCAGGCTTGAGGATGAACGCAGCCTGCGCCGCCGACACGCGAAGGCTGCGATGACTCCAGCCGAGCGAAACCTTGCGCTGAACGCCCGACAGGCTGACGCGGCCGGCCATCTCCGCCCCGAGCAGATGCAGGGACGCTGGATCCACCGCGATCTCCGGCACGACGGTCCGCCCGAACACGCGCCGGAGGCAGGCCGGGTGATAACGCTTCTCACTCCCGCGGAGCGGCTCCCAGCAACTCCAGCAGGCCGCGCTCACTCTCTTGCTCACGGTGCCTCCTCCTCCGGCACCAGGCTCACGGCCCCTGGGCAGTCGCGACACAACGCAGAGAGCAGGCCGAAGGTGTCGTCGCGCGCCAACTTCCGCGCTGCGACGGCGACGTCGAACAGCCAGCCTTCAGGAAGCAAGCCAAGGAAGAAAGGGTGAGGGCGCGCCCAGTCCCATGGCTCCTTGCGCAGTGGCAGCCGCAGGCTCACCGCCTGCGCCTCCGGATCGGCGAGCCATTCAGGCGCGTACGCAAAGCGCGCGCCGCCGGTTGGAGTCTCCTCGAGCCAACCCGCTAGCCGATCACCGAACAGGACGCGCAGCCTGCGGCTCATCGGCGCGAGTCTCCGAGCGGAGCGGAGGAGAGCGGCGCAACCGACAAAGTCTGGCCAAAAACCGCAAGGACGGCGAGTACCCGGTCC
>Ga0247727_10008839_pt1 | contig 18529 bp, 16 predicted proteins | sample WisWelCaveWW1625_FD_202498 | JGI IMG/M metagenome (GOLD analysis project Ga0247727, IMG submission 202498) | Biofilm microbial communities from Wishing Well Cave, Virginia, United States - WW16-25 | ecosystem: Environmental > Aquatic > Deep subsurface > Groundwater > Cave microbial mat | place... | reverse complement strand
CTTAGACGCATTGGTGCAATACGGGACCGAAGAGATTCCTGCTACCGTGACCGTCGTCAACCCGGCGTGGCGAGAGATCGATCGCCAGGTCCGCCAGAACCCAGACAAGACTGGCTCTAGACCCCGGCCGGAGGTTCTGGTATCCTGGTTCGGTCCCTGGGATCCCGCCGGAGACGGGGGTTATGACCATGACCGGCATGGGTGAGCGAAATCTGGAGGAGGCGGTTTTCCACCTTCGGAAACTGAACCTCGATCCACGCGTCCGCAGCGTCGTCGAAGAAGCCGCCGAGCTTTTCGATGGCGGACGCATGATGGAGGCCGGCGCGCTGATCGAGAAGGCCGAGGCGATGATGGCCACCGCGCAGCCGTCCCGCGTTCCGGAAACGGCCGGCTCGCCGCCGGGGCAGGATCGTCCCTCCGGTCCCGACGGCGCCGATCCACGAGCCGGGGCAGAGGGCGTGCTGGTCCGCATGGTGGGTAATCTGGCCAATGGCCTGGCTGGCGTCCTGGTGTCGGCCATCCAGGATCTGGACCGCCACATCACCGCCGAGAACCGCAAGTTGAGCGAATCCTGGCGCCAGGAGATCGAGCGGATTCAGGCCTCGGTGGAGAGCTTGGTGCAAGTGAAGGACCGCATCGAGCAGCTTGCCGACGTGGTTGCCGAGGAGAGGTCGGCCGCGCTGGCCGCGCAGAGGCAGCAAGAGGAGCTCGTCGCCGCCGTGGCCTCCCTGCAACAGCACGAGGCGCGCCGTGAGGACCAGTTCCAGACTCTGGGCCAGCAGACGCGCGAGTTGACGGCTGCGCTCAGCCAGCAGGGAGAGACCTTCTCGGCGCAGCTCGGGCAGCACCAGGGAGAGATTGCCGGGCTGAAGTCGGCGGTCTCCGAAGTTTCGCCCCGCGTGGATACCCTCGCCGAGCGGCTGGATCGCCAGGCGGAAGCCATCCGTTCCATTTACGAAACGCTGGTCCGGCGGGAGGCAGCGCTCGACCAACTGGCAGACGTCATCACCCGTCTACGCGGCTCCATCGCCGCGCCCGCGCCCAAGCTGGAGACCGAGTTGTAACGCTGCTCCGAACTAGCCCGCATGCGGCGGACCGCGGATTCCCGCGCCCAGCTTGGCCAGGCCTTAACTCTGTTCAGTCCGGGAAGAAGTCCGGATCCAGGATCCGGTCAAGCCCGAAAGGACACGCGGCCGGGAAGCTGCCCTCCGGCAGATTCGTCTCCGAGGCCGCCAGAATCACCGCGTTTTGGTACGCCTCGGGCAGCTCCTCGGGCGCGACGCTTCGAAGACTGGGCATATCCTTGAGCAGCTTGTCGATCTTGGAGCGCTGCAGCCGGATTGTCCCTCTCCAGCTCGAGCTCCTGGCGCCAGGCTGGAACTGCCACTTCAACAAGTGCGCGAGCAGAACTTCCAGACGGCCCTCGATAGCCCGCCGCTGGCTCTTGCCCATATCCTCGATCTCCTCGGCAATATGATCGATGTCCGCATCGGCAAAGCGCCCGGCCCGGAGAAGGTCTGCGTTGAGCGCAGTCCATCGGAAGAAGTCCTGGTCGTAGAGATCTTCGGCTTCCGGAGGCATTCTGGCTACCATTATAGCGCTGCCTCACGGGCGACCCAGGAGCTCGCCGTGCACGCGCAGCAGGAAATTGTCGGTCATGCCGGCGATGTAGCCGCAGGCTACCCGGTGAGGCGGTTCCTGTTGGACCCGGGCCTGATAGGCCGGCGGGAGGCGGTCCGGGTGGCTCAGATAGAACTCGAACAGCTCGCCGAGCTTGGCCGCGCACCGCTCCTTCTGATCTTGCAGGACCGGGGACTGGTAGACCCTCGACGAAAGAAACGTCTTCAACTCGCTGCCGGTGACCCGGGTGGAATCGGTGAGGACGGCCAGCCGCCGGGGATGGCGGCGGACCTCCTCGACCGAAGACACGCCGGCTTCGGCCGCCGCTGCCGCTGTCCCCTCGATCAAGCCGGAGACCAGCGCGTCCAGCAAACCGCGCAGGACCTGGTGAAACTTCTGGCGCTCGGCGGCGCCGGCGCGCTCCCGCTCGGCTTGCTCCCAGAGGCGATGGAACGCGGGGACCGCCTGGCGGACCTCCTCGACCGGAATCAGTCCCGCCTCGACGGCGTCGTCCAGGTCGGCGCAATCGTAGGCGATCTCGTCGGCCGGGTCGATCAACTGGGCTTCCAGGGGCGGCCGCAGGTCGAGCCAGTACTCAGCCAGCTCGGGGAACTCCTCCGGCCGGTAGTCCCGCGAGTGCTTGATGACGCCCTCGCGCGCCTCGAAGGTGAGGTTCAGCCCCGGGAAGGCGGCGTAGCGGCTCTCGAAACTCTCGACGATGCGCAGAGCGTGCAGATTGTGGTCGAAGCGCTCGCCGAACCGGCGCATCTTCTGGTCCAGCCGGGCCTCGCCGGAGTGTCCGAACGGCGGATGGCCGAGGTCGTGAGCCAGAGCCAGCGCTTCCACCAGGTCCTCATTCAGCTCCAGGGCGCCGGCGACGGTCCGGGCGATCTGGGTGACCTCGATGGTGTGGGTGAGGCGGTTCCGGAAATGATCGGAGGCCGGGGCGGTGAAGACCTGGGTCTTGTTCTCCAGGCGGCGGAAGGCGTGGGAGTGGACGATGCGATCGCGGTCGCGCTGGTAGTCGTTGCGGTAGGGGTGCGGCGCCTCGGGATAGCGGCGGCCCCGCGACAGCTCCTGGGGGAAGCAGAGATGGCTAAGCGCGATTACAGCCCCCCCAACTCGCGCAACGCCGTGCCGGCGGCGGCCGCTATCGGGCCGGGGCGCTTTTCCAGCTCGAGCAGCAGCTTGCGCGCCTCCTGCGGGTTGCGCTCGCGCAGGGAGCGGGCCAGAGCCAGGCGGGCGCGGTTTTCGGGAACCGTCTCGGTCGGATTCTGGATCAGATATTGGTAGTTCTTTCCGGCTTCCTCGTCTTTGCCCTGGGCGTGATAGATCTCGGCCAGGGTCAAGCGGGCCAGAGCGCCGACGCTGTCATGCCCCCGGCCGATCACGCTTTCCAGCTCCTTCTGCGCCTCGGCCGGCTTGCCCATCTCGTGGTAGACCAATCCCAGATAGTATCCGCCGATGCGGCCTTCGGTCCGGCCGGAAAAGCCCCGGGCCAGGGCCTGAAAGTCCTTCAGGGCCTGAGCGTGCTTTTCCGCGGCGGTGTGAAAGGTTGTCCGTCCGGGCCGGTCCTCATCGGTGACCAGTGCGTGATAAGTCTGGAGCGCCTTATACAGCGCCTCGTGCCCGGCGGCGGCTCGCCGCTGGCGGTAGAAGTAGATCCCCGCGGCGAGGGCCAGCACGACGGCGGCGATGCCTCCGTAAAGCAGGGCCTGCCGCCGGTGCTCGGTCAGGTACTCCACCGAATGCGTCACCTCGGCGGCGAAGCGGTCATCCTTGAGCGTCTTGCGGGTAAGGCGATCCATCAGTTCCCCACCACCTGCACCGACATGGACCGCGAGCGCGGGCCGTCGAATTCGGCCAGGACGATGCTCTGCCAGGCGCCCAGCAGGACGGCGGAATTCCGCACTTGCAGGGAAAGGGTCTGGCCGAGCAGCAGGCCCTTGAGGTGGGAATCGGCGTTGTGGCGATCGCAGTCCGAATAGGCCGGGTCGTTGTGGCGCCAGGAGACGCGGCGGCCGATGACCTGGTCCAGGAAAGCGCCCACGTCGTGCAGCAGGGCGTCCTGCCACTCATTCAAGAATACGGCAGTGGTGGTATGCAGACTCTGCAGGTGGACCACGCCGTTGCGCACGCCGCTCTTGGCCACGATCTCGTTGATCCGGTCGGTGATGTTGATCAGTTGCGTGCGGTCCTGGGTGAGCCAGTCCAGCACGCGCACGAACATCCGAAACGCTCCCGGCTTGCCCGAGGAGTCCAGCTCGCCGGCCTGCGGCGGGCGCGTCTTGGAAGTGGCGATGACGCTCATGCTCTCTCCTTCTTCGCGGCAGCCGGGACGCGCGCTCGGCCCCCCTTCCTGGCTTTCTGCTATCCTTAACGGGATGAGCGGCCGGCTGCCTGTGAGAACCCATTATACAAGCGCCCGACGGGGGCCGGCAAGCAGCCCGCATGAGGGGGGCGCGCGACTTGAAAGTGGCGCGGCTAGGGTCAAGCGGAGTGGTCCGTCGTGGCGCACGCACTCTTGCGTGCAGCGCCGAGACTCGTCTCGGCGCGGGTGTCGAGACGAGTCTCGACACGGCAGCCTGAAGGCTGCCTGAAGGCTGCGCCACGTCTGTCTGGCAGTACTCAGTACGCTCAGAGGTCTTCGATTTCCTCGGGCTCAGCTCCAGCTCCACTTTCATGTCGTGCACCCCCGCCGCGCGCGCACGGGCCACGACCCGCCGTCCTATGCGATGATCAGATCATGAAGCGGCTGATGACGGCAGTGTTGTGTCTGGGCGGCCAGTTGGGGGCCCAGACCGGCCTGGAGCGGCTGCGCCAGATCCGTAACCTCGAGTTCCCCGCCGAGCTTTGCTATCGCATCCGGGATGTGTTCCTGGAGCGCGAGGACTTCAAGCTGCACTTCTCCGACGGCTATCTGCTGTTCGCCCGCCCGGTCGCCGAGCGGACCCTGGCGGCGGTGTTCCTGGCGGCCAGCGAGACCGGCGAAGGGGAAATCATTCTGATTCCGCCGAGCCGCAGCGAACGGCAGTCGATGGCCCGGTTCCTCGGAGCGCCGGTGCTGCAGGAGAACATCCGCACGGCGATGCTGTTCTTCACCGACGACACGGAGGCCGCTTTGCGGCGGGCCCTGGCCCAGAATCCCTACAACCAGCCGGATCCGGAGGCGGGCCGCAAGCTGGCGCCGGACTGGGGCGGGGTGGCCCGCAACCTGATCCCCAGTTACGAATTGCGAATGCTGGTGGACTCGATTTCGCCGCTGGGAGCGGCGCCCGGGTTCTTCGCCGCCGCCGTGAGCGGGCTGAAACTGGGACGCTTCGACATCCTGGTGGACCCGCGGCGCCAGGAGCAGCTCAGCATCGGGCAGGTGGTTTGGCAGGACGCGCAACGCTTCTATGACGTGTGGGCCGCCTTCCCGGCGCGTAGCTTTCGAGAGGGACGGCGGAAACCGTTCGCCGAGACCGCGCGCCTGGAGAACTATCGCCTGGAGGCGGATCTTTCTCCCGAGCTGGACATGCGGGTGACGGCCCGGGCCGAGCTGGTGGCCGGAAATCTGCGCGAGCGGGTCATCGCCTTGGAGCTGTCGCGCCAGATGAGGGTCAGCCGCCTGTTGCTGGACGGGCAGCCGGTCGAGTTCCTGCAGAACGAGGCGCTCGACTCGAGCGGCGTCCGGCGGCGGGGCAACGACTGGCTGATGCTGGTGCTAGAGGCGCCGCTCGAGCCCGGCAGCCGGCACGCCATCGAGTTCGAGTACGGCGGAAACGTCATCACCGAGGCCGGGCGCGGGGTCTACTACGTGGGGGCGCGTGGCTCGTGGTACCCGAGCCGCGGCTTCCCGTTCACCCAGTTCGATCTGCTGTTCCGCTATCCCCGGCGGCTGCAGCTTGTGGCCACCGGCCGGCAGATCGAGACCAGCGTGGAGGGCGATGTCCGTACGACGCGTTGGAAGCCGGAGGCGCCGATTCGGGTGGCCGGCTTCAATCTGGGAGATTTCGAGCGAACGTCGCTGCGCGTGGGCGACTACACGGTCGAGGTTTGCGCCAACAAGAATCTGGAGGCGGCGTTGCAACTGCCGACGCGGATGGCGTTTCTCCTGCCCCCAGTGTCGCCGGCGCTGTCACCCCGGCCCCCGGGGTTCCGCCCTCTGGCCGTTTTGCCGATGCCGGAACCGGAGCTGACCCCGACCCCGGCGCGGCGACTCGACCTGGTGGCGCGCGAAAGCGCCCAGGCGTTGGAGTTCTACATCTCGCGCTTCGGGCCGCCGCCACTCGAGCACCTGACCATCTCCCCCATTCCGGGCCGCTTCGGCCAGGGCTTTCCCGGCCTGGTTTACCTCTCCACCCTCAGCTATTACCAGCCCGAAGACAAGCCGCTCGAAAAGCTCAAACCCTCGGCCCGGCAGTTCTTTTCCGAGCAGCTTCTCGCGCATGAGATCGCCCACCAATGGTGGGGCAACCTGGTCGCCTCGGCGACCTACCACGACGACTGGCTCATGGAGTCGCTGGCCGATTATTCCGCCCTGCTGTTTCTGGAGCACCAGAAAGGCGCCAAGGCGCTGGAAGGCGTTCTGGACCGCTACAGGGGCAACTTGCTGAGCCGGACCGAGTCGGGCGAGACGGTGGAGAGCGCCGGGGCGATCGTGCTCGGAGATCGACTCCGCACCTCGCGCAATCCCAAGGCCCAGCACACCATCACCTACGAAAAGGGCGCCTGGGTGCTGCACATGCTGCGACGGCTTCTGGGAGACGACAAGTTCTTCGCCTTGCTGGTCGAGCTGCGCCGGCGCTACCAGTATCAGGCGGTCAGCACCGAACAGTTCCGCTCTCTGGCCGCTCGCTTTCTGCCGCCGCTGCCCCAGGACCCGAATCTGGAGAACTTCTTCCACCAGTGGGTGTATTCCACCGGCATCCCGACGCTGAAGCTGGAATACCGGATCAGCGGCAAAATTCCTCGGCTGCGGTTGGCCGGCGTGGTCCGCCAGTCCGGGGTTCCTCAGGACTTCAGCGTTCCGGTCCCCATCGAGATCACGCTCCCGGGTCGCGGCGAGAAGTCCGAGATCCTGGTCCATACCGCGGAAGGGGAGGCCAGCTTCACGAAGGCGTTGGCGCAGAAGCCGGCGCGGGTGACGCTGGATCCGCGCGACGCGGTGCTGGCGGTGAAACACTAGGCGGGGACGTGAGCGGATACTGGGAGAGGAAGGCCAACCATGAGCAGGAAGCGAAGCAACGACCTGAGGAACGGCCGGACCGGCGTGGCCCGGCGGTCGATTCTGCAGGGGACCGCCTCGGCGCTAGGGTTCGGCGCCCTGGCGCAGGGAGCGGCGCCGCCGCAAACGACGCAGCAGCCGCCGGCGGGCCGCCTGCCCGGCGCGCGCGAAATCATCCGCATCACCAAGCTGGAGACTTTTCTGGTCAAGCCCCGCTGGCTGTTTCTAAAGATCCACACCAACGCCGGGCTGGTGGGGTTGGGGGAGCCGGTGACGGAGGGGCGCGCCCTGACGGTGGCCCGGGCGGTGGATGAAATCGCGCCCTACCTGGTCGGGAAGGACCCGCGGGCGGTCGTCCATCATTGGCAGGCCATCTACCGGCACGCCTTTTACCGCGGCGGCGAGATTCTTTGCAGCGCGCTGAGCGGCGTGGACCAGGCGCTGTGGGACTTGGCTGCCAAGTCGCTGGGCGTGCCCATCTACCAGATGCTGGGCGGGCCGACGCGGAATCGCGTGCGTCTCTACGCGCGCGGCCCGACGCCGGAGGCGATTCGGGACGGCGTCAAGAAAGGCTTCACCGCCTTCAAGGTCGGCCCCCAGGGTGGAAGGCCGGCGCGGGTGGTCGAGAACAAGCGTTTCGTGGACCGCGTGGCGGCGCATTTCGCCAGCCTGCGCGACGCCGCGGGTCCCGACATCGATATCGGGATCGACTTTCACGGCGCGGTCATGCCCCAGACCTCCAAGCTGCTGATCAAGGCGCTGGAGCCCTATCAGCCGATGTTCATCGAGGAACCGGTGAACTGCCAGAACCACGACATTATGGCCGACATCGCGCGGGGCACGCATCTGCCGATCGCCACCGGCGAGCGGATCTTCACCAAGTGGGGTTTCCGCGAGGTACTGGAAAAGCGCGCGGCCAGCATCTTGCAGCCCGATCTGTGTCACGCCGGCGGGATCACCGAGGCGCGGCTGATCGCCGGACTGGCCGAAGCGTATTACGCGACCATCGCGCCCCACAACCCGCTGGGCCCCATCTCGCTGGCCGCCTGCATCCAGGTCGACGCCTGCATCCCCAACTTCATGTGCCAGGAGTTCGTGTCGCTCGGCGAAGGGTATTTGAAAGAGCCATTCCGGGTTTCGGAGGGATACGTCGATATTCCCACCAAGCCGGGGTTGGGCATCGAGCTCGACGAGAACCTGCTCGCCGACAAGATCAACCACGACTGGCGGAATCCGGAGACGTATCATCCCGACGACGGCGCGGTCGTGGATTGGTGAGTCCGGCGGATCAGTGCGCAAACTGCGGGAAGAGGATGGCGATGGCTTGCGCAGCGGCCGCTGCCCAGAGGGAAAGCAGAAGGATGATCCGTTTTGGTTCAGCGCCTCAGCTCAGTCGCCCGTCTTCATCTTCTCGTACCCACTTCCCGCCAGGTGCGCAGCAGGCTCCCCACTCTGGCGGCACAGCGGTTTTCCACTGGATCGCATTCTGTCACCGCGCGAGAACTCGCCGGCCGTTTTCAGCCCGATGTAGTCAAGGACCCTGGTGGGCGTCCCCGGCGCGCACCACGTCGGTGCGAAGAAAATCTTCGCCCTTGAACAGCAAAGGCTCCCCGGTGTTCTTGGCGAGAGCGTAGGCGAAACAATCGCCTAAGTTGAGCGCGGCCGGGTGGTTGCCCTTTCCGTACACGCGCCAGGCGCGACGCGCCAGCTCGAACTGATCGGCGCTAAACGGCACGATGTCGATCCCAGCGCGGTGAAGGAACAGGTCGAACTCGCGGCCGCCGCTGGGGCCATGGCGCGCTTCGACCACCATCGCGGTTTCAAGCGCGGAAGCGGCCGACATCAGCCGGATCTGATCCGCTCTGATCGCGGACGCAAAGGACTGCGCCTCCGGCTCCAGAAACAGGATTGCCACAACTGCAGAAGTATCGATGACCATCTTACCGGGGCACTCCGTGCTCATCGTAGCCGATGATCTCGTCTGCGCTGCGGGGGTCCAGAACCGGCAGCGCGGCACAGCGCCGGCCGATCTCAAGCAGTTCCTCCGCGAGGTCTGGCTCCAAACGGCGGCCCTGTTCGCGCAAAAGCCGATCCTGAAGGGCCTTGATGACGGCTTCGGTGATCGTTTCGCCGGTTTTTTGGGCCAGCTCGCGCGCCAGACGGTCTGCTTCTTCGTTCTTTATGTTGAGCGGCATTCTTCTTTCTGCCTAGAAATCTTCTTTCTGTATTATACGCCAGCTCCTCCGTTACAGTTGACAAAAGCGAATAAAAAGCGAAAATAGAGACGTGCACATCGAGTTCCGTGCCCGGTCGGCGTTTAGCTTTCTGGAGGGGTCCTCCACCCAAGAGGATCTGGTGGCGCGGTGTGCGCTTCGATATCGAGGCGCTGGTGAGCCTAGTCAGCGGGCGGAGATCCTTTCGTAGCGTGGACTTCGATCCTCGCCGGCTGGCGACGATGCGGGGAGGTCCTGCGCGAGTTCGAGTTCTACGAGGAGGTTGTGGGCCGGAGTCATTGGGCCCCCGACGGCGCGTCCTCGACTGGTTACAGCGCGGGAAGGGCCGGAGCGGGGGAGAGCGCGCGTCGCCACCCTCGCCCCACGCCGGCTTCCTGCCCCGTTACTCGGGCGGGAACACCTCGTTCTTGGCCACCGGCACGCAGAGCTTCTCGGGCTCCTGCAGGAGCACCTGCTCCGACGGCAGTCCCATCTCCACCAGCACCGGATTCAAGTGGTCCAGTTGCAGCGGGATGTTCAGAGGAATGGGCGGGAAGATTCGATAGCACTTCTGATCGATCCACTGCACCAGTGGCAGAACGTCCTCGGGCGGAAATACCCCGTTCTTGGCCACCGGAACGCAAAGTTGCAGCGGCTCCATGACGCGCACATATTCCGGCGGGGCCCCCAGCTCGCGCAGGACCGGATTCAGGTGGTCCAGCACCAGGGGGATTCCCAGGGGAATGGGCGGGTCGATGCGGTAGCACTTCTGGTCAATCCATTGGACCAGGTTCAGGACCTCCGGAGGCGGGAAGACGCCGTTTTTCGCCACCGGGACGCAGAGCTGTGCGCCTCGCCGACGCGGACGAACTCGGGCGGCAGCCCCATCTGGCGCAACACGGGGTTGAGGTGATCGAGCCGCAGGTCGATGTTCAGCGGCTCGGCGGGCTCGATGCGGTAGCACTTCAGATCCAGCCACTGGATGATCTGCAGGATCTGATCCGGCGGGATCTGGCCGTTCTTGGCCACCGGGACGCAAAGGTGCTCGGGCTCCATGACGCGGACGACCTCCGGGGGCAGCCCCATTTCCCGCAGCACCGGGTTCAGGTGGTCGAGCTGAAGGACGATATCCAGGGGCTCGCCGCGGATCTTGTAACACTTCAAGTCAATCTGTTCGACGATGCTGAGGATCTGGGCCGGGGCCAGGCCAGAAGCCGCCAGTAGACCGAAGAGCAGCATCGCCGCTTTGCCAAACAGGGTTTTCATGAGTTTTTCCTCCCTTTCAATCCCAGACGCGCGGGTCCGGGAAGAAAGGGCTCAGGGGCTCTGGCGGGCGCTGGGGAGACGGTAGGCCAGGTACCGGCTGTTCTCCCAGACGGGCTGGCCGTCGGGAAGCCGGTTTTTGGGCGTCAACACGAGGTAGTCGATGCCGAGCGCGGAGAGGGCGGGAACGCGGTCGGAATGGAAGGGCTCGGCCATGGTCTGCCGCCAGCGGGTCCACCACAGGCGAGAGTACTCGCGGAAGAAGTTGATTTGGCCGCCGCCTTTCCAGTCGACGTAGAGGGCGCGGCCGGCGCGGGCGCGGAAGACGCCGGGCTCGAGCCGGCGGCCGGCATCGGCAAAGAGGAACACGGCGGAGGGTTCGGTTTCGGCGCGCGCCCAGCGGCTCAACTCGGCCAGCTCGGGGTTGGGCCGCTGGCCGGACAGTCGCAGGCGAAGCTCGCCGGGAATCAGGTAGTAGGCGCCGGCGACCACCGTGGTGGCGGCCAGGGCGCCAGCCACGGGCCGGCGCAGCGAGACGGCGGCGGCGGCGACCAGCAGAGCCCCCAGCGCCAGCGCGATGAGCAGATCGCGCCCCAGGGAGGCCTTCCAAAACACGAGTCCGAAGGGCTTGGACCAGGCAATTAACACGGCGGCCGCCAACCCGGTTGCTTGCAGCCGGCGGTGAAGCAGGGCCCCGACGGCCGCCGGGGCCAGCGCCAGAAGCAGGCGCGGCTCGAGACCCGCCGACCAACCCGCCGCCGCCCAGCATCCCGCCGCCAGCCAGCGCTTTTCCCGGCAAGCCAGCTCGAAGGCCATCACCAGCGCGGCCAGCAGCGTGAACGCTTGCAACATCAGAATCGCGCGCGCGGGCTGCAGTTGGGGCAGGAGAGCCCATTTCAGTTTCTCCATCAGCAGCCAGGAAACCGGCAGGCTGAGCAGTCCCAGCGCGCCAAGGCCGGCCAGGAAGAATCGCAGGTTGGGCTGGAGGAACTGCCGCAAGCGCCACCAGGCCGCGGCGACCAGGGCCCCCATCGCTATATACTGCCAGTATAGAACGGGCGACCACTCCGAGACCAGCACGTAGGAGGCTCGGAGGCGAATCAGCTCTTCCCAGGCCGGGTCGATGCGCCCCCACAGCGCCTGGAGCTCGCTCACCCCGGGCTGCCGGGCCGCCCCGGCTTTCAGGGCCGCCAGGGCCGCGGCCAGGGGCAGGAGTCCCCACAGACGCGCCTTCATCTCCTCCGGCTCGTCGGGGACGAACAGCAGGACGGCGAAGACGGCCCAGAAGGGGGCGGCCGTGGCGGGGTGCAGCAGGAAGCCGGCCGCGCCGGCGATTCCGGCGGCCAGGTAGCGGCGTTGCGCGGCCAGCCCCACGCCCAGCAGCACGGGTCCCAGGGCCAGCGCCCGCGGCACCGGCTCGTACTCGACCAGCAGCAGCGCCGGGCCGTTCACCCTTCCCCCCAGACCGTAGACCCCGGCGCAGACCAGCGCGAGCGTCTCAGAAAGACCCATAGCCCGCGTGATCAGGAACACCCCGGCCAGCAGGGCCAGCCGTCCCAGGGCCTGCAGCGCTCCCAGCAGCAGCTCGTAGTCCTGGCCGGTCAGGCGGCGCAGCGTCAGCGCCAGCTCATCGTAGAGGGTGAAGGCGGTATGGGCGCGAGTCACCATCGGGTCCCGGGCGAACCGGCCAGGATCCTCGAACCGCTCGAACATCGGCAGATAGATCTGCGTGTCCGACTCCAGGTACACGTGGCCGGGATACTGGAAGTAGGAGAGCAGGGTGAACAGGAGCAGGCCGAGCCAGACGGGCTTGGTCATCGCTCACTGTGCCGGGGTCTTGTCCAACTGCTGCTTGGCCCAGACACGGTTGGGGTTCAGCTTGACGGCCTGAAGCAGAGCAGCGCGGGCTTCGGCCGGGCGGTTGGCCCGGCGCAGGGCGACCCCCAGCCAAAGGTGCGCTTGATCCGATCGGGGGTTCAGCTCGACCGCCTTGCGCAAGTCTTCCAGCGCCGCTTCCGGACCGCCGCCCAGCGGCTTGGGCAAGTAGAGCTTGCCAACGCCCCGGCTCAGGTAGGCGTCCGAATCGGCCGGGGCCAGGCGGATCGCGCGGTCCAGCTCGTCGCGAGCCCGCCCGCCGTAGCGGAGCGCCAGGCTAAGGTCCGCCGGGACGGCCTGGCCGCAGAGCGCTCCCAGCAGCCGGTGGTATTCAGCGGAATTTGGATCCAGGGCCACCGCCCGTTCCGCGGCCGGAATGCCGGCGCGGACGGCGCGCGCCGCCCCGCTCCGGTCGCCGGTTTCGGAGGCGATTTCGGCCAGGTAGGAGTGAATCACCGCCGCTTCGTACTGCCGCCGAGGGTCTTGCGGCTGCCGATCGGCGGCGGCAGCGGCGCGCGCCGCGGATTTCTCGAGCGCGGCGCGGTCCTGGGCGTCGCGAGCCCGCCGCGCCTGGTCCAGAATCCGGTCCTCAGCACCGGCCGCGGCCACCATCCAGGCGACCCAGAGCCATGCTCGCATTCCGCCTCCGCCGAGTCCCCTATTGTAGAATACGGTTGACGGCCCGGCTGAGCGGGCCAATCCGATGCGCCGAAGACAATTCCTCGGGGCGCTGGGCGGCGCCGCCGTTCAGCCCTTCCCCGCCGCCGCGGCCCGGCTGACCCGGGCTAACGTCTGTTTCATCACCGACGAAGTGGACCGCGATCTACGGCCCGCCCTCGAGTTCGCCTCCGAGCTCGGCATCCGCCAAGTCGAGCTGCGTTCCGTCGACGGCCAGTACTGCTTCCGGCACGACCAGCGGAAGCTGCGCGAGGTGCGCGCTCTTTTGCGCAAGCACGGGATCCGGGTGGCGCTGCTCTCCACGCCGGCGTTGAAGTGTACCCTGCCCGGCAGCGAACTGACGCCGCAGGCGCGCCGCGAGGTCCAGGCGGCGCAGTCCACGTTTCCCGTCCCCGATGAGCGGCAGTTCCCCCAGCAGATGGATTTTCTGCGCCAGGCCATGGCGGCCGCCGGGATCCTGGAAACCGACCGGCTGCGCATTTTCTCCTACTGGCGGGTCGAGGACCGGGAGAAGGAGCGCGGGCGAATCCTGGAGGGGATCCAGCGGGCCGTCGAAGCCGCCGAGAAGGAAAAGATCCGTCTATGTATTGAAAATGAGCAGACCTGCAATCTGGCCAGTTGCGCGGAGACCGCCGAAGCGCTGGAGCGGATCCGGTCCCCGTACCTGGGCATGGTCTGGGACGTAGTCAACGGCGCCGCCACCGGCGAGAACCCCTATCCGGAAGGCTTCGACCGGCTGGACAAGAAGCGTATCTGGCACATGCACATCAAGGACGACCGGCTGGATCCGCAGACCGGGCGGCGGCAGATCTGCGCCGTGGGGGACGGCCGGACCCGGTACCGGGAGATCTTCACGGCCCTGGGACAGGCCGGCTACACCGGAGCCGTGTCGATGGAAACCCATTTCTCGATCAACGGCTCGAAGGCGGCCGCCAGCCGGCGATCGATGGAAGGACTGTTGCGGGCGATCGATCAGCTCTCCGCTTCGACTGCCACCCCCGGCTCGTAGGACCGGTAGACAACGCCCTGGGTGGACAGGCCCACCCGGAACAGGCCGTCCGGACTGGACCGGCAGTAAGCGACGCGCGCCGTGCCGGCCAAGGCGATGGCGAAGTCGTCGCTGTGGAGCTCGCCCTGGATGCCAACCTCAGCGCCGGCGACCAGGGGCACGAACATCTCTACCCCCAACCCACCCTCGCTGGTGTCGACCAGGATGGCCGGAATCTCGCGGCCATAGCAAGTGATTCTCAGCCCGTGGGCCGCCGGCCGGGTTCGGGGCTGGCGGCGTCGTTCGCCGGTGAAAGTCATCCTGCATCAAAGATCGGAATTTTCGGTCCCGCGCTTCACTCTCGCCGGAGAATATGCGCCACTTCCGAGCATGAGGACCTCTGATTTAGTTCAACCCCGATTCTGTCGCGGCTTACGCGCGACAGGAGTCCTTAATTCGTTGGGCCGGCGTGATCCCGCTTGCCGGCCTGGAGGCCGCCGCTCGATCCATCGGGTGATCGCAGGAACCAAAGGCTTCGGTACGACCATCACGGTCTGGTCGCGCCGCCGAAAGGCAGCTTCGTCCTCAGCGAGGGCCTGGTCCTCGGTCTGCCGGTCGTAGTGCTCGAGGACTGTCCGGAGAACATTTGTCGGCTGCGGCCCGCGAATCCCTCCTCGAGATCTGCCCCGACGCGGTCCTGAAGGCCGCCTCACAGACCGGCCAGGGCGCGGCGGAGTTCCCCGCGGACGTTGTGCGCGAGGTTCTATTAGAAACTCAACTTCAACCCGAACTGCATGATGCGCATCGGCGTCCGCAGACCGCGAATCTCTCCGTCGCGGCTCCCATTCGGCACAATCTGATTGATGTTCGAGAAACTGATGCCACTCGGATCGCCGAACCACGGCGTGTTGGTGAAGTTGAACGCCTCCCACCGGAACTGCAACCGGTACCGCTCGGCGAAGGTGAAGTTCTTGTACACCGCGAAGTCCATGGCCTTCTTGCTGGGTCCGCGAAGCTGGTTGTACCCGGCGCCGCCCAGATGGCACAAGTCCGGCCTGGATGCAATCTGGCACGTCACGCGCTGGTAGGCGCCCGGGTTGTACCACAACTTGCGGGTGGGATTGTCCGCGACCGCCTGCCCCACAAGATCCGGGCGCACGCTTCCATTCGGCAGGGCGAGATCACCCGCGGACTGGCCGATGGTGAACGGGAAGCCGGAGGCCAGGCTGAAGATGCTGTTCAACTGCCAGCCCCCGACGATCGCGCCGGCCGCCCCCTTGAGGCTCCGTCCCGGCATCTCCCATACGAAGCTGCCGGCGACGATGTGCGTCTGGTCAAATCGGAACCGCCCGCGCGAGCCTATCCTGTCGCGCGGATTCTGGAGGCTGGCGCCTTCCTGGCCGCCGTCCTCGCCGTCGCCATGCACCTTCGAGTAGGTGTAGGCGACACCGTAGGTCAAGCCGCGGGTCGCCGTTCGTTTGTCCAGCTTCATCTGCAAGCCGTGATAAAAGGACTCGCCGAAGGAGTCGATGTATCGGATGCGGCCGGTTCCCTGCACACCCAACTGGGGTAGAGCGGCGTCATAGTATTCCGGATAGGGCCGGTTGGCCTGGAGGAAGGTTGTGGCCGGGCGGATCGGGTCGTTCCAGTTGATCACCGAGTTGCCAATATGGCTGCCCTTGGAGCCCGCGTAACCTACCGTGAGCGCGGTGTTCCCAGGCAGCTCACGCTGTACGTCAAAACTCCACTTCCACACATCACCATCGACGTAATCCGGCGGCAGATACAGAACGTCGATCGGGCGAATCTGGCTCTGTCCGGCGGTCTTGGTGAGGAATGGGTCGTTCAAGGTCAGAAGGTTCGATCCCGGAGCATAGACCGTCTGCGGACTTCCGTTCGCGGCCAGGCGGCCGCGGGTGGACACCTGATAGACCGCGCTGCCGGCTTTGGGCGGCATCAGGTTGAAGATGGTCCAGGTGTTGACGTGCTGGATATTGTCGAACCAGCCGGCGCCCATGCGTAACACCGTCTTGTCGCTCAGTCGGTAGGCGATGCCGATGCGGGGCATGAAGAACCGGACCGATTGCTCCGGAAGCTTAAGCGCGCCCTTCGAACCCAGCTCGCCCGGAAATATCGTGGGGATCACCTGTCCGTTCGGCTTGGCGTATCCTTTGCCGCGGCCGATGTCGCCGCCCAACCCTGGGATGTCGAACGTTCGCCACCGTCCGTCAATATCCACCGGGAAGCCGTTATAGTCGAACCGGAAACCCAGGTTGACGGTAAGCTTGCGCGTCACCTTCCAGTCGTCGTTGACGTAGAGACCAAACCGGTTGGCGCGAGGGAAGGTCAGCGGCAGGCCTTCCGGCGTCTGTGTCACATTCGGGCGGCCCAGCAGAAAACAGGCGAAAGCGTAGCCGCAGACCTGCTGGCCGGTGGTGAAACCGAGCAGACCCTCTTCCAGATTGGCCGCCCCGCGCTCGAACGAGATCCGGTAGACTTCGCCGCCCATCTTCAGGTTGTGCTTGCCGCGGATCCAAGTCAGATGGTTGCCGGCCTGGATGGTGTCCATGGTGTCGTAGCCGTTGCCGTTGGTCAGTTCTTGCAAAGGAAACGGCAGGCCGGTGAACTGGGGAATTCCGTGCTCGCGCGGCGTGAGCTTGCGGTTGCCGTCGCTGGGAATGCGGAACTCGCCGACACCGAGTCCGTCCTGATTGAACGAAGTGTTGTCGGTCCGCGGATTGCGGGTGATGTCGTTGGAGATGTTGAACCCAAAACGAAGTTCGTTGATCATGGACGGAGTGAACGTATGAATCCACTGCGTGGCCAGGTTGGTCACCCTAGAGTCCACAAAGACCGGCAGGTTCGGATTGATGTTCTCGCGCGTCAATCCCGAACGGTCCCAGGCCAGACGGCCGAACACGCGATCGCGATCGCTGAAGTTGTGGTCCACTCGCGCGAAATAGGTATTCACGTCGATGGGCTGCTTAACGGCGGCGCGCGCGGTGAAGTCCAGGGGATCTTCCTGGATGAACCGCGCCTTCGGGATGTATGTGTTCAGCACGTTCAGCGCCCCGGGGTGAATGCGGGACCGGGGAATGGTGTTGTTCGGAAACAGAATGCCCGTGTCGGGATCGAAGATCGGAATCGGAGCCACCTGACGGCCGTAGGCTGTGTATCCGTTCTGAATCCGTGAAAAGTCCCCCTCGCGGAACTCGTCAATCGGCCAGTTGGCGGTCTGGACCACGCCGTTGCGGGTCCGCCGGGCTTCGTAGTTGAGGGCCCAGAAGGTCTTATTCTTGCCGTTGTACAGCTTCGGGAGGACCACTGGTCCGCTCACCACGAAGCCGAACTGGTTCTGGCGCAGGGTGTTCTTCTTGGCGCGCGTGGTCCCGGGCGCCAGTTCGAAGTTCAGGAAGTAGGCCTCGGCGTCAAACACGTCGTTGCGCAAGAAGTTGAAAAGCGTTCCATGGAACTGGTTGGTGCCGCTCTTCATGGTGATGGTGACCTGCGCGCCGCCGCCGAAACCGTATTCGGCCGAGTAGGCGTTGGCCTGAATCTTGAACTCTTCGATGGCCTCGATGGAGGGCACGAAGTTCGCCTGGTGGATGCGCGGGTCCTTGACGTCCACGCCGTCGAGTGAAACCACCTGGTGGGTCTCGCGCTGGCCGTTGGCCGAGACCGCAAAGCCCTGCCCCGGTATGGGGAATCCCCCGGAGCCGTCACCGCGGCCGGTGCGCTCGCCAAACTGCACGCCCGGCACCAGCACCGCCAGCGCCTGCATATTGCGGCCATTGAGCGGCAGTTCGACGATCCGGCGGTTGTCAATCACGCCGCCCGTGTTCGCATTCTCTGTGTTCAACGCCACCACCGAAGCCACCACGTCCACTGTTTCTGTGACGCTGCCCACTTGCAGCGAAAAGTCCTGGCGCAGCTGCGCGGCGGTCTCCAGGCGGATGTTGCGCGCCGCTTCCGTCTTGAAGCCCTGCATCTCCACTTTGACGTCATAGTTGCCGACGATCAAAAGCGGGAAATTGTAGTTGCCGCTTTCGTTCGTCTTGGCGCTGAGCGAAACACCCGTGGCGGGATTGGTCACCGTGACGCTGGCTCCGTTGACCACGGCGCCGGTGGCATCCGTCACCAGACCCTGGATTCCCTGCGTGGACGACTGTGCCACCAGCAGCACCGGAACTACAAGAGCGAGCAGAAGTCGCATGCGATCCTCCCTGAGTTTTGAGAACTCCTCTAAATTATAACAGCTCCGGGCACTCATCCTCCGGACATGCTCTACCTCCACGCAAGAGCGTGACCACTCCATCCGCCGCAGCCAGTACCTGCGTCCTGCCGTGGGAACACAGATTTCCGTCGGGACAAAGGGTGCCGTCCAGATGTTGATCTGCCGTTCGGTAGTCGTATTTTAGAACTTCTGGACGCGGCCGGAACTCAGCAGAAAGAACGGAGCGCTCGGGCGCGGCCCGCCTGCTCCGCGCGGGGTTAAGTTCTTGCCAGCGGAGTTTTCGGTCCCGCGCCTCACTCTCGCCGGAGAATCTCCAGGGGCTTCTGTCCCAGTATCCGGAAGCTGGCCACCCAGCCGGCGGCGTTGGCGATCACAGCGGTCAGTGCCACCGCCGCCAGACTGGCGGGCCAGTCGAAGAGAAGCTCGGCCTCCAGAAGGCGTCGCAGCAG
>Ga0247727_10008838_pt1 | contig 18529 bp, 15 predicted proteins | sample WisWelCaveWW1625_FD_202498 | JGI IMG/M metagenome (GOLD analysis project Ga0247727, IMG submission 202498) | Biofilm microbial communities from Wishing Well Cave, Virginia, United States - WW16-25 | ecosystem: Environmental > Aquatic > Deep subsurface > Groundwater > Cave microbial mat | place... | reverse complement strand
TGTCGGGCCTTCCTGAGGAGCATGCCGGTCATCATGGATGGAATATATAACAAGTATTGTTATATATCAAGACTTGGGCGAGCGGGGCTACGGGGAGGATGCCGTTGCATCCAGGCGGCGACCCGGGCCACTGCGGGGAGGGTTCCTGACCCGTCTCCACGAGCGGCTCCCGCGATGGCCCAGGCCCTTCGTTGACCCCCGACCGCCCGGCGGCTTAGAATCCGCCGATCGATGGATCATCAGCCGCCCCGCAAATCAGGCCGTCTCCGGCAGATGCGCGTGGTCGCCATCAGGCCGCGCGGCACCCCGAAAGACGCCCCCCCCGAGCTCCCGAAACGGGAGCCGGGTGAAGTCAGGACGCAGTCGGCCTTCCCTGACCAGCCGCTGCCGTTCGCCGACCTCGGTCTGCCCGAGGGCATCCTCCAATCGCTCCACGAGATGGGGTACACCCAGGCGACGGCGGTGCAGGCGGCGGCGATCCCCAGGGCGCGCGCCGGGCGCGACCTCATCGTCCAGTCGCGCACCGGAACCGGCAAGACCGCGGCGTTCGGCATCCCGATCATCGAGAAGACCCGGGTCGACCGGAAGGAAGTCCAGACCCTGATCCTGTGCCCGACGCGCGAGCTGTGCCTGCAAGTCACCGGCGAAATGGGTCGCCTCGGCGCCGGCGCCGGCGTCGCCGCCCTCGCCATCTACGGCGGCGACTCGATGAGCCGGCAGATCGACGGCCTCGAGCGCGGCGCGCAGGTCGTCGTCGGGACGCCCGGCCGGCTGCTCGACCACCTGCGCCAGGGCAACCTGACCCTCAAGGCGGTCACGACGCTGGTCCTCGACGAGGCCGACCAGATGCTCGACATGGGGTTCGAGAAGGAGCTGACCGCGATCCTCGAGCGCGTGCCGAAGGACCGCCAGACACTGATGTTCTCGGCGACGATCCCATCGGGCATCGAGGGGATCGCGGCGCGCTACCAGCGCGACCCCGAGCGCCTGATGCTGTCGCATGACAGCCTCTACGTCACCGATGTCCTGCACCTCTTCTACATCGTCCCCAAGATGGGCAAGCCGGCGGCGCTGCACAAGCTGATCGAGTGGGAGAACCCGTCGTCGTCGATGATCTTCACCAACACCCGATCGGAGGCGCGGCTGGTGCACGGCTACCTCGCGATGCACGGTCTGCCGGCGGCGATGATCTCCTCCGACCTGCCGCAGAAGAAGCGCGAGCAGGTGATGCGCCGGTTCCGCGCCAAGGAGTTGCGCCACCTGGTGGCCACCGATGTGGCGGCGCGCGGCATCGACATCGAGGACCTGTCGCACGTCTTCATCTACGCGGCGCCGGAGTCCTCCGACCAGTACATCCACCGCGCCGGGCGCACCGGCCGCATCGGCAAGACCGGCAAGGCGATTTCCCTCGTCTCCGGCTTCGATCTCATGAACTTCAATCGCCTCGTGCGGGCCAACAACCTCAAGGCCTACGAGTGCGACATGCCCTCCGACGAGGAGGTGCGTCAGCGGGAGGTGAAGCGCATCGTGGAAACCTTCAAGGACCAGGCCGGCAAGCTGACGGCCGAGGATCGCGCCGAGTACGACCCGATGGCGCAGGGGATCCTCGACCAGGATGACCGCGTCGCCATCGTCGCCTACCTTCTCAAGGCGCACTTCCAGGAGGAGGCCGCCAGGAGCGTTCTCGACGAGGTCGCGGCGGAGGAGGAAGTGCCGAGCGGGCTGCCGGGCGCCGGTGAGGCGGGCGGAGCGCGGGGCCACGGCGCGGGCGGCGGGCGTCATGGCGGACGCGGCGGCGGTTCGCGCCGCGGCCCGGTCGGCGGACATGGCGGCGGACGCCCGCGGGACGGCGGCCAGAGCCACCGTGGTCGGCAGCAGGCTCAGGGTGGCGGCCACACGCCCCAGGGCGGCGGGCAGGAGGCCCAAGGCGGGACCGGCCAGGCGCAGGGCGGCGGCCAGGGGACCGTCCCCGGCGGCACGCCCCGCGAGGGCGACCCACGCCGGCGGCGCCGACGCCGGCGCGGCGGCGGTGGCGGCCAAGGGGGGGGCGGTGGTGGCCAGGGTGGCGGCGGCAACCGCGGCGGCGGCCGGAGCGGAGGCGGCGGTAGCGGCCTCGGCTACACCGAGACCCCGAGCGGCTACTCCGGCGGCGGCGATTACTGAGTCGATCGCGGCGATACAGGACCATGGGTCCGCGCCGCACGTCGTCATAGTCGGTGGCGGGTTCGGCGGGCTGCTCGCCGCCCGCGGGCTCGGCCGGGCGCCGGTCCGAGTGACCCTCGTCGACCGCACCAACCACCACCTCTTCCAGCCGCTGCTGTACCAGGTCGCCATGGCCGCCCTGTCGCCGGCCGACATCGCGGTGCCGATCCGCGCCGTCGTGCACGGGCAGCGCAACACCACCGTCCTTCTGGCCGAGGCGCTGCGGGTTGACCTCGCCTCGCAGACGCTCGCGACCAGCGCCGGACCGCTCGTCTACGATTACCTGGTACTGGCCGCCGGGGCGCGGACCCACTACTTCGGCCACGACGGCTGGGAGGCGGCGGCGCCGGGTCTCAAGACCATCGACGACGCCATCGACATCCGGCGGCGCGTCCTGCTCGCGCTCGAGGAGGCCGAGCAATCGACCGACCCCGGCGCGTGCGCCCGCCTGCTCACCTTCGTCGTCATCGGCGGCGGCCCGACGGGTGTCGAGCTCGCCGGCACCCTGAGCGAGCTGGCGCGCTACATCGTCAAGCGCGACTTCCGCGCCGTCCGGCCGGGCCAGCTCAGGGTGATCCTGCTGGAGGGCGCCCCGGACATTCTGCCGGCTTTCCGACCGCAGATGCGCGCCAGCGCCGTGCGCCAGCTCGAAGCGATCGGCGTCGAGGTCCGCACCGGCACGCGGGTCGCCGGCATCGACGCGCGTGGCGTGACGTGCGAGACGGCGGCGGGGCCGGCGCGCGTCGAAGCGGCCACCGTGCTGTGGGCCGCCGGCGTGCGGGCTGAGCCGATCGCCGCGTCGCCGGGTGTCCCGCTCGACCGGGCCGGGCGCGTGATAGTCGGCCCGTCCATGACCGTGCCCGGACACGACGAGGTGTTCGTCATCGGCGATCTCGCGGCCTGCACCGATGCCGGCGGCCAGGTCGTGCCCGGCCTCGCCCCGGCGGCGATGCAGGCCGGCCGCTTCGTGGCCCGGGCCATCACCGCGGCGGTGGAGAAGCGGCCGCGGCCGCAGTTTCGTTACGTCGACAAGGGGAACCTCGCCGCCATCGGCCGTTCGGCGGCGGTGGCGCAGTTCCGCCGCTTCGCCGTCTCGGGAGTCGCGGCGTGGATGCTGTGGATGGCCGTCCACATCTTCTTTCTCATCGGCTTCCGCAACCGCTACATCGTCATGCTGGAGTGGATCTGGCACTACCTGACTTTCGAGCGCGGCGCGCGGCTCATCACCGGCGGCGCGCTGCCGCCCGCGCACCCGCCTCCGCCCGCGGCCGGGAGGCCGGCCGGCCCGCCGGCTCAACCTCCGGTGTAGACTGCGGCCCGGTCCGGGGGGCGCGCGGACCCGGAGGCCTACCTTGGCCCACAAGACGCTTTTCCCGGATGTCGCGGCGGCGGCCGGAGTGGTCGTCGTCATGGGGCTTCTCGGCGGCTGCCGGACGGCGCCGCATCCCGCGGCCGATCTCGTCGTCGCCGGCGGACGCATCTGGACGGGCGTCGCGGAGGCGCCGCTCGCCGAGTCGGTCGCGGTCGTCGGCGACCGAATCGTCGCGGTCGGCCGCGCCTCCGAAGTCGACGCCTGGCGCGGGCCGAATACGCGGGTCGTCGAGGCCGGCGGGCGGCTCGTCGTCCCCGGCTTCAACGACGCGCATCTCCACTTCGTGTCGGGCGGCCTGCAGCTCGAGAGTGTCGACCTGCGCGACGCCTCCGGCCCCGATGAGTTCGCCCGCCGCATCGTCGAGCGCGCCAAAACCCTGCCGGCGGGCGAGTGGGTGACCGGCGGCGACTGGGACGAGACGCGCTGGGATCCGCCGGTGTTCCCCGACGCCGCCCTCGTCGACAAGGCGCTCGCCGAGGCGGGCGACCCCGATAGGCCGGTCTACGTCACCCGCTACGACGGTCATCTCGCGCTCGTCAACGGCGTCGTCCTGCGCCTTGCCGGTGTGGATGAAAAGTCGCCCGTTCCCGCGGGCGGCGAGATCCTGTGCGACGCGCATGGCAACCCGACCGGCATCCTGAAGGACGCCGCCATGACGCCCGTCGACCTCGTCGTCCCGCCCCTGTCGCACGAGCGCCGCCTGCGCGCCGTGCGCAAGGCCCTCGAGCACGCGGCGTCGCTCGGCGTCACGAGCGTGCAGGACATGAACCCGTCGTACGACGACGTCGCGGTCTACGCCGGGCTGCTCGAGCGCGGTGAGCTGACGACGCGCATCTACGCCGCACCGCCGATCGGCAAGTGGAAGGACCAGACTCTCCTGGGCCTGCGGCACTCGTTCGGCGGACCGTGGTTGCGGCTCGGCGCGCTCAAGGGATACGCCGACGGCTCGCTCGGCGCGCGCACGGCGTATTTCTTCGAGCCGTTCACCGACGATCCCTCGTCCCGCGGCCTGCTGTCGGACGAGATGCAACCGGTCGCGGCGATGCGCGACCGCGTCATGAGCGCCGATTCGGCCGGGCTCCAGGTCTGCATCCACGCCATCGGCGACCAGGGGATCTCGATCGTCCTTGACCTGTACGACGAGGTCATCCGCGCCCGCGGCCCCGCCGACCGCCGCTTCCGCATCGAGCACTGCCAGCACATGGCCGCGAGGGACTTCGATCGCTTCGCCGCGCTCGGCGTCATCGCCTCGGTGCAGCCGTACCACGCGATCGACGACGGCCGCTGGGCCTCCGGCCGCCTCGGCCCCGAGCGCACCAGCCGCACCTACGCCTTCCGCGCCTTTCTCGACAAGGGCGTGCGCATCGCCATCGGCACCGACTGGAACGTCGCCCCGCTCGACCCGATGCAGACCGTCTACGCCGCCGTCACCCGCGCCACCATCGACGACAGGAACCCCGGCGGCTGGGTGCCGGAGCAGAAGATCACCGTGCCGGAGGTGGTGTCGGGATACACGCTCGGCTCGGCGTATGCGGAGTTCCAGGAGAAGGAGAAGGGGACGATAGCAAAGGGGCGGCTGGCGGACATGGTCGTGCTCGAGGCTGACATCTTCACCATCGCGCCGGAGACCATCCGCGACGTGAAGGTGGAGACGACGATCGCAGGAGGGCAGGTCGTCTGGCCCAGGTGACCGCCCTTACCGCCGTGCGCGGAGTCATCCGTCGTGAGCCCCCCACGCCGGACCGCGGCCGTAGTAGGATCACCGGCATAACCCCGGGGTCGAGACCCCGCATTTAAGCCGAAGGAGGTTCCCATGCCGGTCAATCCGGTTCCCGAGGGATACCACACCGCCACGCCGTACCTGATCATCAAGGGCGCCGCGCAGGCGCTCGAGTACTACCAGAAGGCGTTCGGCGCCGAAGTGCTGCTGCGCATGGACGGCCCGGACGGGGGTGTCGCGCACGCCGAGATCAAGATCGGCGACTCGTTCATCATGTTGGGCGAAGAGAACCCCAAAGAGGGGTTCAAGAGCCCGGCGTCGCTCGGCGGCTCGGCGGTCGGCATCATGTTGTATGTCGCCGATGTCGACGCGCGGTTCGCGAAGGCCATCGCCGCGGGCGGGAAGGTGGCGCGCCCGATCGTCGACCAGTTCTACGGCGATCGTTCCGGCACCCTGACCGACCCGTTCGGCCACATCTGGACGATCGCGACGCACGTCGAGGACGTGCCGCCCGCCGAGATGGAACGCCGCGCTGCGGAGTACATGAAGAAGAAACAGGGCGGCGGGGTCTGATCCCGGTCGTCCGCGCCGGCCTGCGACCCGTGGCCGGTTCGGCGCGGACCCGGGAGGCCCCTCGGCTATAATGCCGGCCACCCTTGGACCTCCGGCCGGCCCGCCGGGGTCCCGTCGGAGACCGCGTCCCGGATGCCGCCCGCGACACCGCACGTGCTGACGCCGCGCAACCTCGAGATCCGCGACAGTTTCGACGCCATCGCGCGGCGCTACGACCTGACCAACCGGGTGATCTCGTGCGGCGTCGACCTGCACTGGCGCAAGGTCGCGGTGCGGACGTTCGCCGACCTGCCGAAGGGCGGCCGGGTGCTCGACCTCGCCTGCGGCACCTGCGACCTCGCCCTCGATCTGCTGAAGCACCGGCCCGACGCCCGCGTCGTCGGCGCCGATCTAAGCCGCGTCATGCTCGGCATCGCGGCCCGGAAGGTGCCTGCTGCCACCGTGCCGCTGGTCAACGCGCCGGCCGAGGCGCTGCCGTTCGCCGACGGCGCCTTCGACGGCGCCATGATCGCGTTCGGCATCCGCAACGTGCCGGACTACCGCGCCGGCCTGCGCGAGATGCTGCGGGTGCTGCGGCCGGGCGGGCGCATCGTCGTGCTCGAGTTCTCGACGCCGCCGTCGCGCCTGCTGTGGCGCGCCTACAACTGGTACTTCTTCCATGTCCTGCCGCACATCGGCGGGCTCATCACCGGCAGCCAGCAGGCCTACCGCTACCTGACCCGGTCGGTGTCCGAGTTCCCCGGCGCCGCCGAGTTCGCGCGCGTCATGCAGGAGTGCGGCTTCGCGTCGGTGACGTGGCGGTCGATGACCGGCGGCATCGCCTGCGTGCACACGGGCGTGCGACCTTGAAGCAGCGCTTCGCCCGCCGCATCGAGGGGCTCGTGCAGTCCGACATCCGGCGGATGTCGATCGAGTGCGCGCGGGTCGGCGGCATCAATCTCGGGCAGGGGATCTGCGACCAGCCGGTCGAGCCGCTCATCAAGGACGCCGCCATCCGGGCGATCCACGAGGACCGGTCGATCTACACCCGGCTCGACGGCATCGACGAGCTGCGCCGGCGCATCGCCGCCAAGATGCGGGCGCACAACGGCATCGCCTGCGATCCCGAGGGCGAGGTCGTGGTGTCGGTCGGCTCGACCGGCGCCTTCGTCACCGCCTGCATGGCGTTTCTCGATCCGGGCGATGAGGTCGTCCTGTTCTCCCCTTTCTACTCGTACCACCTCAACATCCTGAAGGTGTGCGGTGCCGTCCTGCGGTTCGTCACCATGCGCCCGCCCGACTGGGAGTTCGACCCGGACGAGCTGCGCGCCGCGTGCTCCGACCGCACGAAGATGATCGTGGTGAACACGCCTTCGAACCCGTCCGGGAAGGTGTACACGAAGGACGATCTCGATCTGATCGCCTCCCTGTGCCGGCGCCACGACGCCCTGTGCGTCACCGACGAGATCTACGAGTACATCCTGTACGATGGCCGCCGCCACGTGAGCATCGGGTCGCTGCCCGGCATGGAGGATCGCACCATCACCATCAGCGGCTTCTCCAAGACCTACGCCATGACCGGCTGGCGCCTGGGGTACGCGGTGGCGCGCCGCGAGCTGGCCGCGAAGATGGCCCTCCTCAACGACCTCATCAACATCTGCGCCCCGTCGCCGCTGCAGCACGGCGTCGTCGCCGCCTTCGACCTGCCGCCGTCGTACTACGAGCGCATGCAGCATGACTACACGGCCAAGCGCGACATGACCGCGGCCGCCTGCCGGGACGCCGGCCTCGAGCCGTTCGTGCCGCAGGGGTCCTATTACATGCTGGCCGACTTCGGCCGGCTGGGATTCAGGGACGACCAGGAGGCGGCGCGCGTCCTGCTCGAGCGCTGCGGCGTCGCTGTGGTGCCGGGTTCGTCGTTCTACGCCGATCCGTCCGACGGGCGGACGCAGGTCCGTCTGTGCTACGCGAAGAAGATGCCCGATCTCGAGGAAGCCTGCCGCCGGATCCGTGCCGTCGGCGCCGTTCGAACCTGAGAGGAGAGGTGATGGCGAATCAGCTGTTCGCGCGCAAGCGGCTCAGCGTCCTGCTCGAGGAGATGGCGGGTGAGCACCGCCTGCGCCGGGTCCTCGGCCCGGTGGCGCTCACCAGCCTCGGGGTCGGGGCGATCATCGGCACCGGCATCTTCGTGCTGACCGGCATCGCGGCGCACGACAAGACCGGCCCCGCCCTGATGCTGTCGTTCGTCGTGTCGGGCATCGCCTGCATCTTCGCGGCGCTGTGCTACGCCGAGTTCGCCTCGATGGTGCCGGTCGCCGGCTCGGCCTACACCTACGCCTACGCCACCCTCGGCGAGCTTTTCGCCTGGATCATCGGCTGGGACCTCATCCTCGAGTACGCGGTGGCCTCGTCGACCGTCGCGCACGGCTGGTCGCACTACTTCCAGGACTTCATCGGGATGATGGGCATGAAGGTCCCGGCGATCTTCTCGCGCGCCCCGTTCGACTACGACCCCGCGATCGGCGAGTTCATCTCGACCGGGGCCTGGTTCGACCTGCCGGCGATCCTGATCGCCGGCCTGGTCACCGTGATCCTCGTGATCGGCATCCGCGAGAGCGCCGGGTTCAACGCCGTCATGGTGATCGTCAAGCTGATCATCGTGCTGTTCGTGATCGCCGTCGGCTCGTTCTTCGTCGATCCGGCCAACTGGAAGCCATTCGCGCCCTTCGGCCTCACCGGCGTGTCGTTCTTCGGCAACACGCTCTTCGGACAGACCGGCGCCGGCGGCGAGCCGCTGGGGATGCTGGCGGGCGCGGCGGTGATCTTCTTCGCCTACATCGGCTTCGACTCGGTGTCGACGCACGCCGAGGAGGCGAAAAACCCCAGACGCGACGTGCCCATCGGCATCATCGTGTCGCTCATCCTGTGCACCGTCCTGTACATCGCCGTGGCCGCGGTCCTCACCGGCATGGTGCCCTACAAGGACATCAACATCGACGCCCCGGTCTCGGACGCCTTCGGCCGCATCGGCCTGCCATGGGCGCGGTTCCTGATCTCGCTCGGCGCCGTGACCGGCATAACCTCGGTGCTCCTGGTCATGATGCTGAGCCAGCCGCGGGTTCTGCTGGCGATGGCGCGCGACGGTTTGCTCCCGACCTCGTTTTTCGGCGCGGTCCACGACCGCTTCCGGACACCGTGGAAGTCGACAATCGTAACCGGCGTTTTCGTCGCCACGGTCGCCGCTTTCGTGCCGCTGCGGATCCTCGCGGATCTCGTCAACATCGGGACGCTCCTGGCCTTCGTAATCGTCTGCGGCGCCGTCCTGGTGATGCGCCGGACCAACCCGGACGCCGAGCGGCCGTTCCGGGCGCCGTTCGTGCCGCTGACGCCGATCCTGGGCATCGGCCTGTGCCTGCTGCTGATGTTCTCGCTGCCGCCGGAGAACTGGACGCGCCTGGCGGTGTGGCTGCTGATCGGGTTCGCCATCTACTTCGGCTACAGCCGGCGTCACAGCCGGCTCGGCAAGGAGCTGGCGCACGAGATCGCCCGCCACGGAGTGTCGCCGGCCGGATCGCCGGTCACCCACACCGGGAAGAGGCCGGACGACCGCGACGCTCCGCGGGGATGAAGAACGGCGAGCGGCTCGCCCTTCTCGCCGGGGTGGCGGCGCTGCTCATCTGGTCGGGCATCGCGCCGCACGACCGCCTGACGTGGTGGCTCGAGGTCCTGCCGGTGCTCCTGGGGATCCCGCTCCTGTGGATCACCGCCGCGCGGTTTCCGCTCACGCCGCTGGCGTACCGTCTCATCTTCCTGCACTGCGTCATCCTGATCGTCGGCGGGCACTACACCTACGCCCGCGTGCCGCTCGGCGAGTGGGCCCGCGCCGCGTTCGACCTGGCCCGCAACGACTACGACCGTCTCGGCCACGTCGCCCAGGGGTTCATCCCGGCGATCCTCGCGCGCGAGGTGCTGCGGCGGAAGACACCGCTGCGTCCGGGCGGCTGGCTGTTCTTCCTGACGACGTCGGTGTGCCTCGCATTCAGCGCCGGATTCGAGCTGTTCGAGTGGCTCGCCGCCTCGATCTTCGGGCAGGATGCCGACGCCTATCTCGCCACCCAGGGCGACCAGTGGGACACGCAGTGGGACATGCTCTGCGCCCTGTGCGGCGCCGTCGCGTCGCAGGCGCTGTTCGGCCGGATGCACGACCGCCAGTTGGCGGCGGTCGAGGCGAGCACACTCGAAGGGCGACCAGTGGGATGACACCAAGCTTCCTCCGGGTGTCAATCAGTATGGGATATCCTGTCGCAGCGGCCCGGTCCGATTGCAATGATCTTCCGTCCGAGCATGGAATGTCCAGCGATGATCATCCATGACAAAAGCACAGATTGATCGCCTGGGCTCTCGCCTGAAGGTCGGCCGAATTACGGAGGACGACCGGCTCCTGCTGGATTCCTACAGACGCTCGTTCGTGGATGCCTATGGGCACGTCGTTACCACGATCACGCAAGTGCTCCAACCCAAGCCGACAGGGCGTCCCACGAAGTCCACCACGTCGGTGATCGAGAAGCTGCAGCGCGAGTCCATCCGGTTGAGCCAGATGCAGGACATCGCCGGCTGCCGTATCGTCGTCGACAGTGTCGCTGTGCAGAGCGAGGTCGTGTCTCGACTCGCCGCCCTTTTCCCCCGACACACAATCGTCGATCGACGGCAACAGCCGAGTCACGGCTATCGTGCGGTCCACCTCATCGTACGCGAAGGTGAAAAGCCCGTCGAAATCCAGATCCGCAGCAGGCTTCAACACTTGTGGGCGGAACTCTCCGAAAAGTGCTCGGATGTCGTTGACCCTGCAATCAAGTACGGTGGGGGCCCGGAATTCGCGCGCGGGATGCTGAGCACGCTTTCGAACATCATAGCGAAGTACGAAGCCCACGAACTGCGTTTGGATACCCACTATGAGGACCTTGTTGACACTTCTTCCGTGGGTTTTGGTAGCATTAGCGGGGTTGACCGCGAGAAGTTCGGAATACTCGGACAGGAGATCGAGGATAAGCTCAGGATCCTGATTCAGACGGTCGCCGATTCAGGGAGCGGTTCAGGGGCCAGCTAAGATGGTCTTTCTCATCGAATACGATCGGCGCGAGGGTCGCCTCATCAACCTTCGCAAGTTCCAAGACCATGAACTCGGCGCCGCCGAGACAGTCCGCCTTGACGTCGAGGTGCGCTTGAACAGAGATGGTATTGACCACGAAGTCGTGCTCCTCCAGGCCGTGAATGAGGAGGCGCTTCGCGCCACTCATCGCCGCTACTTCGAGGATCTGCCCGCGCTCGCGACCCCAACCGGGAGGCTGGGCGGCCGCCCGTCGTCCAGCTGATCACCTACCAACAAGGATTGCGGCCGGCCCCGCCTCGTCGGCGGGGCCGGCCGGTGATTCACCCTTCGTGGCGCGACCGGTTCGTGCGGCGCGCCGGAGCCGCTACGACGACGAGTTCTCGCCGCCGGTCTCTTCCGGCTGCGGCTCCGGGTCGCCGGCGATCCGCGGGCCGACGAGCGGCGCGATGCGCGCCAGACTCGCCGCCGCCTTGCCGTCCGAGTCGCCGGCGCCGACGGCGGCGCGGTACTCCTCGGCGGCGCGGTCGAGATCGCCGTGGCGCTCGTAGGCGACGCCGAGGTTGTTGCGCACGAAGGCCACCTCGGGCAGCCGGTCGCGCGCCGCCTCGAGGTGCGGGATCGCCTCGTCGACCCGGCCCATCGTCAGGAGCAGGTGGCCGAGCGTGTTGGCGATGTAGCCGTTGTCCGGACCCGCGGCGCGCGCCTGCTGCAGGGCGTCGAGCGCCTCGTCGTTGCGCCGGCCCTCGGCGAGGGCGCGGCCGCGCTGGTGCAGGGCGTCGGCCGAGCCGGGGTCGAGCGCCAGCGCCTCGTCGGCGGCCGCCAGCGCCCCGGTGGCATCCTGCCGCGCCATGCGGACGCGCGCCAGGTTGACCCAGGTCTTGATCGAGCCGCCGTCGAGCGAAGACGAGCGGGCGAGCACATCATCGGCCTCCGTGAGGTGTCCGGCCTTCCACAGCGCCAGGCCGTGGAGGTACTGCACGTAGGCGTCGTCGGGTCGGCCCGCCGCGGCGATCTGCAGGCGGGCGCTGGCGGTTTCGTAGTCGCGCGCGTCATACGACGCGAGGCCTTCCTGCCAGGCGGCCTTCGTCTCCGCGGCGGTCGGGGGAACCTCGGGCAGGTTCGGTTCGGAGGTCGGCAGCGAACCCTCCGGCGTCGTGGCCGCGGGCGTCCCGCCGAAGCCTGTGGGCCCGACGAGACTCGACGGCGCGCCGAGGGTCGTCGACGCCGGCACCGCGACGGGGGTCGTGGCGGTGTCGGTCGTGGTCGTGCGCGACGTGGACGGCTTGTCGGCGCAGGCCGCCAGGAGGGCGGCTGCCGAGAGGCCGGCCAGGAGTCCCGACAGGGTCAGGCGGTGGTGGTTCTTCGTGATGTGGGTCATGGCTCTCTCCTCGCCCGGGGGAGAACCCTTTTCGGGTGGCCGGGCTGGGGGGGGCGTAGAGCGACCGGCGTGCCACGCTGTCGGCATCGACCAGCGCTTTGGGGCACAAGGGGTTCCGCCGTTGGCCTTGAAACAGCGTGGCGGGCCGCCCGTGTCCCGCGGGCACGCTCCGTGTGCCGGCTGACACGCCGTCGGCGCGGCGCCGCTCAGCGGCCGGCGGGCTTTTCGATCCCGAGGGCGGCGAGCTTCTTGTAGAGGTGGCTGCGCTCGAGGCCGAGCTCGCGGGCCGCCTTTGCCATGCGCCAGCCGGTGCGCTCGAGCACCGCGAGAATGAGGGCGCGCTCGTGGCGCTCGATCTCGGCGGCGAGATCGAACGCCCCCGCCGGAGCCGCGCCGCGCTGCCCTGCGGCCTGCGATCCCGCGGGCGGTGATCCCGCGGCGGGCGGCCCCGCCGTCGAAGCGAGAAACGCCAGGTGCGCGGCCTCGATGGTCTCCCCCGGCGCCAGGATGGCGACGCGCTCCATGGCGTTGCGCAGCTCGCGCACGTTGCCGGGCCACGGATGCGCCGCCAGAGCGGCGAGCGCGCCGGGGGCGAGGCGCTTCGGGCGCACCCGGTTGCGGCGGCAGGCGGCCTCGAGGAAGTGCGCCGCGAGGTCGGGGATGTCGTCGAGCCGCTCGCGCAGCGCCGGGACGCGGATCGGCACGACCAGCAGGCGGTAGTAGAGGTCCTCGCGGAAGCGGCCGGCGCGCACTTCGGTCTCGAGGTCGCGGTTGGTGGCGGCGACCACGCGGACGTTCACGCGCTCGGCACCGCGCCCGCCGACCCTCTCGACCTCGCCGTTCTCCAGGGCGCGCAGCATCTTGGGCTGGAGCGGCGGCGGCACCTCGCCGATCTCGTCGAGAAACACCGTGCCGCCGTCGGCCTCCTGGAACTTGCCGCGGCGCGCCTCGGTGGCGCCGGTGAAGGCGCCGCGCGTGTCTCCGAAAAGCTCGCTCTCGAACAGGGTCGCCGGGATGGCGGCGCAGTTGACCGTCACCAGCGGCCGGGCGCGGCGAGCGCTCCCCTCGTGCAGGGCGCGCGCCACCAGTTCCTTGCCGGTGCCGTTCTCGCCGATCACCAGCACGCCGGCGTCGGTCGGCGCGACCCGCCGGATGGTGTCGCGCAGCGCCTCCATCGGGGGCGACGATCCCAGGAGGCGGCCGCCGAGGCCCGCCTCCTCCTCGAGGCGGCGATTCTCCCGCGTCAGGCGCTCGAGGCGCAGGGCGTTCGCGACCGCCACCAGGATGCGCTCGGTCGACGGCGGCTTCTCGATGAAGTCGACGGCGCCGAGCCGCACCGCGCGCACCGCCTTGTCGATGCTGCCGTGGGCGGTCAGGACGATGACCGGCAGGCGGCGGCCACGCCCGGCGAGCCGCTCGAGGAGCGCCAGGCCGTCCATGACCGGCATCTGCAAGTCGAGCAGCAGGAGATCGATCTCCCCTTCCTCGAGGCGCGTCAGGGCGCGGGCGCCGTCCTCGGCCTCCTCGGTGGCGTACCCTTCGAGGGCGAGGGCGCGGGCGAGGGTGGCGCGGATGTTCTTCTCGTCGTCGGCGATCAGTATGGTCGGCATGCCCTCACCCCTCCGCGCCGCCGGGGATTTCGCGCGGGATGACGCCCCCCGCGGCGTCGACCGGGAGCCGCAGCGCGATCTCGGCCCCTCCGCCGGCGGCATTGCGCGCCGTCACCCGGCCGCCGTGCTCGGTCACCATGCGATGCACGATGGCCATGCCCAGCCCGGTCCCGCCGCGCTCGGCGCGGGTGGTGAAGTATGGCTCGAACACCCGCCGCAGCGCCTCGGGCGACAGGCCGGGGCCGTTGTCGCGCACGACGATCTCCTCGAACGCGGCCGCCGAAGCGAGGGTGATGGCGATGCGGCGGGCCACGCCGCCCGGCGGCGCCCCGCCGGCCGACGCCCCGGCTGACGGCACCCCGGCCGACGGCGCCCCGCCCGACGGCGCCCCGCCCGACGGCGCCAGCGCGTCGACGGCGTTGGCGATGATGTTCTTGAGCGCCCGGCCGATCTGATCGGCGTCGGCGACCGCGTGGTGTCGCAGGCCGCCGTCACTGACGACCACCTCGACCTGCGCGGCGGCGAGGCGCTGTGCCATGACCGCCAGCGCCTGGTCGACGAGGGCGCGCAGATCGCAGGGGGCGCGCACCGGCGCGGGCAGGCGCGCGAAGCGCGAGAACTCGTCCACGAGCCGGCGCAGGCTCTCGACCTCTTCGAGAATGGTCGCGGTCTCGACCGCCAGCGCGCGGTCGATCTCGGCGGGGGCGCGCGCGTGCGTGCGGCGCAGGTTCTCGACCGCGAGGCCGATCGGCGACAGGGCATTGCGCACCTCGTGGGCGACGCGGCGCGCCACCTCCTGCCAGGCGGCGACGCGCTCCGCCGCGAGCCGCTGCCGCTCGCTCTCCGTGAGCCCCTCGACCATGCGGTCGAAGGCGCGGGTGAGGCTGCGCACGTCGTCGGGGTCGCGTGCAGGCGTGAACGGCGCCGCCTGTCGGGTCGCCACCGACCCACCGTCGCCGGTCATCGCCTCGGCGCGCGCCGCCAGCGCCCGGATGGGATGCGCGATGCCCGCCGCGAGCAGCGCGCCGATGGCGAGCGCGCTGACCAGTGCCAGCGGCGCGACCCCGCCGAACGCCGCCAGGAGATCGTGGCGCACGCGCGCGGCGTCGCCGGCCGGCGCCGCCACCCGCACCGACCAGCCGCCGGGCGCGAGGGGGATGTCGGCGGTGATCACGGCTCCCTCCGGCGCGCCGGCGACGGCGGCGGCGACGCCGTCCCGGTCGATGATTGCCGTCGGGCCGCCGGTGAACGTCGCCACCTCGGCCAGGAACGGGTCGCCGATCGCGGCGGCGCCGAGAAGGATGTAGGTCGCGCCCGCCAGCGTCACGGTGGCGCGCGACACCAGCCCGCGGTCGCCGGGCGCCGCGGGGCGCGCCGGAGCCGCGTCATCGTCGGGCGCGGGCGGCGGCGTCCCGTCGCGCGGCGCCGCCGCCGGCGCATCGGCGCCGGGCGGCAGCGACCCGGCCGGCGGTGCCGCGGGTGGCGGTTCCGCGGGTGGCGGCGGCAGCGGTGCTATCGGCAGGGCCGCCAGGACGATGCCGCCGTCGCCGAGCGCGGCCGGGTCGATGGCGAGCGGCGGGGCGGCGCCTGCCGCCGAAGTCGCCAGGAGCGCCCCGTCCGCGCGCCGGATCTCGAGGAGGTCGAGGGCGTGCCGCTCCGCCAGCCGGCGGGCCAGCGCGCGGGCGGCGGAGGCCGGGCCCTCTTCGAGCGGCGTTGCCGCGCGGCGGTCGGCGGCGAGGTCGGCGGCGGCGCGCGCCACGCGCGCGCGCAGGCCGCCCTGCTCGCGGCCGACGAGCAGCGCCGCCTGGCGCTTCGCCCGCTCGAGCCGCCCGCCGGCGTCGGCCGCCGCGCGCCGCTCCGCTTGCAGCAGCAGGAGGCCGGCCACGACCGCCAGCGGCACGAGCGCCGCGAACGTCATCGCCAGGACAAGGCGGAGACGCAGGCTCATGGCGCCCCGAAATCGTCGTAGGTGAACACCTGCCGGCGGTGAACCGCCGTGAACAGGACGCGCGCGTGGGTGACGATGGTCACCGCGCGCGGCAGGTAGACGCCCGGCGCCACGGCCGCCGCCTCGAGCCCGACCTCGAGCGACCGCACCCGCGACAGTCCGAGGAATAGCGACACCGGCCGCCCGGTCGCGGCGCGCGCCCTGACCAGGTGCAGGCCGTCGGCCGTGATCCAGAGGCTTCCCGACATCGCCTGCGTGATCCGCGCCGCGACGCTGCCGCCGCCGGCCACCGGGTCGGCCTCGAAGTCAAGGCGGTGCGCCGTGACGCCGTCGACGTCCTCGAGCCCGACGTAGCGATAGGCGGACAGGCGCAGAAGCGTGCTGAGCGAGTAACCGCCCTCCATGTCCTGCTCGTCCCTGCCGGCGGAGAGCGTCCGGTAGTGGCGCGTGAATCGGGCGGCGCCGCGGTGCTCCTCGACCTCGCGCGCGGTCGGGAGACGTCCGTCGATGGCCACCAGCCGCTCGTCGAAGCCTTCGCCGGCGGCCGGCGTGACCTCGAACTCGAGCACGCTCGCCTGCTCGAGCGTCCCGTCCTCTGCCAGGCGCTCCGCGCGCGCGGCGCGCCGGAAGCGGTAGCCCGACCATGCCGCCGCGTCGGTACGCTGGACGCGCTGCGCCGCGCGGACGAGCGCCCGCACCTCTTCGGCGGAGGGCGGCGCGGTCGCTGCCGGCGGGGCGCCCTCGCGTGGCGCGGCGCCGGCCAGGACGGCGGGCACCGACAGGACGATCACTACGAGCAGCGCGGCACGCATGGCCGAACATCTTGCCACGATCCGGCCGCGCCGGTGCCGGGCAGGCCCGCACCGACCGCGCGGCGGGCCGGCGCCACGGGACGCCGGCCGGCGGGGCGCGGTGTGCCGGCGCAGCACCGGGCGCCGTGCCATCCCCGCGACGGCGATCACAGAACGCGGGCGCGCGCCCTGACGCGCCCGTACATTTCCGCCAACGCCCGCGACCGCCCACGCCCGCCGCTCAGTCGTCCGCGACCGGCGCCGGTCGGCGCATCAGGAGAACGCCATGACGCACGCACCGATCCCCACCCACTTCCAGCATCCGCCCATGCCCCATCCGCTCGCGCTCCATCCACCAGCGCCCCATCCGCCCGCGCCGCGGGACCGGAACCATCGGCCACGCCCGCGCTGCCGGCCGCCGGTGCACGTACTCCTCGCAGCGATCGCCTGTGCGGTCACGCCGGCGATGGCGGCGGAGACCGAAGCGACGCCGTCGCGGGTTACCGCCGTCACCGTCCACGTGCAGCAGGCGCGGGTCACCCGCGAGGCGGAGATGACGCTTGCCGCCGGCGAGCAGCGCATCGTGCTGAAGCCGCTCCCGGCGTCGCTCGACCCGGCATCGGTGCGGGTGAGCGGCCGCGGCGGCGCGGGGATCGCGATCCGCGGCGTGGAGTTGCGCCGCATCCACGAGGAGCCGGAGGTCGCGCCCGAAGCCGCCGCCCTCGAGGCGTCCATCCGCGTCCTGGCGCGGCAGAGCGCCCTCGCCCTCGAGCGCAAGCGGTCGCTCGGCGTCCTGCGCGAGTTCGTCACCGGGCTCAAGGCCGCGGCCGTCGACACGTCTTCGCGCGAGCTGCTGACCCGGGGTTTCGCCATCGGCGACTGGGAGAACGCGTTCGGCTTCCTGTCGGAGCACCTCGACCGCCTGGCCGACGAGGAAGACCGCGTCGACCGCGAGTACGGCGCCCTGTCGCTCCGCCTGGCGACGGAGCGCGCCCGGCTCGCCGAGACCGCCTCCGGGCGGGCGCCGGAGCGGTTCGCCGCCGAGATCCTGGTGAGCGCCGTCGCGCGCGGCACGGCCCGGCTGGCCCTCACCTACCTGGTCGACGCGGCCTCGTGGACCCCCCTCTACGACGCCCGCCTGGATCCGGCCGCCGGCCGCGTCACCCTCGACTGGCTGGCGCTCGTCCGCCAGGACACAGGCGAGGACTGGACCGACGCCGGCATCACCCTGACGACGTCGCAGCCGCAGAAGGGGATCGACCTGCCGCGCCTGGCGTCGGTGCGGCTCGTCGATCCGGCGCGCAGGTCGCGCGCGGGATTCGTCACACTCGTCGACGGTGCCACGGCGGCCGTCGATTCGGCGGCCATCGACGCGCTGCCGATCCTGGGGCGAAACTACTAGAACGTTCTGGGGCTCGCGCCCGGCGTGGCCGAAGGCGACGGCAATTTCGCGGCGGCCAGGGGCGGGGTCGTCGGAGGCGTCGTGGGAGGCGTCCTCGGCGGCGTTCCCGGCGCAGGCGCCGGCGGGCTGGGCGCCGGGTCCGACGTGACGCCGCCGGCCGCCGAGATCGCCCTCATCGCGGCCGCCCTGGTCGGCGGCGAGCGCAACATGCTGTTCGCCCTGCCGGGGACGCTCACCATCCCGAGCGACGGCCAGTGGCACCAGCACCTGATCACGTCGCGCGAGACGGCCGCCCGCATCGAGTACCAGTGCGTCCCGGCGCTGGGCCCGGATGTTTTCCTGGTCGCGCGCCTGACGGTGCCGGACGACGTGACCCTGCTGCCGGGCCGGATGGCGCACTTCGTCGGGGGCGATCTCGTCGGCCACTCGGTCGTGGCGGCGAAG
>Ga0247727_10008837_pt1 | contig 18530 bp, 16 predicted proteins | sample WisWelCaveWW1625_FD_202498 | JGI IMG/M metagenome (GOLD analysis project Ga0247727, IMG submission 202498) | Biofilm microbial communities from Wishing Well Cave, Virginia, United States - WW16-25 | ecosystem: Environmental > Aquatic > Deep subsurface > Groundwater > Cave microbial mat | place... | reverse complement strand
GCCGGTTGCGCTGTGACTACGAACAACTTCTGACGACCAGTGAAACGATGATTCACGTGGCGATGATTCGGCTCATGTTGAAGCGGCTGCACCCGTAATCACACCTTTCAAAACACGCTCTTAGCCAGATCCGATACAAGGCCCAGGGCCGACAGCAGAAAAGCGGGTTGGTCCGGAATTGGTCTCGCGCCGCTCCGCGCCCCGAACATGTATGTGTTTCCCAACACCTGTTGGTGAAACACGACAGGTTCAGATTGGACGCTATTTTTGTTGCCGGAGGCGGTTGGTTCGAATAGCTTCGTCTCACACGTGTGAGGAACGATGTGCCGTTGACCCAACAAGAGATCGCCCAACAGCTCGGGGTGTCCCGGTCGCTGGTGTCGCGCGCGTTGCGCGGGACGGCGGAGGATATCGGGGCGGCCCCGGCCACCATCCAGCGCATTCAGCGCGAGGCGGCGCGGCGCGGGTATCAGCCGAGCGCGGCGGCGTTGTCGTTGCGCGGGGAACGGACGCGGACGCTGGGGATCGTGGTCAGAGATTTCGACGACCCGTACTTTGGCCGGCTGATCGGCGAACTGCAAAGCGTCGCGGCGGCGGCAGCATATTCGCTGGTGTTGACGGGGTGCCGGGAGGGAGCGCAACTCGATCTGGCGGCGCTACTCAAGTACCGGCTGGACGGCTTGATCATCGCCGGCAGTGAATTCGTGCCGGCCGGGCTGGCGGAGTTTACCGAGCGCGGATTGCCGGTGGCGCAGATCGGCACGGGCGAATCGCGGACGGGCGTGTTCCGCGTCGCGATGGACGAGGCGGACGGGCTTCGGCAACTGCTGCGTCACCTCGTGGAACGGGGTCATCGGGAGATCGGGTACATCGGCGATGGGACGCCGGCGAAACGGCGGCGAGAGGAAACGTTGAAGTCGGCGTTGCGGGCGGAAGGTTTGCCGGTTCGAACCAAGTGGTTCACCAACACGTCGCAGCCGCCAACCGAGTCGCCAACGGCGTTGATCGCGGCGGATGACCGGCTCGCGCAGAGCACGCTGCGGATTCTGTTCGAGCGCGGGGTGCGGGTGCCGGTGGACGTGTCACTGGCGGGTGTGGACGACATTCCGTCGGCGCGGATGACGATTCCGGCGTTGACGACAATCCGGCAGCCGATGCGGGAGATGGTGCGGGCGGCGTTTGAGCACGTGACCGCCGAAAAAGCCGCGAAGCGCCGGGAGATTTTGGTAAAACCAGAGTTGGTGGTTCGCGAGTCGTGCGCGCCACCGACGGAACGGAGAGCATCGTAGTCATGGAGAAAACGCAAGCCTTGGATGTGTTGATCGTGGGCGGGGGGATGATCACCAACGATTTGATCCTGCCCAGTGTATATCATCTGCAACGACTCGGCGTGGTGCGGGATATCACGGTGTGCGCATTGAACAGCGCGCCGTTGAAGGCGCTGGCTGAGAATGGAGAGTTGCGCGACGCGTTTCCCGGACAGGATTTTCTGGCGCAACCGGTGTTGAACACCCCGCCGGACCGGATGTTCCCGGACTTGTTCAAGGAATTGGTCGCCAAGCTGCCGCCCCGGCAGGCGGTAATCGTTGCGGTGCCGGACTGGTTTCATTACCCGATCATCATGGAAGCGTTGCGACGCGATCAGCACGTGCTCAGCGTCAAACCGCTCGTGCTCGAATACGAGCAGGACATCGAGATCGAGAAACTTGCGCTGGAACGAGGATTATTCGTCGGCGTGGAGTATCACAAACGATTCGACCGCCGCGCGCTGTTGGCCAAACGACTCTACAAGGAAGGCAAGTTCGGCGAGTTCATCATGGGGGAGGCCAAGCTGCACGAGCCGTATTACTACCGGCACTCCAATTTCCAGAACTGGTTCACGTGCGAGAAGACCGACCCGTTCACCTACGTCGGCTGCCACTACGTGGATCTCGTGTATTTCATTACCGGTATGAAACCGGTGTCGGTCTCGGTGGACGGCGTGAAAGGCAAGTTCCCGAACGGCAACGTGGGCTACCTGTGGTCAAGTGGCCGGGTGCGCTACGAAAACGGCGCGATGCTGACCGTCACTGACGGCCTCGGTTATCCCGACGATGCAGCCGGCGGGAACGATCAGGGCATGATCATGTATTGCGAGGGAAACGATCGTACCGGCATGATCAACCACGACGACCACGAGCGAGGCACGCGCTACGCCTTCCTCGAACCCAGCGGCGCGGCCCGTTACCGGTATGTCAGCCCCGATTTCTTCCGGCTCGTGCCGTGGGAGGGGAAAGGGCTCAAACCCATCGGCTACGGCTACGAATCCATCGCCGCCAACCTGCAGACCATGCACCGTATCGGACGCGAGACGACTACGCTGGCGCAGCGGCAGAAAATCATTCGTGAAGTGGACGAGGCCGGCATCATCGCCACGCCGGCCAATAGTTGGATCAACGAACTGGTCGTCGAAGCCACGCGCCTGTCCATCACCAACGACGGCGCGCTGATCAAAATCAAGTACGGCAAAAATCCTCACGTGGAGAAATAACATGGCTGAGTACAGCTTAACGCCCGTCAACGTTCCCAAAGTCAAAACCCGTTTCCGCACGATTCGCACGGCCCTACCGGTGCCGCAGTCGCTGCCGATCTTCGAGGAGTTGCGGCGCAGCGAGCCGCGCTCGATGGCCGGTCAGCCGCCGATTGTGTGGCACAAGGCGGAAGGTTTCACCGTGTCCGACAAGTGGGGCAACCGCTGGATTGATTGGTCGAGCGGCGTACTGATCACCAACGTCGGGCATGGCCGGAAAGAAATCGCCGCCGCCGTCCGCAAGCTGCTCGACCGGCCGTTGCACGTGACCTACGTGTTCCCGCACGAAGGCCGGGCGGAGTTGACGAAGATGCTGCGCGAGATTTCGCCAGACCCGAAGAGCTACCAAGCGTTCTTGATGAGTACCGGTAGCGAGGCGACTGAGAATTGCATCAAGCTCAGCAAGACCTACGCGCTGCAAAAACATGGCGCGCACAAGAAGTATTTCGTCACGTTCCGCAACGCGTTTCACGGCCGCACGATGGGCGCGCAACTGGCCGGCGGGACCGAAAGCCAGAAAACCTGGATGGTGGACCGGGACCGCACGTTCGTCCAAGTGCCGTTTCCGGATGGCTACAAGAACAAGGACACATCGTTCGATCTGTTTCTGCGCTCATTGGAGGAACAGGGAGTCAAACCCGGCGACATTGCCGGCGTGATGAGCGAATCCTACCAGGGCTGCGGCCCGGACTTCCTGCCGGACGAGTACGCGCAGAAGCTGGATGCGTTCTGCCGGGAACACGACATCGTGTTGTGCATGGACGAAGTGCAGGCCGGCTTCGGTCGGACCGGCAAGATGTTCACGTTCCAGCACTACGGCATCAAACCGGACCTCATCGCGTGTGGCAAAGGCATCACGTCGTCGCTCCCCCTGTCGGCGGTGATCGGTCGGACGGACATCATGGGGTTGTACGCGCCGGGTTCGATGACCTCGACCCACTCCGCGTCGCCCTTGGCCGTCGCCAGCGCCATTGCCAACTTGAAAATCATCAAGCAGGAAAAACTCGTCCAGCGCGCGGCCAAACTCGGCAAATGGTTCTGCGCCGACTTGCAGCGCATCCAGCAGAAGCACCCCTTGCAACTCGGTTGTTTCCAGGGCCGCGGGTTGGTGGCCGGCCTTCAAGTCGTCAAACCCGGCACGCGCGAACCCGATGCGGAGACGGCGACCAAGATCAACGTCGCCAGTTTCCACAAAGGGCTGCTCATGTTCGGCCCCGTCGGTGTGGGCGGCGGCTGCGTCAAGATCGCGCCGCCACTGACGATTTCCGAAGCGGCGTTGCGCGAATCGGTCGTCGTGTTCGAGGAAGCGTGCGCCGAGGTTCTCCAATGACGACGAGAAATGCTCGGCGAGGGTCTCCGACCCCGCCGTCAGCCAGACCAAAGGTCTCCAAGCCGGTGGGAGACCTGCGGTCGCAGCCAGTGCGCGGTCGGGAGACCGGCGCACAGCGGCGTTTGGGGAAGGGTTACGTTGATCTGCAGGTCAACGGTTACTGCGGCATCGACTTCAATCAGGAGGATGTCCCGGTTGAACAGTTTCACGCCGCGTGCGCCCGGCTGCGGGAAGACGGCGTGGAAAGCGTCCTGGCCACGATCATCACCGATCACGTGGACGCGATGAGCCGCCGACTGAAGCGCATCGTCGAGGCGCGCAAGCGCGATCCGCTCGTCAAACAGATCATCGGCGGCATCCACCTCGAAGGCCCGTTCATCAGTCCGGTGGACGGCTATCGCGGCGCGCACCCGCGCGACGCGGTTCGGTCCGCCGACGTGGACGCCGCGAAACAATTGACGGCGGCGGCCGGCGGCATCACGCGCATCGTCACGCTCGCGCCTGAGAACGATCCCGGCTTCAAGACCACCCGGTATCTTGCGGAGCAGGGGATCATCGTCTCCGCCGGCCACACTGACGCACCGCTCGATGTGTTGAAGGGAGCAATTGATGCCGGTCTCTCAATGTTCACCCACTTGGGCAACGGCTGTGCGATCATGATGCACCGGCACGACAACATCATCCAACGCGCGCTCAGTCTGGCCGATCGTCTCTGGCTTTGTTTCATCGCCGACGGCGTCCACGTCCCGTTTCACGCGCTGCGCAACTACCTCCAACTTGCCGGCGAGCGTGCGATTGTCGTCACGGATGCGATGTCCGCCGCCGGACTTGGGCCGGGCCGTTTCACGGTTGGTCGGTGGGACGTGGTGGTCGGCGAAGACCTCGCCGTCTGGGCGCCCGATCGCTCGCACTTGATCGGTTCGGCGATGACCATGCACCAAGCCGAGGCGAATTTGTCGAAAGCGCTGGGTTTGCCCACCAAGGAAATCGAACGGCTCACCTCCACGAATCCGCGTCGCGCCTTGAAGTTGAGATGAAGATCCGCTCCCTGAAGCTCAAGAATCGGCAGTTTGGCGATGCCTGGCACAAGCAGATCGAAGACCGCTGGGAGTATGCGGACTTCTTGAAGAACGAGCCGTGGCGGAAGGACTGGATCAGTTTCGACGGTGTCGTCTATCACCCGGGCACGCAGCGGGTGTACGTCGGCATTACGAGTTTTGATGCTGACATCTTCAAAGCCTACGACTGCCGGCAGGAGCGGTTCGTCGATCTGGATTTTGGGAAGGTGGTGGACCGGTACGACGCGAAGTTTCATCGTTCGATGCAACTCACGAAGGACGGCCAGTCGCTCTATACCGCGACGGCGTTGCTGCACGACGTGGACCGGTACTGGGAAGCGCCGGGCGGGGGCATCTTCCGTCACGACATCGCGACCGGGCGCAACGAGAAGCTCGGCATACCGATTCCGCATAATTATATTCAGTCCATCGCGCTCGACGAAACGCGCGGCGTGGTTTACGGGATGCACTTCACGCCGGAGCGGTTCAGCGCGTTCGATCTGGCGACGCGGAAGGGACATGACCTCGGGCCGATTGGCAGCGGGATGATGATGGCGCAGGGCGAGAACCTGGTGCTCGATGATGAAGGCTGCTGCTGGTTTGGGTGGGGACTGACCCGCGCTTATCAGGTCACGAGTGGCATCAACCACTACCGGCTGGGCAAGTACGACCCGCACCAGTCAAAGATTGTCTATTTCCCGCGCGGCCTGCCGCGGGCGGATGGGAGTTTCGGCACGGCCAAGGTGGAAGGCTTATTCAACTTCGGCACCGGTTGCTTATACGCTTCGGGGGACAATGGATCGCTCTACCGGGTGAACACCAAGACGGTGGAAGCTCAATGCCTTGGCACGCCGATGCGCGACCGGAAATCCCGGTTGACCTCGCTGGTGATGCACCAGGACGGTTGCGCGTACGGCGTGACCGGCAGAGACGGCCACACCCAGCTGCTCCGGTTCGATCCACGCACGGACAAGTATGAGCTGGGCGATCCGATTGTCGACGGCGAAGGCAACGCGATGTTCCAGTGCCATGACGTGTCAGTCACTCCGGACGGCGTGCTGTACGCCGGCGAGAACGATCATCCGCAGCGCTCCAGTTATCTCTGGGAAATCCGGTTGTGAATTGGGAACAATCGTGTTGGAATAGCACCCATGAATCTTGACACGTTGACGGTGGGAGACGTGGCGCTGCGGTTGGCGCTGGCGTCGGTCGTCGGCTTGGTATGCGGTTACGAGCGCACCGATCACGGACGCGCCGCGGGCTTGCGCACGACGCTGTTGGTCGCGGTGGCCGGGGCGGTGGCGATGATGATTTCGGAGAATCTGTACGCGGTGGGTGTCGCCGGCGGTGCGTCGTGGCGGCCTGACCCGGCGCGGCTGGGGGCCGGGGTGCTCACCGGCATCGGATTTCTCGGCGCGGGCACGATCATCCGGCAGGACAATCTCGTGCGCGGGGTGACGACGGCGGCGTTGATCTGGTTGGTGACGATTCTCGGCCTGGCGATTGGCGCGGGGCAGATCGCGTTGGGGTTGGCGGGCTTCGCGGTCGCCCTCATCGCGTTGTTCGTTTTGCCGCAGGTGGAAGCGCTCATCAAGCCGGATTGGTACGGTTTGGTGTGCGTCACCGTCGGATTGGACGGGGCATCGAATGGCGACATCCAGCGGTCTCTGGAAAGTTTGGGTATTTCCGTGAAGGGTGGCAAGTTGGAGTACAACCTCGAGCGGGAACAGCGAAGCATCGAATTCTCTGTGAAATTCAAGAAGGGCGACCTGCTGGAGATCTCCGATCGCGCCGTGAGGCAACTGGCCGCGTTGCCCGGCGTGTCCGCTGTCAAATGGAGCTGAGTCGGCGCGGCTTGCCGGCAGTCAGGTTGAGCACCACGCGCTTGCCGCCCGGCAGCAGAATCGTTGCGCCCGGCACATCGCGCTCCGCGCGCACGACCCAGCCATCTCCGTCCGCTTCAATGCGAATCGTCCGGCGTGCGTCATTGAACGCCGCCCACGCGTCCGCTGACCAAGCGCGCACGCCTTGCGCACGCAGGTATGACAACGTCTCACGCAACCACGGCAGCGTCGGCTCGCCGAATTCCTTCAGCCGGATGGGATGGAAGGTCGGGTGGAACATTCCTTGGTACTGCCGGCAGCGCTCAACCCATCGTTGCGATGTCACGATGCGCTCCTTTTCGGTGAGTGCCGGGAGGTAGTTCTTCGGTTCGACCCAGCCGTCGTCGGCGAAGACCGTGTACTGGCTGAAGATGTCCACCAGCGCGCCGGTGGCGTCCATGAATTTCGCCGGCAGCAACGTACCGGACAGCACGCCGCTCTGGAAGTAGCGACCGGGGTAGCCGTTGAAATCGATTCGTACGCCAATGCGACTTTCTAGAGCCGGTTGATATGTCCAGCCGACCCAGATGGCGAGATGGTTGCGCGTCGCGCTCGGGATATAACCATACCGGTCAGCAAACTCAGCGAATCCGCGCGTGAATCGCTGCTCGCACTCTTCCAACGTGCAGAACTCCGGCAGCACCAGATGCAACCCGACCGAATGCCCGCGCGACCGTAACCGCGTCACTTCGGCCGGCGGCAGTTGGTCGAACTGCGAAGCCTGGATTTGCGTGGAGTAGGGAATGCCAAACTCCTCGCAGGTGTTGAAGACAAGCTCGAAGGTCTTCGCGGTGGACGAATCGCCGTCGCCATCAATCAGCGTGCCGGTGGTCTCGCCGTTGGGAAAGCGCCCCACGCGCGGCACCGACAACATCCCGTCGATCAGCCGCACCAACAAATCCCGATGCAGGTCGGACTGCGGCACGTTCTTCAGCCGGGGATCGAGATGACCGACGAAATGATCGTTCTGCGTGAACTTCCAATCGCCGTCGGCATTCCGGTATGGCCCATCGCTGGCCTGATCGGGTCGCCCTTGCTGAATCAACACGCAACACTTCGCGAGATCGTAGGTAAAACAGGCGCGCCGCCCCAACCGCGCCACGGCAACGTGATTTCCCGGAACGCCAAACTCCTGCTGCAACGGCGCGACGCACGTGGCGTCGCCGACCCGGTAGAGGTCTGCGCCGCCGTGAACTTGCAGCGTTTCGCCATCCGGGTGGCGGAGCAAGGCTGGTGACCACTGACCTTGCTCGACGCGGACACCAAACAGATCAGCTAATTCCGGCGGCGGCCGCAGTGCAATGAGCGGGCCGGTGTGGGCGCGGACGATTTCCAGTTGCTCCTTGGTTAAGCGCAGGTGCGGGACGATGAGCAGCCGGTCGTTCGCACTCGGCGCGTCCACCCGCCGGTAGGTGTAGCCTTCGATGGCCAGCAACTCGGTGATGTAGCCGGCCAACGGGTTGGCGGGGTTCTGTCCGCGAAGAATTTCGATCTGAGCCGGAGCAGTCATAACCATTCCTGGAAGAACTCCAACGCCAACTGTTGTTCGACCGGATGGAACTGATGCGGGCCGTCAAAAAAGTGCCACCGCAATCGGTCGGTGCGACGCTGCCGGCGGGCGATGCGCAGAATCGCGGCGCGGGTCTGACGTTGGTTCGCGAGCGAGTACATCGTGTCCTGTGTGCCGTTGATGACGAGCATCGCCCGTGGGTTGGTGAGCGCGACGAGTTCCGGCACGTGACACTCGGCGCTGATGCCGGGCAGCAGGAATTGCACGCCCAAGACGCGTGGACCGTCACGTTTGATCATCTCACCCCAATCACCCGTCCAGCAGACCGGCACCGCGGCCTTCACGCGCGGGTCGAACGCGGCGAGTTCATGGCTCAGGATCGCGCCCACCGAGAGCCCGAACGCGCCGATACGTCGTGAGTCGATCGCCGGGATGGTCTCCAGAAAATCGAGGCTGCGGCGGTTGTCGTCGAGGCAGATTTCGGACTCGGTGACGCCGTGCGCGAGCAGGGCGCGATGCAGCCAGAACTGTTCGTAGCGCATCCGCAGCCGCAGCTCCAAATCTTTCGCCGCGGAGATGGGGACATTGCCCCGGTGATACGGCGGTTCACCACGACGCCACAGTGCCCGGCTGCCAAAGCCGAACAGATCGATCACCAACACGGCGAACCCGTGCGACGCGAAGAAGTCAGCCGGCGGTTGACCGCCGTAGCAACGTTCCTGATAACGGCGGAAGGTGGCTGGCATTCCTTTGATGTGCGTGAGTTTGACTTTGCCCAGCAGGAGTTGTCCGCCGTGCTCGTGGATGCCGAGCAACGCCGGCACGGGTCGTCGTCGCGAGGCGCGACGCGGCAGAAAGAGTAAGGCTTCGGTCTGGTCGTCGGGATTGATTTGCAGTCGGTAGGTGCGGCGGACGTAAGCGGGGAAGGATTCTTCTCGGAGCAACCGGGCGCGGAACGGCACAGGTGCCGGATTGTAACTGACGCGCGCCAGCAGTTGCTCACGTTTGCGGCGCGGATTACCAACCCATTTCGGCAACTCTTCCCGGCGGTGCTTGCGCATCCGGTCGATGAGCGCGTTGACCATCGGCGTGCGCGTGCCGAGGTCTTCCTTCGGGCCGATGATGATGGTGTGGCGCAGCGGCTTCATGCCGGCGGCTTCATCAGCTTCTCGACAAACGGCGTGAGCCGGACTTCGCAGACGTGGGCGTTGCCGCCGACGTACGACGTGTAAAGGGCGTGCTCGTCCTTGGCATCGAGACAGACTTCCGGGCCGAGATCGGATTTGTCGCTGGTACCGGTATCGTGCCGGGCGAGTTTGACGAGGACGGTCTGCGGGTCGGTGTCTTGGTGACGGAAGACGGTCAGCCAATCGAGGTTCTCTTCGTAACTCGGCGCGGTGAGCCAGCGGTCGTGGACGCCCCACGTTTCGTCGCGACTCATGGTGAAGTGATGCATCAGATCCTTTTGCCGTTCCGGCAGTAGATGCTTTTTGAACGGCGCGCTGGCGATGTCCTTGGTCGGGACGCCGGCCAGCATCCGGAAGCCGTTATAGAGAAGGTGATCGCCGAAACGTTCGAGGTCGCCTTCCATCCATTGGATGTAGAGATTGCCGCGCCGGGTGAAACATTCGTGGCTGCCGCGCGCGTGCAAGCTTTCCGGGAAAATCGGCTGCGGCACGCTCTTCACGCGCCGGGAAAGGTCGAGGTAGTAACAGCGGTCGTCGCCGTACCCGGCGAAGCTGCTGAAGATCAGAATGTCCGGATTGGTGGGCGAAATTTGGACGTGCGTCAGCAGCTTGGTATCGCCCCACACGCAATCGAGTTCGCCGGTGTCCACGTTCAGCCGGTAGATCAGCACCCGCGGCTTGGCGAAGAACCATTCCGCCCGGAAATTGCCGGAGCGTGGCGTGTTCGGCATGCGTCGCGTGATGCCGGGCAATTGCTCGGTCGCTTGCAACGCCAGCCATGGCGACGCCGCGAAATTCAGCAGGCCGAGCCGGAACCCTTCCGGCGTGTGGAGCAATTCCTCGGTCTTCAGCGTGTCGAGGTTCACCCGGCAGAGCAATTCGCCGTTGTGGAAATAGAGTTCGGGTCGGGACGGGTGGAGACAGTTGCTGACGTTGGATTGGCCGGGCAGTTCGGTGAGTTGCGTGATCTGGCCCGACTTGAATTGGAGCGAGAACATCTCGTTGCGCCCGGTCCGGTCGGAGAGGAAAATGGCGCGCTCGCCGTCGCACACATACGATGGGTTCGTAAAGTACAACGTGCGGTTGACCGTGCCGGCGGTGGTGTATTGGGTGATCTCCGCGCCGGTCTCGGAATCGCGGAACTGGCACTTCTCTGGTCCGTATGTCTGGCCGACGCTCATCCGTAAACAACGGAGGCCCGAAAGATCATTTCGGGCCTCCCAATTGGTAGCGGGGGTGGGATTTGAACCCACGACCTTCAGGTTATGAGCCTGACGAGCTACCGGGCTGCTCCACCCCGCAATCGCGTGGGGCTGACACTAGAGGAGGCGGTGCGGTTCGTCAAGCTCGCAAGCTGGTTTCAATTTCTCGCGTCAATTGCCGGCGGATGGCCGCCGGGGCGAAGGCGGACTGGGCGGCGCTTACCAGGAGTTGGCGGATTTGGGGGCGGGTAAGCCGAAACGCGCGAGCGGCGAGCTTAAATTCGTCCGTGAGAGTGATGTTACTAATGGCGGGGTCATCCGTGTTGAGGGTGACACGGACCTGTTCGTCCAAAAACTTTTTGAACGGGTGCCGCCGCAGCGAGGGGACGCTGCAGGTTTGCAGATTGCTGGTCAGGCAGATCTCGAAGGTTGTGCCGCGGTCACGGACCTGTTTGAGAAGTTCGTCGTCGTGTTGGAGGGCGACGCCGTGGCCGATGCGCGTCGCGCCATGGTCGAAGATGGCTTCACGGATGTTGTCGGCTTTCTCACCCTCGCCGGCGTGGATGGTGATGGGCAGTTCCAGGCGGCGGGCGAGGGCGAAGGCCTTGGTGTGGAGCGCGGCGGGGTAATGGAGTTCGTCACCGGCCAGGTCGATTCCGATCACGCCTTGTTCCCGGTATTTGTGGGCCAGTTTGACGGTGGCGATGTTCCGCGCGGGGGTGATGGAGCGGTAACAGCAGAGGATCAGGCCGCTGCGGATGTGGAAGTCGCGTTGGCCGCGGCGGAAACCCTCCAAAGCCGCGGTGACCGCGTCCTCCATCGTGAACCTTTTGTTCGCCGCCAAGGCCGGCGCGAACCGGGCTTCGAAGTAGATGACGTGGTCGCGGGCGCAATCTTCGCAAAGTTCGTAGGCGATGCGTTCCTGGGTTTTGGCGAAGGGGAGGATCGGGTAAAAGACCTCGAACCGTTTGAGGAAATCGGTGAGGCTCCGGCAATCGCGATCCACCTGAACGTAGCGGGCGAGTTTCCGGGGGTCGTAGGTGGGAAGCGGGATGCCGAGATCGTCGGCGAGGTCGGCGATGGTCGGGACGCGGATGGCGCCGTCAAGATGGAGGTGAAGATCGATTTTTGGGAGCGTCTGAAAGTTCATTGAATCCCGCCAGCGACCCGCCTAGTATGCGCCGCCCGTGAGGATCAGACAATTTTTTTCCGTAATCCTCTGCTTTGCCGTCGTGGCGCACGCGGATGTCGGCGATGCGCCGGAGCAGGCGAGCGCCATCATCCGACAGGTTCTCGACAACCGGGCTGCAAAGGATTTCTCGTTGAAGGCGCGACTGTTCATCACACGGGATGAGGTGCGGCCGCTGGAAATTTTGGTGAGGAATACGGTGGATGAGACGCGGACCATTTACCGCGGAGAAGGCCTGGAGCTGCTGGTGGTGCAGCCACGGGCCGCCGCGCCGCGGTCTTATCGGCGCGGGTTGGGCGAACTGACGGGGGCGAAGCGGATGGAGCGGGTGTGGAATTCGTCAATCGCCTGCTACGATCTGGGATTCGGGTTTCTGCACTGGCCGAAGCCGAAATGGGTCGAGGAAGCCCGGACGCGCGGGCGGACTTGTGACGTGATTGAGGTGCGCGCGGAAGGCGAGCCATATCTCCGGGTGAAAATGTGGATCGACCGCGAGTACCGGGCGGTGTTACGCGCGGAGGCGTACGATGCGGATGAAGCGCCCGTGAAACGGTACATGCTGACGAGCGTGCTGCGCGTGGGAGAGATGTATGTGCCGCGGGGGATGGAATTTTTCCACGTGCCGCCCGGGCAGGCGTTGCCGGCACAGGAGCGGTCGCGATTGGAGATTTATCAGGGGCAGTACGATGCGCGATTGCCGGCGGAGTGGTTTGCCGAGCAGAACTTTCAGTGAACGTGGCGGCGGACCCAGCGGTTGGCCATGCGCTGCCAGTTGTGGAGTTTGAATTCGATATGGCATGATCTCCCCGATCATGCGGATCTCCTTCTCGATGTGCAGCAGGGTGCGGGCGATTTCCAGGTCGCGTTCGACCGGGTCGTGCCGTTTCTGTCCGTACTCGAAGACCTCGAGTTCGCCATCGAGATAGACCGAGCCACCGATGATCTGGACATCGAGCTTCTGGGTGTTGATGTAATTACGAACGAGGATGCCCTGCACCACCCTCAGGATTCGCAGTTCTTCGAGAGTCATGTCGCTCACCCGCTGTCAACGGCGCTTTCGGATTGTACCCCAACTCCGCCAGCAACGCACGATCCGCGGCGACCTCCGGGTTTTCAGCCGTGAGCAGTTTGTTGCCGAAGAACAGGGAGTTGGCGCCGGCAAAAAAACAGAGCGCTTGCGCTTCGCGCGACAGTCGGGTGCGGCCGGCCGACAAGCGCACTTTCGCACGGGGGAAGAGGATCCGCGTGACGGCCACCAGCCGCACGAGTTCAAACACATCAAGCGGCGCCTGGTCGGCGAGGGGTGTGCCCGGCATGGGCATGAGGCAGTTGATGGGCACGCTTTCCGGCGGCGGGTCGAACGTGGCGAGCACTTCCAGCATCCGCAGCCGGTCGGTAACTGATTCGCCCAGGCCGATGATCCCGCCGCAACAGACCGAGATGCCGGCATCTTGAACGTGGCGGATGGTTTGGAGCCGGTCGTCGAAAGAGTGGGTGGTGACGATGTTCGGGTAGAACTCGGGGCTGGTATCAAGATTGTGATTGTAAGCCGTGACCCCCGCCTCTTTGAGTTGGCGGGCGGCGGTCGGAGTCAGTTGTCCCAGCGTAACGCAGACCTCCATGCCGAGCGTGCTGACGGCGCGCACGATGTCGAGCACGGCTTCGAACTGGTGCGTGCCTTCGCGCACGCCGCGCCAGGCGGCGCCCATGCAGAAGCGGGTGGCCCCGTTGGCTTTGGCGCGCTGGGCGATGTCCATGACCTCGGCGGTGGCCATGAGCTTCTCCGTCGCCACTCCCGTGTCGTATCGCGCGCTCTGCGCGCAGTACGCGCAGTCCTCACTGCACCCCCCGGTCTTGATGCTGAGCAGGCTGCACAGTTGCATCTCGTGGTTTTGCCAATGGCGCAGATAGACGCCTCGGGCCTGTTCCAAGAGGTCGAACAGGGGTTGTCGGTAAATTCGCTCGATCTGCTCCAACGTCGGCTTAACCGGGTTGGCCACAGTGGCTTGGGCTGGGGCAGCGGTGGTGGAATTGGCCATGTTCTCGGTGCAAATCCTAGCAGAACGGTGACTTCCGTTGCAAGCGCCAACCTGTTTTGTTACTGTCTGGCCGCCGATGGACAAAACTCTACAAGTCATCTGCGGCATGTTGCAAAGTCCCGACGGCATGCGGCGGTGCGGCGCGGCGATGGTGTTGGGCGAGTTGAAGCCCAAAGACGCCCAGATCGTCAAGGCGCTCGGCGCCGCCCTGTCCGACGCCAATCAACTCCTCACGCGCTACATCCTCGAAGCGTTTGAATCCATCGGCTCGCGCGCGGTGGTGCCGCATGTGCTCCCGCTGCTGGAGTCCCCCGACGTCGAAACCAAGTTGCGCGCGGCGCGCATCGTGGCCCGGGTCGGTGGCGACATGGTGGGCGACCTCGCCCGGCAATTTGCCAAAGCCAGCCCCGAGCAGAAGCGCGTGTTGATGGACATCCTCGCGCGGATTCACGACAAGCAGGCGTTCACGATCATCCTCGACACGTTGTTCGAGTCGGACTTCGAATTGGTGAATGAAGCCTGTCAAGCGGTGCGCCGGCACATCACCGACGCCACCCCCAAAGAACGTGCGGCGATGCACCGGCAGGTGGTCAAGTTCATGGGCAGCTCTCGCGTCCGCAAGGATGAGCGGGTGACGATGCACGCGTTGCTGGTGATCGGCTACATCGGCGCGCCCGATGCCCGCAAGATTTTGCTGAAATACACCCTGCCGCGCAGTCCGAGCTTCATTCGCCGCAACGCCATGCTCGGATTGAAAGGTCAGGAGTTTACTGGCGCGGTGGTCAACCAGGTCGCCCGCGAGATGTTCAAGTATCTCGGCGAACCGGACTACGCCAACATCGTCCAGCCCGCGCTGGAACTGATCGAGAAACTGCCCTTGTCGAAAGCGTACGACGCCCAGTGGCGCAAGCTGTTGAAAAACCGGCACGCCCAGGTCCGGGCGTTTGCCGCCCGGCGGTTGGCCGCAACCGACAACGCCGCCACCAACCGCATCCTCATGCAGTTGCTCACGCACGACGACGTGCCGATCGGCGAGATCGCTGCGGGCGCGCTCGCCCGGCACAAGGGCGCGACGAAGTTGTTGCTCGGCGCGCTGGCCCGCGAACGCAAAAGCGAACCCGCCTGGCGGCTGGCGAAGATCCTCAAACCGCACAGCGAGTCGGTGGACCGCCCGTCGGTGAAGAAGTTCGCCGCGATGACCGCGCGCGATGCCGAGGCCGGCCATCCCCGGCACGAGGCGCTGTTGTATTTCCTGCGCAACATCGATCCCAAGGTGGCCGACGGCGTGATGCGCGAGGTCGGCTTGCGGCTCAAGCAGCAGAAGAAGTACAGCAAGGCGGTGGATTGCCTCAAACAATTGGCGCGCAGCGATGGCTTCGACAAGGAACTGCGCTACGAGCTGAGCATCTGCAACCTCAAACAATCGGCGCACGACCTCGCCCCACATCTGCGGGCCGAAGATCACGCGCTCCGCGGTTTCCAAGTGCTGCTACAAGAAAAGGGTTTCAAACTGTTCGAGCGACTGAAGAAGGAGAAAGTGGTCGCCGCCCCGGACCTGTACTATGCCGGGTTCCACTTTGCCGAGGGCACGGGCGAGGAACTGCGGTTCGGCAAACAATTGCTCGAACACGTCGCCAAACGCTGGCCGCGCACCAAGGAAGGCAAAGCCGCCCGCAACAAGCTGAAAATCGTCCAGCAAACCGGCGCCCAACCGGGCGGGCGCTGACCGTCAGCGATGGCGGAGGACGTTTGCCAGCCGGATCCACTGTTCGAGGCTGAGTTCTTCGGCGCGGGCTTTGCCGGGGATTCCCAACTCGGTGAACGCGCGGTCGCTATCGAATTGCCGCGCCAGCAGTTTCTTCAGCATTTTGCGGCGCTGACTAAATCCCTGCCGGACGATCACGCGGAAGGGCGCGTCCGGCCGGAGGTTCACCCGCGGCTCGCGCCGCAGCAACACCACGATGGCGCTCTCCACTTGCGGCGGCGGAAAGAAGCAGCGCGGGGAGATGACATGCGCGATCTCCACGTGGTAGCGGAGCTGGGTGAACAACGTGAGCGCGCCATAGTCCTTGTGTCGCGGGGTGGCGGCGAGCCGTTGCGCCACCTCGCGCTGCAACGTCAGCACCATCGCGCGCGGCGGTGAGTCGCCCTCCACGAGCCGCTCCAGAATCGGGGTGGAGATGGAATAGGGGAGATTGGCCACCACCTTGTTCACGGCCGGCAGGGCGACGGTGACGGCGTCGCCCTCGATCAACTCCAACGCCGGGAAACGGACGGCCAGAAATTCGCAGAGCCGGCGATCCTTCTCGATGGCGATCACCTTGCCGGCGGCGGCCAGCAATTCCCTCGTCAATGCACCCAGGCCCGGTCCGATTTCCAGCACGGTCTCGTCCGGCCGCAGGTCGGCCTGCGCGGCGATGAGGCGGAGGATATTGGCGTCGATGAGAAAGTTTTGCCCCAGCGCCTTGCGGGGGCGGAGGCCGAGACGGTGGAGCGCGTCGCGGGTTTCGGTGAGCGTCATTTCTTCGACGCCAACTCGGCGGCGAGATTGATGGCGGCGATGAGACTGTCGGGTCGGGCCACGCCCTTGCCGGCAATGTCGTAGGCGGTGCCGTGATCAGGGGAGGTGCGGACAAAGGGCAGGCCGAGGGTGACGTTCACGCCGCTGTCGAACGCGATCATCTTCAACGGGGGGAGTCCCTGGTCGTGGTACATGGCGACGACGGCATCGAACTCGCCGTGATACGCCTTGTGAAACAGCGTGTCCGCCGGCCACGGGCCGGTGGCGCGGGTGCGTTTGATGGCCGGCTGGATGAGACGCTTTTCTTCGGTGCCGAACAGGCCGCCGTCGCCGGCATGCGGGTTGAGGGCGGCGACGCCGATTTTCGGGCGGGCGATGCCGAGTTGCCGGCAGAAGGCCTGGGTGAGTTCGATGACCTCGACGATCCTGCGGGTGGTGATCTGCGCGGCGACTTCGCGCAGCGGCAGGTGGGTGGTGACCAGCGCGACGCGCAACGGCCCGCCGACGAGCAGCATCGCGAACTTTTTGACGCGGGCGAGGTCGGCCAGCATTTCGGTCTGGCCCGGATACCGGTAGCCGGCTTCGCGGAGAACGGGTTTGCTGATCGGGGCGGTGACGAGCGCCGCCAGTTCGCCCCGCAAACAGCGGCTGGCGCCTTCGACGATCCAATGCGCGGCGTCCGCGCGGTGTTTGGTCCGGGGATCGCCGATGGGTTCGTACGCGAACTGCGGGTCGAGCCGGCCGGAGGCGAGGGCTTTGGCGACGATTTCCGGGCCGATGCCGGCCGGGTCGCCGAGCGTGATGCCGATGCGCCGGGGCGCGCCCATCAGAAGTAGCGGAGGTACGCCTTGTGGCGGAGTTGCTTGACCCAGTCTTTGCGCATCTGGGTGCGCAGGTTTTGTTGGAGCACTTTTTCGATCTCGCCGCGCACGTCATCGAGCGGGCGGACGTGGGCGGGTTTGAAGTCCTGGACTTGCAGGATGTAGTAGCCGTCGCCGGTCTCGACCAGCCGGCTGTGCTGGCCGGGTTGGAGAGCGAAGGCGGCGTCGCTGAGGTTTTTGTGCAACACGTCGCGACCCACCCAGCCCCATTCACCGCCCTCCTTGGCTTCACGGCCTTCCGAGTACACTTTGGCCAGGCTCTCGAAGCTGTCGCCTTCGTCGAGCTTGGCGAGAATCTCCTCGGCGAGCGCGCGGCGTTGGTCGGCGGGCGGGGCGGCCGGCGCGTTGGTTGTCGGTTCGGTGTTCGGCTCGACAGGAGCCTCGCCCTCCAGAGTTGCGGGCGGGGCCGCGGCCGGCAGCTTCTTGATGAAAATCATGCGCAGCTTGGTCTGGTCGTCCTCTTTGTAGTCGTCGAGATGTTCCTTGTAGTAGGTCTCGATCTTGTAGGGGGAGACGACGAGCTGCTGGTGGAGTTTGCGGTTGGTCATGCCCTGGATGATGACGTTCTCCTGCAACTGGTCGCGGTACTGGGAGAGCCTGAGGCCCTGGGCCTGGAGGGTCTTGGTGAACGCGGTGCGGTCGCCGCCAAAGTCGGTGGCGATGATCTCGTCGATCTGGGTATCGACGATGTTGGGCGGCATGAGATAGCCCTTGTCGTGATATTCCTGCACGATCAGGGCGCGGTCGATGAGACCTTCGAGGGCGTCGAGCCGGGCGGCGTGGAGTTTTTCTTCGAGATCGCGACCAGAGTTGGCGCGGACCAGATTCTCGGCGACGGGGCGGACGTATTTCTGCACGTCGCTAACGGTGATGACCTTGCCGTTGACGATGGCGGCGACGCCGTCCATGAGTTGCGGGGAGGCGGCCAGGGTGGTTGTGGCCAGGAGGGTGGCGACCGCGCACGCGAGGAAGCGATTCATACAGCGGACGTAGTTAGCAGAATCGGTCCCCACACGCAAGCCCGGCGCCGCGCACTGTCGTGTAGTTTTCAAAATCGCACTTTTGTGGAACAGCAAAACCGCACTTTTCACCGGGGCGTGGGGCGGTTGGTAAAAAGCACCTTTGGCTTGGAGTCTGCACTCGGTGGCGCGGCCAGCACAC
>Ga0247727_10008836_pt1 | contig 18530 bp, 10 predicted proteins | sample WisWelCaveWW1625_FD_202498 | JGI IMG/M metagenome (GOLD analysis project Ga0247727, IMG submission 202498) | Biofilm microbial communities from Wishing Well Cave, Virginia, United States - WW16-25 | ecosystem: Environmental > Aquatic > Deep subsurface > Groundwater > Cave microbial mat | place... | reverse complement strand
TCGTCGGCAGCGCAGGAACGACGAACACCGGCGCGGTTGATCCATTGCACGAATTGGCGGACATCAGCGAAAAATATTCGCTGTGGTATCACATCGACGGCGCGTATGGCGGCTTCTTTAATTTATGTGATGAAGGCAAACGCAAACTTTCCGGCATTGAGCGTTCAGATTCGATGTCGCTCGATCCTCACAAAGGGCTGTTTACGCCATACGGCTGCGGCAGTTTGCTCGTGAAAGACGGCGAACGCCTGCGGCGCGCGCATACAATGACCGCGGATTACATGCAAGATCAATTCACGCCGGAAGGTGAAGTTAATTTTACCGAACACTCGCCGGAACTCTCGCGCTCGTTTCGCGGCCTGCAAGTTTGGCTGCCGCTCAAGCTATTTGGCCTGCAAGCCTTCCGCGAGAATCTTGCGGAAAAATTGCAGCTCACGCAGTGGATGTACCGACGCTTTCTCGAAGAACCCGGATTCGAATGTCTCTCCGTTCCCGATCTCTCCGTCATCACCTTTCGCTACCGGCCGCAGCGCGGCGATATTGAAAGCTTCAACCGTCGCTTGCTCGAAAATATCGTCAAGAGCAAAAAGCTCTTTCTCTCCAGCACCCTGCTCAACGGCATGTTCGTGATTCGCGTTTGCATTTTGAGTTTTCGCACGCATCAGCATGAAGTCGAAGAAGCGTTGGAGATTATCAAAACGGCGGCGCGGGAGTTGGGGGAACAGGACGTCGTCAAATAGCAACAAATTTGCTTCTCCTTTTCGCGCTTGTTTTAAGAATGGCTTTTTATTATTTTGAAATGACCATTTGGCGACAAAACTAACGCTTCGCGTTTTATGAAAATACTTCCAATAAACTTAGACGACCTCATTCATGCCCGTTCGGTGGAATCCGTCCGGCGGGAATTTAAAAAGACGTGGTCTGAACAAACTTTGGAACAGACGCTGCGGAGCATCTGCGCCTTTGCCAATGATTTCTTCAATCTCAATGGCGGCTACCTCGTCATTGGAATAGAAGAAAAGGATGGTTTGCCGATCCTGCCGCCTGACGGCCTTGAGGGCTTCAACCTCGACGAAATACAAAAGCAAATTCGAGGAAATTGCAAGCGCCTCGATCCGGAATATCAGCCGGTGATCTCGCCGGAAATCTATCAAAGGAAACAGCTTTTGGTGATCTGGGCGCCCGGCGGCGAGGTTCGTCCTTATCAAGCGCCGAAAAATCTCGTTGGCAACGAGCGCGCTTATTACGTGCGTCAAGGCAGCCAAACTATTGAAGCCAAGGGCGATATTCTCACCCAACTCATGCAATTAACCGCCAGGATTCCTTTCGACGACCGCCGGAATGCTTCCGTATCGATTGATGTGATTTCTCCGCAGTTGGTGAGAAATTTTCTCTCGGATATCAAAAGCGATTTGGTCTCGCCCGAAGCCAATATTCCGGAACTGGATTTATATAGGAATCTCCATCTCACCGCCCGCATCAACGATCACGACGTGCCGAAGAATATCGCTTTGCTCTTCTTCGCGAACGATCCAGAGAATTTTTTTCCGGGCGCGCGCATCGAAATCGTGCAGTTTAGCGATGATGCCGGCGGCGATCTCATCGAGGAAAAAATTTTTCGGGGACCGCTGCACGCGCAGCTTCGGCAGGCTTTAGACTATCTGAACGGCTTTAGCACGACGATGATCAAAAAAATTCCCGATAAAGCTGAAGCCGAGAGAACTGTCGCCTTCCCTTATGGCGCCATGGAAGAAGTTTTGGTCAACGCCGTTTATCATCGCAGTTATGAAGGGAGCTACGAACCGACCAAGGTTTATTTGTATCCGGATCGGATGGAAATCACGAGCTATCCGGGTCCGGTACCTGGCATTGAAAAGCGCCATTTTCAGCCTGGGGCTTCCGTGCCCGCGGCGCCCAATCGCAATCGTCGAATCGGGGAATTTCTCAAAGAGTTGAAATTGGCCGAAGGGCGTGGAACCGGCATTCCGAAGATTCGCCGTAAAATGCAAGAGAATGGTTCTTTGGAGCCGATATTTGACTTCGACGAGACCAGAACATATTTTCGAGTTATTCTGCCGGCTCATCCTCAATACATCGTTATCAATGCGCTGCGCGAGGGCGCGCACTTTTGGGCGGTTGGCGAACGTGAGAAAGCAATGATGACATTGGAAGCGGCAGTCAAGCGCGTGCCGAGATCAGGCGCCCTGCTTGGGCAGTTGATCGAATATCACGTGTCTTTGGGAGAGCTTGCCATCGCTGAAAAACTTTTTAAAAACATCGAGAATGATTTGAATATAAATGACCGCTATTTGCCATTTATCGCCATGGCCAGGGCGCATCTGGATAGTCAGAGCCACAAGCGTTACGTCGAGCTTATCACCCATGCGCGTTCCCGTCCGCAAATAAACGAATGGGTCGATTTGGCCATATTGCACCGGCGCGCCGGATTTTTTGAAGAGGCCCACAGAGTTTTTGCGCCGCAAAAGGACTTGATCAAGAGCGATCCAAAGGCTGTTTATGAATACGCGCGGACGAAAATACAATTGGCGCGCTCGCTCGATACAAAATACGAATTGGCGACCAAACGGCAATTGAATCTTGAAGCCGCAGAGCTGTTGCGTCGTGCGCTGCAATTGTCGGATGACAAAGTGAGAAATGCGTGGTGCTGGTTTGATCTTGCCAAAACTCTGGCGTGGCTGCGCTCGCCCGAAACCGAAGTTGTGCAAGCCTATTCCAAGGCAGTTGAATTGTTGCCGAACGAGCCGCGCTTTGCCAATTGGCACGAAAAATGGAATAGCCGCAGAAGTGCTCCAAAATGAATTCAAAAGCGAAGCAGTCGGACCTGGACAACGGGAACTGTCAAATTTAAAGCATCGTTATGTCTAAGTCCGACTTCACCAATTATTATGAGCGAATACCAATACTACGAATTTCAAGCGATTGATCGGCCTTTGAGCGAAAAAGAACAGGCCGAAGTTGGCAGCTACTCCAGTCGCTCTGAGGTTACGCCGACCCGCGCGGTGTTCACTTACAACTACAGCGACTTTCGCGGCGATCCTCTAAAAATTCTGCAAAAATACTTCGATGCGATGTTGTACCTGACCAATTGGGGAAGCAAGCAGCTCACCTTTCGTTTGCCGCGTGCTCTTGTTGATGCGAAAGCACTCGCAAGTTACTGCTATCCGGATTTGATCTCGACCTCACTTACCAAAGATCACGTCATTTTAGACATTTATTTTCACGACGAGGAAGGTGGATCGTGGGTCGAGGGCGAAGGCTGGCTCTCTTCGCTCGCGATGCTGCGCCGCGATATTTTGCTCGGCGATTACCGCGCTTTATATCTTGCGTGGCTCAAGGCCATCAGTATTGAAGAAGGCAGGGAAGAGCACAAAGATCTGCCTGAGCCGCCGGTTCCTGCCGGTCTCAAGAAATTGTCGGCGCCGCTCAAAAGTTTTGTCGACTTCTTTGAAATCGATGCGAATCTCGTCGCCGTGGCCGCAGAAGCGAGCGTTAAAAATCAAGGTGTCGTCGAGTCTGATTGGGAGCAGCAGATTGCCAAACTCTCCGAGCAAGAGCGTCTCGCTTTTCTGGTCAAATTCGCTCAGGGCGATTCGCAAGTGAATGTGCAACTTTTGAAAAGGTTGAAAGAACTGGCACCGGAACAACAAGAGCGAAGCGCCTCATCTCTCCCACTGCGTCGCAAAGCCGTTGAATTGCTCACCGCCGCTGCGGCACGATTTGATCAAAGAAAGAAATTGGAAAATCAAAAAGCCGAGCGCGCCAGAACCAAGCAGCTCAATGCGATGGCACAACAAGAGCCGGAAAAGTGGAAACAGGTTTTTAATCTCATTAAAACGAAGCAAACTAACGCCTACGATAAAGCCGTCAAGCTTCTCACTGAGCTGCGCGAGCTGGCGCAACATTTTGGCCGGTCGGAGCAATACGAATCTCGTCTCGGCCAAATTCAGCAGGAGTTCAGCAATCTTCCTGGGCTGAAGTTCCGGCTGCAGCAGGCGGGGTTGGTAAAGGAAAAATCTGATTGATGCAAAAATTTGTTGAAATCGGCTTTTGACTCTATTTCTAAAAATGCAAAAATGATGTTTACCACGTAAAATAGCGCAGAAGGCTAATAACTGATGAACAACATTTCGATATCGACTCTCGATTACGACCGCATCGCTTCAATATTGCCCATACAAAACGACGGGACAATTCATTTCGATCTCAGCCCTCTGAAATTTGTCAAACCCGATGGAATCGTGTTATTGACGTTATTGCTTCGGCGCCTGCAATTGAACGAGAATCGTGTCGTAAAACTCTCCTTGCCAAACGTTAATGAAGAGGGCCATTGTCCTCTTTCCTACCTAAAGCGGATTCATTTTTTCGATAAGTTGCAGATAGCAACGATCTTCGCGGAGGAAGATCAGCACAAACTGGAACAATTGCGACATCGTCACGAACACCCCTCAACGCAATTTACCAAGATCATCGACAAATTCGATACGGGGTTGCAACGATACCGTCTGGATGAAATCGTCCAAGTATTTGTCGAATTTTTGAAACAGGCGAAATCGATAGATGACAATGAAGCGCCATTTTTGAGTGACCTTCTCAACGAGACCTTTCTCAACTTGATAGATCATGGAAATCCTGAGGCAGATGCGCCTCCTTACTATTGCGCGCAAATCCAGTGTTACCCCAAAAGAAAAGGAATGGCCCTGGCGCTTGGCGATTCGGGCATCGGGATCAAAGCGAGCTTGAATTTGGCTCATTACTTTGGCTCCGATATGGACGCGCTCAAGGCGGTCATCGAAAGAAAGGTTTCGCGGTTTGCCGCAAAAAATCCGGAACGCGGCGGGGGAATACGGCGGATTTTCAGCCTTGCCGCCAATTTACGTATTCATTGCCGGCTGCGATCCGGTGGCGCGGAAGCTTTGCTCCGAAATGACGGTAGGACATTTTCTTTCACGAATTCCTTCCCCTTCTCAGGCACACAAATTTTTTTATGGAAATAAAAATAAAGCTTGACAACGCCGGAATTTTTTCCTATATTCTGTTTCATTATGATAGAAAATCAGAATGTGCCGGTTTTCAAATTTCTGGAGTTCGGAGCGGACCTCAAGGACGTTGAAAAAGGAGAAAAGGATGACTTCCCTAAGCTCGATCAATGGCTGAAGGCCATTCAACGAAACCAAGCGGTTATCTTTGATTTGAACGGCCTGGAATACATCGGTTATTCATACGCCAAACAAACGATACGGAGAAGCCTGCAAAAGCTGCTCGATGGCAAATACAATGCGTATGCAATATTGCTGCGTTACGATGGGGATGACGTCAAAACTAAGCTGGATGGAATCAGCTATGCCCTGTTTGAGCGCAGCATGACTTGCGTTCTTGAAAACTCGGCTAAATCTTCATATCAGCTTGTCGGCTATCTCACCTATGAAGAGAGCGTGTTTGATACGGTAAAAGACAAAAACAAACGGGAAAAAATGCGAGCCCTGATGGAACTGTTATTGAAAAAAAGCGAGCTTTACACCAATGAGGTGGCAAAGAAATTGGCGTTGAAATTGCCCTATTGCAATCGCTTGCTCGATGAATTGGCCGCGATGCGCTTGCTAACTCGCGTCAAGGAAGCCAGCCCGAGCGGCGGGCCGATTTATTTGAATCAAATTATGATCGCATAACTTTTTTTTGCCGTCTGTTTCACTGATTAAAATAAACAGAAAAATCAACTTCATTTTTAATGAGGAAAGCCATGGAAGCACAAAAGTCCAAAATCAAAACTGAGGGCTTGCAACTGAATTTGTTTCGCGAGGCGGCCAACCGATCAGCCATCGTTGAAAAAGCCAATCGCATTACCGAGCCCGAGCAACAATTGCTTGTCAAAGAGCAACTCGTCGCAATTGAAAATTTGATTAGGCCGCTGCATGACACGCTACAACGCCATGAACACCTCCTGGCCGCCTGGGATGAGGAACGGCAAAAAGCCTTTCGATGGTCGTTTGCGGCCTGATCGGATCGTGCATTTGTCAAATTCGGTGATGAAAAGCGCCTAAAGTTTTTCCGCGTTTTTCGTCAGTTTACGTATTGAAACGGATAAGCCTTTTTTGAGGGAGAGCTTGTGGTTTACGGATTTGTTACGACGCTCTGTTGGAGGATCAAACTTGCCAATTTCTTACTTGGAATGGAATCGCGCCATGGCGCGATATTTTTTCTCGGAAAAACGCGCCAGTGAGGCGAGTGTCGTCTACCTTGCCCTCGACGAAGAGATTTTGCCGCAAATTGCCGAAGAGCAAATTGGTGTTGCGCTGGAGGTGGAATCCGCGTGCAGAGATTTTGTCGAGGCGATTCGCTCAAAGTGGGTCGACCGTGATCAAATCATTATGCCCCAACCAAAGCAAAAAGATGACAGCGGTTCGCCTCTGCATATCGCCTTTCTTGGATTCTTGGTTCTGGCGGCAAGCAAAATGGATGACGATGAACGAAGCACGGATAACAATTATTACCTGAGATTGAATGAGCTGTTATTCAACGAAGGCCGAGAGCATTCCCCACAAGGATTTGATTATGATCTGCACGTCGCGCTCTGGGATGATTTGCAAGATTGGCTTCTAGGAAGAGGTCTACATTTGGTGCTGCCGACACAAAGGAAGAATCCGTACTTCAGTGTAAAATTCATCAAATCGCAGGCGCTCCTCAGAGTCTCTGATCTGTTCAAAATGACTTATTTGTTCAATAACAAAAATCTCTATCCTGGTCAGCGCATAAAAGATGACCACCTTGAGAATCTGGTTTCTGAATGGTTATCGCAAACGGACTGCCCAATTTCGTCGCATGCCAAAAGAGTGCTGAAAGGACAGAGAAAACTCTATGCCTGGCAACAAATCGCTTACTATCTGCAGAATTGGGATGGTTCATTTCCACATGACCCGCAAAGTGCGGATTTAAAAGCGCCACGAACTCTTGCGGCACATCTGAATGTGAATATCAGGGGGCATCATGGCCGTTTCTTTGAGTTGTGCTATTATCTAAAATGTCCCGACCAGTGGGAAGAAAGGGTTACAAAGAAACTTGATTTGGTCGGTGATCGTTGGTATGGTCCACTTCAAGATTGTTTGTCTCTGGATAGTTTCTGGTCCAATCTTCCGGAGACTGATATTCCCATTCGGCTGCGGCCCACTAATAAAGGCTCTTTTTATTACGTTCTCTCCAAAAATTTTGATAGCGCGCTTATTGGCTTTATGGCAAAAGGCCAACATCATATTGGCGACGAAATCCTGGTTCTGGCAAAAGCATCGGGAGCGGGGAGAATTGGACAAGTTCTGCAACAGCTTAACAAAGGTACAGAAGTTCCCGCCTTTCCTAATCGACCTGAGTTGCCAGAGGGCTGGATGGCGTTTCGGCCATTTACGGTCCAATGCCAAGCCACGAATTGTCCACCTGAGTTGGAGCAATTGCAGCCATCCCATGAAAGCGCAATCCGTTTGGAAGGCGGACTTAAATTGGATAGAAGAGATTGGCTAAAAGGAGTTATCCCGCGCATCAAAATATGTGGCGCTTCCCCCACGAGCCGGATCACCATCAACAATCATAAGATTTCTCTTGATGAGTTCGGATATGCAAGGAACGCTGAAAGCTTGATCGTTGAGTTAAACGAATATTGTGTGCAGCTCGACGGACAACTTCAGAGATCTTTTTCACTGAAGTCACCACAATGGCCCTTTTCAAATGCGCGGCTGGGAGAAAATTCCTTATGGCAGTTTAAAGTTTTGTCCGATAAAACCGTCAAGCCAACAACTGATACAGATGAAGAAAATTTGCCACGCCTGCAAATTTCAGGGGCATTGGTCGAAGGGAATTTGCCGGATACCGAAAAATGGGACGAAACAAAACTTGAACTCGATTTTAAATTGCCAGAATTAATATTTTGTGAGCATGATATAGATAGCGACTGGTTCGTAGTGGCTTCATCGCTTGCTATATGCAAGGCGAATCCGTTGCTACAAGACATGATGATGCCACAGATTAATTCCAGTGTTCGAGCATTGGGTAAGTCTTCCATATTCTATAAAACATTGCTCAAAAGTATCCTGCCTCATCAAAAGGTCAAGTTTGCTTTTGCCCTTTCACATCTCCAACTTTTAGATGAGGCCCAAGAAAGAGATGTTGCAAAATGAGCACGAACGTCAAACGATATGTCGGGGTTTGTTGTTACAAATTTACGCCCAACGGATCAAGCTTTGCTAAAGTTTCTCCGTTGTTCTCCGTTCAATTCAAACCAGCTCGAGAATTGGCGCCTTTGCGGAGAGAAGAGACGATCACAAATTTCCCCAACAAGGGATTTATTTTTTGGAAACCTTCCCCACCCGTTTCGCCCGAGTTGGACGGAATTTATGAGTTTGGCATTGAAGATAGTCCTGAATACCATGGCTCACACGACCATAACAAGGAATGGTTTAAAGTCAAAGCGAAAGATCAGATTGACGAGCTCGAGATAGAACTGATTGATTTGACACGAACGATTGGCTTTGAAGCCTTTCGTGAGCGCATGCAATTTACATGCGGTTGGCGATGCGCAAAGAAGCTTTTTATCTTTATCGGTGAATGGGTATATGGTCCGTACTTCGTCATAGATCGTAATCTTAATAAAACGCTCTACGAAATAAAAGTGCGTCCTAACAACGAGAATGAGTTTCGGCGCTTCAAGCAAAAAGATTTTTTTGACCATGCGCGCATTCTCCAAGTCGTTTATGTCCGGCAGCACGAGACAAATTTTCGTGAGGAAGTTCCGATCAATCGCTCAATTATCGATGTGGAGCCTCCGATAGAAAGCGGCGAAACGTGCGAGTTCCTTTCCTTGCAGAATCTGATTGTCGCGATCTTTGAGAAATTGCCGGCTTCACATCGTGTTTTGTCGAATTTCGATATTGAAAAAACCAGCGAAGTGCTTGCCGAGACAAAGAGAAGATATCCTCCTTATGGACTTTATTCTGAGCGCCTGCAAGTAGCGCAAGAGGCTTTGGAAAACGTCCAAAGCCTCTTGCTAACGGAAGACAAGTTGCTCGAAAAACTCCTGGCGTTGCCCAAAATCAGAGCAGCCTTCGAGAGTCAAATACAGGTAAGTGTCAAGAGCCTATGCGCACAAGAATATGCAATTGTGAAGCAGGATAATGAGGCAAAACTGAGAGAGCATTATTCAACCATCGAACAAGAATGGAAAGTTCGTGAAACGGCAGCGCGCCAGGTTGTCGAGAATATCGAGCAAGAAATCAGCGCGGCACAGGCGCGACTCGACGAAATCAAACAGGGACAAAAAACTTATCAAAGCAAGCTTGACGAAACCAAAGCGCAAATCGAAAATTACGCGCCGGCAGCGCAGGAAATTGCTCAAAACGTTGCCGCCGCGCGGGAATTGCTCGTGAAGGAATTTACGGCTTTCCAGGCATTTTTACAGATATCTGATGGCGCTGGCAAAATAAAAGCACTTGAACCCCCAAATAATATCAGTGACACAATTACTCACCCACCTGAGCCAGACGTTCAATTACGGGACGAGGCGCAATTCGTATGGCGGTGGTATGCGCTCGCCGAATCGGAAGGCCTTGTCGAAACGGGAGATTTGACAACGATCTGGGCCTGGCATATTGCAACTAAAGCTTTCCCTTTCTTGGTCGTACCAGGACCGGAATGGCTGTCCTGTTGGCTCAAAGCGTTTGGCTATCCACCGTTGGTATTCAACCGAGTAGTCGGTGCGGGGTGGGTTGCTCCAAATGATTGGCTCGAATGCAATGAGGTTCAGTCGAGCAATCACAGCAATACGGCCACGCCTTATCAGATACTCAACGAAGTTTTTGACGATAGGAGCTGGCGCTTTGGCGTTATCCATCTCATGGACGCTAATCGGTCTCTGCCTGAATTATACTTGTTGCCTGTACTCAAGGCGCTCAGTCATCATGGCGTTTGGGAAGGTCAAGTGGATCGTTTTCTTGCGTCGGGAAAGCGCGAGGGCATGCTGGCGAGATTGGAAGCAAAACCCTCGCTTAAATGTATTTTTACGAAATCACCAGGCCCTCATGCCCATCAGCTTACACATGAGTTTTGGCAATACGTTGCGCTATTGCCGACAAAATCTGCTCAAATTGACATGGCATCAACCAAACCTGCCAAGGAAGAGTCGGGGATTGCCAGCCGGAAGATCTGGCAAAGTTGGATTAAGGAGCCAACAGAAAATGACAAGCGAATAATGAATGAAGCTTTTAAAAGCACAAGTCGAGCATTACGCGACCAGGGCAGATTTCTACCGCAAATTGTGAAGGACGAAATTTGCAAATTTTTGGCAAATGCGCGCCCAATTTTTTCAGAAAAGGATGCTTTGAGTCTTGCCATCAATTTTCGCTTGAATGCTTGGCAAAATAGCTTGAGCGGAAGACAGAACAATGCAACGGAATGACTTTGATTTGCTTCTCACTTGGGCTTCCTACAAAGGGAGCGGACACTGGCAACAGTGGCGCACAGCTTGTCTAAATTGGAAGCAAGCGCAGATAGGCGCTCAAAGTGACAAAACGAATTTGGCTTGGCAAGCGTTCAGCGCTTTAGGCCATATTGATTTTGAGCCAGGGTTTCGGCACGGTGTCCGTTGGCAAGCCGCACCAGCGGCATTTGCAATTTTGCCCGATCAAAAGGATAAGCCTTTACAGGCAGTTTTGTGCGGACAACGTTGTGAAGACTTATTGCAAAAATTGGAAAATGACTTGGGCACAGATCGAATAAAAATGCTGCCACAAAATCGTGGCCCTCTTTGTGTTCAGGTTTCAGTTGAAAATGAAAAGGATTTAGAAAAACTTTGTAGTCACTTTCAAATTGCCAATGCCGGTGTTGCAGCACAAAGACTGCTTCAGGCTTTGCCAATGCTGGAAGCCTGGTTGCCATTGGCGCCGACTGCATCACAACCTGATATTTCACCTTTTGAAAGCTTCGATGTGGAAACAGGCGAGTGGGAGAAAGATAATCTCGGTCTCATTAAAAATGACGGCGCGTTGATGAGAAAAAGGACGCCCTACGAATTTAATCAATACTTTTTCAAGCATAATGGCGCTTGGTTGAGAATTCCCTGGCAGTTTGGATTTTGTTTGGCCAGTCGTGCATGCACGAAGCCATTAGTTTTTTATAATGCAAAAACTCGCGAGCTATCACTTCGCCAACGCTGGATGCAATTGCCGGCGCTTTATCTTCGTTGCTTGACTTTATGCAGTGGCGTCCTGCCGAATTATGATAAACGAAAGGGATCGCGCATTTTTGAAAATGTCCCGCTTACAATTGCCTATGGTATCGTTCAACGTTTACAGCAAAGATTGGAGATAATCAATGAATAATCCCGCGTCCATCTCAAAAAGCCTCAAAGATCTCTACCTGCGATATATTGACAGCCGATTCAATTTGCGATACGAAAGCTTGAGCAAAGAAAGACGTGCTTTGTTATCAGCCGAGGGGCGATTGCATCAACCTCCCTACCTGGAAGTTTTACCGGAATATGCTACAACCGGCAAGAGCTTCGCTGAAGATGTTCAACGACTGGGTTTGCCGGCGGAATTTACCGCTTTCGCCCAATGTGGTTTATGGAACGAACAACGCCAACTCTTTCAGCATCAATTTGAAGCCTTGCAGAAAACGCTTCTTGAAGACCGCGATTTTGTGGTCACGACGGGAACCGGCTCCGGCAAGACTGAATGCTTCTTGCTTCCAATCTTTACGCAGCTCGTACGTGAATCAAAGAACTGGCCCAAACCGCATCCTGCAATAGCGGAGCGATTTTGGTGGAGAAGATCAGGTGGAGATTGGATTCCGCAGCGCCGCCATGAAACCAGACCGGCGGCGATACGCGCCTTGATTCTCTATCCTTTGAACGCGCTTGTCGAAGATCAGTTGATTCGCCTGCGTCGCGCCACCGATAGCCCCGAGTCGTTTGCATGGCTCAAGCAAAACCGTCTAGACAATCGCTTCTATTTCGGACGTTACATTGGCCGCACACCGATTGCCGGAGAGCGAGACGGCGCATCGGATCGTCTTTGCAGAGAACTCAAACAAATCGATAGTGAAGCCACGCAAGCCGAGCGTCAAATCCAAAATGGCAAGAATGAGCTGAGATATTATTTCCAAAGCATGACCGGCGGGGAGATGTGGTCGCGCTGGGATATGCAAGAAGCGCCTCCTGATATCTTGATCACAAATTACAGCATGTTGAACATCATGCTCATGCGCTCGGTCGAGGCATCGATTTTCGCCAAAACCCGCGACTGGTTAAAAGCTGATTCCCGCAATGTTTTTTTTCTGGTTGTTGACGAATTGCATACCTATCGAGGAACACCAGGAACCGAAGTGGCTTATCTCCTGCGTTTGCTGATCAATCGCCTCGGTCTTCATCCTGAATCTGACCAGTTTCGCATCATCGCCTCCAGCGCCTCGTTGCAATCAAGCGACGAAGGGACAACTTACTTGCGCGAGTTTTTTGGCCGTCATGCGTCACATTTTTATGTATCAAAGGGAGAGGTGATTCCTGGAAATTCACGCAGGCTCGAAACACTTCGAACGCATCGTGGCGCATTTGCCCATTTTGCCAAAGGCGCACAACACGAACAAAAGATTTTGGATTTAGCCAAAGCATTGGGCGTTTATGACAACACCCTGAAACAAAATGAAAACGATAATATCGATGCGGTCAACCTTTTAGCGCAAGCGATCAAAGTTTGTGAAGTTCCTGAAATACTGAAGGACATAGCAAAAGCGCCGGTTTCATTTGAGGACTTGTCGAATTCGCTGTGGAGAGACGCGCAACCGGAATCGATTTCGGCAACCAGCGGTTTGTTAAGCGCAGTAGATGCTGCCAATCGCCAGAGAAGTCTCATTGCTTTACGGGCGCATTATTTCTTCCGTAATTTGCAAGGGATTTGGGCCTGTTGCAATCCTAATTGCGAATATGTTGAAGATGAATACCGTGACGCGGATCGCCCTGTGGGCCGGCTCTATGATCAACCGACGTTACGTTGCCGCTGTGGTAGCCGCGTTCTTGATTTGCTGTATTGCCAGGTTTGCGGCGAAGTTTTTCTTGGGGGTTATCGCGCGAAATATGATGAGTCTTCAACGGATGAATTTTATCTAGTTCCTGATCAACCGGCGCTGGAACTCATACCGGATGGAGTTGCTCAAGCTAGTGAGTTTGGCAATTACGCCATCTACTGGCCGTCGATAGAACCTCCGCAACGTGCCGAAGCATATCAAGAAAGCTACGCAGGCATTTCTTATTCAAGGCGTTGGCGTAAAGCCCGTTTGTTTTGTGCGCAAGGTAAAATTCAAACGATTCAATCCAAAAAAAGTTACACCGGCTGGGTATATGACGTTGGTGGCAGAGGAGAAAATCGCGATAGAGTTTCCGCCTATCCTTCCATTTGCCCATCATGCGATGCCGATTGGCGTCGCAGTCAAAGTTCTCCAATTGGCAACCAAAGAACCGGCTTTCAGAAGATCAATCAAGTTCTCGCCGACGGTTTGATGCGTACCATGCAAGAGAAAGATTCACGTAAGCTCGTGCTTTTTTCTGATAGCCGGCAAGACGCGGCCAAATTGGCTGCGGGCATGGAGGTGGAGCACTATCAAGATGTGATGAGGCAGTTGCTTGTCCAGAAAGCAGACAGTTATTTTTCTCGGGCAAACGCTTTCTTGAAACAAATGAATGGCGCGCAACTAATAGACAAGGAAAAGCAACTGGCCATCGAATTTGGCAATGTTTTCAAGGAAGAGGCCAACGCTTTGTTCATGATAAAGAGTGGTCTTGTCTCTCCCGCTCATCAGGAAATCGAAAAAAGAATACGATTGAAAATTCAGACTAAGGTTCGTCCTCTGGTCGATTTTCAAAAAGAATTGGAACAAGAGTTGTTGCGAATCGGAATGAACCCTGGAGGAAGTAAACCGAGCTTGCTCGAATTCGAGGATGACGATAACCAAACAAAACACTGGAAAAAGCTGTTCGTCTGGAACAACGGTGTTCCACAAACGAGACAGCATTCGAGCGCAGGGGCAGATACTCATTTGAAAAAGATTTCTGCGGCAGTTCTCCAGGAATGTGCTTATGCCATGTTCGTTCACTTGCGCCGTTCTTTTGAATCGCTTCGCCTGGGTTGGGTGACATTCGATCCGGAGGTCGAAAAGGACAAGGATGATCCGATTTGGCGTCAAGCTGCCGACGGTGTCATTCGCATGTTGGGGGAAAGACGGCGATATCAAGGATCACAGTTTCTTTGGCCATACGATAGGCCGCCACGTTATGTGCGCGAGTATTTGGCGGCTGTTGCTCAAAAACATGGATTACCCAACGACAAGGTCATGGATGAAGTCTTGGCGCTGCTGCATCGTGCTCACGTTTTGACCGATGAGTTTGTATTGGAGACCACGAACCTTTATATTTGCACGAACTATTCGATGATATGGCAATGCCAAACGTGCCAAAGAGTTCATCTGCATCCTGCTAGCGGTATCTGCACAAATTGTTACAAAGCGCTTCTGGAGCCGCTCCCGTTTCAACAGCTTTCGGAAGATCAGGATTATTATGCCTTCTTGGCTTCTAGTGCGGCTGGCGAGCCACAATCGCTCCATTGTGAGGAGCTCACCGGACAAACCGATAAAGACGATGCCCGACGCCGACAACTGCATTTTCAGAATATTTTCCTCGAAGAAGATGTGGGCGTGGTTGACCACATCGATTTACTCAGTGTCACGACAACCATGGAAGCAGGCGTCGATATCGGCATTCTGAATGCTGTGATGATGGCGAATATGCCGCCGCAGCGGTTCAATTATCAACAGCGCGTCGGTCGAGCTGGACGACGCGGCGCTACTATCGCTGCTGCAGTAACCTTTTGCCGCGGACGAAGTCACGATGATCATTATTACCTCCGCCCGCAACGGATAATGGCTGATCCCACTGCGTCACCTTACTTGGATATGCGGCAAAAGGACATTGTACAGCGCGTTTTGAACAAAGAGGTTTTGCGTTTGGCCTTCCGCGAGATTCCCATGGACGATGAAACAAGCACGGATAGCGTTCATGGTGAATTTGGCACCGCAGAGTCCTGGCCACAGAATCGCCCGTACGTCGTCGACTGGATAGCGCAGAACAAAGTTCAAATCGAACAAATTGCTGAGACTTTGCTTGTGCAAGCTCATGCTTCGCTCATTTCACAGAAAGAATCCTTGGTTGACTTTGTTCGCGATAGTCTGACTTCACAAATCGAAACATGTGCTGTCGATCTGGATCTGAAAGGCGTTAAGCATCTAAGCGAGCGTCTAGCCAATCGTGGTATTCTGCCAATGTTTGGCCTTCCCACCAGGGTTCGAAATCTTTTTCACGAACGCCCTTTCGAGGCATGGCGCTGGCCGCCTCGTCATGGCGTGATCGATCGTGATTTAGACATCGCCATCAGCCAGTTTGCTCCTGGCGCAGAAACCGTGAAAGACAAACAGATTCACACGGCGGTAGGAGTTGCACTTTTTCGACCCATGGGCAAAGAGGTTATCATTGAGAATGGCTTCGGCAGCGATCGCGGGATGATGATTTGCAAGTCATGCCACTCTATTATCAAAGAAACCCATCACGTCCAATGCCCCGTATGTGGTTGTAACGAGTCGACCACGTTCAGGAGAATACTGCTGCGAGAACCTCTGGGCTTCTGCACGACGTTCGAACAAGGCCGCGATTACGATAGCAACGTCGCCTTTACATCGCATGCAAGTCGAGCCAGACTGGAGGCAACTTTTGATAAACCTTTGCCACCATATCCGGACTTAAATATTGCCGGCATTGCAACAAAGCAGGAAGTTTTGACAGTAAACGATAATAATGGAAACTTGTTCTCTTTTCAATGTGTTCAAAGTGACAGTGAAAAACTGTTGAGTCTCAAGGGCGCGTATATTGTTGTTGATACGATACAATCAGCGCGCCGTGTGAGGAGTTTGCAGCTTGAAGCGCCGGTCAAGCTAGCTTTGCTCTCACGCAAGACAACGGATATATTGCTGATTCGTTTTGAAAATTGGCCGGCGAATATTTATGCCGACCCGTTGAAAGTGGAGGGGCGCGCCGCGTTGTACAGTTTTGGATTTTTATTACGACGAGGTGCAGCAAATTTTTTGGACATAGATGAAAGGGAGCTTTCGGTTGGAATACGCACAAGCCGAGCTTCTCAAGAAGGCGAGCCTGAGGGGCAAATCTTTTTAGCAGATACACTGGAGAATGGAGCGGGTTACTGCCGTCACTTGGGTGATTTCCAAAAATTCAAAGAGCTTTTGAAATTTATCTTGAGCGATGATTTTTCTAAAAAGATACGTTCCGGTGATCACGCCAAAAACTGTGGCGCGTCATGTCACGATTGTTTACGCAGCTACAGCAACCTGCACTATCACGGGTTGTTGGATTGGCGTTTGGCATTTGAGTTAGCAGAATTGGCGCTCGGCAATTTCTCAAATTTTGATATCAATCAACCTCATTGGGCGCGAATTTTTGACAGAGTTGAAGATATTTTTCGCGAGGAGGACGGTTGGCAAGTCGAAACCTGTGGCGGGACGAAAGCCATCATTTTTCCGAAAGAGCAACGTGCGGGCATTTTATCACATCCGCTATGGCGAAACAATCATCCGGTTTTACAACAAGCAAGCTCCATCTTGCTGAACACAAAGAATGTGCCTCCCGACAAATGGCAACCGATAACACTTTTTGATCTTGCTCGACGGCCTGGGTGGTGCGAAGCGGAAATTTTGAATGTGTGTTAGTGAATCAGCCGGACTTTCACAATATAAACCTGCTAAAGATTGTCTTTGCCAGCGGATCGACCACTGTAGCAACATCAAACAAGCGAAAGCAAAAAACTAGACGCAACCTTGTGGCCTCTGGTCGCGCAGGAGTTCGTGGTATAAACTGAACTTTCCATTTTCCCCCTTGTTTTCATAAACATTTCTGATTATTTTTACTAAAAGCAGAGCGCTCATCAGGCGAATGCCGGTAAAATTTCTTACAATTGTGTGAAGCTGATCGAGCCCAATAATGTAAAAGGAGAAATCATGTTTGACACCATTGATGAACTCGTGCGCAAGATCCAACTGGGCGAAGACTCTGTACTCGAGCTTAAGGCTATTCACTTGAAAGGGAATAAAATCTCAGGCCCTAAACGCGACGACCTCGCGGACGAGTTGGCGGCGATGGCCAACACCAATGATGGCGTTTGTGTGCTCGGCGTTGAGGATAAAAAGCGGGAGATAACAGGTATTCCGCTCGAACAGCTTGACGCGGTTGAATCCTTCATTCGTGAAATATGCAATGACGTTATCAAACCGCCGTTGACGGTCCGCATCATCCGCATGGAGCTTCCGGACAAATTGGGAGCGATGCAGCCGGTCATCAAAATGGAGGTGCCGCGCAGCCTTTTTGTGCACAAAAGTCCTGGCGGATATTTTCGCCGCCTGGGAAGCTCGAAGCGCGAGCTGACGCCGGAACAGTTGGCGCGCTTATTCCAACAGCGCAGCCAGGCCAGGTTCATAAGTTTTGATGAACAAACTGTTCCACACACTTCGCTGGCCGATTTGGAAGAATCATTGTGGCGCCGTTTCGTTGCTGCAATTCCGGATGATCCCATCGCGACGCTGCGGAAGCTGAAGCTGCTTTCTCCGGACGAAACCAACCTGGAAAGAGCGACGGTAGCCGGCATTCTCTTATGCTCTCGCCATCCGGAAACCTGGCTGCCGAATGCCTACATCGAAGCCGTGCGTTATCGCGGCAATCAACAGGATTCCAATTATCAAGCTGACGCGGCTCGAATCGCGGGGCCATTGGATCAGCAGATTGCGCACAGCCTCGCTTTTGTCCGGCGCAATATGCGAGTGGCGGCCATCAAAGCTCCTGGGCGCGTGGAAATTCCACAATTCAGCGAAAGAGCCGCGTTCGAGGCGATTGTCAATGCGGTGGCGCACCGCGATTATTCGATTCATGGCTCCAAAATCCGCCTGTTCATGTTTGATGATCGTTTTGAATTGTACTCGCCAGGCCCGCTGCCGAACACGGTCACGATTGAAAGCTTGCCCTTGCGGCAGGCAACGCGGAATGAGCTGATCACAAGTCTCCTGGCTCGTTGTCCAGTTGAAACCGACGAACGTCATGTTGGACGACAATATTTGATGGAAAAACGCGGCGACGGCGTTTCAATCATCCTGAAGGAAAGTCATACGCTTTCCGGAAAATATCCCGAGTATCGTCTTATCGACGACGCCGAGCTTCTCCTGACCATTTATTCAGCGCCGCAACCTAATCAATAAAAAGAATATGAGGCTATCGCAACCAAAGGGACTTCAAATGATCTATCGCTTGAGCTAATGTCAATAGTTGTGTAAACTTTTTTTTCAAATTTAAGCGGCGTTCCGTGACTTTAGGCGTTGTGAATGTTTTATGGCATCGATCGTTTCAGCAACTTGTCGATAACCACGAATTTTGT
>Ga0247727_10008835_pt1 | contig 18531 bp, 11 predicted proteins | sample WisWelCaveWW1625_FD_202498 | JGI IMG/M metagenome (GOLD analysis project Ga0247727, IMG submission 202498) | Biofilm microbial communities from Wishing Well Cave, Virginia, United States - WW16-25 | ecosystem: Environmental > Aquatic > Deep subsurface > Groundwater > Cave microbial mat | place... | reverse complement strand
GGCGATTCACCACTGAAAGATTCCATCCGGGGACGCGCTCAAAAATGCTGTTTTCGTCAGCGCCAATCAAGACATCTGCGTTTCTAAGCGGCAATGGATTGGAAGAGTTGGCTGGATACAGGTAAGCAATCCTGACTTCGTGCCCAAGCCGCGACAACTGTTCAGAAAGTTGGTAAGCGAAGATTTCGGCGCCCCTTCGCTGCGGTCTCTGCACGATCTGGAGGATTCTCATACTTAAATAGCTCCCTCCAGGTCACCCAGGGTTAAAGCCCAGTTCCGAAGAACAAGCGGATCAGGATTCAATTGCTGCATCGGACGTACGGCCAGAACGGATACTCCTTTCGTTAATGCGATCCTTCGGATCGACTCCTTTGCTCCCGGGCCGGTCGCTTCCAGCAGAGCGATAGCACGTTCCTTACGCGCAACGGCGCGAATCAAAAGATCGCGTTCTGACGGCTTTCCACAAAGCTCATTGACCACAACGATGCGAATGCCATAGACGGAAATGATGCGATAGACTATTCCGTTTGGAGCTTCCGACTGACGTAATCGAGCCACCCCGTACGACCTTCCGGAAGCTTTATCGTATCGCCATCTTAAGATCGTTGAGTTACGAACAGTTGAATAGCGATTCGATGTTTCCATCGCATCGAATGAATCGAAAGCGTTGTCCGCTTCATCCAGGTCCGCGGTCCGCGGAAGGACAGGTTTGTAGCCGTGCCGTATTCCGGGAAGAATGGTCCAGCCCATTCCTTCATATCCCGGCTTGCTGCTTTTATTTGGACTGTTGAAGATCAGTTTGATGTCAGGATACTGTTCAACGAATCCCAGGCAAAGTTGCGTTAATTGCCGAAAAACACCTCTTCGTCGCGCTCTGGCGGCGGTTACCGTATCAACCGGTCGCAAAGCCGGAATTCTTGCTGTTCCGCAAACCAGATCCCATTTCATCATGAGTCGAATACCGAGAATTCCGTGTTCGTCTCTTGCTATCCAGCCCGGAGATCGGCCGAAAGGATTCCGGATGTGCTTCCAATCAAACCAGGTTCGACTATGACCCGGCCCAATCGATTCATTCAACAGAGCCAGCAACTCGTCAAAATCCGTTTCCCGCAACGGTGCCAGTTCGAATGACGCTCCCACCCTCTCATCAATATTCATTGGACATGCAGCATCCTTTATAGCACACCGGTACACAGCAACTGTATGAAATTCCGAAAAAATTTTGCAGCCTTGCATGAATTGTGAGGGGCAGGCGTCTTTGTCAAACCTCCGGCGGGCAATGCGGACTGGAAGTCCGCGCTCCCTATAGTGCGCAACAAGTTTGTCGCGCACCCGGATTTTTTCACAAAATGAAGAGAATGAGTTTTTGTGATAATATGTTGAAACGACTATCTATGCGTCTCAACTTTACTGGTTGAGGGGGTGGGTAAAAAGAGAGAATTGGGTTTATGGACGAAAATTATTCATTTGGAAAGACGGGCGGTACTCCTTCGCCGGAAGTTGACGACCAGGAAATAGATATCCGCCAGTATTTGCTGGCTGTCTTAAACAAACGCTGGATGATTCTGGCTTTAACCATCATTATTGTAGCGTCTGCCGCGCTCTACAGTTTTCTCAAAACGCCGCTCTATCGGAGCAAAGCCGTAATAGATTTGTCTCCACCGACTGCCTATATTATTCTGCCGGATTCTGCAGCACAGTCCCGGGCATTGAGAAGCGATTCTTTCATGAATACGCAATATCGCCTGTTGAAAGGTAAGGGAATTGCCAGGCGCACGGCCGAAAATCTGAATCTTACGCTCGCCGATCTTAAAGAGGATGCGCTGAGTATCCGCAAGTCCTCCGATCAGGAAAAAAGAAACTCTGAACTGGATCAAATTGCAAACATAATACTGGGAATGTTGAAGGTAGATCCGATTGAGGAAACCGACCTTTGTGAAATTATTTTTACTACTCCGGACCCTGACCTCTCGATGCGTCTGGCAAATACCTGGGCAACGATGTATGTTTCATCCAGGCTGGATTCCGTTCAACAGTACACTCGAACAACTGAAGAGTTGCTCGTTGAACAGGTCAAATCATTGCAGGATGAAATCGCGGAAAAGGAACGCTCACTGCACACTTTTTCTCTTGAGAATGGCATTATCAAAACAGAGAAGAACCGTTCGTACTCGACGGTTCGATTGGCTGAGCTGAATACAGAATTAGCGAGCGCTTCGAAAGAACGTATTTCCGCTGAAATTCGACATCAGGCCGTAAGCTCGTCGCGTCCTGATTCAGTTCCGGAAGTGCTCCAGAACGCTTCCGTTCTTCAAAGGAAAGCGGAATACTCTTCCCTGCAGCAAAAATATGAGGAAAAGGCAAGGCTCTACAAACCGGATTATCCTGAAATGATCCGCCTTCAAGCTCAGATAAGCCAGGCCCAGAAGGGCATTCAAGTTGCTTTAACCGATGCGTATCAACAGATAATTGCCACCTCCCGCGCGCAGTATCAAGAAGCCTCGATTCGGGAGCGGAATGTGCAGGGCCATATTGAAACTGCGTTGCGTCAATCCGCGGAATCAGGAAACAAAGAACTTGACTTCGAACAGATTCAAATGGAAGTTGACAACAAAAGGCAGATTCTCGCGTTACTCCTCACAAAACAGACGCAAACCGGGGTGACGGCACAGGTCCAGGAGAAAACAACACCGGCTTCCCGTATCATTGAATATGCTGAAAAGCCCAGTAGTATTTTCGAGCCCAACATCAAAAAAAATATCCTGTTTTCGTTCTTTGTGGGGTTGGCGATCAGCGTCGGACTGGCGCTTGCTCTGGAGTATTTCGATAAGAGCTTGAAGACGGCTGATGATGTGGAGAGATTATTGCGACTGCCTTTCCTCGGGATGATTCCTTTCTACATGGCAGAAGATGATAATGAAACAAAGAATTCGAAAGCGCTGGTGAAAACCGGTGAGGACCATAAGGCTATTGAGCCCTATGGCACATACCGCATGAGCATTCTGGATCCGGCTTCTGTCGCTTCTGAAGCAGTTAAGACCGTTCGTACTTCACTGATGCTGGCGTTTCCGGAAGCGCCTCCAAAGAGCATCTTGATTACCAGCAGCCGCGCCGGAGAGGGAAAAACTTTTACTGCCTGTAATCTGGCTGTTGCTCTTACTCAGCTCGATAAGCGAGTTGTTCTGGTGGACGCAGATATGCGAAAACCAAACGTTCACAGGATCTGGAGCATGACCAACGAAAGAGGTCTGAGTAACTATCTGACCAGCGAATGTCCCATTGCATCGGTCCTGAGAGCTTCTCCGGTAAGCCGGCTATCTTTAATTTCCAGCGGACCCAAAACTCCCAGACCCGCGGAACTCCTGGCTTCGGACCGATTCTGTGGAATGTTAAAGGAGCTGGAAAAGGAATATGACTTTATTATTGTCGATTCGCCCCCGGTTTTGCCCGTAACTGATTCGGTGATTATTGCTTCACGCGTACAAAGCATTGTCATGGTGGTCCGGGGCGGGGTGACACCTCGAGATATCGTCAAGATGGCAAGAAGAAAACTGTCTGTTTCAAACAACGCGATTGCGGGGACCGTACTGAACGGAATCGATCTCGCCGATCCATATTATTATTTCCAGTATTATTCGAATTACTACTCGAGCTATTACACCGAATCGACATCGAATAACGGCCACAATGGGTCCGAGTCGTAAGACCGGACCGGTCACTTTGATCTTCTTGCACTGGCTATTTCAGCGAGGATCTTGCCGGCTTCACGGGCCGTTTCTACGTATGTTTCTGCGGAGCGGGCGAACTCTTCAGCCATCTCCAGTTCTCCCAGATCAAGCGCCTGCCGGGCAGAGTCAATGAACCGGTCCGGTTCAACCGGTAATGAGTGCAATTCCTTGATCGTCAAAAGCCATTCTTCCTTCTTTGATCGTTTATGAAAATATTGAGCAGCGGTGGTCAGGGTTTCCTCATCTCTTGGTGTTATCTTGATCAAATCCTGAATACTCATTCCTGATTCCAGAAAAAGAGGAAAAAGCTCTCTGGCTGATTCCGGGCTCATTCTGGTAATATTTTCGTAGTGTGAAATTGCTTTCTGGTCCTCTTTTTGCTTTAAGAAATAAGCGATTGCCGCCGGGTAGAATTGCAGACTGACGGGATTTCGCTCCAGAGCCGCCTCCACAGTAACAGATGCTTCCCTCCGGCAGCAATTACGGGCCATCAGGTATTGAAAATAATCGATATAGCCGTGAGAATCGGCAGGTGAACGAATCAATGCGTGCACATATAGCTGTTGTATAGTTGAGGGGCTATGTTCCCTGTATTGCAGGCGATTTGCGGCGCTTCTCAAATGGCTTCCGCTGTGGAATCTTCCTGGTTCTCCTGGTTCATTGTGCGCAATGTTGCTGTCGTCATAAACCAGTCTGCACAAAAAAGCATAGACCAGTATCAGGATAGTTATGAGTAAGAAATGAATTGTGCTTTTGAATGGTGTGATTTTGCTATTTGACACTCGGAGTCCTCATGAAAAGAACCGACAGGATGGTAGCGCTTGTGACAATGGCCGGGATCTGCAAAGGAAATTCCGTGACGCTATGCAGTGCCAGAGTGAGTATTGAACAAAAGCTTCCGATTTGAAACACAGAGGTCTTTCCAAATGCCCTCATCAATATTCGGGCAAGTCGTGAAAAGATGGCAAAAGAGAGCATTGCGATAAAAATCAGACCGGCGATTCCTGTCTCGGCCAGCAACTGAAGATAGTCATTGTGAGCGTACCGGTAGACGTCATAAGCGACAAAACTTCTATGGGCCGGAAAAACCTGCATGAATGTGCCTGCGCCGGCTCCCGTCAGCGGAAAACTGAGGAAGATCCTGGCCGTATCCGCATAAATGACGGTACGGGCCCTTCGTGCAGTAAACTGTTCCGACATTTTTTCGAATCGCGCGTGCAGGGGCTCCCACGTTGCGATCGCAACGATCGCTGACCCCAGCAAGAGCAGCCCCAGCCATATGGGGGCACGTGAAGCGCGTTTGTTGCTTCGAACATACAACGCCAGGAACACAAACGAGGCAATGAATACAGACAGGATACCGCCGCGTGACATCGAACAGATAATTGCCGGCGCAATCAAACCGAAGATAAACAACAATAACAGAATTTTTCCGCCTTCCATTTTTAAGACGATAGCAAGCTTCGAAAGAGCCGGTTCGTTTTCTTTGCGTGAAAGCGGCGTGAAATACCCGGCAATGATGCCAAAAATCAAAGGCACAGCCATCGCAAGATAGGCAGCATAATGGTTTCGATTTATGAAGGTCCCCGTTGCGTATTCTCTGTTCACTGTTTTTTCATAGAAAAAAATGTAGTGATGATTGGTTAGAAATTCATATAGTCCGTAGCCTGCCTGAAATGCTGCCGATAGCAGGAATGTCGCAAGGATCGTCCGGTGATATCGTCCGGAGGGGCTGCCGTTTTGAACAACAAGATAAATCATGAAGTACGCGGAATACTCTAAGAACTTTGAAAAGGTGAGAAAAGAATCCAATGAGAAGGGATGCCACCCCGGTTCGGCTCCTGCAGCGCCGTAAGCCTGTTCGTAGATGTGAGCAGTGTCAGGCGAGAGAAGCCGGGTAAGTGCGTGGGGAAAAGGAATCATCTGAAGAATCAGAATCAAAAGAAGGAAAAGAGCGGGTTTTTCAATTCCTGTATTTCTAACAGGGTAGCCAAATAGCGAAAAATAAGTTCTGTCAGGCAATTCTACATCTTTACCGTCAACTACACCGGCGTGTATGTTTTTTTTGGGCCACATGCCTGCCGTGAACACCCGGGCAATTAAGGCCAGCTGAGGCCACCTGTGAAATACCGGCATTCTTCGGAATTGCTCGATTTCATTCCGGCTAAAAGCGCGGAACGCCGATTTGCTCTCTTCAGTCGGACAGAGCACGAGTTTTCCGAACCAGATCAAGCAGCAGAAAGCGGAGGTAAGTTGGATCATGAAAACTGAGGACGCTTCTACGGAGCCGAAAGGCAGAGAAACGCCGGCAATCATTACTGCCAGTATGAACAAAAGGATCCAGTCAAGAGCCACTGCGGCGCGGCTACCGCCGTAGTAACTCGATAAAGAAAATCGTGCCAGGTTAAACCTCCAAGCGTAAAACCGTTCTCACACACCCGAGTGGAAATAGTACATCAGCAGAAGCTCGAATCAAATTGGTATGCCCCCTCTTTGTTTACAACACCTTATAATGATTGCGGCGTATGAAGATTTGTCTCTTATCTTTTGAGTACCCGCCTGATACCGGCTACGGAGGAATTGGAACTTACACTTGGTATCACGCCCGCGCGCTGGTGAAGCTTGGCCACAGCGTTCATGTTCTTGCCGGCGGAAACGAGCAGACCGATTTAACGACTAACAATCACGATGGCGTCGTGGTGCACCGTTTTCGCGCACGTGGTTTCTGGATGCGAGCTTTTCGACTGCTGGATCGCTTCTCTCTCTGGTGGACCAGGAACCGTCTGGAAAATGCGCTGAGCATGTACCGCGCTTTTCGGATTCTATTGCGCCAACATCAGTACGATCTCGTGGAAATGCCTGAGTGTGGCGCAGACGGTCTGTTCATCAATAACCTGATCTCGGTGCCGACAGTAATCAAACTGCATTCTCCGGCGCGACTGATCATGCCTTTTTACGATGTTCTTCCCGCCGATTTGCGCTACTGTTCGTTTTTGGAGCAGCTCGCTTTGCGACGCGGTTCCCGCTTCAGCGCCTGTTCCCGCTTTCTGGCACAGGAGGCTCGGAATGCCCTGGGTATTAAAAACCCGGTCCGGACAATTCCTAACGGGATCGATATCGAGTTGTTTGATTCAGATGAACAAACGGATATCCGTAAACGATTCGAAATTCCAATGAATCGACTGATCATCCTGTTTTCCGCCCGGATGGAACGCCGCAAAGGGATTCACCTCTGCAAGGAGATTGCCGGCTCTATACTGGAGCGGTTCGAAGTGGCTTTCGTATTTGCGGGGCAGGACTTGTTTCAGTATATGGAATCTGAACTACTCCCTTATTTAAACAGTAGAAAGCTGAAAGGTTCCTTTCATTACCTCGGAAGACTCGATCAACATATGGTGCGATCTTGCTTGCGCCAGTCGGATATATTCCTTTTGCCCAGTCTCTGGGAAAATTGTCCATATTCGTGCCTCGAAGCGATGGCTGCCCGATGCGCCATAGTGAGCTCCGATCAAGGTGGAATGCCCGAACTATTGCAGAACGGGATCAGTGGATTGCTGGCCAGGAACGAAGATCCCGCATCCTATATTTCATGTCTCGAGAAGTTGATCGAAGACCCTTCGCTACGTCAGCAACTCGGTGCTTCCGCGCGAAAGACCCTCGAACAATCGTTTACCGACATTCATATCGCAAAACTCACGATGCAATACTATGAAGAAGTACTCGCTGAAAAATCGGGATGACAACCTTAAGTCCGATTCCGCAACACTTCGTTAGATTTTAGATTCTGTAGCAGTCATTGTTAGCAAAATACTGGTTTACATTTTCCGGAAGGTAAGAATTGGAGATCAAGAGATATGAACGAACATCTTATGAAAGATCAGAAATCAAATCGATTTCCTTTTTCACAAGCTTGTTTACCAGCTCAGCAACATCCTGACCCTTCTTTCTAGCGATACGTTCTAACTTTCTTTGCAATCCCGGATCCAAATAAATAGGGATCCTCAGTACTGCTGCCTTCTTGTAGAATTTACCGCGGATACCTTTAGAAAAATCATATTCTTTTTTCATCTATCGGCCTTTCTTGAATCCCAGTCGAATCTAAACTCATACAGCTCATTCACAGATTAGCATTATCGCATAAACCAGACACTGTCTCTGTCGATTCAGGACATCGTTGAAAAAACTGCCAAGAAATTCAAAGGAATTTATGCCTCAAGATAGTTGGCACATTCTGCAAAAACTTATAGAGGATGCTGCGCCCAAAAAGTGGGCAACCTGTTCTGAAAGTCGGCGGGAAAGCGGCTGTTGCGTTTGTATCTTTATGCTAAACTTTGAGACGAAAGTTTAAGCAGAATGAATGAACGTTAATGTTTATATTGAAAGAACCATCGTTTGGTGTCTAACCGCGAGATTGAGCAGAGATTTGTAAATGTCTGTTGCGATCACGGTGAAGTCGCTTTCAAAGCGATTCCATGTACATCGGAATCGTCCCCGCACTTTGAGAGAAGCGATCAACCTCAGATTGACACGGCGATATGATCCGGCCCAGGACTTGTGGGCGTTGCGTGACGTGAGCTTCACTGTCCGCAAGGGACAAACCGTTGGAATCATCGGTCACAATGGAGCCGGCAAAAGTACTTTATTGAGACTTCTCTGCGGTATCGGGCGCGGTACTTCGGGTTCGATCCATTGTACGGGTCATGTGAGCGGATTGCTGGAACTCGGAACAGGATTTCATCCGTTGATGTCGGGACGCGAAAACATCAAAACAGCAGGCATCCTGAACGGTCTGACGAGACGCCAGGTAGAGTCGCTTGAGAAAGAAATCATTGCCTTTGCAGAACTGGAGGCGTTTATTGACGAACCGGTTCGAACTTATTCGAGCGGCATGACAGTCCGGTTGGGTTTTGCTGTTGCCATGCAGATGAATCCGGACGTGCTGATGATCGACGAAGTACTGGCGGTAGGCGACGCCGGTTTTCGAGAAAAATGTTTGACTCGTCTAAAGGAATTTCAGCGCGCCGGCAAGACACTGGTTCTTGTTTCTCACGAATTGGATCAGATTGAGGCAATGTCCGATGAAGTACTGGTGCTGGAAGAAGGAAGAGTCGCCTTCCAATCGGATCCCGAAACAGCCATCGAACATTATCAGGTTCTCTTACGCCAACGCACGGAAAGACGGGCTGCTGAAATTTCCATAGGATCAAGTCAGGTCACTCAACAGATGGAAGAAGGAAAGTTTGGCACACAAGAGGCGTCAATTACTGCCGTGCGTTTTTACAATGAGAATGAATCAGTGACTGATATCGTTTCGAGCGGGCTCGATATGACCATTGAAATCGATGTTCAAATGAAGACGCAATTATCGGATTTTGCTGTTACTCTGGGAGTGTTTACCGAGAAAGAAGTTAAATGCTTTGAAACCAATATCGGTTCGATAAAGAATCTTCTTGGTTCATTCACGAATTCGAACAGACTTCGGTGTCGAATTCCTGCTCTTCCTCTTTTGCCCGGGCGATACTTTGCAAATGTCGGCCTCTTTCCCACCGACTGGGGATTCATTTATGACTATCACTGGCAGGTGCATCCGTTCAATGTTGCCGGATCAGTTCCCAACGTCTCCGGAATTGTCTCAGTCCGTCCAAAGTGGTCAAGAACATCGGAATAGGACATATTCTTGAACGATGGATCGGCGGAAATAGTTCGTCAGTGAAGCAGACTACATGATGGGTATTGGTGAAGGCGTTTCGCCTGAGAATCTTGTTTCTGTTATTATTCCTTGTTTTCACCAGGCCCATTTCTTAGGCGATGCTATCCGCAGTGTTTTTTCACAAACACACGTTCCGCGAGAAATCGTCGTTGTAGATGATGGTTCACCGGATAACGTTGCCGGAATTGTTTCGAATTTTCCCGGCGTAAAATACGTACATCAGAAAAATAGTGGTTTAAGCGTGGCTCGCAATACCGGCCTTTCGTTGAGTACGGGCAATTATCTTGTTTTTCTGGATGCAGATGACCGTCTTTTACCCGACGCTCTTGAATCCCACTTAAGCTGTCTGGAGGATCATCCTGATTGTGCTTTCGTTTCCGGACAGGTTAAATTCATCGGGCCTGATGGTGAACAACTTCAAACGCCCCACGAGCCGTTAATCGAATCAAACCACTATCTTGTTTTGCTGAAATATTGTTACATCTGGACGGCCGGAGCTGTGATGTTTAGGAAAAGCGTGTTCCAAAACGAGACCAGGTTTGCTGCGTCCCTGTTGTCCACAGGTGATTGGGACCTTTATCTGCGCGTTTCGCGAACCTTTCCCGTTCATTGCCATCCAGCCGTTGTTGCGGAGCATCGCCGGCATTCCGGCAATATGACGCAGAATCCCACACTTCTACTCAAGGATTCTCTGGCGACGCTTCATGGACAGTGGAAATACGTAAAAGGAAATGGAGTTTTAGAAGATGCTCTGCAAACAGGGATCCATGGAGCACAGCGTTACTATGGCGAACCATTAGCTGACGAGATCCAGAAAAATTTAGAAGCAGGGAATTGGATGCTGGCTCTTCAAGGAGTGATGAATATTTTGCGATATTACCCCGCAGGATTCCGAAAATACTTCTATTCCAGATTCTTTCGCAGCGCATTCAAGCGCTCCGGTGTTTAGAAGAAATCGGAGCGCTAAAGAATCAAAATGAGGAGTCAGGTAACCTCGCAAAAATTGTCATTTTTGCGTCGTGCAGCATTTTGATGTGGTCCGCAAGCAATTCAGGTGTATACCAGTGTGCCAGATCGTCTTTATGGCGCCGGGCGATTTCAAGCGCGGAGGTTCCCTGACGTATATCGGCAACGACCTTCTCGTAAGTCTGAAGATACCACTGTCCCCATTGAGATCCGGTGTGATAGTTGACAGGTACCAGGATAAGCATCGCCAGAAACAGGATGACCTGAACTACAACTCTGAGGCGCCGACTTCCGTATTTTTCCCAAATGAAATAAGGAAGGATAATAATCGGACAAAATAAAAGGATGTAACGCGACATCGGACCCACACGTGGAAAAGTGAAGATCAATCCTGCTCGTGTCACTGCAGTCAGAAAACAGACCGAAGTCCAGGTCACCAGCATTAACGCCAATGCAATCGCTCTGTGTTTTTCTTCCTTCTCCATCAGAAAGATTTTGGAAACCGCCAGTGCAACGCTGGTTACAATCAATAGTGCGACAAGAGGGAAGGTATAAGGCAAAACAGGTCCCAGCCCCATGCTCATGCCAAGGAATTTAGAAAAAATCGAGAGCGTAAACGCAAGGCTCGGACTTTCCGGATATCCGGTAGGCTCAAGCCCTGGAAAATAAGCTGAAACCAGTGCTGCCGTAGCAACGATACAAGAGATTAAGTACGGCCCAACCCAGTCAAGTGCATTTCCTTTTCTTGCCTGAAGATGATTCCAGATTGCACAATAAGTCATCCATGAGCCAAAAAATGGAACGGCAAGCAGTCCCGGTGCACCACTGAGTGGCAAACAGACCAGAGCCAGTCCGCCCAATATTGCGGATCCCGGATCATTAAAGTACGGGCGGATGACAGCAGTCCGCATTAACAAAAGAACAAGCACGCATCCAAAAGACAGAGCCAATTGGAAGCTCCAGCAAAAATTCTCCCAGTGACCCATATGAAGCAGCGCCAGCGGAAAGAATGCGTCCACCAATCTGGAAGTGCCTCCTCTTAGTCCTCGGATTCCCGAAATCATCAAAGCCGCAACGGTACCAACCATGAGAACAGTGAAATACATGCCGGATCGGAAATCACCATGAGTTAACTTCAGCAATCCCAGCAAGATTAACTTTGGCAATGGAATACGATGCTCCGAATTGGGTTTCCACAACCATTCCAGGATATTTTCGTTTCCTGTAAGCGGTGGCACTAATACCCAGTCTTCAATTACCGGAATATTTCGGCCATACCGGTAAACGGTAAACAAAGCGAAGAAAAGCATGGCGGCCCAGACACCCCAAACAAAGAGACGGATGCCAGAGTCACTTTGAATTGAGTCTTTCATTCTTCAGAAGAGACAGGCACAATTATATTGTACAGCGTACTTATCCCGCGATAGGATCGCTGAGATAACGTCCCCACTATAGTTTCCGAATAACAAGCATCTGCAACCAGTTGTCAGGGACAGACTCGTAGCAAAAGAACGGGAGAAGGTGATTTGTAAAAGCTAAAAATGGTTTGTAATGAAAAAGAAGAACTGCATCCTGTTCCAGCCGTTTGATTTCATCCGGCGGGATCAAATCATCAGACAGGATAACAACCAGGTCGCCTTTTTCCGGCCCACTGGAATAGAAACACTTGATTGACTCCACGTATGAAATACAGCGGTCGTCGTTCTGGCCGGCGAACGGACGTTTCAAAATAAACTGGACTCCATTTCTATCCGTTTGGTTTGTGGAAAACTTTAACCCCTTATACTCTAAAAAGGCAGCCCACTCCATGACCGAATACCCGGTACTGTCAGAAAAGGGGAAAAATACAGTCGTAGTCGAATAGTTTTGAAATTTTGTAAATTGCTGAAGGAATTCGCTCACTTGAACCTTCGCTGCTATCATATTTTTCCTTTCAACAACATGGAACGCTGAATATGCCAGGTTACGGGAAAAGACCAGCAATGTCAGGGCAATTACAAGGGCGGAAAGCCGTTGTCTTTTTTGTCGAAAAAACGGAACTACCCATCTGGCCAAATACAATATGGCTACGAGATCAACTGGCGCCATATAGTGAATGTTGAATAGTTGCAATTTAACAAAGCTTGCAAAGTACAAAAGCGCGCCGATTGCCAGAGGATCCCAGAACAAATCCCATGCCACACTCTTTCGTAGCGCAAAGTATATTCTTGCAAATAAGACGAGAAGAAAAATGTCCAAAAGCAGATCAAATTTCAGGTAAGCCAATATCGTTCCGAGTGTTCCGCTTGCCCGTAATTGTGCATAGTTCAAGTTCAAATGAGGGAAGAATATTCCAAGGTAAAAGAGGATGAATACCGCAACCAGAAGAAGGACGCCGGCCTCGAGTCGGTATTGCTTCATCGGCGAATCTACAATGCTTGTGTCAGGCTGGGTTACTTTCGTGTTTATGCCAAGAATTATCCGAAATAGCGCAAAACCACCAAGCAGAAAACAAACGGGCTCCTTGTAATACAGAGTAAATTGTGTCGCCACCAGAGCGGCGCAAAGGTAGTATCGGGATTTCGTCTGGTAAAAATACTTCGCGCAAACCAGAAAAATTACAAGGCCGAAAAGCATATTTCGTTCCGGATAAACCAAACCGAAAAAAGAAACAACAAATGTAGGCGTTGTCAGAATGAGAACGCAGACGAATATACGAAAATGTGTCGAGAAATCCTTGAGGATCAGAAAAAGTAGAATCAGGAGCATAACAAGTTGAAGAATGGGAAAGATGTGATATCCCTCAGGTGACTGAGTGAGAATCCGAATAAAATTGAACTCCAGACGCCCAAGAGGCCAGAATCTTCCAAAAACAATCCATATGGGCGGATCAAAGTCTTCCCCCTTGAGCGAAGAAAAAATGAACAGGGTTTCATCATAATATCCAAAGTCTTCCTGATAGAGAATCAATGCGATGTACGTGCAAACGAAAATGCAGAACATACCGAGTGGCAGACGGTCAAGCCGCAGGCTCCCGGAAATGTGTTGGAGCAGTGACGAATTTTGATTTGGAAGGGCGGTAGTCAGATTTCTCTTACTTCCCGCAAGTTGAACTAAGGAACAGACAATCACAAATAATAGCGTGCCGAGCCAGATTTCCAAGAAATGAATATGGAGAAAGCGCGATAAGATATGAGTGTATTTCATTTAAGGATTGATATTCTGATCAGGCATTGGACTTTATTGCCCGGACAGTGATGATCACTTCATAGCGTGGATCCCAATGATTCAATTCTTCCTGCGTGAGCTCACCCGCTGCTATTCCCTGCAAAAAGGCGGTGGCAGACAGAACATTTCCGTGTGTCTGGATATCTACAGTTCCGCCGGAGAATTCGGTTTCGAAAAGCCTGCGCGATGAAGCGCTTGTGAAAGTCCAGAGATAGGTATCGGGCGACTCATCGAAACTGATCCGCGTAATACCAGGAAGAGTCGCCAGCAAGATTCCACCGGGTTTCAAAATTCGATGAATCGTGCGTAAGGCTGATCTGAAGTCATAGATAAAATGCAGCACCTGCGTTAAAAGGACGCAATCAAAGTGATTTGACGGAATGTGATCGGCCCGGGTTAGATCGGCCACAATGGTAGCCAGTGCATTTCCCTCAGCGGCGTGAAGGATATCCAGCTTCCTCACACGGCTGTTACCGAATTTCGAAGAGTATCTTGAATCTTTGAACTCCAGCACATGCCCCTGAATGTACTCAGCGTAATGGCCCAGGAACTTCTCAATATAGTAGCGATCGATGGGGAGGCCACGGTCATTCCCCCAGTCCGCGCTCACGGGAGTCGCCCGTCTCAGCGATCCCCATTGAACAGGATCGAGTTGTGATGTTGCCATTGTTTGCCGTAGCTCCGTTTCTGGCTGCTGTTCGGCCACGATTGCAGATTGCAAAACCTCCCAGACATGAGTACCCTTAAAGCCCTGTTCCGACATGTAGCTTTCATACCACTTCAAAAAATAGCCTCTTACGGTTTGGTAATGTCCTCCTGCCTGTACTGTCGCTACGCACGAATCCGCGTGGATGCGATAAAGGTCCCAACATTCACTGGAGATATATACCGGATGATGCAGGTACACTTTAGCCAGAAAGGCCTGGTCCTCGTAAAGAAAATAAATACCTTTGTATTGCTCCTCAAACATAGCGCCGCCAGTCACTGCGCTGCGTCGCAGAAACAGATCGGAATGAGAAGGCGGACACCCTTTTCCAAGCGGATAGAGCAGTTGAACCAGCGAAGGCGGCTCGTACATTGTATCCGGTTCTATGCCCAGTTCCGGAACATGGTCCTGTTCGTCAGGTGTCGATGACCAGCTATGCCAGTAGCGGCTGGAACCGATAACCATCGCACAACCAGGCTCTGCTTCCATGATGGCAACCTGCCGTTCCAACTTGTGTGGCAACCACACATCATCGGAATCCAGAACGGCGACATATTCTCCTTTCGCGCGGCGAAGACCGACATTCCGGGAAGCGGCTGCGCCCAGATTTTTATGTCCTTCGTGATCTATGTAAAAGATTTTTTCCGGATACTGGTTCGCATAGCGCCGGGCAATCTCCACACTCCGGTCTGTCGACCCATCGTCTACAAGGAAAAGCTCCCAGTTCTGATAAGTTTGTTCGAGAATACTGTCAATTGCTTCTTCCAGGAATTTTTCGGCATTCAAAAATGGTGTGACGATCGATACCAGCGAGGTACTGGTTTTAACATGAGAAATTTTTCTTTCTATCGTCAAAAGACGTCTTAAGCGATCATGGAAGGGTTGTTCGCAAACATCAACAGCAAATTTTTCCCGAATTTTGCGAGATGCACTTTCGCCGAGATCCTTCCGTCTTGAAGGATCCTGGATCAATTGTTCAATGGCCTTGGCAAGCGCTTTGGGGTTCCGTTGATCGACTATAACGCCGTCCTTGCCGTTTTCAATCACTTCCGGGATGGAGCCTGCATCAGTGGCTACTATGGGAAGTCCCGAAGCCATTCCTTCCAGCAGCGAAGTCGGTATGCCGTCCTTGTCTCCCTGTTCAGTTTGAACAAATGGCGCGACAAAGATTTGTGACTTCACGAAAAATTGTCTGATTTCTTTGTCCGTTTTTGTGCCTTCCAGATGGACCACATCACCGAGTTGCAATTCCGCGATTCGGTCTGTCAGCTCTCTGTTGTAGTCTCTGGTTTCCGGCTTCTTGTCGACACCGCCAATCACACTCAAATGAACATTGATCTGACGGTCACGAAGCATACGGACCGCCTCAACCAGATAAACAAGGCCCTTTTTGGGCTCGATCCTGCTGACTGTAACCAGTTGAAACGGCTGGGCGGATGTTGGATCTTTGCGAGGTGTGACGGGGAATTGTACTGCATCAATGGCGTTGGGTTTGACCATTATCTTATTCGGATTGGCACCGGGCGCGATTTGCACGAGCTCTTGTTTGATTCGTTGCGACGTAGCAATTACGAGTCTACATTGGTCGAGATGTAGCGGGACCATCTTCAGATCATAATCTTTAAGCATATGGTCCGCATAACAACTCACACCTCGCGGTATATCTAATAAATAAGAAGCAATAAATGTAAAATAAGTGCCTTCATAGAAAAAATAGGAATGCAGGTAATCCGGTTGATACGCCTCTGCCATCCTGCTGAAAGCAAAGGCTTCCAGAAAATGATGGTGGGTTACAAGTTCTTCCGCCTTAATACCGGAATGTTTAGATACGAGCTCGATAATCTCCTTCACTTTTCCCGGCATCCTCTTCGTAAAGTATTCGTAGTCCCGTCTGCAAAGTTCGGGATGAAGGCTTAATCTTCGGCGAGTACGCCACAGTGTGCTGAACTGTGAAGGCAAGTGTTTACGGGAATCGAGTCTGGAGTAGACAAATCGTAGCTGAAACCCGTGACGAATCAATTGAGTGAGCTCCTGATAGACAAAGGTTTGAGAATAAACTGGAAAACTCCAACATGCTGTCGACAGTATCCGGAACTGATCAGGCCGAAACCTTTTTGTCATGATACGGTCCAGCTTAAGCCGCAGTAACTGGAAATCGTGAACAAACTGCTGATAAGTTTTGCGAAACTTGTGCTTCCAGTCTGTTTTTGAGGAAAGTTTGTGTCTCGAGCGCCCGATAGACGACACAGCAAGTTTTGTCTTCAACGCAAACCGGAGGAATGATAAAAGTACGGTAAGCAGCACCAGTTGCATTCTTACCGGCAGATGATAAGGTGCCGTGGAGATTTCAGACAGGAGATGTTTCCGCAATCCGTTCTTTGGGTAGACCAGACTTTGAACCTCGGATCCCGTTGTCTGGAGCGTGGCCAGGCTTTTCAAATTCCGAATCGACTCAAGTAGGTTTCCCTGTCGCATGTTAAGCAAGGCAAGCAGTTCCCGCGACTCGAATTCCAACCGGTCTTCTGGTTTGCTCAGTTTGCGGGCATGACGCGCCTGTTCCAGCGCCTCCTGATAGCGTTTTTGTTTTATGCGAAGCCTTGCCAAATTCAGATAAGCCTCCGGACGTTTCGTTGATAATTGAAATGCCGTTTGCAAATCCCGGTCAGTGCCTTCCAAATCATCCAGCAGGATTTTAATGTATCCGGAAAGACTCGCAACATAGTAGTAATCGGGATCGTTTTCTGCGACCGAAGAGATCTCCGCCAATGCGTCCTGGTAGCGGTCATGATCGACAAGCTCCAGAGCCCGGTGCAAAGGATCATCCGGAACAAAGTATGTACTGAGTACGGTTGCCATCTCCTTCATCTGGCTCGTGCCGGTTGCGCTTTGCAACTTTAGAAGCGCTTCATCCCAGGCTTGCCTGTTTAGCCGCAACCTGTCCGCGATCGTCTTGCCTTGCTCCGCGAGTTGATCATGGATGCATTTCAATTCCTGTAGTGGTAGCGCATAAAGACTACAGTGCAGCGGATCAATCACAGTATTCACAAAAACCCGGCAGCCGATATCCTCTCCAAATAGAAGAAGGTCGCCGAACTCCTGCCAGTTCTGCCGCATCAGGCAAAACGCGAGTTGGAAACTCGTTCCACGGCGTTTCGCATAATCCCTAAAACGATGAATATTCTCCATCAACTGTTCAAAACGGCAATTTACCCGGATGCTCTCAACTGTTTCCTTCGTAATCCCATCAATCGAGACAGTAATATGAAACGGCAGATTCTCCAGTACCCGCTCCACTCTGGAATTGTATTGCGATCCGTTTGTAGTGACATGGCATTCCGTGGAGAGTCCGTCCGAGATCATCATCTCCCAGATGCGCAGAGATTCGCTGGTAAGAAACGGTTCGCCTCCAAAAAACCTGCCCCTTTTCAAATGGGGGAGGAACTCTCTTAGATCTTCAAAGAATTGATCCGGGTATGCCTTCGGAAGCGGCGGCAGTCCATCGCGATGGGCGCGAATCAGCGATGACGTATCGCCGTTGCACATGATGCATTCAAAGTTACAAACATTACTTCCTTCAAATTCAATTTGACTCGGCCACAGAGTCCCGTTCGATTGAACCGGAACTTCATCGAAAAGTAAGGGTGTGGCGGTGTGATAATTTCCGCCAGAAATCTCCCAGCGGCAAAAATCACAACCAAGGCCAAAGTTATCTTGCTTCAGCGCTTCCCTCAGTTGAACTGCCCTTTCACCGTTCCAAATATCCGAAAGGCGTTGCTGTTGAACATCACCAAGGACGAAACTTCCATTTTTGCAACAGGCGAGAACTTTTCCATGAGTGGTGAAGAAAAGGGAAACAAAAGGGGCGTAACAACAGGATCGAAATGGCTTTTGCCCAGGTTCTCGAACTGCGTTGTAAGCTTTAAGAATCTTTGGATCTAGAGAATTCATCCGTTGGATCGAACCTGATCTACCGGGCCGGTAATAAGCATAAGTTTATCATGGAATAATGCCGGTTATTCCGGAATCTAATCAGACTCGAGAACGACTCACAAAGATACCTCCTTTCCCCGGTTCCCCTAATCTCTCAAATAGCCTGAAAGAAATCGCTCAAACTCTTCTCCATTCCAATCACCGACAGCAACTCGATTCAGTTGAAAACGGTCAGTATCCCCATCGACCTTTCCGGGAAGCGTCGTACAGGCACTCCTGTATCC
>Ga0247727_10008834_pt1 | contig 18531 bp, 15 predicted proteins | sample WisWelCaveWW1625_FD_202498 | JGI IMG/M metagenome (GOLD analysis project Ga0247727, IMG submission 202498) | Biofilm microbial communities from Wishing Well Cave, Virginia, United States - WW16-25 | ecosystem: Environmental > Aquatic > Deep subsurface > Groundwater > Cave microbial mat | place... | reverse complement strand
GAAGGGGATTTACAAGGGCCGGAAGTTCGAAGACGGGACGGAAGTGAACGATGAGACCATGCGGGCTTGGATTGAGAAGGGCGGGAAAACCATGCCGCCGTTCAAAGAAGTGCTGACCGCGGAGCAGATAGCGAATTTGATGGCGTATTTGAAGAGCCTTTGAAAATCAGAAATTAGAAATCAGAAGTCAGAAATCAGAAGTCAAAAATGGGACCTAGACCGAAGGACTCGAAGCTCGAATCCTGCACCTCTGAATCCTGAGAAGCGACGCCAGAAAACCCACGACCCATCTGAATCCTGAAAGTAACGGCAGTGAGGGCAAGCCCGGGACGTTGCGGAGCCAAAGGCTGCCGGCGCCGGCCGCAACAAGCTTTCGCCCGGAGAGATGCCGTTCAGAATTCGATTTCGAATTTGGAGCGGCGCTGGCGGTCCACAGAATTGAAGAACTGGCCGAAGGAAGGAAGGCTGACGTTGCGCTGGACGTCGCGGGGGTTGAAGTGTCCGGTGACGTTGTAAAACTTGATGCCGATGCGGGTCTTCCACTTCCTGCCGAACAGGGGGATGTGGAAGGGGCGGAAAAACTGGAAGTCGAGGGAGAGGTAGCGAGGAAACGTGCCCGCGCGATTGCGGCGGCCGACGAAGTTGAGGTCGTCGTCCACGGCGGAGAACGGGAAGCCGTTGCGAACATCGAGGACGGGCCAGAACTCGAGTTTCCAGGGGAGACCGAGATTCCCCCACAAGAGGAAGCGGTTGGGAACGTGATTGGTGAGTATTTCGAACTGATTGGGGCGCACGACGGCATTGGGGAAATTTCCGAAGAACTGGTCGAAGGAGTTGAGATCGCCTTCGGCGCGTGAGCGGACAAAACTAAAGAAAAGTTCAGTGCGCTCGAGGGGAGTCCAGCGAAGGGTTCCCTGGAACTCGAGATAGCGCTGGGTGCCGTTGTTGAGAAGGCGGAGCTCAGAAAGGGCGGGGGCGAGAGATTCGAAGGGTTCGATGACGAAATCGGAGCGTGTTTCGCGGTGCTCGATGCCGAAGCGGAACAGAAGGCCGCGGCGGAGCTCGCGGTCGAACTGAAAGGACCAGCCGATGCTGTAGGGGATGCTGAGCGTGCCGTTGGAGTCGAGGATGCGATGGGCGAAGATTTTGGGGCCGTCGGTGACGGTGACGCCATCGGCGGCGAAGCGCGTGAGGACCTGTGCCGGGGAAGCAAGGAAGGTGGCCACGTTGAGGGGAATCTTGTCGTAGAAGAGACCGACACCAAACCGGAAGACGGTGCGGTTGTCGCGGCCTGGGGCGTAAGCGAAGGAGCTGCGCGGAGCGACGTTGAGGGCGTCGTCGGAAAGGCTGTCGTGGTCCACGCGGACGCCGAAATCGAAAGAGAAGCGGGGGTGAATCTGCCAGCGGTCGCGGAAGAAAAATGCAAAATCGTTTTTGGAGGCAGAGAGGAAAGCGCCGGGGGTGAAATCAATGCGCTGGCTGAGCGTGTTGTCCGGGCGGAGGATAAGAACGGGAAGATGGGAGACGGAACCATCGTAACTGGCACGGGCAAACTGATAGCCGAATTGTAGAAGATGGACGCCGCGGGCCTGCAAGGGGCGGAGATGCAGGGACTGAGCGAGCTGGTAGAGGCTGGATTCGCGGTCCTGGCGATGGAACCAGGTGCCGAAGTTCTGCAGGGGATGAAGGGAAAGTTCGAGCGGCCCGGCCGGGAGCTGCCGAGCGGCGAAGGTGTGGGCGTCGAAGCGCTTGACCGAGAACGAGGACTCCAAGTAGCCGCCGGAGGAGAATATGGCGCGCTCCGAGAGAGCGGCAAAAAAACCGCGCTGGCGGAAATTGGGGGTGACCTCTTCCGGGTTGAAAGTGTTCAAGCCGACGAAGCCGAGGTTTTGCGGATAAAGGGCAAAACTGGCCGAGAGGCGGTGGAGGGAGTTGAGGTTCCAGTCGAGCTGAGTGTAGGAATCGAAGGACTCGTGAACCGTGTCGTTGCGAAGTGTGGGAAGAGAAGGGACGCGGGTGCGAATGAAGCGATAGTCAACGGACTGGAAGAAATAAAGTTTGCCGGGGCGAAGGGGGCCGGACAGAGCGAAACGCGGGGTCACGCGCTCCAGCCCCAGATACTTGCCGTCGCGTTTACGGGCGCGAGGAAGAAAGCTGGTGAACAGAACGCGCCAGGAGTCTGTGCCGCCGCGGGTCTGGAGGTCCACGACCCCGCCGGCAAAACGGCCGTACTCAGGAGAAAACGGATTGGAGAGTACCTGGATGGAGTCCACGGCTTCCAGCGGCAGAGAAATGGCGCTGAGACCGGTGACAGGGTCGGAAACGCTGGTGGAGTTGACACGGGTGCCGGACTGAGCGGCGCGGGCGCCCTTGATGTGGAGCAAATCGTCGGTGCCCCGCACGACGCCGGGGATGAGGGGGAGGGCGTCCTGAAAACGGTCGTTGACGATGGGGATGGATTTCAGCGTCTGTTCGTCAAGGACCGGTGAAGCAGCCTGCATCGAGGCCGGCTCAATGCCCGAGGCGGAGTCAGTGACTTCGATGCGTTCGGCGGTGCCCGAGGGGCGAAGGCGGATGTCGAGTGAGAGGTCTGCGCCGGGGGCGAGGGAAACGTCGCGCGACTGGGTCTCAAAACCGGCGAGGGAAACCATCAACTGGTAGTTGCCCGGGGCGACGCCGGCGAACACGTACTCGCCGACGGAGCCGGATACGGTAGAAAAAGACTTGCCCGTGGCACGGCTGGTGAGGGTGACGCGAGCGTGGGGCCAGACAGTGACCACCTGATCAGAGGAGATGGTGAACAGAGTGCCGGAAAGCCTGGCCGTGCCGGCGGAAAAGGCCACACTGCCGGGAAGCAGAAGAATTGCCGCGCAGGCAGGCAACAGGCGAGGGAATGCAGGGAGCGACAAGGCAATTACCCGAGTGGATTCTACGATGGAACGGGCGAGGGGCTAAGAGGATTCAGGGAGTAAGGAGGAGTCAGGAGCGGCGGAGGGTGAGACCACCGTCCACGACAAGGGTCTGACCGGTGATGTAGTTGTCGGGTTCAAGGAAGAATCGGACGGCGCGGGCAACGTCTTCGGGACGGCCGAAGCGGGGGATCGAGGAATCGGCGACAAAGGAATCGTACTTGCCGCTTTGAACGCTGGCTTCCGCCATACCAGCGATTGTGGCGCCGGGAGCGACCACGTTGACGCGAACCGCAGGCCACTGGCGGGCAAGGATTCGAGCAGCGTGAGCCAGGGCGGCCTTGGGCGCAGCGTAGGCGGCACTGTGCGGAAAAACGGCGTGGGCTTGCATTGTGGAGAGCAAGACGAGACTCCCGCCCTGCGCGGAAGCCGCCAGCGAAGCGCCGAGGTCGCGAGCAAGAAGGAACGGGCCAATGAAATTGGCGTCCAGGGAAGCCAGCAGGGAGTCGCGGTCGAGAGATTCGATGGGGACGCGCGCCGGGTCGCCGGGGAAAATAGCCGCGCCGCAGAGAGGACCCAGAGTCGAGGCCAGGTCCAGATATTGACGGCGGACGCTGGGGTCGGACAAATCGCCGGCGACGAGCACGAGTTTCTGCTGGAACTGCTGTTCGATGGCCCGGGCGAGGGATTCGGCGCGGGCGCGATTGGAGCGGTAACCGACGACGAGACGCGCGCCTTCGCTGGCCAGGAGAGCTACCGCGGCAGCGCCCAAACCGCCGGTGCCGCCAGCGATCACCACTACCCTGCCGGAGAGCGCATTGGCGTTGAAGTGGTACTGAAAGTTGCGATAGCGGGAGGCGAGAGAGTCGTCCCAAAAGCGAGAAGGCATAGCCAAACAAGAGTAAATGGAAAAGGGAAAAGAGAGAAGGCCGTGGTGGGCCGCAAGGGTGCGCTCAGAGGACAACCCCCCCGGCGCGGCGACCGGCCGGGGGGTTGGCCAGAGAAAAGCCAGTCCTACTTAAGAGCAGATTCCTTGAACTGCTTGGAAGGGCGCAGGCGGACAACGGTCTTGGCCTTGATCTTGATGGCCTCGCCGGTCTGCGGGTTGCGGCCCATGCGTGCCTTGGTGTGACGCTTGACAGCGCGGCCGAGTCCCGGGATGACGAATTTGCCCGCGCGCTTGCACTCCTTGACGGCGAGATTGAACAGAGCCTCGAAGAAGCCGTTCATGGCCTTCTTGGAGACACTGCAGTTCTCGGCCAAGGTCGCCACAATCTTGCTCTTGGTCATCGTTTTTGCCATATCCGTTCGAATCCTCCTGAGAAATAGCGCCGACTCAAGGAGCCGGAGCGAACCAGAGACGTAAGCAGCCCGGGGATGGGATGCCCGGTTTGCCGTCGGCCGGGCCGGACGCAGGCAGAGTGCATCCCAGAAAGGAAGGATGCCAGCGGCCGCGCCCGCATGGCAGAAAAGCAAACGGAGGCACTCTATAGCGGCAAATCGAGAAAAGCAAGTAGAAAGTGCGAGAAAAGCCAAGAAAAATGCGGGTGCGGGAAGAGGGGGGTCCGGGAAGGGGCCGCTGGAGCGGGTTTTTGGAAGGCGGAAATCAGAACTCAGAGCTCAGAACAACGAACAAAGAACCCAAAGGGCGGCGCAGGCGGAAGAGACAGGTACAGCCCGTCGCGAGGGTTCGTGAGGCTGTGGCAAGGGTGCCGGGTCAGAGTTTTCCGAGTTCCTGATAGAAGTGGGCGATAGCGTGAATGCCCCCGAAATAGTTCTCGAGCAGCAGGTGTTCGTCAGGGGCGTGGGCGTTTTCGTCGGGAAGGCCGAACCCGATGAGGACGCAGGGGACCTTGAAGGTGTCGTGCATCTGGGTGACGAAAGGAATCGAACCGCCTTCGCGGATGAAGACGGCGCGCTTGCCGAAGCCCTTCTGAAGCGCGCGCTGGGCGGCGCCGAAGAAGGGATGCGAAAAAGGAGCGACCCAGGGCTTGCCCATACTGAGGACTTCAAACTTGCAGGTGACGGTTTTCGGGAGCAGCTTGCGAATGTGTTTTTCGACGAGCCTGGCGATTTTGGCGGGCTCCTGATGGGGGACGAGGCGAGTGGAGATTTTTGCGAAGGCCTTGGAGGGGATGACGGTCTTCGCGCCTTCGCCGATATAGCCGCCCCACATGCCGTTGACTTCGAGCGTGGGGCGGGCCCAGAGCTGTTCGACAGGGGAGAATCCTTTCTCCCCGCAAAGGGCGGGAGCGCCGACAGTCTTGACGAACTGTTTCCTGCTCCACGGGAGGGCAAGGAGGGCCTTGCGTTCGCGGGCGGAGAGGCGGGCGACATCGTTGTAGAAGCCCGGGATGGTGACTTGGAAATTTTTGTCGTGCAGCCGGGCGATGAGCTCGCTGAGGATGGTGAGCGGATTGGGGACGGCGCCGCCGAAGACGCCGGAGTGCAAATCCTGAGCGGGGCCGGTGATTTCCACCTGGTAGTAGTTGAGGCCGCGGAGACCGTAGGTGACCGAAGGGACGCCCGGGGCCAGCATGGAGGTGTCGGAAACAACGAGGGCGTCGGCCTTGAGGCGGTCGCGGAATTTTTCCACGAAGTTCCAGAGATTGACGCTGCCCACTTCCTCTTCGCCTTCAATCATCACCTTGACGTTGATCGGCAGGCTGCCCTGGGTCTTCATGAGGGCTTCGAGGGCCTTGAAATGGATGTGAATCTGGCCCTTGTCGTCGGCGGTGCCGCGAGCGTAGAGCTTGCCGTCGCGGATGGCGGGGTCAAAGGCCGGGGAAGTCCAGAGGTCAAGAGGCTCGGCGGGCTGGACGTCATAGTGGCCGTAGAAAAGAATGGTTGGCTTGCCCGGGGCATGGAGCCATTCGCCATAGACCATGGGATGGCCGCCGGTGGGGATGAGCGCAACGTCTTCGAGGCCAGCGGAACGCAACTGGCCGGCGACCCAGTGCGCGGCGCGTTCGATGTCCGGCTTGTGCTCAGACTTGGTGCTGACACTGGGGATACGGAGAAAGGACTTCAGCTCGTCGAGATGGGCGTCGCGGCGCTGGTTGATGTAGTCGGTGACAGTCATTTAAGAATCCCTCAACAAGAAAATAGCTGCCAACAGAAGGGCAGTATTCTACGGGCGGGAGGGGAGAGGCACAAGAGCAAAGGAAAGGCAGCAAATGGAATGCGGGGAATGGGGTTCACTTAGGCCGGGACAGCCACTGGCTGGCGAAGGGGGAGTAATTGACTCGCGCGGCGGGAAGGTGCACCATACCCGCACAATGAGCGAGGCGGACGGGTCCAACCTAAGAAGAAGCTCGCGGGTCTTCCTAAGAGTGCCGGTAATGGCCAGCGGGCGGAACAGCCGTGGGAGGACGTTTCGGCAGGTGAGCGAGACGGTGGTCATCAACGCGCACGGCGGGCTGCTGTATGTGAACGAGCCGCTGGAGATGTACGCGATGATGATGCTGAGCAACCCAGCCACGCAGGAAGAACTGGAATGCCGGGTGGTGTACCTGGGAGACTCGTCGGAAAAAGGGCAGCGCGTGGGAGTGGAATTCCTGACACCGGCGCCGCGCTTCTGGGGAGTGGACTTCGCCCGCACGGACTGGCCGGCGCGGCCGCCATCAGCGCCGCCAGCGCGCTAAGCCAGCAGGGGCCGGCCCATGGCGATCTCAGAGCCAACCCTTCTCGAAAACTTGGCCAGAGCTTCCAAATCTCATGGCCAGCTGAAGCTGGCCCCTACGGATTATCGGCGGTACCCGCGCCGCCGACGCCCCAGCAAACTTATACTCTCCTGCCGGGATCCAAACGAGACCCCGCACGCGGCGCGGGGTGAGGTGCGCGGCTATCGTAAACAGGTTATGAGGGAACCGCGCCACTGAATTGTGGTCAGTCAGAGGAACCAACACAGAGAGCACTGAGTCACAGAGGACACTGAGAAGGTGGAAGCAATTGCGCGGGGTGCGGGGGGACGGTACACTGCGAACAGAGCCGCGGAAGAATGCGGAGGAGTGGGTGAGCGGTTGAAACCGGCGGTCTTGAAAACCGTTAGGCCCGCAAGGGTCTCGGGGGTTCGAATCCCTCCTCCTCCGCCAGAAAACCGGAATCCGAAAATCGAAGGCTGGACGCCGGAATGAGAAACTCAAAATTTCGAATTGAAAAGCCGAGAACCAGAAACAGGGACTCGGAAACTGAAAATTGATTCTTGAAATTCTGGAAGAAACTGAAGCACAGCGCGGACAAGCCGCAACCAAACGGCGCAGAACTACACAGAGTTCACGAAGGCGCAGAGGCCGCGGAGTCCCGAAGTTTCGGGAGCAAAGAATACTGCGTGGGACGGCAATAGCATCGAACATAGGTGTACCAGGAGATGAGAGCGGGGGAGATGAACGACGGAGCGATTGAAACGCGCGGGCTGAGGCGCGAGTTCGGGGACGGAGCCGGGAAGCTGGTGGCTGTGGACGGGGTGGACTTGTCGGTGCGGGCAGGGCAGTTTTTTGGGTTTCTGGGGCCGAACGGCGCGGGCAAATCCACGACCATCAAGATGCTGACCGGGCTGCTGGCGCCGACGGCAGGAAGCATCTCCATCCTGGGAAGAGATCTGAGCAAAGAGCCGGTGGAGGTGAAACGGCAAATCGGCGTGGTGGGGGAAGACCTGGCGCTGTATGACCGGCTGACCGGGGCGGAGCAGTTGAACTTCGTGGGGCGGATGTCCGGCCTGGACCGGAAGACGGCCGCGCAGAGAGCCGGGGAGCTGCTGGAATTCATGCAACTGGCCGACCGGCCGAAAACGCAAATCGCGGAGTATTCGCACGGAATGCAGAAAAAGCTGGCGCTGGCGTCGGCGGTGATCCACGCGCCGAGGGTGCTGTTCCTGGACGAGCCGTTCGAGGGCGTGGACGCGGTGGCTTCGGTGACGCTCAAGGCTCTGCTGAGCCGGATGACGGAACGCGGGGTGACCATCTTCCTGACGTCGCATGTGCTGGAGATTGTCGAGCGGCTGTGCAGTCACGTGGCCATCATCCAAAAGGGGAAACTGGTGGCGCAGGGTTCGGTGGAAGAGTTGCGGGCCGGGGTGGAAGCCAAACGGATGGAAGAGGGCGCGGGTGGCGGCGAAAAGATGACGCTAGAGGAAATATTTCTGGAAGTGGTGGGAGGGGCGGCGGGAGAGAAGCGGGAACTGGAGTGGTTGGCGTGAAAGGCGGAGGTTAGAGATTAGAGGTTGGAGGGCGGGGATCAGAACGCAGGACTCAGAAATTGCAAATTTAAAATTCCAGATTTGAAAAGAGGAATAGAAAGCAGGTTGCAGAACACGGAAGGCAGTAAACAGAAAGTAAACCACAAATCTCAGATCGCAGAACAAAGAGAAAAGAACAAAGCATACTGAACCCAAGACCGAGGACAAAGAACACAGCGCGGCCCTTCGGCTCCGCTCAGGGCAAGCGACGCCGCAATCAAACAGCTCAGAATTACACAGAGGTTACAAAGGCACGGAGGGCACAGCCCCGAGGTATCGGGGTACAGTCCCGAAGTTTCGGGAGCAAGAAAACTGCGCGGGACGCGAAGAATTCCGGGAATAGTAGTACAGAAGAGACAGTGAGGGAAGACGGATGCCGGGAGTGTGGGAACAAATACGGACCATCGCGTGGCTGAGGCGGCGGATATTCTGGAATTCGCTGCGGACCTGGAGAGCCAAGGCGGAACTCATCGCGTACATCGTGGTGGGGATAATTGCGGCGGCCGCGAGTGCCGCGGTCGGGCTAGGGTTGGGAGGCGCTGCGTACTACCTGGCGATGAAGGGCCGCTGGGAAGCGGTTGCGGGACTGCTGTGGGGAATTTTCGGGTTCTGGCTGTTGTTTCCATTCCTGGTGGCGATGACTACCAACGAGTTCGACTACCGCGGATTACTGAAGTTTCCGCTGCGGTTCCCGACGTTTTATGTCCTGAGTGTGATCTACGGGGTACTGGACCCGGTGGCAGTGACGGGGGTGTTCTGGCTGGGGTGCGCGGGGACGGGAGTGGTGCTGGCGAAACCTGGCCTGGCGACGGCGACAATCGCGAGCCTGGCCATTTTTGCCGGAGTGACACTGTTGCTGAACCGCGTGCTGTTTACGTGGCTGGAACGGGTCCTGGCGAACCGCAAACAGCGAGAACGAGTATTCCTGGTATTCCTTCTGGGAATGATGAGTGTGCAGTTGCTGGTGGTGGCAGGGAAACTGTGGGAGAAACAACTGTGGCCCTTCGTTGCGCCGCTGCATGCGGCGACAGAATTCCTGCCGCCCGCCGCCGCGGCAGAAGCGATTGGGAGCGTGGACAGGGGAAATGCGGGGAGGGCAATCCTGCAACTGAGCTTGCTGACGGCGTACGCAGCGGGGTTAGCGCTTATCTTCCGGAGGCGCTTGCATGAGTTGTACCGGGGCGAAGAGGCAGGATGGTCCTCGGGGGACGGAGGCGGCGCAGGGGATCGGACGGTGCGCCCGGCGTGGCACCTGCCGGGACTGCGCGGCTCCGTGGCGGCTGTGGTGGAGAAAGAGGTGAAATACTTTTTCCGGAACGGGCCCATCGCGCTGCAAGTCATTGTGCCGGCATTCATGATCGGGTTCTTCGCGCTGGTGTGGCGCGGGGAAGTGGAGCGGCCGGGCTTCCTCAAGCAGTCGCCGGAGCTGATGTTTCCGAGCGCCGTGGCGTATGCGTTGCTGATCCTGACGCCGATGATCCAGAACAGTTTTGCGTACGACGCGCGAGGGGTGCAGACACTGCTGCTGGCGCCGGTGAAATTCCGCGACGTGCTGGAGGGGAAAAACCTGGTGCAGGGAGCGCTCATCGCCGGGGAAGGACTGCTCATCTGGACGATGCTGAGCCTGACGATGCAGGTGCCCGCAGCGGCGACGACAGCGGCGACACTGGCAGCGCTGGCGTTTGCGGGGATGGTGTACGTGACCACGGGAAACCTGCTGTCGCTCAAGTATCCGCGGCGGTTCGCTTTCGGGCAGTTCCAGCAGAGGCAGTCGGGGATGAGCATACTGGTGGGGCTGGTGGTGCAGGTGGTGGTGATGGCGGTGCTGGGTGGAGTGATGTTTGCGGCCAACCGGCTAGGGGCAATGTGGCATGCGGCGGGAATCTTTACGGCGCTGGGGGCAGCGGCATGGCAGGCGTATGTGCTGGGGCTGGAACATTGCGAAAAACTGGCGGAAGGACAGCGGGAAGCACTACTGATGGAACTGTGTACGAAATAGAGCAATACAGGACGATGAGCCGGGGAATGGAAACCAGTGGGGGCGGCGAGAGGCCGCCCATTTATTTTTCGCGAAGGGATTGCCGTAGGAGTTCGCGGAGGGGTGCGATGGGGATGGCGTCGGCGGAGCGGCCAGAATGGCCGCGGACGGAGGTGGCGCGGAGCAGGGAGTTGTAGATGGCTTCCTCGGTGGCATCGATGACCGCTTCAAACAGGGGAGATAAAAAACCGTCCGAGAGAAGGGGCAACGCGGAGGCCGCCGGGAGGCGGTTGGCAGTGGAGAAGGCAATGACGTAGTCGCCGCTGCCGTGGCTGCCCGATGAGCCAACACGGGCCATAGCGTGAATGGCGCGCGCCGCAAGCCGGCGAAGCTGACGGGAGTCGAGGGGAGCGTCGGTGGCGACAATAATCATGCAGGACCCGGCGGCATCGCCGCGAGGCAAAGTTGCCTGGCTGGCGCGGGGCGGCTGAAGATGCTGGAAAACAGGGACGCCGGCGATGGTGAGATTGCCACCGAAGTTGGTTTGAACAAGAACCCCGACGACAAACTCGCGCGAGTGCTCGCCGGACGCGGTGGGAAACGGGACGCGGCGGGAACTGGAGCCGATTCCGCCTTTCCAGCCAAAGGCGATGGTGCCGGTGCCGGCGCCGACGGAGCCTTCTTCGACAGGACCTGCGGCGGCGGAATGGAGAGCGTGACGGACATGGTCTGCGGTGATGTGACGGCCGCGGATGTCGTTGAGAGTGCCGTCGTTGGTTTCACCCACGACGGGATTGATGCTGCGGACTTCTTCGTTGCCGGGAAGGGCGAGCATCCAGGAAGAAAGCGTGGCCGCGGCATCCCAGACGCTGAGGGTATTGGTGAGAAGTATAGGAGTCTCGAGCTGGCCAAGCTCTTCGAGTTGAGTGGAGCCGACCAATTTTCCATAGGCATTAAAAATATGAAGGCCGGCTGCGACTTTTTCGCGGTAGAGATTTCCGGAGTGAGGAAGGATGGCGGTGACGCCGGTGCGGACGGAATCACCGGCCATCAGGGTGGTGTGGCCGACGCGGACGCCGGAAACGTCGGTGATGGAATTGAGGGGGCCGGGATCGAAGCGACCGGGGCGGACGCCGAGTTCGCGGGCGCGGGGGCGAGTTTCGGAGGGAGGCGCCGTCTGCGCGTAGGAAGAAAGCGCAGCAAGAGCCAGGAAGAAGAAAAGTCGGGTGAACAAATCGCGCCCCGGGAGATTGTACTCGCGGGCCAGGCAGGGAAAAAGGGCCAGCGTTGCGCGAGGGGAGGAGGAGGACTACAGTTGGCGCACGCAAAAGACTTCTGTGGAGGAAACGCAATGAGAGTTCGAGGGTGCGTGCAGATGCGGGGGCTGCCGGCTGCGGCCCTATTTTTGATTTCGGGGCTGGCCGCGCAGGCCCAAGAGTGGAAGAAAGACTTGAAGGAGTTCGCAGAGACCGTGGCCGTGGCGGGAAGCGAGACTTCTCCGGGCGGAATCGTTGAAAAAATCCGCGCGCGAGTACAAAAGTGGAATCCCCAAACGGACAACCTGGGAAATATCACTGTGACCATCGAGGGCACGGCCGGAGCGGGGCCCCACCGGCTGATCGTGGCGGCGATGGATGAGCCGGGGTATATCGTGAGCGGAATCACTGCGGATGGGTTCCTGCGGCTGCAAAGAATCCCGCAGGGAGCCGCCGGGCTGCCGCCGGTGTTCGATCAGCTGCACGCAGCACAACCGGTGACCGTCGTTTCGCGCAAGGGAAAAGCGATCCCCGGCGTGGTGGCCGGACTTTCCACACACCTGCAAGGCGGGCGGAGGGATGCGCCGCGTGGCGGGCATCCGGATGAAATGTACGTGGACATCGGGGCCAGCAGCGCGGCGGGCGCGAGGAGAGCAGGAGCAGACCTGCTGGACCCGGTGGCGGTGGAGCGCACCGTGTACGAGATGGGAGGAGGAAAACTGGCGGGGGCGAGCGTAGGAGACAAATTCGGGGCGGCGGTGCTTTTGGAACTGGCGAGGCGCGTCGAACCTGCGCGGCTGAAGGGAAAACTCACGCTGGCCTGGGTGGCGCAACAGTGGACAGGCTCGCGAGGGCTGGACCGACTGACGCAGTACGTGAAGGCGGACGAAATGGTGTTTGTAGGACGGCTGGCTCCGCGGCGTCCGGGGCCCGCGGGGGGCGGCGGACAGCCGGCTGGAGAGGCGGCGCGTGCGACACCGGCGCCGAGAAAGGCGCCGGGAAGCGGAGTGCTGATCGCGGCGGGAGAAGACGAGGGGAGGCTGGAGGGACTGGCGGGGGAGTTGAAGAGGATCGCGGACGAAAATGGGATCCGCGCGGAGACAGAAACCGCAGCCGGGCTTCCCAGGGTGAGCTACACGCAGGGGCCGGTGCTGCCGGATCGGTTTACGCACATCGGAGCGGGAGTGGCGTGGAGAAACACTCCCGCGGAGTTGATTGATGGCGGAGACTTTCGGGCGAGCGTGGAGCTGCTCGCGGCGTATGCGCTGGGAGGCAAAGCGGACAGGCCAGCCGTGGCAGGAACTCCGGAAGCGACTGCCCTGGCGGCACCGGCAGTACCCGTGAAGCCGAAGACGGCGCCGGCGACGACGGAAATCCTGCGGGCGCTGGTAGAGCGGTACGGGGTGAGCGGAAAAGAAGGGCCGGTGAGAGAAGCGATTGCAGCACTGTTGCCATCCTGGGCAAAACCGGATACAGACGGCGCCGGGAACCTGATCCTCCGGCTTGGAAAGGCCGGGAAAGGGACGAAGCGGCCGCGCGCCGTGTTTGTGGCGCACAGCGACGAAATCGGATATGCCGTGCGCAGGATTGAAGAGGATGGGAGGCTGACCGTGCAGTCGCTGGGAGGAGGGATCTCCGAATTTTTTGCGGGGCACACGATGTTTGTGCACACCAGAACAGGAATCCGGCCGGGAGTGATGGAGCTGCCCTCCGGGTGGAACCAGCCGGGATTCGAATGGCCGAGGGGCGGAGGCGGACAGCAGGCGGGCGGGCAGGCGCAGAGAGGACCGAGGGTAGACGTGGGTGCGCGAAGCGCGGACGAGGCGCGGCAACTGGGCGTGGAAGCGGGAGACACGGTGACGGTCCCCAAAAAATTCCGGCGGCTGGCAGAACAGCGAGCGAACGGGAGGAGCTTTGACGACCGCGTGGGCTGCACGGCGCTGGTGGCCGCGGTGTGGGCGCTGGGGCCGGGCGGGGTGCCGGGGCGCGAGGTGGTGTTTGTGTGGTCGACAGAAGAAGAAGTGGGGCTGCGCGGAGCGCTGGCGCACGCCCGGGATTCAGCGGCGGCGGGCGCCACGCCGGAGTACGTGTTTGCCGTGGATACCTTCGTGAGCTCGGATTCACCGCTGGAGTCGGAGCGGTTTGCGCGCGCGGAAATCGGGAAAGGGTTCGTGATCCGCGCCGCGGACAACTCGAATATTACGCCGCGGGACGATGTGGACCGGCTGACGGCGCTGGCGCGGGCGAACCAGATTGCTGTGCAGTACGGAACCACGGGGGGAGGAAATGACGGGGCGGCATACATCCGGCACGGGGCGAAAGACATTGCCATATCGTGGCCGCTGCGCTACTCGCACTCGCCGGGAGAGGTGGTGGACCTGCGGGACGTCGAGGCACTGGCCAGGGCCGTGGTGGTAATAGCGCGGGCGTGGTGAGAAAGCAGAGTTTCCGAACACGAAATCAGGCGGCGGAGATGAAGGCTTCGATGGCAGCGAGGTCGGCGGGGTCGAGGCCTTGAAAGTGGACGCCGAGGTACTGGCCCGGGGTGACGTGCTGGACGACGCCGGTGGCGCGGATTTCACGCTGGGAATCCGGGAGGGTAAATTTCAGATGGACAATCTGGCCGGCGTCCATGGTTTTGGTGGTGTGAATGCGGAGCCCGCCGATGCTGATGTCTTCGGTGATGGCGATAAAGGGGAAGCCGCCGGCTTGCGCTTCAATCTGCGCGACGATGGGGACGCGGCGGTGTGTGCGCTTATCAGCACCCATCAGGATAGGGCCCTGGACGTGCGGGGCTGGAGCACTATCACGCCGGCCCGGGCGAGATGCTAACACGGAAGGAGATACGCAGTGCGGAAAGATAGATCACGATTTCGTGTCAAGAAGCAGCCGCGGGGGAGAGGGAGTCAGGCGGAGCCAAGAGCCTGTTGCACAAAGCGTTCCAGTGTGGAACGGTCTGCCGGAGAAAGCTCCTCAAAACGCACGCCCATGTAAGCATCGGGGCTGACGTGCAGGATGGTACCGGCGACGCTGATTTTCCCGGGAGTGCCGGGAAGAGAGAAGGAAAGGTGAGCAACGGTCTGTTCCGGGAAGGTGCGCGGGCTTCTGATGAGCATCCCCGAAATGCTGAGATTGCGGGCTTCCGCGACAATGGAGGTATCGCCGGCCACAATCTCAACTGTGGCTACCAGGGGAACGCGGGGATGACGTCGTTTTTCGAGCATGAAAACTCCGGCCGGGCGATGCCCAAGACTCCGGGAGCGGGAAGGATACTACAAGTGGCGTACTCGGGAAATCAGAGGAATGTGTGATTTCGCGATGTGCGCCCCATGGAGCTGGAAGCGAAGCAGGGAGTGGCCGGTGACGAGTGGTTAGCGTGCAGCCCAGGAAAGCAGGTTCCAGGATTACCGGGGCGCTGGGGAGAATCCAGGGAACCGCGGTTCTGAAGAGCGGTGCAAGAATGGCAATCTATTCGCATTCGCGGATATCGACGTACGAGCAGTGCCCGCTGCGGTACAAATACAAATACATTGATGAGATCAAGAAACAGGAGCAGACGATCGAGGCGTTCATGGGTACGCGGGTGCATGAGGTGCTCGAAAAACTGTACGCGGAGCTGGCCCAGGGGAGACTGAACACGCTGGAAGAGTTGTATGAGTATTACCGGACGCGATGGAAGGCGACGTGGACCGAGCAAGTGAGAGTGGTGAAAAAGGGACGCAATTCCAGGCAATATTTCCAGCTCGGGGCGCAGTGCATACGAAATTATTACGAGGAATATCGGCCATTCGGGCAGTGCGAGACCGTGGAAACCGAAGCCCACGTGAAATTCGCACTGGACGCGGCCGGCCAGCGGCAATTCCAGGGGTACATAGACCGGGTGGCGCGGCGCAAGGACGGGACGTACGAAATCCACGACTACAAGACGGGAAAGTCTCTCGCCACCCAGGCGCAGGCGAATGCGGACCGTCAGCTGGCGCTCTACCAAATTGGCCTGGCGGCAAGGCTGAAGGAGAAACCGAGGGTCGAGCTGGTGTGGCACTACCTGCAACATTCGAAAACGATCCGGTCGAGGCGAACGGAGCGGCAGCTGGTGCAGGTGGCGAAAACGACCACGGAGCTCATCGAGCGGATTGAAAGCGCAAAACGATTTCCGGCGCGGACCGGGCCGTTGTGCCACTGGTGCGAGTACCGGATGGAGTGCCCGGCGTTCGAGCGAGCGCAGGGGTATGTGAACTACTGATTCAGCGGAAGAGCAGGCGGTAAACCAGGGCGCCAGCGGCGAGAGTGGCCAGAGCGACCAGAGGCGGTCCGGGGCGGTTGAGGAAAGCGGCGAGCAGGATCCAGGACATCCCCAGAAGAAACACTGCCGGGACAACCGGATAACCCCAAACCCGCCAGGGGCGATGCAGCGCCGGAGCGCGGCGGCGCATTACGAACACGCCAAAAACCGCCAGCAGCGGGAAAATTCCCAAGGCAAAGCCAATGTAGGTAAGCAACTGGTCGAAGGTGCCGGTGAGGACCATCGCGCAAGCGCAGAGGCATTGAGCGGCCAGGGAAATAACGGGGGTGCCAGTGCGAGGGTGGAGGAGCGCCGCGGCCGGAAAGAAGCGAGAGTCGCGGGCCATGGCAAAGTACACGCGCGGGCCAATCAGAATGAAGGCGCTCAGGGATGAGACCAGGGCAACGGCCACAAGAACGGCGTACCAGCGGGCCGCGGCAGGGCCGAAGAGATGGCGAGCGGCAATCTCACCGACGGGGAGCTGGCCAGACAGTGCTGCAGACGGGGCGGCGTAGAAATAGAGCAGATTCATGGCGAGGTAGAGGAGAGCTACTACGGCGGTGCCCGCGAACAAGGAGCGTGGCAGGGTGCGGGCGGGGTCGCGAACATCTTCGGCAAGATAGGCGGCGGCATTCCAACCGCTGTAAGCAAACATCACCCAGAGCATAACCAGGCCAACAGGAAGGCGGTGGCCGGAGGCGGCATCATATGCCAGGGTGAAGTCCGCATCCCCGGCGCGTGTGCCGATCAGGAAGCCGGCGAAAATCAATGAGCAGAGAAGAAAAAGTTTCAGGGCGGTGAGCGTGTTTTGCGTGCGAGCGCCAATGCGGAGGCCGACGGAGTGGACCGCGGTCAGGGCGATGACCAGGAGCAGCGCGGCAGATTTTTCCGCGAGCCATCCGGGAGGAAGAAACCCTGCGGCGTGAAGGTAGGTGGCCGCGGAAATGGCGCCGGCGGCAACAGGAGCAGAAAAACCGACAAAGAAACTGATCCAGCCGGTGAGAAACGCGGGGAGGGGGCCGTAAATCTCGCGCAGATAGACGTACTCACCGCCGGCGCGAGGCCACATGGCGGCCAGCTCAGCGTAGCTGAGCGCCCCGCAAAGAGCCAGGATGCCCCCGGCCAGCCAGCAGAGCAAAACCAGCCCGGGCGAGCGGACTTCGGCGAGCATCAGGCCCGTGGTGGTGAAAATCCCCGTGCCAATCATATTGGCGATGACCACACTCGTGGCGGTCCAGACGCCAAGTTCGCGGCGGAGCGAAGGAGAGATGAGAGAAGGCGTGGGGGAACCAGCGGCCATAGGCTGGGGGGAAGCGTACTACCGGGGAGGCTTTTCAAAGAGGAGAAAAAACCAGGCGTCGCCGTCGGCGTCCTTGAAACCCGGCTCGCGGCTTGCGAAACGAAAGCCGTTGCGGAGCGCATCTTCTTTGACTAGATCTTCCGAGATGCGATGTTTGGAATGAGATTTTTCGCGGGGCTCGCCGGGGTCGGCGCGCTGGTCAAGAATCGCCAGACGGCCGCCGGGCTTGAGGGACTGGAAGATAGCCTGCAACATAGGGTCATAGTCGCGCATTTCGTGGTAGGCGTTGACGACGAGCACGGCATCGAGCGAATCGGCGGGAAGCCGAGGGTCGCGCGTGGTGCCGAGGATGGTCTCGATGTGTGCCACGCCGCGATCGGCGGCGCGGTCGCGGATTTTTTTGAGGTCGCGATCCTCGATGTCCTCGGCGTAAACCTTGCCGCGGGGGCCGACGCGGGAGGCGAGGTGAAAGGTGAAGTAGCCGGTGCCGGCGCCCACGTCGGCGACCACGGAGCCGGCCTGGATGCCCAGTTTGTCCATGACTTCGGCGGGGCGCTGCCAGGAGTCGCGGCGAGCCCAGTCGTTGCGTTCCTCCTGTGCAAGGACGAGACCTGTGACGCCGGCGAATGCGGCGGCAAGCAATGAAAAAGAAAGGAGACGCCGGCGGTTCAGAACTGACATCCATAACCTCCGCAGGACAAGGTTGTGGCCTGCCTACCAGCATAGACGAATTTGAAGCAGGAATGGTATGGCGGGCAGGGAGGGATGGGCTGAAACCTACTGCGGGAAAAAGTCGTAATAGAGAGAAGCCATTGACGAAAGCGGGAAAGGCGGGCAGACTCGCGGGCACTATATGATCCGGCTGGAAAACCTAACGAAGGAATATGACCTGCCGGCGGGGACGCATGGGCCGGGACAGGTGGTGGCGGCGGACCGCCTGAACCTGGAAATTCCGGCGGGAGAAATCTTCGGACTGGTAGGGCCGAACGGCGCGGGGAAAACGACCACGCTGAAAATGCTGTGCGGACTGCTGGTGCCAACGGCGGGGCGCGTGACGGTGAACCAGATCGACGTGGAACAGCACCCTGAAGACGCGCAAAAGCATATCGGGTACCTGGCGGATTTTTTCTCCTGCTACGACGACCTGCTGGTGTGGGAATACTTCGACTATTTCGCGCGGGCGTACAAGCTGCCCGCGGAGCAGATTCCGCAAAGGGTTGACTACGCCATCCGCGTGACGGGATTGGAATCGAAACGGGACGCGTTCATCTCCGGACTGAGCAGGGGGATGAAACAGCGAGTAGGAATCGGGCGGGCCATCCTGCACGACCCGCCGGTGCTGGTGCTGGACGAGCCGGCGTCGGGACTGGACCCGAAAGCGCGGCTGGAATTGAAGCTGCTCATCAAGGAGCTGAACAAACCGGATAGCGCGGCAGGGGGAATGGGAGCGAAAACGGGGAAGACCGTGTTCATCACGTCGCACGTGCTGTCGGACCTGGAAGAAATCTGCACGTCGGTGGGAATCCTGGAGAAGGGCAAGCTGGTGCGCGTGGGGCCGCTGGAGCACATC
>Ga0247727_10008833_pt1 | contig 18534 bp, 15 predicted proteins | sample WisWelCaveWW1625_FD_202498 | JGI IMG/M metagenome (GOLD analysis project Ga0247727, IMG submission 202498) | Biofilm microbial communities from Wishing Well Cave, Virginia, United States - WW16-25 | ecosystem: Environmental > Aquatic > Deep subsurface > Groundwater > Cave microbial mat | place... | reverse complement strand
AATAAAAGAAAGGCTGTCCCGCGGGGCGAGACAGCCTTTCTCGTTATGAAGAAGTGAAGCAATGCGGCCGAAATCAGAAGCCGAGTCGCAGCGAGAACATTTGGTTGCTGTCGAAGAAGTCGACCGTGCGATAGGCGAAATCAAGGCCGAGGTCGATGCCGGTGGTTTTGTAGGTGAAACCGAAACCGGCGGTCGGGCCGAAGATTTGCTCGTCGTCGGCGCCCTTATCCAACAACTCAATGCCGCCGCGGCCGGCCAGGGTCAGCGAGCTCATCTTGAGCATCACTTCGCCGCCGACCTTGTAGCTGTCCAGCGCCAGGTTGTTGTTGGTGTAAGAGCCGCTGAAATTATAGTTCATCGATTCGCCGACATCACGCGTATAGGCCAGGCCAAGCTCGATCGTCGTCGGCAGTTCCCAGCTTGCAGCTTTGGTTTGGAAATACTGCGTGGGACGCCGCGAGTCATTCGGCTGCGCCAGGCGCAGCAAACCGGGGCCGTCAAACGACATCTGCGGGCCGACGTTTTTCAACGCCACGCCGAGCTGGACGCCTTTGAAGCCGGCCACGCCGTGATATTGGATACCGACGTCAATGGCAAAGCCCGAGCCGGTGACACGCTGCATATTCTCCGAGATGAGCTTCAGGTTGCCGCCGGCGGTGATGGCATCCGTAAAAGAGCGCGCATAGCTCAAACCCAGCACGACTATCGACGGGCTGAAGGTTCGGCCGGCCAAGCCTTCCGGATCGTCGGTGGTGGTGAGCAGAATGTCACCGACATCCAGCGCTTTAATGCTGAAGCCAACCGTGCCAAAGCCGCCGAATTTGAGGCCGACCGCGCCGTAGTTGACGCGAATATCGGCAATGTAAGACATCGTGCTCAACATCGCCTCGGCGCTGCCGGTCATCCGGCTGAGGCCGGCCGGGTTCCAATAAATGGCATCAATACCCCACGAGGTGGCGATGCTGGCGCCGCCCATGGCCATATCGCGGGCGCCGACCGGAATGAGAAGCTCCGAACCGGCAGCGGTGCCGATGCGTTTGTTGCCGACATCCTGCGCCATCAAGCTGCCAACCGTGCCAGCGATGAGGACGCACAAGATGCCGATAAAAAGTAAGAATCTGCTTTTCATAGCATTTTCTCCATAGTCAAGTTTTTTCACGTAGTCCCGACCCCTTGTGGGTCGCTGTCGAAGCCAATAAATTTGCGGTTGCAACAGTGCCCCACAAGGGGGCAGGACTACAACCTTATTATACAGCTCTAACGAGAGAGGCGTTAGAATGTCTCGAGCACTTCGGCTTCTTGCACGACGACGAGCTTGAGCACTTTCTCGCCTATCCCTGGCATCTGAATATGCGCCACATACAAGCCGCTGGCAACCGGCAGATTGTTGGTATTCAGCAAGTTCCAACGCCGGAACGCGCCGCCGCCTTCTTGTTGATGGTCAATCGTCCGCACCAATTGGCCGGCGAGGTTGAAGATGCGAATCACCGCTTGATCCGGCAAATTGTTGAACGTGACGAACCGCGCCAACCGGTTGGTCTCTTGCGGGTTCAGGCCGAAATACGGATTCGGGAACACGCCGACTTTGCGAAGATCTTGCGTCGCCAACTCGGGAGAGCTCGTGACCCCGCCCAGGCTGAAGGTATAAACATCACCCGCGGCCAGGCGCAGGGCCGGACGAACTCGCATCGTGAGATCGCTTTGATTCAACGTGCTGCCGGTGGTGAGGCGGCAGGAAACGCCGTACATAATATCCGAAAAGGTTACTTCGTTGTTGATCGCGGTTTGGCCGTTGCCGGCGTGAGCATACTGCGCCATCGTCGGATCGTAGGACCGGTCGTGGATGAAGAGAACCTCGACGCCGTCACTGGTTGCCGTTGGGTTCCACGTGGCACCGTTGTCCTGATCACGCCACGAGAGGGTCAACTGCCGCGGCGAGGCCGGATTTCTCACGTCAAAGGCCGTGACGTTGATTTCCGGAGTCGGGTTCGTGTCTTGAATTCGATATTCCGTTCCGGTGCCGGTGCGCCGCAGGCGATAGGCCTTTTGCTTGTTGTTGGGACCAAAGCGCACGATGATCGTGTAGGCATTGCGAGAATCCCAACTCGACGCGAATTGGCCAAGATAGCGCGCGGAGAGATCTTCGGGCGTCGTCACAAATTCATTGCCGTGCGGCGCTGCCGGATCACCGCCGGTGAAACGGCCGCCGCCGCGCAGCCAGGGTGAGGCTTGCAAAAATCTGGTCGAATCGTCAATAATATCCGGGCTGATTTGCGCGACTTTCAAGAGCAAGCCGTCCGCAATCGGAAAATTATTGTCGTCATTGAGATTGCCGGTGTCGGCGGAGCCAAATTCCTTGCTCGTCAACACATCTTGGCCGGCGGTGGTGTTGCGCAGCGTCCACTGCAGCGCGCCGGTCGCGTCTTTGCTGATCGAGACGCGGTAGTCCGCGGTCTTCGTTCTGGAGGGGTCAATGACGCTGATGGGAAGGCTGGCGACATCGCTCAATCCGGCTGAATGCTTCACCGTAACCGCCTGGCCGGCCTTGTCGTTGACGCGCTGGCCGAGGCGCGGTGATTGCGGAATGATGGTGAGAATCTTCAATTGCGATTCCAGCGCCGCCGGCAGGTAGCCCGGCTCGGTGGCCTTGCTGTAAGAGGTCACCGCGAAGTAATACTCTTCACCGTTGTTGAGCTTGTCAACGTCCTTGACAAAATCGCGGTTGATATTGAAATAGCGCACGATACCGCCGTTGCTGCCGAACTGCGCCGGCAATTGCAAAATTTGGCCCGAGCTGGGATCAAATTGCTCGTCGAGAATAACCGCCGGGTCGTCGAGCAGGTCATACGTCGCCAGCCGCTTGCCATCTTTTAATGAAGAGGTCGCGGTCGAGAATTGGTAGACATTGTACCCTTCAAATTTATACGTGCCCGGCTCGCTGACGGTGGTCTCGACTTCCTTCACGCGCGCCAAACTGCTGCCCCATTCCAGAACGAGCTGGCCGTCGAGCTGCGCCACTTTCACATCCGGCGCCGTCGGCGCTTTTGGCACCTGGAAAAGGGCGTTGTAGGTGTTTTGCGCGAAACGGTCATTGAACTTCATGACCGAGACACTGGATAAACGATCCGCTCCGAGCCCGAGAACTTCCGCGACCACGACTTCCTGGGTATCGCCAAGCGCCATTTTAAAGGGGCCCGTGATAATCAACAAACGGCGGTCACCAGGAACAAACGAGAAGTTGGTGCCTCTCCCATCAACGTGACCGGTGCCTTTCACTGGATCGCCGGCAAGGGGATACGGACCCGCTGTCACGCCCGGGGGATGGTTGTACCGGACATCCGGGCCATCCAATGGCGCAAAGCCGCGCAACATCTTGTACCAACGAATCGTGTTGGTGGTGTAAGCGCCTGCAGGACCAGGATCAGAGTAAGGGCTGCCGGCCGAAAAATACGAAAAGCCGGTCATGCCCAAGTTCTTAAAATTGTTGCGGTATTTGAGGTCAAACACCGCCCGGCTTCCCGGCGAGGGCACGATGGGGCCTTGCAAAAAGTCATAACCGCCGGACGGCGGCGGCAGGTTGAATTTTCTAAAATCGGTATCAACCGCGTTGCCGTTGAAAATAAAGCCCAAGCTCAACGTAGTGTCGCAGCCGGTCAAGTCGTCCGAGAACGAGCCTAAATCCGGATCCGACCACTGGCAGACGTACATGCTGTCGAGATATAAGCCGCCTTTGGTGCCGGCCGCGTCGATATCAACGCCGCCTTTGTTGATGAAGCGCCATTTGCGGAAAAACATGTTGCCGAGAGCATCGGTACGCTTGTAGCCCCACATCGTCATTTGAATTTCCAAGCCGCTCGGCTCCGAGCCGAAACGGCCGGTTGAGGTGGGACGATGCAGATCGTTAAAGACGGTCCACAGCACCTGGTCGGCCGGCGAGTTGGGGTCGCCGCCGGCAATGCCCGGCTCGTCATATTTTTTGTCGACAAGATCGGCCACGGCGAAGTTGTCCGGCGGCGGATCGAATCTGCGGTTGCCATTGCGGTCAATATACGGCGCGCCGAGATCAACCGGCCACTCTTTCCAATCTTTGAGATAACGATCGGCGATTTGCTGCATTTGCGCCGCGGTGACGGTCGAGGCCGCAATCTCGTTGGATTCGGCCGCATCGCGCCGCAACTCGTCTTCGCTCATTTCCTTCCAGTCGCGGCGGACGCGGTACATGCGGGCCCGCGCATCAGCCGGGTCGACCGCGACCGCGTTGGCGCCGAGGCCAGTCACCCAGCCCTGGCGCTGCCCGGTACCGTAGGTCGCGCCGCCGACGCGCGTAATCTGGCCGAACGGCGCCGGCCGGCTTTTCTGGGCATCCACATACGCCCGAGAGCCAAAGACCAAGCCGTCTTGATAAATCACGAAGCTGGTGCCGCGCGGGAAGAAGGTGCCGTTGTCGCCGGTGGGCGAATGGTTGGCTTGCCCATCCCGACGATGCCACGACCACAGGTTGTTGATGTTGAGAATTTGATACAAATCCGGCTGATAGGCAGCCGTTTTCGCCAGCGACTCTCGCTTGCCTTTTTCACTGGCCGGTTCTTTCGCCAAGGCGAACCCGGTCATCAGGCCCAAGAGCACACCGGCGGCAAGGAAAGCTCGCAAAAAACTAAAGGCTTTCTTCATCGCTTTTCACTCCATATTGGTTTGTAACGTCATTGCGAGCGCTTTTCAGCGAAGCAATCTCTTTAAAACCGGCAGATTGCTTCGGCTCCGCTTTACGGAGTCCCGAAAAGCGGGACAAAAAACGCCTCGCAATGACATTGTTTGTTACATTTTTACCTTTACCCGATATAAATTATCACTCGCAAATCAATACTCAACCGTTACACCGAAACGAATCTGGCGCGGGCTGCTCCACAGATCATTGCCGGTGGCCAGAAAATAGCCCCAGCGGTTCTCGAGATTGATTGCCCGATAGAAATCCAGATAGTTCGGGATTTGGATGTATTGCGTCGCCAGCGGGCTTTTCAGCCAGCCGTCGTCGTCGTCGGTGCCGGTGGTTTCGTAGAGATTGATGATGTGCCGGGTGTCGAACAGGTTCAACACGTTGGCATAGAACTTCAGGTTAAAACTGCTCAATTTGACCAGCTTGTCGAGAGTCAAATCGACGTTGAAGTTCCACGGCGTGGTGGAACTGTTGATCGGCTCGACCGGATTGCGGCCGCGCGGATCTTGCGTGGCGCGCACGCCGACGTTCCACGGATTGGCCTGGCCGAGGTTGTACGGCTCATTGATTTTCGTGTAATTATGGCCGCTGTTGAACGTCAAGATGGCGTTCAAGCCCAAGCTCTGCAGAATCGGCCCGCCATCACCCTGGTTAAAACGATAATCCAACATGATGGTGCCGCGATGCGCTTGGTTGTAATTCAGGTTGTAGGTCAGAGTGGGATAAGACGAGATCGTGGCATCGCTTACCGCCACGCGCGTGGATCGTGAATCCGAGCCGGTGCCGCGGGTGTTGGAGAGCGTGTAATTGACCCGCGCCGCCAGACGTTGGGTCCGGCGCAGCTCCATGGTCATTTCCAAGCCCTTGGAGGTGCCGAAGTCGTTGTTCACCCAGCCCACAAAGATCGGCGTGCCGGCGGCCAAGGTGCCGCTGCCATCGGCAAGCACGCGGTCAAGCCGGAGCTGATCGTTGAGGTCTTTGTAAAAAGCGGTGACCGTAAAGGCAAAATTATCCGTCAACGCCTGCCGGATGCCCAATTCAAATTGGTCGGTGCGTTCCGGTTTCGCCGTATAGCCGACATACTGGCCGAAAAATCCGTACAAAGATCGCGTTATGGTGCTGACGTCGTTGCTCAACTGCCGCACGCCGCCGCGGTACAGATCACTCAGATTCGACATCTGAATGTATTTGCCGTATTGCGCATAGAAAACCGTGTTGGCCGTCACCGGAAACGCGAAGTTGACGCGCGGCAACAGGTAATTATACGGATCAGTTCGAATCAACTCGTCTTCTTTGATGAAATCATTCGTCTTGTCAAAAGCGGGGTCTTCAATGTTGGCCGGCCGCAAAATCTTGGCGTCGATGCGCTCATACCGCAATCCCATATTGAGAATCAAATCGCGATATTCCCACTTTGATTGCACATAAGCCGAGCCGAAGACCGGATGCTGCGGGCCGTTCGGGCCGTCGTTGATTTTGTTGACGCCGTCAACATCCCAACCGTAATAGGAAATGCCGGCGGCATCTGCCAACTCGACGCGACGAACGTATTCATCCGGAAAGGTTCTTGGACTGGAGCCGTCGGCGCCGAACAAATAAACCAACGCGTTGCTCACATTGCCGACGCTATAGGAACGCATCGTCCAGCGATCGAGACGGCCGCCGACTTTCAGCTCGATATTCTTGTTGAGCTGGCTGGTGAAATCCACCGAAGCGCCCATGCTGGTCTGGCTGTCTCGGCTGTAGTTGTTGATGGGAGCATTACGTGGGGTAAATTGAAATTTGAAGATCGTGCTGTAATTGATCGGTCCCTCAAAAATCCGTTGCCATTCCGAGACGTCCTCGCCGACTTTTTCATGCTCACGGCGATCGCCATATTTGATCCAGTCGTCGCCAAAAACCGGATCGAAGGATCTGGAGTTACGATCAGTATAATTGACGTTGACTTCGTAGAAAGTGGTCGGATTGATCAAGTGCGTGAGTTTCAGGCCCGCCAAACCGCGCTTGGTCACTGAGCGTGATTCGCGATCCCAGAATATATTTCCCAACGCGCTAACGAAATTGCTGAAACCGCCCGGAAAGCGTTGCTGTTGGTAACTTCCGCTCAGGCGCAGTTTAAAGGCATTGGACAAATTGTAGACCAAGGTAGCCTGTCCCTGGTTGTCATAACGCTGATTATTCGGCAGGAAATTCCTTTTGAACGCGACCACGTCGGGCAGCGGCCCTCCCGCGGGCCGGCCGGTCAAGCCGTCGTCGACCAAATTGTCAAAGCGGAAGGGTTCGATGAATGACGCCGAACGGTTTCGGAGGTAATTATGCTGGCCGGTCACAAAATATCTGAGTTTGGAGCCGAGCGGGCCGCCGAGCGTGACCACCACGTTGCGAAAACCCTGCGAGGTGGTGCCCAAAAATTCGTCGCCGGCTTTGGCAAAATCATCCGTGCGGTAATCCACCGTGGCCTTGATCGCCGGGCCGCCGGTGCGTATCGTGGTGCGGACGATGGCCGAGTTGGCGCCGCCATATTCCGCCGTCATACCGCCGGATTGCAACTGAATCTCTTCAATCGCCTCCTGCACGACACTGATATTTTCGCTGTTGAACAAGGGGTTCGTCGCCGTAATGCCGTCAACGTAATAGGCGACTTCGCCGGCGCGACCGCCGCGAATATACAACACCCCGTCCTGCTGCACCGTGCCGGCATTCAGCGCCACGATGTTTTGCAGACCGCGAATCGGCAGATTTTGAATATCTTCCGAGGTGGTCAAGCGCACCGTGTTCGTGGTATTGCGTTGAACCAGCGGCCGCTCCGCCACGACTTCCAGCGCCGCGACTTCGATGGCCGACGACGCCAGCTTAAAATCCTGCGTCGTGGTCAAGCCGGCGCTGACGCGAACGTTCGAGATGCTCACGTTCTGATATCCGATGTAGGACACCTGGAGCGTGTAAACGCCCGCCGGCACGCCGAGAACGACGTAATCGCCGTTGAGATCGGTGGCGGCGCCGAGCGTCGTGCCTCCAATCGTCACGTTCGCGCCGATCAGGGGGTCGCCCGATTCCCGGTCGCTGACCGTGCCGCGCAGCTTGCCATCTTGCGCGAGCAACAAGGCCGGCAGCAGGAACAAAGCGCAACCTGTTAACAAAGCTTTTCGCAACATGCTTCGTCTCCTTATTAATAATGAAAGGACAGTGAATTAACTGGAGCAAAAAAAACCTCAGCCGATCGCGCCGGCCGGATCAAAACAAAAACACTCCACCCGTTGCGACCGTTTGAGCGTTTTGCCAATAATAAAAAAAATGATACGCAAGTTTATCAGACAAGGAATGAAACAGCCTTTACCACTCTGTCGAAGTTTCATGCGTGACACGTGCAAGATTGCGTTCTCTCTTTATTCACCTGCAACGACTGAATAACAAAACAACAACTGCACAGCAACATCCGGGGGAAAACTTTTAGGTGTAGATAAAGCGCGACATCTAAAGCTACACGATTTTTGCACTTATTATGCCAGTCTATATATTGTATTTTTATTTTTATATAAATACAATATATAGTATTTTTAAAATTATTCTGTGCAATTTTATGCAGGCACAGAGACGAATGTTGCATAGAATAATAAAAATTGGCAACTATTCAGTGACGCTTCGCCTCAAACCTTACAGGCACAGTCGACGAGAGGAATCCGCCCACAGACGGACAGCCTATTCAACACGGAGTATCGGAGAGCACGAAGATACACGGAGTAAAAAAAGCGGTAGTCAATGCCCGGTTAAAGTCTCCGTGTTTTCTCGTTATTATTAAAAAGCTTTTAATGATTTTGACTTCAATTATTTTGACTTTATCGCTTCTACTGGTGATTCGCATTCTAACTTTTTGGCACTTAGTGCTTAGTACGGCAAGTAGCAGCATCATATCATCGTGGAACGACTCAGTTGAAAAAATTCCCTTGTCTATCTCCCGCCAATTCTATACATTTATTCATAACCAAACGATTACATTAAATTAACCCAAAGAGGTTGTGATATGCCACGTCTTGTCCACTGCGTCAAATTCAACCGTGAAATGGAAGGCCTGGATGAGCCGCCGCAGCCGGGCGAGCTCGGCCAACGCATTTACGAGAACGTTTCCAAACAAGCCTGGAAAATGTGGGTGCAGCAGCAAATCATGATCATCAACGAATACCGCCTGAATCTGGCCGACCCCAACGCCAGCAAAGTCCTCGATCAGTCCATGGAACAGTTTTTCTTTGGCGAGGGCTCAGTCCTGCCGCCGGAATACGTCCCGCCGGCGCAAAAGAAATAAGGTGAATGACACATTACCGAATTTGAACGCCAAAATTCATCAGGCGTAGCCCAAACTGCCAACCGCGAATAAACGCAAATCAACGCTAATAAAAATTAGCGAAAATTCGCGTGCATTGGCGGTTCGTAAAAAATTTCGTAGTGTAATAGTTTTCCGGAGTAATACTTTATGCTTCTCAAATCTGTGCAATTTATTTTGATTGGCGCCATCGGCCTCGCCGGCAGCGGCCTGGCGCAATCACCTTCGACATGGAAGATTCACGACATGAAACGACCGCATCCAGCAGTGGTGATGCCTGGACAACCTGATCGACTCGCCGCGCCGCCCTCGGATGCGGTGATCTTGTTTGACGGCAAAGATCTTTCGCAATGGAGCACGGCGCAGGGCGAACCGGCGAAATGGAAAGTCGAAAATGGCTCTATGGTGGCGGTTAAAGGCAGCGGGAATGTTCAAACCAAATCGGGCTGGGGTGATGTGCAATTGCATATCGAATGGGCTGCGCCGACACTCGAGCAAGACCAGGGGCAGGATCGCGGCAACAGCGGCGTTTATTTGATGGGCCTGTATGAAGTGCAGGTGCTCGACTCGTACCAAAGCCAGACTTATGCCGACGGCCAGGCGGCTGGCATTTATGGCCAATTCCCGCCGCTGGTCAACGCCAGCCGGCCGCCGGGCGAATGGCAAAGTTACGACATCGTTTTCCGCCGGCCGCGCTTTGATGGCGGCGGCAGTCTTTTGCGGCCGGCGCGCCTGACCGTCTTGCATAACGGCATCCTCGTTCAGGATAACGTGGCGCTGTGGGGGCCGACGAACTGGCTGGAATATGATCCTTACAATGCCCATCCCGACAAACTTCCGTTGCTGCTGCAGGACCACGGCAGTCCGGTGCGCTTTCGCAACATTTGGCTGCGAGAATTGCCCGAGCCGGTCGAGCTTGGCCCGCCGGCAGGTAGCGCCGAAAAAGTGATCGCACTCGCGCCCAACCTGCTCGACCGCTACGTTGGCCGCTACGAAGTGAGTCCGGGCCGGTATTTCACCATCACGCGCGAAGGCGAAAAGCTGTTCGCCAATTTCTATGGCGCGCGCCGGTTTGAAATCGTCGCGCACTCCGAGCGGGAATTCTCCATGACACGATCGGGGGTCGATTTAAAATTTGATCTCGGTTCGGATGGGCAAGCGCAAAGCTTCGTGTTCCACATCGGCGGCAGGCAGGAGGTAGCGAAGAGGGTTGCTCTGGAATGAATCGTTTTTGTCTTCGTGCCTTTGTGGTTTATGAATTATTCAGGTTCAAAAACACCTCGCCGATTTCCTCGTCCGCGCGCATAGTCTTTTCTGAATAAATTCACGCCTCAAGTGTATCAATCATTGAATGAACAACTCCTCGCCGCCGGAGCCGCCGGGCGATGCGCAGCTTATTTCCCGATGTCAAGCGGGCGATATTCAGGCGTTCGGTGTTCTGGTGGAAAAACATAAACGGCGCGCTTATTACACGGCGCTCGGCCTGGTCGGCTCGCACGATGAGGCGCTGGACGTTTCGCAAGAGGCGTTTGTCCGCTTATTTTTTGTTAGCCGCGTCTTTTATCTGTTTTTGTTTTGTCGGCGGTAAAAAATTCTCCCCGCTTATCACGCTTTTCCCGGTTTTATTTTCCAACTCGATCCGGGCGTTTTGGGCAATACTGCCGCCTTATCGCAAACTCTTCGCCTTCTTTGATGTCGTGATTTTTCCAATAGTCGGTGAGTTTCGCGCGCGTCTCCTGGCCCATCATGCGCTGCTGAATCCATTTTTCGCTGCGGCCATGCTTCTGCCAATTCTCGCGCGCCCGCGCCAAAGCTCTTTCCGGTTCAGCCATTTCCTGCATGCGTTCGTAGCCGACTTTCGCCAGCCAGAGTTTTATCGGCTCGGCTTTAGGGCTTGGCACTGATTGCACCAAGCGCAACAGCGTTTCAGCATTGGCGACATCGGTGAGGTATTTTTTGCCGTCAGCCGCTTCCAATTTCAGTCGGTGACAATTTGTCACCGACTGACTACCCTCCTTGTTCAATCGTTCTTTCAGCTTATTCCAGTACTTTCGGGCGGTTTGAAAATCCGGTTGCTGGAGCAAAACCTGAATAATATCCACCACTGAAAAATACCAGGTTTCCGTTTTTTCGTCATACACACGGCGGATTTTGTAGTTTTCAAAAATTGCCGGACTGGTTTTCATCAGAGACCTCCAAAGAATTTAATGAAACTAATCCACACGACCAATATGAAAAGTATTATACAACGGCAGAAAAACAAGCTTTTGTTCAGCGAGTTCGCCATAATGAGCCGATGAGGCCACGTAACCGGCCGGACAACTGTCTTCAAGAAACCCCTTGTGCGGGCAGCCCGATTGCCCATCGCGCTTGCCCCATGTGATTTCCACAAGCCCCTTGACATTCTCCTCGCGCCTGAGTATCTTTCAATCAGTTGAGATTTTTCTCATGAAGAACAGACACAACTCAGGCGCGGAGAAGTCAAGCAATGCCTCGAAAATTTTGGAATCCCTCCTCGTGGGTCTCGCTCATACCCAACGGCCTCGGCCAGGTGAAGCCGAATCATTATTGGGAGATGCTGAAAATCGCGTGGGAAAATCGCGATCAGTTGCCGTATGCCTGGCGCATTCTCACCCGCGGCGTGTGTGACGGCTGCGCGCTTGGCACGACCGGCATGCGCGATTTTACGATGTCGGGTGTGCACTTGTGCTTAGTGCGGCTCAATCTCCTGCGTCTAAATACCGCGCCGGCGCTCGATATGCATTGGCTTGAAGAAGTTTCCGTCTTGGCAAAAAAGAATGCCAAAGAACTTCGAGAACTCGGGCGCCTGCCGTATCCCGCCATCAGAAGAAAGGGCGAGTACGGATTTAGACGCCTCAGTTGGGAAGAGGCGTATCGAATCATTGCCGAGCGTATTCGCCAAACCGATCCCAATCGCCTCGCCTTTTATCTCACCTCGCGCGGCATCACCAACGAAGTTTATTATGTCGCGCAGAAAGTCGCGCGTTTTCTCGGCACGAACAATGTAGACAATTCCGCGCGAATTTGCCACGCGCCCAGCACCGTCGCGCTCAAGCAGATGCTCGGCGTCGCGGCCTCGACCTGTTCGTATCAAGATTGGCTCGGCACCGATTTGCTGGTTTTCATCGGCAGCGACACGCCCAACAACCAGCCGGTGACGACGAAGTACATGTATTACGCCAAAAAGCAGGGCACGAAAATCGTCGTGATCAATCCGTACCGCGAACCCGGTTTGGAACGCTACTGGGTGCCGTCGGTTTTCGAGAGCGCGCTGTTCGGCACCAAGCTCGCGGACGCCTTTTTCCAGATTCACATCGGCGGCGACATCGCTTTTCTGAACGGCGTGGTGAAAACGCTGATCGAGCGCGATTGGATTGACGCCAAATTCATTCGCGATCACGGCGCCGACTTCGATGAATTGAAAGAAGCGCTCGCCGAACAATCCTGGGAGCTGTTGGAAAAATCTTCCGGCGCCTCCGGAGAAGAAATGCTGCGCTTTGCCGAGATGCTGGCGAAAGCGCAACGCGGGATATTCGTGTGGAGCATGGGCATCACCCAACATGCCAACGGCGTCGAGAATGTGCAGGCGATCATCAATCTTTGTCTCGCGCGCGGTTTCATCGGCCGCCCGAAATGCGGCTTGATGGCAATTCGCGGCCACAGCGGCGTGCAGGGCGGCGCCGAAGTCGGCTGCGTGCCGAATCAATTTCCCGGCGGCATGCCGGTGAATGAAGAAAGTGCCAAACACTTCGAGAAACTGTGGGGATTTCCCGTGCCCGCGACAAAAGGATTAAATGCCGTCGAAATGATCAGCGCGGCGCACGATGGAAAAACCGAACTGCTCTATTCCGCCGGCGGCAATTTTCTCGAAACGCTGCCGGAGCCGGATTTTGTGCGCGAGGCGTTGCAGCGCGTGCCGTTGCGGGTGCATCAGGACATCGTGCTTTCGCCGCAAATGCTGCTGGAGCCGGCGGATACCGTGATTCTCCTGCCGGCGCAAACGCGTTATGAGCAAACAGGCGGCGGCACGGAAACCTCGACGGAGCGCATGATTTATTTTTCCCCCGAAATTCCCGGCCGGCGCATCGGCGAAGCAAAATCCGAGTGGGAAATTTTCATGGAATTGGCGGAGCGGATTCACCCGCAGCGCAGCGCGCACATTCATTTTGAAAACGCCAAACAGATTCGCGACGAAATTGCCAAGGCCGTGCCGTTTTATAACGGCATTCAATATCTCAAAAAGCAAGGCGACGCGGTGCAATGGGGCGGCATTCGGCTCTGCGACGGCCCGCATTTCAAAACCGCGGATGGCAAGGCGCATTTCGCCGTTCTCACGCCGCCGGAACGGCAGTTGGCGAACGGGCAATTCTTCGTCACCACTCGCCGCGGCAAGCAATTCAACTCAATGGTGCAGTCGGAATATGATTCACTGACCGGCGGCCGGCGCGACGATGTGTTCATGAGTTCTGAAGATGCCAAAACTTTGGGGCTCAGCGACGGCGCGCCGGTGGTTTTAAAAAACGCTCTCGGCGAATTTAACGGACGGGTAAAAATCGCGCCGATTCGGCCCGGCAATTTGCAGGTGCACTGGCCGGAGGGCAATCATCTCATCCGCCGCGGCGTTTGCGATCCGCTGTGCGGCATTCCGGATTATAAGGCGGTGGTGGACGCTACGCCCAAAGGGTGACCCAGACAGGCTCGTCTGCCGCATCTTGATTCTTAACATTTTGTTATCTACCTTTTATATAGCTACAAATAAACTGGAGATGCAGAGTTATGAATACCCTCAATTTAACCGAGATTCGGGAAGGTTTCGATGTCGACAAGGAAACTTACTGGAGCATGCGGGAAGAGCTTCTGGCAAAATACCGAGGCAAATGGGTCGCCGTCCACAAAGGCCGTGTCGTTGCAGTCGGAGATGATCTGATTTCAATCGCAGACGAAGCAATACGTGAGGATGGCTACGCCTATACCAACAAAGTCGGTGATGAAGATAAAGTAATCGTTACCAAACGCCGTAGAAAAGCTTTCGCGCAGTTATGGTGGGCAGAGCCGCCAGACATTATTTTATATTGCAAAAGTTGGAATCGGCGCCAAAACTTATACAGCAATTATAGAACCCGCCTCCGAGCCGGAGCGTCTTTTAGGTCGGGAAGTGTTGAATCAGTGCAAAGTAACTTTTGACGGCCTGAAACAGCAAACGATTTTTCATTAGATCAAAATACACCGCGTCATGGTCATTTCAAAAAAATAAACGAGCCCTCCCATGACCAAAATTTCAAAAGACGAAGATGCATTTTTACATCTTAGCCGGTGGCAAAAGCCGCCGCTTTGGCCGGAATAAAGCGCTTTTCGTTATCGAGGGCAAAACGATCATCGAGCGGATTCTCTCCGCCATTCCACCGGCTCAACAAATTTTTATCGTCACCAACTCCCCCGCCGAATACGCGCATTTTCCCTGGCCCAGGTTGCCGGATCATTACCCCGGCTTCGGACCGCTTGCCGGAATTCACGCCGGCCTGGTGCATTCTCCCTTTGACTGGAATTTTTTTCTCGCCTGCGATTTCCCTTGTCTCAAATCGTCCGTGATCGACGACCTTCTCGCTGCCCGGCGAGACGCGCAGGTCGTTTTGCCAGAGACGGCCGCTGGTCTGCAGCCGCTTTGCGGGTTATGGTCGAAATCGGCTTTGCCCGTTATTGAGAACGCCTTGCAAAATCGTGATCTGCGCGTGCACGACGTCCTTGCGAAGTTGGTCCTTCATGTCATCCCGCCTGCCGATCCGGAAGCCTTGTTTAATTTGAACACGCTGGAAGATTTAACCAGGCTCTCGACGCATTTCCCTGATTTGTGATTTTAAATTTTCGCAAAAATTTTCTGCATTCTGTCATGGCTTTTCCGCAAAATCACCCTACGGTGCTTATAATAAAGACCTAGAGCTTGTGATGTCGGGGCAGCATTAAATCACCGCATTTACATCATGGATGAGCTTATGAAGCACGCTCTAATGCTGTTGAGCATTTGGGCTGTCGGGTTTTCGGAGTTGGGGTTCGCGCAAAATGAAGGACGCAAGCTCATTGGCGAAGATCGCGCCCACCAGGTGGCCTTGACCAAGGTCGGCGCCGGTCGAGTCGAGTTCATTGAACGGCGCGGAGATGAACCCGAAATGGTTTATGAAGTTTACGTCATGCAGGGTGATACCTTATTCAAGACCGTGATTGATGCCTACACCAGCGCTCTCGATACGATTATCATCGATGCGAAAAATGGACGCCGCCGGCTGCAAGCGCGAATACTGGCCAAAAAGCGCGCGGAGCTTGTCGCCAAGGCGGCCGTTGCCGGTGAAGTGATGCGGTGGAGATTGAAACACGAAGACGGCGGTTGGTTCTATCGCTTTCAGATCGAAACGCCGGATGGCAAATTAAAAGAGGTCTATGTCGACGAGTACAATTTCAAAGTGGTGCGCGTGAAGTCGCCCAAGATTCAAAGCAAGGTGTAAGTTTCGCGGTTATTCCACGCCGGCTGCGCGCTCAGGGCATCGTGTTATGCAAAGGCTTTGAGAACGCAGCCTTTTTATTTAATCCCCGTCGACGACGATTTTTTGATACCGCTTTTTGCCGGCGCGCAACATCATAAAGCCTTCCCGAGCGTCGGTTAAATCGACTTTTTCCTCGATGGATTCAATGCGGCGCTGATTGACATAAGCCCCGCCCTGCGTGATCAAGCGGCGCGCCTCGCTCTTCGAGCTTGCCAGACCCGCCGCGACAAACAACTCGATCACGCCCAAGCCGTGCTGAAAACTTTGTTTCGGCAGATTGATTTGCGGTACGGCATCAGAGGCAGCGCCGTCGCCAAACAAAGCCTGAGCCGCCTGTCGCGCCTGTTGCGCCGCCGTTTCGCCGTGCACATTCCTGGTCACTTCATACGCCAGCATGGTTTTGGCCTGGCGCAAATCCGCGCCCTGCAGCGCTTCGAGTTTTTGAATCTCGTCGAGCGAGAGAAAAGTAAAATATTTCAGAAATCGCCCGACGTCGCGGTCATCCACATTCACCCAATATTGATAAAAATCATACGGTGAAAATTTTTCGGCATCCAGCCAGACAGCGCCGGCCGCGGTCTTGCCCATCTTTTTGCCGTCGGCGGTCGTGATCAACGGCGTGGTGAGCGCCTCGACTTCCGCGCCCTCGAGTCGCCGGATCAGATCGACGCCGGCCAAAATATTTCCCCATTGGTCGTTGCCGCCGATTTGCAGCGTGCAGCCATGCCGGCGGTAAAGCATCAAATAATCATACGCCTGCAAAATCTGATAATTGAATTCGATAAAAGAGAGGCCGGTCTCCAGCCGGATTTTGTACGCTTCCGCCGCCAGCATCCGATTGACGCTGAAATGCCGCCCAATATCGCGCAAAAAATCAATGTAATTCAAGCCGAGCAGCCAGTCGGCATTATCGATCATCATGGCTTGCCCGCCGGCGAAATCGAGAAAGTTCGCGAGTTGTTGTCGAATTTTTTCGCCGTTGGCGACGATCCGCTCGCGCGTGAGCATTTGGCGCAGTTCGGTTCTTCCGCTGGGGTCGCCGATCATCGTCGTGCCGCCGCCGAGAACGGCAATCGGTTTGTGGCCGAAGCGTTGCATGAACGCCAGCGCCATGATTTGCACCAGATTGCCGGCGTGCAAGCTGTCGGCGGTCGGATCGAAGCCGATGTAGCAGGTGATTTTCTCTTTGGAAAATTTTTCACGCAGCGCCGCTTCGTTGGAAGTCTGTTGAATAAAACCGCGCTGCAGAAGCTCGTCGTAGATATTTGACATAAATCAGGGAAGCTCAATTAACATGATATTGGGAATGCGTTCAAAATGTTTTTGATTCAACGTGGCTAATGGCAGGGAATTACTGATCGCTGTTGCCCCAATAAGCAAGTCCGCCAGTTCTATTAATGCGTTTTTAGATTTCACAGATTTGTAGATTGAAACAGCTTCGTCGATGCAGAGATCATCAACGGGAAGTATTTCGATATTCTTTGTTATAATTTCATAATCGTTCTGATGGGCTGAGGTTTGGATGCCTATTTTAATTTCAAAAGCCGTGATCGCGGAGATGCTGAAACGATATTTGTCCCCCAGTTGAAACAGAACCGATTTTGACTTGTCGCGTTTGCGGAAGAAATCAATCAATATCGAAGTGTCTAAGAGAATTGTTGAGGTGTCCATTGGTTGATAAATTCCCTCGCTTTATAAATCGCGTTGATTTCGGCTTCGGTCCAAACCGAAGTGGTCAAAAGTTGTTTTTTCCAATTTTTATAAAAAGATTTTCCATTAACCGTACTGTTTGACCATTCGGATTTTAAGAGCTTCAATAAAGCTTTTTTCTTGCCAATCGGCAGAATATCCAACTGCTGAACAATCTGATTCGTTATTGCATCCATGGTTTATGCTCTCTTCTGATAATGGCTAAGATTGCTCCTCGTGGGCATCACTCTAGCGCGCATTCAAAGTTACATGAAGGCCTTCAAAGTTGCAAGGAAAATTTATTGAGGACATCGTTATCTTAATCACGTTTAGAAATACTATGCCGACATGCGCCGCGCTCTGAAAACGCGCTTTGTTTCACGATCCGCCTCCCGTTTCGCAATCGCCTCGCGTTTATCGTATTGCTTCTTGCCTTTCGCCAGCGCCAGCTCGACTTTGACCTTGCCGTTTTTAAAATAAAGCTGCAGCGGCACCAGCGTCAAGCCGGTTTCTTTGGTCTTGCCGATCAACCGGCGAATCTCGTTGCGATGCAGCAGCAGCTTGCGGTCGCGCTCGGGATTGTGATTGTTGATGTTGCCGTGCGAATACGGGCTGATGTGCATGCCATACAGCCACACCTCGTTGTTTCGCACCGCCGCATACGAATCTTTAAAATTCGCCCGGCCGTCGCGCAAGCTTTTCACCTCGGTGCCGGCCAGCGCGATGCCCGTTTCGTATTTTTCCAAAATCTCATAATTATGCCGGGCTTTGCGATTGTGGGCAATCTGTTTGTTTTCGGAATTTCGCATAACGTGATTTCGACATCATAAAACGACAACGCCAGAATCGAATCATTCTGGCGTTTAGTGCCGAAGGGGGGACTCGAACCCCCACGGGCGTACGCCCACTGCGCCCTGAACGCAGCGCGTCTACCAGTTTCACCACTTCGGCTGGTGCAATCTCAAATTAAAATATATCAAACTGCGCCGCGAAAGTCAAGATTTTTGTCGGCAAGAAACTTGAATCAGAAAATTAAGGTGTATTTGTTCTCTTCCACGAACTTTTTGACCACCTTCTCCTTTTCAGCACCGCTTTCCCTCTCCCACGTATTCACGGCGAGAATCACGACGTGTAATGCCTCAGTTACGGGTGGACGGACCTCCGCGCCGGGACAAAAGATGGTCTTGAATGCTGTCCCTCCCTGGTTGTGAACGGTGAATTTTATGAAGTGTTTGACGAAAAGAGTAGTTGAGAGG
>Ga0247727_10008832_pt1 | contig 18534 bp, 9 predicted proteins | sample WisWelCaveWW1625_FD_202498 | JGI IMG/M metagenome (GOLD analysis project Ga0247727, IMG submission 202498) | Biofilm microbial communities from Wishing Well Cave, Virginia, United States - WW16-25 | ecosystem: Environmental > Aquatic > Deep subsurface > Groundwater > Cave microbial mat | place... | reverse complement strand
CGACTGCGCCACCGCCAGGTGAATCCGCCAAGGCTGGGGATCGCCGCCGAGCGCCGCTTCCAGCGCCTCGATCGCCGCTTCAAAACGGTCCAGCGCGTACAGATTCCGGCCGTGAAAATAACACCCGTCCGGGTCCCTGGGATCCAGCCGGCAGGCTTCGCGGAACGGCTGCTCGGCCAGCTCGTGCCGCGATTCGGAGGCATAGACGACGCCGAGCCATTTCCACGCCGCCGCCCGGGACGGCTGCTCGCGGAGGATCGCCTTCAGCTCGGCCTCGGCCTTTCCGGCGCGGCCGGCTTTCCATTCCGCGATGGCGTGGTCGAGCGGCGATGGCTGAGGGGCCGCCACCAGCAGCAGGAACGCGCCTACGCAGGCCGGAGGCATTACGGTCTACCTGCTATCTCCTCCAATTGAGCAAAACGTCAAAGCGACCGGGACCCGAGGCGTCGCATCGGATCAGGAATCGCTGGCCATCCGGGGAGACATCATATGGGTGCGCCCAGGTAGCTCCCTGCATTGGCTGCCAGAGCCTGGGGCTCGGGCAGGCCGTGAATAACGGCGCAGGCCGGGGAACCGTGCCGGGCCGCGCAAGGTCCGTTGTCCTTACCGAGTAGATCTTGAAATCGCCGGTCATGAAGAATAACTCGCTGCCATCGCGCGACCAGACAGGAAAATCGCCGCCATCGGTCGACACCTGAATCTTGCCGGTGGCAGCCGCCGGCTCTCCGAAGAATGGACGCACATACACTTCGCTTCGCCCCGACTCGTCGGAGACATAGGCGATCCGTTTCGAATCCGGAGAAAAGCGGGCACCATATTCGTGAAATGGCGTGGCGAGAAACGCGAAGGGAGTCCGCTCACCCGCAAGCGCCAGAATCCAGAGGTCAGTGTCCGAGCTCTTGAACCGCTGAAATGCAAGCCAGTTTCCATTGAGGGCCCAATCGGTCGTCGCGTCGTTTTCCCGTGAAACCAAAAGCGGCGTCTCCCCGGCTCCCGGCTCCAACGAGTTCTTCATGTACAGCGAATGGTTAGGTCCTCCGTGGCGATCGGTGTGGAACGCAATACTCCGCGCGTCGGGCGACCACACCGCACTCCAGTCATTTGCAACGTCAGTCGTCAGCCGGTGCGGGACGCCCCGCGAGATCTCGATGTACCAGATGTCACGAGTGCCGGTCTCCTGAGCCGGCCGCTCATGCAAGACCCAGCCGCCGTCTGGGGAGATCCGAGGTTGTGAGTAACCGATCGGAGCAGTCAGAACACCTGACGGCTCGCCCCGCCGGTTGAACCATGTGAATTGCGAGAGCTCTGCATTGGCCGCAGAAAGCACCAGCACGCGCCCGTCTGACGACACTTCGAACCCGTGGGCGTCAGCAATCCTGATGGGTTCCCCTCTCAAAGCCTGACCGTCGAACTCATGCAGGACAAGAATCCCATCCCGCACATACAGTAACCCTGCGGGCCGGCCATCGCGAGGTGGTACATAACGAACTGTCGATTGCACCCCCGTGAGCGGTCGGGTCTCGGCGGTGTCGAGCGAACCCAGGTACGCCGTGAACTGTTGGCGGCTTCCAGTGCGTGAAAGGAATAGAAACCGGCGTCCGTCGGGCAAGAAACTGGGGTCGCGATGGGAGTTTTCAGCCCGCGTCGGATCGAGTTTCGTCACCGGCCTTGCCTGACCGCCAGACGCTTTGATGTGATACAAGCCGCTCCGGTTGCTGGGGGGAAAAAGGATGTCCCCGGCCTGATTCCAGGCCGCCCATAAGTTCCCCCCCGGCGTGAGAAGCGTCTCAGAGACGGTCTGTGGATTGCCCCCGTTGCGGTTGACCTTCTTGATTCTCCGCTCCACCCCGAAGCCGATCCACTGCGCGTCCGCCGACCAAAATGGTCCGCCCGCTCCCTCCGTTCCCGGAAGCTGCCGCGCGACGGGTGAATCCAGAGAGCGAATCCATAAAGATCGCCTGCCGCCGGCGCCGGAAGCCAGGAACACGAGTGTCCTGCCATCTGGCGACGGAACCGGCATATCTACTCCCGTCAGAGCTTCGAAGGTCAGACTCAGCCGCACGGGAAGTTGCGGCTGCGACGGGCGGCGAAATACGAGAAAGCCGGCAACCACAATTCCTATACAGGCCGCTGTGGCCGTTAACCACCACCGCCAGTTCCCGGCTTTCGTTGGTTTCTCAGCCGGCGCGGGACCAGCCGGCCGCGCCAGCTCGAGCGCCAGCTTCACCTCCCGCGCCGACTGCCACCGCTCCTCCGGGTCCGCCGCCACGCAATTCTTTACCACCCGATCCAGCGCCGCCGGCTCCAGTGTCTTGCGCGGCGCGCGCTCCCCGGTCGCCATCTCGTGGATCACGCACCCCAGCGCGTAAATGTCCGACCGCGCGTCCGCTTCCTTGCCCTCCCATTGCTCCGGCGCCATGTAGGCCGGCGTCCCCATTACCACACCGGCCGCCGTGACCGTCTCCTGCCCGGCCATCTTCGCCAACCCGAAATCCAGCACCTTCACCCCGCTCCGCGTCACCAGGACGTTAGCGGGTTTCAGGTCCCGATGCACGATCCCCTTGCGGTGCGCCGCCTCCAGCGCATCGCAGATCTGCGAGCCATATTCGAGCACCTTGTCGAGCGGCAGCGGGCCTGTCAACGCCTTGCCCTCGACGTATTCCATCACCAGGTAGTCGGGTCCCACGTCGTGCAGCGTGCAGATGTGCGGATGATTCAGGGCGGCGATGGCCCGCGCCTCGCGCTGGAAGCGTTCGCTGAACTCCTGGCGGCAGACCTTGATGGCGACCGTGCGGTCCAGCCGCGTGTCACGGGCTTTGTAGACCCGGCCCATCCCGCCGGCCCCGAGCGGGACTTCGATCTGGTAGGGTCCGAGCTGCGCGCCGGCGGATAACTCCATCGCGGTCTTCGTCTCTGCGGTCCATAGTCATTTTACGCCACCGCCTGCCGGCGATAGTCGGTATCGATGACTGTGAACAGGACGAAAGCGGTGCTGGAGACGGCGCCGGCCGAGCTTATTAAAACAGGTACTTCAGCCCGAACTGCATCTCCCGGTTGTTGATGACCGTCGAGGAGATGCGGCCGAAATCGGCTCCGCCCAGCGACCGGCCCGGTGCGTTGAACTGCGGGGTGTTAACAAAGTTGAACGCCTCGTAGCGGAATTGGAGCTGATGGCCCTCGCGAACTCGAAACACTTTGTGCAGGGAAATGTCCCAGGTCTTCTGCGCCGGCGCGTCGAACAGCGATACGCCGGCGTTGCCATAGCCCTTCGGTCCGAGGTAAAGACCCTCGCCCGCGCAGCCGTCGCACTTGGAGCGAACGAAGGCGGCCGTGTTGAACCAGCGGTCGCTACTGCGACCCGGCAGGGCGCGCTCAACCTTCTGCCCGGCAACGATGTGCGGCCGTACGGCGCCGCTCTGCGGGCCGGTGTTCTGCGAATCGCCGGTCTGGCCGACGGTGACGGGGAGGCCGGAGGAAAGTGAAACGATCCCGTTGAGAGCCCACCCCCCCAGGATCCAGTTCGCCGGTCCCCGCGCCTCGCGGAACCAGGGCAGCTCCCAGATGTGGCTCACGACGAGCCGGAAGCGCTGGTCAATCTGGGAGCGGCCGTAATCGGCCCGGCGATTGCGCGGGTCCTGCGTGTAGTTGGGGCCGAAGGGCCCGCCTTCATTCACACTGTAGCCGATCGAGTTGGCGTGCTGGTAGTTGAAGGCCGCGTGAAGCGACAGGCCCCGCGTATAGCGCTTCTCGGCTCGCAATTGCAGCGCGCTGTAATTGGCGTTGGTCCAGCTCTCCAGCATTCGCACCGTCCCGAGCGGGAGCAGCGTGTCCGGATTGCGCGAGTCGGCATAGAACGGAATCGGACGGCGCCCCTGCACGGCGCCGGGTCCGGGCTCCGGATTGTTCCAGTTCTGGACCGGCATATCGAGGTGCGAGGCGGCATTGCCCACGTAGGCCACGCCGACGACCAGTTGCTGGCCGATGCTCCGCTCGATCTCCGCGGTCCATTGCCAGATCTTGTTGTTCAGGTACATCGAGCGGTTGTTGCGATCGGCCTTGAGCCAGCCCAGCGCGACGATGGCCTGCGGGCCGCCGCCGGCCGGAGAGCCGGCGAACGGATTCTGAATCGTGGCGGTGGGGCGGTTGCGGTCATTCTGGAAAACGATCGAGCCGGAAAAAGGCGGGTTCAACCCGAGGATATTAAAGTTATTGGTTTGCTGCGGGCTGTAATAGAGGCCCGAGCCCAGGCGGAGCACGATGGTTTCCGAGAACCGGTAGGCCAGCCCGAGCCGCGGCATGAATTGCCGGAAGTTGATGTCATAGAGTACCTGTTTCAGGTTCGGCTGGGGGACCAGCAGCGGTACGAACTGGCCGCCGATTTCCCGCGCCTGGCCCGGGACGAACGACAGGTTCCGGATCTTGCCGTTGGCGTCGGTAACCCCGCCGTACCAGTCCCAGCGAATACCGTAGTTGATGGTTAGCTTGGGAGTGGCTTTGTAGTCGTCGAGCCAGTAGAGCCCGACCTTCTGCTGCCGGATGGCGGACAGCGGCGCGCCCTCGGCGGAATTGGCGTTGAGCGGATAGCCGAGCAGGAAGGCGGCGAAGCCATCGGGGATTCCGGCGATATCGCGTGTGAAAGTGATCTGGCCACGGGGCAGGTTGCTGGCTTCGTTATCGGTCGGGCCGGTCCGCCACTGACCGCCGAACTTGAAGTTGTGCCGGCCGCGGCTGATGGTGATACTGTCAGCGGCCTCGACGGTGCTGTTGATGTTGAAGGTGACGTTGCCGGAGCCGCTTCCGGTGTAGCCCGTGATGTTGATGTTCGGCACGCCCTCCTCGCGCGCCGTGAGCGTTCGATTGCCGTCGGAGACGACGCGGAAATCAAGGCCCAGGTCGCGATGCGTGAAATCGGTGTTGGTTTGCGCGGCGAGCTGGTTGGCGCGGATGCGGTTCAAGCCGAAGCGCAGGTCGTTGACCACCGTCGGGCTGAAGATCCGGGTGTAACCGGCGCCGATGTTCTGCGCGCGGAAATCGCTGACGAAGCTGCTGACCCGGGCGAGCGGATCGTTGCGCCACGCCGATTCGACGATCACGTAGCGGGCGAAGACGCGGTCCCGGTCGGAGAAGCGGTGGTCGCCGCGGCCCAGCGCCTGGTCGCTGTTCAACACCTGGTCGTTGTTGCCGACGCGGTTCAGCGTGCTGCGCGCGGCCCGCGCCTCACTGTCGAAATTCGGCGGCGGAATGAAACCTCCCTCGGGGAACGGGCTGGTCTTCTTGAACGTGAGGAGATTCCCCGAGACAGGGTTCAGCAGATTCCGGGGAATCACATTGTTCGGGAACGGGACCGTGTCCCCGGGCAGGCGGATCGCCAGGTTCGCCGGCGCGGTCGTCGGATACCACCGGTTGCCTGCCTCGAGCAGCTCGGAGAAATCGCCGGTCCGCATCGCCGGGGTCGCCACCGCCTGGCGCGCCGGCGTCGCCCGGATCTCGCGGCGTCCCTCGAAGTTGGCGAGCCAGAAGGTCTTGTCGCGAACCAGCGGACCGGAGATCACGCCGCCGAACTGGTTCCTCCGGAGCCGGTTTTTCTGCGCGCCCGGCGCCAGGAAAAAGCCGCGTGCGTCGAATTTGTCGTTCCGCATGAACTCGAACAGCGAGCCATGCCACTGGTTCGATCCCGACTTGATGACGACATTCATCTGGGCGCCCGAGTTCATCCCGTACTCGGCCGAGTAGACCGCGCTCTGGATCTTGAACTCCTCGATCGCCTCGATCGATGGCGAAAACAGCATGGCGCTCTTGAAGCCGTCGGTTGCGTTGACGCCGTCGAGCGTGATGTTCGGCGTAATGTCCCTCTGCCCGTTGGCCGTCACCCCGACAATCTGACCCGGCATCGCCCGGGTGCCGATGGTGCCCTGCCCATCCAGCCCCATGCGCGCGTTGGTGAAGGTGACGCCCGGCGTGAGCGTGGCGAGCTGGCCGAAATTGCGCATGTTCAGCGGCAGGTCCACCACGCGTTTCTGCTCGACCACCGAGCCGAGCGTCGCGTCCTCGGTGCGCAGGAGGGGCGTTGCCGACGTGACTTCCACTGTCTCCACTTGCTGGCCGACCTGCATGGAAAAGTCGATCCGCGCCTTCTGCTGAAGCTGGAGCACGATGCCACGGCGCACTTCCGTCTTGAAGCCCGGCGCCGCGCAGGTGACTTCGTACTCGCCTACTTCCAGCAGCGGGAAGACGTAGTTGCCCGTTTCGTTGGTCCTGCTATGGCGCACGTCGCCGGTAACGCCGCGGCGCGCCGTGACCGCTGCCTCCGGGATGGCGGCGCCGGTGGGGTCGGTCACCAGTCCCAGGATCTGCGTCGAGACAGTCTGCGCCATGGCGCATCCCGCCAAAGCGTACATTGCCACTGCGATGCGGAGCGTCACGATTTCACCTCCCGATTGCAGGCAGTATACACCCTTGTGGCTGCGGAGGCATTGCGGTCTACCGGGCGTGCATCGCAAACCCGAACAACGTATCGCCGGCGCCAACGACTACGTACTGTGTGCCATCGAGGGCATAGCTGATCGGGCCGTTGCTCATGCCGGAGCCGAGGTTGGCGCCCCACAGCGGTTGGCCGGTCGAGGCATTCAACGCGACGAAGTTGTTCATCGGGTCGCCGGCAAAGACGACGTTGCCGGCGGTGCTCAGGACGCCGGAGCGCGGTCCGCCGGGACCTTCCCACTTGTGGCTCCACCGGATCCTGCCGGTCCGGTAGTCGATGGCTTCGAGCATGCTCTCGGACCACCCGCCGCGATCGTTGCCGCCCCACCCCTCGGGCTTGTCCTCGTCGTCGTAGATATAGTAGACGCTGTAGGCGTTGGACGCATTCACATAGAAGAGGCCGGTGGCCGGGCTGAAGCTGGGTGGCGGCCAATTGGCGGCGCCCGCCTGGTTGGGTGCGACGAGCGCGCCGTCGATCTGCGGAAACTTGGCGGGATCGGGAACGGGCTGGCCTTTGGCGTCGATGCCTTTGGCCCAATTGGCTTTCGCGAAAGTCGTGGTCACGACATTCTTGCCGGTGGCGCGATCGAGCACGAAGAAATAGCCGTTGCGGGCGGCCTGAGCGACGAGCTTCCTGGGCCGGCCGTTGATGGTCCCGTCAATCAGCACCGGAGTCTGATTGGCGTCCCAGTCGTGCGTGTCGTGCGGGGAAGACTGAAAATACCATTTCATTTTGCCGCTGTCCGGATTCAGGGCGATGATCGATTCGGTGAAGAGGTTGTCGCCCATGCGGCCTTTGTGCGCGATGACGGGCTGCGGATTGCCGGTGCCGAAATAGATCAGGTTCAGCTCGGGATCATAGGTGGTGGAGCCCCAGGTCATGCCGCCGCCATGAAGCATGGCTTCGACGCTCGGCCAGGTGGCGGCTTCCGGCGTGCCGGGCTCGGGGTGGGAGTACCAGCGCCATTCGATCGCGCCGGTCTCGGGGTCGTGCGACTGGAGGTAGCCGGGAACGTCCAGGTCGTCGCCGCTCACGCCCGCGATCACATGATTGCCCACCACCAGCGGCGCGGCGCTGGCGAAGTAGAGTTGATCGGGATCGCAAATCGATTTGTGCCAGCGCTCCTTGCCGTCCTTCATGTTGAGCGACACGAGGTGGCAATCCGGGGTCTCGAAGTACAGCCAATTGCCGGAAACGGCCACTCCGCGGTTGCCAATGTGGATGCCGCCGCGCGAAGGCCAGGCGAAGTGCCAGAGTTCGCGGCCGGTGCGGGCGTCGATCGCCCACACGTGATCCGGCACGGTGAAGAACATGACGCCGTCGACCACCACCGGCGTGGACTTGATGGTTCCGCGAAACGCGCCGCCCGAGGCGGCGTTGATGCGATATACCCAGGCGAGGCTCAGCGAGGCGACGTTGGCCGCCGTAATCGAGGTGAGCGGGCTGAAGCGCCGGCCCGAGTAGTCGCCGTTGAACGACGGCCAGGAATCGGTCGGCGCCTTGAATAGCTTGGCCGGGTCGAGCGTCTGAGCGATGGCGGCCACGGCCACCAGACATGCTGCGAATGCGGTTTTCACTTGAGGGTCTCCAGGTAGGCAACGATGTCGTGCATGTTCTTGTCGGTGTACTTGTCGAGCAGTTCATCGTGGGCCGCGTAGGGGTCGCTCTTCTCGACTTTGAGCGAGGGCGAGCGCTTCCAGGAGTGGTATTCGCCGCCGGCATCGCGCAGCGAGACGTTGAAGTCGTCGAGATGCACAAGAACGCCGGAAACTGTCGCGCCGCCAGCTGGAGTGACCTTCAAGGTGACCGGCTTGGGATTGCCGGCGCCGCGCCCGCCGCGGCCAAAACCGAAAGTGCGCGGAAACAGGAATTTCTGTTGCAGCATCGCCGGCTCGTATTTTCCACCGACGCCGGCGAGGTCGCCGGTAGGCGAGTGGCACCGGTTGCAGCCGCCGGCGCCGTTGAAGTATTCTTTGCCCGCCCCGGGGTTGCCGGTGAGGACGTTGATCACCCGGGAATAAGGCCCGCTGCGCAGGGTGTCGGTGACTTTCAAATGCAGGAAGTGAGCCAAATCCATCAACCGGGCGCCTTCGATCGACGCACTGGGGTTTCCGCTTTGGGTCGGATGGCCTTTCTTGAGGTAGGCGCCGACGGTGGCGCCGTATCGATCTTTCAGGACGACGAGCGAACGCACCAGATCGTGTCCCCGCTCGGCCGGTGGCAGCGAGTCGGGCCCTCCGCGCGCCTTGTTCCCATGGCATGTGATGCACTCGGCCACGTAAACGGACTTGCCGCGCTCGGCGGCGACGGGGTCCACCACATGCGCGTCATCCGGCCCGGCGCCGATGAAGCCCGCGCCCCCGGCTCCGGGCGCGCCGGTTCGAGGCGGAACGCTCCTGGCGAGGTAGTCGACGATCTCACCGAATTCAGAGGCGTTGACCCTGGCTCCCCGCGCGATCATGCCGTTGACGACAGCGGCCCAGTTGTCACGCGAGTATCCTTTGCCGGCGACGATCTCCGGGCCGTGGCAGGTGGCTCCGCACGCCCGCTGGACGGCGTCCTTGCCGGGTCCATCAGGCAGCGAGCGGGCCGGGGGCCGGGGAGGACCTCCGCGCGGGCCCTGTGCCATCAGAGCTGCCGCCATTGCCGTAAAGACTACGAGTCCGGGATACACGATGATCATTAGTCTGATTTTACTCCGGCCTTGCGCCATCGAAACACCTGCGGAGTCCGATAAGAAGAGCATGCGGATCGAGGAGTCGCGGCTGAGCTACGCCGCCACTCATGTCTACTCGGAGCGCCGCGAGCGGATCGACCGGCTCCGGGTGGAGTGGCGGGAGGCGCCGCGGGCCGTCGAGGTTCCGGTAGCGATGCCGGCGATCCACCCTGAGACCACCTTTGAGGGCGATCCGCGGATGTGGCTGGCGCGGCTGGTCGTCGAAGCGCTGCTCGGAGGCAAATTTCCCGCAACCCGGCCCGTCGCGCGTCTGACGACAGCGGCCGTACGACCGGGCGCGGCGCGGGAGATGCTTTTCCAATCCGCTCCACAATGGAGCTTAACACTCACTCACACGGAATCATACGAGGAGCGAGAGCGCCTGGTTGTGAAGGCGAGCGGCATGGTGCGAACCGCGCGAGGCGCGGAAATCCACTTCGACGCCGGACTAACGCTGGAGCGCAGCTTCCGCGAGGAATCGGGCTTCACGCAGGGTGCGGGCAACGCGAGGCTCAGCGACCCGCTCTTTCTCGACACGGCGAGCGGGCGGGCGCTGCTGGTCGACGACGCCAACGGCGACGGAAAGCTCACCGACGACTCGGAAATGTTCGGCGCGCGCTCGGGAGACGGCTTCGCCGAATTGGCCCGGCTGGATACGGACGGAAACGGGTGGATTGATGAGGGCGACCCGGCGTTCGGCCAACTCCGGCTTCGCTTGAGCGACGGCGGGTTGCAGCCGCTCGAGCCGGCTGGAATCGGGGCGCTGGCGGCCACCGGCGTCGCCGGTGAGTTCCAATTCAAGAACGAGGCCAATGAGCTGACCGGGGTGGTGCGCCGGACCGGCGTGTACCTGACCGAGGACGGCCGGGCAGGCGCGATCCGCCAGATCGATCTGGTCAGCCAGTAGCACCAGCGACGCGGTTTCATGTTACTCTAGTGCCGTTCCATCCCTGGCAGGCACTTATGAACAAACAAACCGTTGTCAGTTTCGGGCTCGCGGCGGCAGCGGCCTGCGCGCTCCTGGCCCAACAACCCAAACAACCTCCGGCGCCGATGACGTTCTTCGTGACCAGCGCCGGCCCGGGCGATGGCGCCAACCTCGGCGGACTCGCCGGCGCCGACAGTCATTGTCAGAAACTCTCCGCCGCCGCCGGGGCGGGCGACCGCACCTGGCGCGCCTACCTGTCCACGTCGGCCACCGACGGCAAACCCGCGGTGAACGCACGCGACCGGATCGGCGCCGGCCCGTGGCACAACGCCAAGGGCGGCCGTGTTGCCCAGGGTCAGGCCGACCTCCACGGCGACACGCTCGACCTGGCCCGCCTCGGCAACACGCTGACCCGCGCCACGGCGCTGACTGAGAAGGGTGAGCCGGTGAAAGGCGCCGGCGACAGCCCCAACCAGCACGACATCCTGACCGGTTCGCAGCCGGATGGCCGCGCCTTTACCGACGCCGCCGACCACACGTGCAAGAACTGGACTTCCAACAGCGACGGCTCCGCCCAGGTGGGACACCACGACCGCACGGGCGGTCCCAATACCTCCTGGAACGCCGTCCACGCGTCGCGCGGCTGTAGCCAGCAGAACCTTGTCAGCACGGGCGGCGCGGGGCTGTTCTATTGCTTTGCGGGCCAGTAGCGGCGCTACAGTTTCCGAAGCTCGCCCGCCTGGAGCTGGATCTTGCGGATGGCCTCGGCGATCTGCTCGATGTCGCCTCGCGCGCCGAGCAGCATCGTCTGCGTGAACCAGATCGCCTCGCGGCAGAGCCGGTCGTTGACCGGGCAGTGGTTGCGCTCCTCCCACTGCTCGAGCAGCCGGGCCGGGTAGAGGGCGCGATACGCTTTCGAGTGAACCGCGTTGAGGATGAACGGCTCCCGGTTGAGAGGCCGATAGCCGCCCGAGCCGCGGACGCCTTCGGCGGCCAGCGCCTTCAGGAACCTGTCGCGCGGGACGCCGGCGAAGGCCTCCGGGTCGTAGCGGAACATGTAGAGATGCCAGGCGCCGCGGGTACACCCGTCGTGCAGGCGGGCAGGGCGGATACCGGGGATTTCATTCAGCAGCTTCGTCAGGTGAGCCGCGTTGTCGTCGCGTCGCCTGGCCTGCTCTTCGAGCCGCGTCATCTGGGCCATGAGCAGCGCCGCCTGGAACTCGGTCATGCGGAGGTTGGCGCCGCCCATGCGATAAGAAAAATCGAGGGAGCCGGTTCGGGCGCCGCGGCCATTGTTATGGAAACCGTAGGCGCGCTCGAGCAGGTCCTCGTCGCCGGTCATCAGGGCGCCGCCTTCGCCGGAATTGAGGTTCTTGGAGGCCTGGAAGCTGAAGCAGCCGGCGTCGCCGAGGGTTCCCAGTTTGCGGCCGCGCCATTCACCCAGGTGCGCCTGGCATGCGTCTTCGATGACGGGCAGCTTTCGGCGCCGCGCCAGCGGGAGAATCGCATCGAGGTTCGCCGGCGAGCCTCCGATGTGGACCGGGATGACGGCGCGCGTGCGGTCGGTGACGGCGGCCTCGACTTTGGTCGCGTCGATCTGGAACGTCTCGAGGTCGGTGTCGACGAACACCGGCAAGGCGTAGTTGAGCAGGACGACGTTGATGGTGGCGACAAAGGTGTAGGGCGGGACGATCACTTCATCGCCGGGGCCGACGCCGAGCGCGTTGAGCGCCGTGTACAGCGCGCTGGTCCCGTTGGCTGTCGCCAAACAATGAGGAGCGCCGAGCAGCCGGGCGTATCCCTTCTCGAACCGGCTCACGGCGGCGCCGGACCCGCGGTACCACTTCCCGCCGCGCAGCACGTCCATCCACGCTCTTTCGTCCTCGGGGCCGATCCGGGGCCAGGACGGGAAGGGTTCTTTGCGAACCGGTTGCCCGCCCAGCAGGGCGAGCTTGCTATTGGCCCTGGCAACCGTGGCCAGCGGCGCGACGGCGCCGGCCGCGGCGAATCCGCGACGCGTCACAGTGTTCATGAAGACCTCCAGCCGCTTCTGAGTTGATCATACGGCATCGGGAGCTACAATGGGCTGTGACTCTCCGCCTGTTACAACGAACCTGGGACCAGTTCGGCGGCACCGACCCGTTGTGGGCGATCCTCACGGATCCCGCCAAGCGTGGCAACCGGTGGGAAACGGGTGAGTTTTTCGCCACCGGGCGCGGGGAGATTCAGGGCGTCCTGAAGCATGTGGCCGCGCTGGGCCTGGAAATGCCCCACCGCCGGGCGCTCGATTTCGGCTGCGGGGTCGGACGGTTGACGCGGGCGCTCGGCGAGCATTTTGAGAGCGTGGACGGCGTCGATATCGCTCCTCCTATGATCGCGCTGGCGCGACGCTTCCATCCTGAAACCGCCGCCTGCCGGTTTCACGTCAACCGCCGGTCGAGTCTCGACATGTTCGCCGACCGGTCTTTCGATTTCATTTATTCCAACATTACCCTCCAGCACATGCCTCCACGCCTGTCCCGACGCTACATCCGCGAGTTTCTCCGGCTGCTGGCCGCCGGCGGGGTGCTAGTGTTCCAACTGCCGGGCACTCGCCGCGGGCTGTCACGATGGAGAAGCGCCGTTGCCGAAGCTCACCAGTGGTACCTCCGGCTGACGGCGGCCAGCCCGTTCATGGAAATGCACGGCGTGAAAAAGGAGCGCGTGATCCGGCTGGTGGAAAGCCGGGGAGGCCGCGTGGTCCAATACCTCGACGACGGCAACGCCGGGCTGGAGTGGACGTCGCACACCTATTACGTCACCCGAAACCGATGAAACCGATCCCCCCCATCTCCCGCCGGGAGGCTCTCGCCCTGGCCGCGGCCGGCGGACAGGAGCTGCGCTCGAAGCCGCCGGAGCTGTGCATTCTGCCGGCGACCGAGCTGGCCCGCCGGATCCGCCGCAAGCATCTTTCCGCGCGCGAGGTGCTCGAAGCCCACCTCCGGCAAATTGAGCGCGTGAATCCCAAGGTCAACGCGATCGTCACGCTGACGGCCGAGCGGGCGCTCGAACAGGCCCGTCGCGCCGACGAGGCGGCCGCCCGGGGACGATTCCTCGGCCCGCTGCACGGACTTCCCGTGGCCCATAAAGACCTGTTGGACACACGGGGCGTCCGCACCACGCGGGGCTCGCCGATCTACCGGGACCACGTGCCCGATCACGACGCGCTGCTGGTCGAGCGAATTCGCAATGCGGGCGCGGTCATGGTCGGCAAGACGAACACGCCGGAATTCGGCGCCGGCTCGCAGACGTTCAATCCCGTATTCGGAACCACGCTGAATCCGTGGGATCTCACGAAGACCTGCGGCGGAAGCAGCGGCGGGGCGGCGGTCGCGCTGGCGTGCGGAATGGTTCCGATCGCCGACGGCAGCGACACGGGCGGCTCGCTGCGCAATCCGGCGAGCTTCTGCTCGGTGGTTGGGTTCCGCACGTCGCCGGGTCGCGTTCCCCGCGCGCCGACGACATCGGCCTGGAATGTTCTGAGCGTGCTGGGTCCGATGGCCCGCACGGTCGAGGACGCGGCTCTGCTGCTGTCGGCGATCGCCGGGCCGGACCCGCGGTCGCCGCTGTCGATCCACGAGCCGGGTTCGATTTTCGCGCGCCCGCTTCGTCGCGACTGGAAGGGAGTGCGGGTGGCATGGTGCGGCCAGTTGGGCGGCCTTCCGTTTGACCGGCGCGTCGTTACAGTGTTCCAGGGGCGGCGAAAGACCTTCGAGGCTCTCGGAGCGGTGGTCGAGGACGCCGAGCCCGACTTCTCCGGCGCCGACGAGGCCTTCCGCGTGTTTCGCGCGCTCAATTTCCACCAGCAGTATGCATCGCTTCTGCCACGGCATCGAGACCAGATCAAGCAAACGGTGATCGAGGAGATCGAGCGCGGCGCCAGGCTCACCGGGCCGGAGATCGCGCAAGCCGAAGCGACGCGCTCGGCCCTGTTCGCCCGGATCGGACAATTCATGGGGCAATACGAATTCTTCATCCTGCCGACGGTGCAGGTCCCGCCGTTCGACGCGGATCAGCCGTATGTGAAGGAGATCGAGGGGACCCCGATGCGGACCTACATCGACTGGATGAGGTCCTGCTACTACGTCACAATGACCAGCCATCCGGCCATCTCGGTTCCCGGCGGCTTCACGCCGGAAGGTCTGCCGGTGGGCGTGCAGATCGTCGGGCGGCATCAGGACGACCGCGGCGTGCTCGAGCTGGCCCATGCCTTTGAGGAGGCGGGCGGTCTGGCGAAGCGGTTTCCGGCGGTTGCGCTGGCCTGAGCTGCTCGCCAGCCGCACAAGCGCCGGCCCGGCCCTGTGCGGGCTAGCGCACGGCCATCGTTACTTCGGGACTGGTCTGGTCCGACACCTGCACGCGCACGGGGACGCGGTCGCCGGGGGCGACGCCATCCGGGACGCGCGCGTTGATCTGGTACAGTCCGGCGAAGCCCGGGGCGAGCCCGGCGAAATCGACCCGCGCATCCACGCCTCCGATGGTCAGCGTGACGGCCTCCCGGGTCGACAGCGGCGGGCCGTTTGTCGGAGCGCCTTCACGATCCGGAAATCCGGGCTGCGTCTCACCCAATCCGGCGGCGTAGATGACGAGGACATCGCCGACCCGCGCCGGGGACGCCGGCGCAGCGAGTTCCGCCTGCGGCTGACCCGGGCGCACGAAATAAATATGGCCCTGGGTCGTCGAAACGCCGCTGTTGATAAAGATCGCCGGCTGGGCCGGCCCGACGTCGAGCGCCACCGGACGGCCGTAGGTATTGGCGCGCTGGACCAGCAACTGATGGGTCGTGTTGGGCGGCAGGTTCGCCGGCACGAGGGCGTTCACCTGGCCCGGGCTCACGAACAGCAGGGGCAGCTCGCGGCCGCCCATGATCAACCGCGTCGAGCCGATACGGGTCGGCAGCGGCAAGCCGGCGGCCTGCTCGGTCGCTTCGGCCAGCCGGTCGCCGTACACAGTGATCATGCCGCCCGGCGCCAGCGGCACAAACGACTGAGGGCCGGCGGCGCTCACGACGCCCTCCGCGACGACCGCCGGCGGCTCCTGCCGCGTTCGCAGGTTCACCGACAGCGTCTGCATACCCGTGATCCGGGCCTGCGGACTGGCCGCTTCGAGTGTCAGCGTCACCGGCGCCGCCGGTCCCACCCGCGAGGCCCAGGTTCCGCTCCAGCGTCCGTTCTTGAGCGGCACCAGTGCGACGGAAGGCTCGCCGTTGGAGAAACTGACGACGACCGAACCCGATTCGAGCGCGTTGCCGCAGTTGTCGCGCACTTCGGCGGTAATCGGCACCGGCCAGCCGGCGGTGACCGGGAAAGACTGGGCCAGCGAGAGGATGGCCGGCGACAGGGAATCGGGCGTACACCCGTTGGCGGTCCGGCCGGCGGCCGCCGCCTCCGGTGCAGTCAGGATCAGTTGGACTCGAACGGGCAAGACGCGGCCGTCGGAGAATTGCAGGTTCACGGTCCCGCGATGCGTGCCCGCCGGCAAGTTCCGAATGAACGGCTGCACCAGGACGCGGTTGGCTTGATCGACGGCCAGAGTGGCGTCGGCGGGAAGTGTGGCGATGGACGCATCGGTCCCGCGAGTCGTCAGGCTCGTCGTCGAGCGGAACGTCTTGGGCGCCTGCGCGACGTTGTAGACGAAGACCTCTTTGGCGCCGGGCGAGGAGCGGCCGGCGACGGCGGTGAACACCAGCTCGGCCGGCTCGATGAGTGGGCCGGGATCGCTGCCCGGGGCGAGCACCTCGAGAAACACGGTGACCACCTGGGGCAAGTTGGCGGCGCCCGGAGCGTCCACCTGGACGAGGCCATAGTAAGGACCCGGCGCCAGCCCGGCGGCATTCACCCGCGCGTCGACCGATGGGACGATGGGCGCGTCGGCGTTGGTCGAGCCGGCGGCGGGCGAAGCGGTGAGCCAGCCCTGTCCGCCCGACAGCGTCGAGGTCGAGACCCGCCAGTTGACGATACCGCGCCCGATGTTCAGCACCTCGAACCGGCGCGGCGGGACGATGCCGCCGCCGGAGACGGCGAGGAACGACAACCCGGTCTGCGAGAGCAGAATGGCCTGGTCGACGGCGCTGACGGTTATCGTCACGGGAACGATTGACGTTGCCGCGCCGGCGCTGACGGTGATGGTGCCGGTGTAGGTGCCCGTGCGCAGGCGCAAGGGATTCGCGGTGATCGTGACAATGGCCGGGCTGCCGGGCAGGGCGCGGCCGCTCGAGGGACTCGCTGAAAGCCAGGGACCGCCGTTGTTGGTGGCCGCGGCGACGGTGAAATCGAGCTGGCCGCCGCCGGTATTCTGGACCATCAGGGTTTGCGAGCGCGGCGCGGCCTCGCGCGGGAAGGCGAACGAGAGGCGCTGCTGATCGACGGCGAGGCCCGGCGGTTCGGCGGGGCCGACTTCGAAAGTGACACGGAGCGATTGCGTCTGCGGGACGGCGGTCGGGGCGGTGATTGTGATCGTGCCGGTGTAGACGCCGGGACCAAGATTGGACGGGTCCACAGAGACATCGATCAGCCGGGGGGTGGTGGCCGGGCTGGGCGTCGCGCGCAGCCACGAGCCTCCGCGATCGGTCGTGACACTCACCGTGAACGCGACGCCTGGGATCGCCGCCACGACGATGGCCTGCTCCGGCGGCGGCGGAGCGCCGGCGCTCCGCGCCTGGAAGCGCAGCTCGGTGGGAAACGCGAAAATGGGCGGATCGACCACGATGGCGCGGATGCGGGCGTTGAAGGTGTCGATCAGAAGGATGATCCCGTTCCGGTCCAGAGCGAGGCCCGCCACCGCGCCGATGGCCGCCTGCCGCGACGGTCCGCCATCCCCCAATGCCGGCGCCAGCAGGTTGCCGGCCAGAGGAAAGACGAGGCCTTGGGCGACCAGGTACACGAAGCTCACGTCGCCAATCAACGCCAGGCCGGTCGTGGAATCCGCCAGAACAGACGCCGGCACCGCGAACGAGGCGGCCGCCACCGGGGTGCCGTCCACGCTAAAACCGGCCCGGCCGGTGCCGGCGAACGTCGACATCGTCCCGTCGGGCGCGATACGGCGCACCCGGTGGCCGTTCGGCTCGGTGAAGAACACGTTGCCCAGGCCGTCGACCGACAACCCGCCGCCCGGCGAGGTTCCTGGTGGCAGGAGCGTGGCGCTCAGCGCGGCTCCACCGTCACCGGTTGACCCGCACTCGAGCAGGCGACCGGCGTAGCGGAAGATCCGGCCGTCCGGCGTCACGCGGAAAATCAGGCACAGCACCCCGTCCAGGATGAAGAGATTGCCGAGACGGTCGATGGCGACGCTCGATGGACCGCCCAGTCCCGTGTCCACGGCCCGCGCGCCGTCGACCGGCGGCCCGGTAAACGTGCCGGAGCCTGCCACCGTCGTGATGATTCCGCTGGTCGAGACGCGGCGCACGCGCGCGTTGCCAGTGTCGGCGATAAACAGGTTGCCGGCCGCGTCCGTCGTCAGCCCACCCGGAACCGTGAGCGTGGCCAGCGTGGCGAGGCCGCCATCGCCTGAGGCGCCGGTGGCGCCGGTCCCGGCAATCGTCGTGATGTTGAGGTTGGCGTCGACCTTGCGGACGCGATGATTGTTCGCATCCGAGACATAGAAGTTGCCGGCGCCGTCGGCCGCCAGGCCGTTCGGCAGACCGATGGCCGCCGCCACCGACTGGCCCCCGTCGCCGGAGAAGCGGTGCTGGCCGTTGCCACCGGACGTCGCGATGATGCGCTGCGCGTTCACGCGGCGAATGCGGTTATTGTTCGCATCGGCGATATGAATATTGCCGGCTGAATCGGCGGCGGCCGAGTAGGGGAAGCTCAGCGATGCCTGCAAGGCCGGGCCGCCGTCGCCGCCAAATCCCTGCCGGCCGCTGCCGGCGATGGTGCGGATGTTGCCGTCGGCGCCGATCACCCGGATGCGTTGATTCCCGAAATCGGCGATGTAGATCTCGTTGGCCGGTCCCAGCGACACCCCGATCGGACCGGCCAGCGAAGCACGGATCGCCTGACCGTCATCGCCGCCAAACATCGCTTGACCCGTTCCGGCGATCGTCGTGATCATGCCGCTCACGGAGATGCGCCGGATGCGATGGTTCCGGGTGTCGGCGACATAGAGATTCCCGGCGCCATCCACCGCCAGGCCCTCGGGCTGATTCAACGAAGCCTGGAGCGCGGACCCGCCGTCGCCGGCGAAACCCGGCTGGCCGTTGCCGGCGTACGTCGTGACGATCCCGTTGGGCGCGATGCGCCGGATGCGGTGATGCCGGGTCTCGGTGAAATAGATGTTTCCGGCGTTGTCCACGGCGAGGCCGCCGGCGCCGCCGGATTCGATGGATGCATTCAGCGCCTGGCCGCCGTCACCGGCATAGGCGAGGGTACC
>Ga0247727_10008831_pt1 | contig 18535 bp, 11 predicted proteins | sample WisWelCaveWW1625_FD_202498 | JGI IMG/M metagenome (GOLD analysis project Ga0247727, IMG submission 202498) | Biofilm microbial communities from Wishing Well Cave, Virginia, United States - WW16-25 | ecosystem: Environmental > Aquatic > Deep subsurface > Groundwater > Cave microbial mat | place... | reverse complement strand
GTAAATGCCGGCGGCGCTGAAGCTGGCGGTGGTCACGGCCGCGCTGGCATCGCCAAATGTTACCGCTCCGGGGCCGGCCGCTTTGCCCCACGTCGTGGTCAAAACGCCGCTGGGATCGCCGTCGTCGGTGGCCTGGCCTTCAAGATCGGCGATAGCCGCGCCGACAATCTCTTGATCCGGACCGGCGTTCGCGCACGGCGGCATGTTGACGATGGTCTTGCTGCCCCACGGCTTACGTTTAAAAACGAACGCTGTTGCCGGAGAGGAATTATCCATGGTCACCGTGATTTCAACCGGGTCTTCATTCGCGCCCTTGTTGACTTGCACGCGCAGAATGTTGTCCTCGGGAAAGGGATAAACCATGCTCCACGTGTGGCCATGGCCGTGCACAAAAAGCACGGGTTTGCCAAAAGCCGCAGCCGCCTGGCGAAATGGGGTGGAAAACGTCGAGCTGGAGCCTGGGGTGTAATGAGCAAAGAAAACGGCGGCGCGAACTGCAGAACCTTTCGCTTGAAACTGCTGCGTGGCCCAGGCCGCGGCTTGCTGCACGGCCGTGGAGCCGCCGTAGACGAGATTGATGCCGACGAACAGCACGCCGTCCATGGTAAAAGCCCAATTTTCGGGACGTTCACTTTGGCGCTCGGTATAAGGCGCGCCGCAAAAATTCTGCTCGAAATTGTTGAAATATTGCAGAAAGTAACCTACTCCCTGCGCGCGGTTGCTGCAATCCACGGATTCGTTGTCGCCGAGGACGATGTAAGCCGGCACCGCCAATCCCTTCATCATATTCGCCACGGACGAATAGGAGGACTCGCCACACTGGCCGCCGGAGGCAAGATCGCCCACGTGCACGAGGAAGGCCGACGGACTGTATAGATTGTGATTGGTCAGTTGTTTCTGGAAAGTCGAGGCCTCGCTCGAGCTATAGGGAACGTCACCCGTGGCTGAAAAAGTGAGGGGTTGACCTTGCGCCCACACCTGGCCCGCTCCCAGCAGGGTCAGAAAAAAAACCAAACTCCTTGTTTTAGAAAATGCTTGTCTCAGATTGTACATGAGAAGTCCTTTCGGGTTGAATGTCTGACACCACGCTCACGCGCAGTACTCGCAACCACGTTGTTTAAAAAGTCACCCGCGACTGCAAGCAGGTGATATTCCGGAATTCAACTAAAAAATAGAGTGAAGGTGGTCAGAGAAAAATGCGGGTTACGCCCGAGGAACTGTGTTAGAAGAAATCAGCCAATGGGCCACGCGCATTTTGAAAGCCAAAATTGCCATACAAATCGCATTCGCCCATTCCTTGGCGGTAGGTGTGTTAATTCACTATGCGATGTACAAACAAAACCCTGGTTTTGCAGAAAATATAATCTAAAACTGTTTTCAATCCAGCCAATTTATTTCATCAAAACCAGCCGGCGCACTTGCCGCACGCTGCTGGCCTGCATGACGTAGAGGTAGGTTCCGCTCGTCAAATTCTTCGCATGAAAGGTTATGGTGTGCGTGCCGGCCGGATAATGATCATTAACCAACGTTTTCACTTCGACGCCGTTAATCGTGTACAACTTGATTGTCACATGCGATTCCTGCGGCAGCCCGAAACGAATCTGCGTGTTCGGGTTAAACGGATTGGGATAATTTTGATGCAAAACAAATTCTGCCGGAATAGCAGCGACGACATTTTCATCCTTCGATGTATCCGAATAATCGCGTTTTGAAGTCGATGATGAGCTTGACGCCGCCAGGATAACCAACTGCGGCATGGTTGAGGCGCCATTTTCTTTGGAACGATAGTAAACTTTATCCGAATTGTTATTCTTCAATCCAAAACTGTAGATACCATCTCCGGCAATCGCCGGGGTCACATCAAATTCCACCCATTGCCCGACACTGACCTTGCCCGTCGAACTCAAAACCGTGCCGTTAATGCTGGGCGCGTTGCCCCAGAACATGCCGGTTTCAACCCAAGGCGCCGAGCCATCCAAATAGTTGTTTGAAACCACATACACCGATCCGCCATCCGGGCTGGCATCGGAGACATAAAAACGAAGCTTGGCGCTCAGCAAAGTGCCGCTCAGGCCCGTGACCTCAAACTTCAAGTAGCTGAAAAACGTCTCGGTGCTGCCCAGTTTGGCGCGGAACGTGCTGGCTTTCCCGTAGTTGGTCGTCGGGGCTGCGGAGCTTACATACACGTCATGCTGCGGAGCAAACGTGAAAATTAAATTGACGGTAAAATCATTCGCGCTGGTGACGCTGCCGGCTGAGTTCGTCACGACAATTTTTCCCGTTCCCGGCGCTGCGTTGGCCGGAACGATGGCCCGAATTTGGGTATCGGAATCGACAAAAATCGAGGCAGCGGCAATCCCCTTGAAGCTCACACCGGTTGTGCCGGTAAAGTTTTGGCCGATAATGGTCACCTCGGTGCCTGCTATCCCGCTGGCCGGCGAGAAAGAAGTCATTTGCGGCGGCGCGGTCACGACGAATTCCTGCGCGAAAGAACCGCTGCCGCTGGCGTTGGTGATTTGAATCCTTCCCATCGTCGCGCCAGCCGGCACCTTGGCGCGAATCTTTGTGTTCGAATCCACCGTGAAATTGGTTGATGGCACGCCGTTAAAAGTCACCGCCGTCGTTCCGCTGAAGTTGTTTCCCATGATCGTCACTTCCGTTCCCACCGGCCCGGAGCTTGGCGCAAAAGACGTGATGCTTGGCGCACCGGATGAAAAGCCCTGGATCACCAACTGCGGCGTCGTAGCCGCGCCGTACTCTTTGGAGCGATAATAAACTTTATCCGAATTGTTGCTCTTCAATCCAAAACTGTAAACGCCATTGCCCACGATCGCCGCGGTCACATCGAATTCCACCCATTGCCCGAGAATCACCCCGCTTTGCGGGGCCGAGCTTAACGCCGCGCCGTCGAGGTCAGGCGCATTATTCCAGTTCAAGCCTTTTTCAACCCATGGCGTCGTGGAAGACTTGTAGTTATTCGAGGTTACATAAACCGAACCGCCGTCCGGGCTGGCGTCAGAAACGTGCAGCCGCAGCTTGGCGCTCTGCAAAGTTCCGCTCAGGCCCGTCACCTCGAATTTCAAATAAGAATTGTAAACACCAACTTTTGCCCGCAGCGTGTTGGAAGTGCCGCTGGTGCTCGTCGGGCTGCCTGAGTTGACGTACGCATCGTGCTGAGGCGCAAACGAAAATGTCAATGGCGTTGCCGTAGTGATCGTGAAATCGGCTGCGCTGGTGGCGTTGCCCAACGCATGCGTGACGACAATTTTTCCCGTCCCCGGCGTCGCGCCGGCCGGAACGTAAGCGCGAATTTGCGAATCGGAATCGACAGAAAATGCGGTGGCGGCATTGCCGTTAAAGCTCACGCCCGTGGCGCCGGTGAAATGGCTGCCGGTGATGGTCACTTCGGTCCCTTCGACGCCGCTGGACGGCGCGAACGAAATAATCTCCGGCGGCGCAGTGACGGCAAAATCCGTTTCACTGTACGCCGTTCCGTCGGGATTGCTGACGCTGATTTTTCCGGAGGTGGCACCGGCTGGCACGGCGGCGCGTATTTGCGTATCCGAATCGATATTAAAAGCTGCCGGTGTGCCGTTAAAAGCGGCGGCGGTCGCGCCGTTAAATTTTGTTCCTGTAATCGTGACTTCGGTTCCCACGACGCCGCTAGCCGGTGAGAAAGAAACAATCGTGGGAGCATTTTGTGAAACCTCCACAACCAACTCCGGCGAAGCGACGCCTTCTTTCGAGCTATATTCAGCGGCGTTTGAGTTGTTGCTTTTCAGAGCAAAACTGTAGATCCCATTTCCCCGCACAAGCGGGGCAGTGACCTCCAACTCCACCGTCTGCCCGGAGGTGACAGGACCCAACGAGCTCAGAGCGCTGCCGTCAAGCTCCGGCGCGTTGTCCCAAATAAGACCGGTTTCAACCCAGGGATTATTCGTGTTCCAATAATTATTTGAAACCGTGAAAATCGAGCCGCCTTCCGTGCTGCCATCGGTCACTTTCAGGCGAACCTTGGCGCTTCGCACGGCCCCCGTGACGCCGGTGACATTAAACTTGAGGTAGCTAATTGAAACATCAAAGGCGCTATTGGTCTCGACGCGGAGATTTGGCAAAGAGCCAAAGTTACTCGTGGTACTGACGGTTTGAACATACGCGTCATCCGTGGGATGAAAAGTCAACACACTGGGGCTTCCCCCTCCGTCAGGGATGACGACAAAATCATTCGCGCTGGCGCCAGAGCCTGCGGCGGTGGTAACCGTGATTTTTCCGGTTGTGGCGCCAGTGGGTACTGTCGCTGTAATCTGCGTGTTGGAATTAACCGTAAAGCTCGTCACCGGTGTGCCGTTAAAATCCACATTCGTCGCGCCGGCAAAATCACTGCCGTCGAGCGTGACCACCGTTCCGGCGGCTCCGCTGGCGGGGGTAAATGAACCGACAATCGGCGCACTCGGCAGCGCCGCGTTCACGGCAATGGTCACTTCATCGGTTTTTTGCAACTGGCCGTCATTCGCCGTCAAGCGCAAAACATAAATGCCCGGCGCGCTGAAGCTTGCGGTGGTCGCGAGCGCGCTGGCGTTTCCAAATGTCACCGTCCCCGGGCCGCTCGCCTTGCTCCAAGTTGTGGTTAAAGCGCCGCTGGGATCGCCGTCATCCGTCGCCTGGCCTGCAAGATTGGCCACAGTCGTTCCCGTAAGCGTTTGATCGGGGCCGGCATTGGCGCATGGCGGCATGTTGACAATCGTCTGGCTCGACCACGGATTCCGTTTCACGATAAATGCGCTCTGCGGATTTGAATCCATGGTGACCGTCACTTCCAGAGGCGGTTCCGCGTTGCCTTTTGGAACGACGAGCTGCGTGATGTTCTTCTCCGGCCAGGGCTGAGCCAGCTTATAGCTATGCGAGTTGCCTTGAATATAGAGAACAGGTTTGCCAAATGTCGCCGCCGCCGGGCGAAATTGATTTAAAAATGGCCCGCGATTATTGGCGCTGCCCTCCGGCCCGGCATGAGCAAAAACAACAGCGGCGCGCACCTGCGAGACTTTGGCTTGAAATTGCTGGTTGACCCAATCCGCATCATCCTGCATGCGAATCGACCATTCATTCAGATCATGCACGTCGCCGCCGACCAGATTGATGCCGATGAACAGGACGCCGTCAAACACAAAAGCCAAATTTTCGGGACGCACGCTTTGATGCTCCGTGACAGGCGCGCCGCAAAAATTTTCTTCAAAATTTAAAAAATATTTTTTCCAATACGCTAGCGCTTGAATCGGGTTGCCGCAATCATTATACTCATTGTCGCCGACGACGATATAAGCCGGAACCGCAAACCCCTTCATCATCCCGGCGACGTCCGCATATTTTTTCTCATCACATGAGCCCATCATGATGTCGCCGATGTGAACGATAAAGGCCGACGGGCTGTAACGGTTGTGGTCGGCAATTTGTTGCTGCAAAAGCGCGTACTCGCTGCTGCCATAAGGAATATCGCCAAACGCGGAAAACGTAAGTGGCTGGCCCTGGGCAGAGACGAAGGTGTACAGGCCGTCGACCACCAGCACGGAAAAGGCGATCAACGCCGCGAATAAGCATTGTTTTATTTTATTCATAGGACGCCCTGACTTTGAAAAAGCTTCAAAAAAAACGCGCACCCGGCGTATTCAGAAGCCAATGAGTTCACTATTCACCGGTGAGTTAAAGAGGTGTTAAACTCCCAATCCATCCATGGTCTGATCAGAGGCTGCGCCCGTGGGCTGTGCCCGAGGAAATTGTGGAATGAGCCACGTGCAATTGGAGATGTAGAAAGTCATCCCAAATTGTTTTGCCGATCCGTGGCAGGAGGTGAATTTCTAAACTTTAACTACACGCCAAAAGGCTTCTTTGCGGAAAATCAGCCAACTTCAATTCTGAAAACAGGAATCGCGGCGCGTGATCAAGGCTTGGCGGCAGCAAATAGATTCGCCAGATTGATGACATTTAACCGCAGGTTGAACTCGCGCAAAACCTTTTCCCGGCCGGCGCGGCCCAGGCGCTGGCGCAGGGCGGGATTCGCATAAAGTTTTTGCAGCGCCAGAAACAAACCCTCCGCGTCGCCCGGCCGCACCAGAATGCCCGTGCGGCCGTCATCAACCAGCTCCGGAATGCCGGAAAGCTGCGTCGAGATGACCGGCAAGCACGTAGCCATGGCTTCCATGATGACGACGGGAACGCCCTCGCGCTTGCCCTCCGCCGTCGGCACGCTCGCCAGCACCTTCACATCCGCGGCGCGCATCATCTCCGCCACGTTCTGTCTTTTGAGACTGCCGTGGATGATGACGTTGTCGTTTAAATCAAGCTCCGCGATCTGTTTGGCCACCTGCTCGCGCACCGGGCCGTCGCCGATCAAATCACAAACGAAATCAATTCCGGCCTCGCGCAGCCGGCGGCAGGCGGCGACGAGATATTTGTGGCCTTTCACTTCTTCAAAAGAGCCGACGCAAATAATGCGGAACAGCGCCTTGCCGTTTTTTTGTTGTTCCGCCGGCAAAAAAACCTCGGGATCGATGCCGCAACGGATGATGTGAATTTTATCGCGCCGGCGCTCGCCGCAGGCTTTCAGCATTTCGCCTTTGTTGAAATTCGAGACCGTGACCGCAAAGGCGGAAGCCGCGACTTTTTTGTCGAGCATGCGCTTGTCTTTGTGCAAATCCGAGCCATGCGCCGTGAAGCTGTATGGAATGCCGGTCAACCGGTGAATGACCAACGCCGCGACTACCGGATGATTGCAGAAATGCGCGTGAATGTGCTCGATACCCTGCCGCTGCATTTCGTAGGCAAAGCGCACCGATTTTGGAAAGTATGCCAGCGCGCCTAAAAAAAAGTTCATGCTGCCGAAAGTGCCGCCGAGAACTTCAAACAAGGTTTTGAGATAAGTGACGGGGTTGCGCAGCATGAAATGCGCGTTCGCCCAAATAATCGACAGCGAAATGAACGGATGAAAATGCGCCCGCTCAACCAGGCGTTCGGCCTCCGGATGCGTCACCGGCTGATGCTCGCGCAAAAGCGGATAAACTTCGACCGTATTGCCGAGACGCTCCTGCTCCAAAATTTCATAAAGAATGAACGTTTCGGAAATTTTGGGAAAACGCGACATCATGTAAGCGAGCTTCATATAGTTGATTTATTTTTAAAAAACTTCGTTCTCAAGGCAGCACCATCAGCCTTCTCACGGCTCTGAAGTTTCCCGCGGTTAATTCGTAAAAATAGGCACCGGAAACCACCTTGCGGCCGGCCGCATCACGTCCATCCCAAATCAGCCGGTGATGAAACCCTGCCGGCCTTTCCCCATCCACCAGGGTGCGAATCTCTTGACCGAGAAAATTATAGATTTTTATAACGACGAAACCGGCCGCCGGCAAGTGATATTCGATGCTCGTTTTGCCTTTAAAGGGATTCGGATAATTCGGCAGAAGCCCATAATTCGCCGGCGCCGGAAGCTCAACCTCTAAAACTTTGGATAAACTTATTCGGCCATCGCTGTCGATTTGCTTCAGACGATAGTAATACGTGCCGGGAAGAAGATCTGCATCGAGATATTGTTGCGCGGAGGAAGTTGCGGCGCCGCCCGCATTCTCGACGAATGCGCTTTTGGCAAACTGAATCCCACCTTTGCTCCGGTGGATTTCGAAGCCCCGGATGTTCGCCGCGTTGTCGGCGCTCCAGTTAAGTTTTATCACGCCGGGCATGGTCTCGGACGAAAGATTTAAATCGACCAAAGGATCGGCAAGATTTATCTCAAAGGCGCCGATATCCGGCGCCGAACCGGCAAAACTTTCCGGCGGCAGGTTTAAAACCGTCTCGTCGAACCAGGCAAAAAATGCCGTGCCGCGGTCAATGCACCCGCTGCTCGGCGTGAGGTTATAGTTTTCGTCCAACAGCGGCGGCGTGTGCAAGATCGTGGGCTTGTCGCGATTGGAGCTTTCAAAATCATCCCCATTGAGCCAAAAATTGCTGTAGGCGGTGATGGAATTGCCGTCAACATTTTTCATCGCGATCATCTTGTTGCCGACGAACAAATTGTTGAGCGCAATCACGTTGTCCCCTCCGGTCATCCCGTAATTGTTGCCGGCAAAAGTGTTGTTGATCAGATAGATGCGCTCCAGGAGGCTCGCGCCTTCGTAATTTTCAACAGTATTGCCGTTGCTCGTGCAGCCCAAACCCACAAACCCATTGTCATAAATCACATTACGCTCGATATAAAAAACCCGGTTCGATGGTCCGGGATGGCCGACCAATTGAATGCCGTTCTGTCCATTGCCATAAATCAAATTCCGGCGAATGACGTAAGGCAGGCGCGGCCCGGTGTAATCCTGAAGCTGGATCTCGATCCCATCCTCACCATTATTCCGGATGATATTGTCTTCAATGATGACATTGACATCGTTATCCAGATCAAGCCCTTCGCCCTTGTTTTTTTCAATCAGATTGTAACGACAGAGGCCGCCGCTGCCTCGCTCATAATCGAGCCCGTCGCCACAGTTATAAAAATGATTGTACAGGACGCGGAATTTTCCCCGCGGATTGATGCCGTCCCGGCCGTTTCTGATGGTAAAGCCCATGATCGTGGTCGCCGGGCCGACGAGATGAGACACTTTAATGACGGTGCTGTCAGCGCCGTCAAGAATGGTTTCCGATATATACCGCGCATCTCCAGTGGTCAGAAACCAGGAGGCAAAAAAAATGTTTTTCGTCTCAAATTTGATTTGCCCGGAGTATATGCCGGGCGCCACCAGAACCGTGTCGCGATCAGCAGCGGCCTTGATGCCGTCTTGAATCGTCGCGTAATCGCGTGGAATGTGGATGATTTTGGCCGGCGCGGGAAATGATCCGCAAATGATGATCGATAAAGAAATGAATAGACGTGATAACTTCATGGTCGTACCCTACGGTTTTGAAGTTGTTGCCGCCGCTTTTGCCGCCAGCGATCGAGATACGCGCCCCAGCGCATCAGCTTCACGCGAAAGATCGGCAGCGAGGCGCGCCGCGTCATATTGGTCCGGCGCAGCCGCAAAGGATCCGCCGTGCGCAAATCATTTTGCCCTTTCAGCGTCGTGAACGCCAGCGTGAAGCCTTCTTCCCGCAAAACCTTCACCACGGTGTCGTCGTGGCCGCCGCCGGGATAACAAAAGATCGGCAGCGTGGCGCCGATTTCGCACTGCAAATCGCTTTGCGAGCCGGTTACCTCCTGGCGCACCTCTTCCGGCGATAATTGCGTCATGAGCGGATGGGTTTGCGTATGCGCGCAAAGCGTGACGCCTTCCTTCGCCAACTGCCGCAATTCATTCCAGCTCAAAACGCTTTTGTGCGCAAGCGGCTCGGAATCAAGCTTGTCGCAGATTTCATCCACCAGCGCCATCGCTTCGCGGTGCCGAATGCTTTTGATGTAAATCTGCAATCGTTTCAAGCTTTGCTGGCGCATCTTAGCATCCCCCAACGGCAGGATGCCGATTGGCGTGGAGCGCAGCTCGATGCGAGACGTGTTCATAAACGCGCGATACAAGCGATCCCACCAAAAAGCGCGTTCCGGCTGGTCGGGATAAGCCGTCGGCACGAACACCGTCGCCGGCAAATCGAGCGCTTTGAGAATCGGCCAGGCGGTCTCGCCGAAATCATAATAGGCGTCGTCGAAGGTGATCAGCACCGACTGCCGCGGGAGGCATTCTTTTCTGGCGATGGTTTCGAGCACCTGCGGCATCGAAACCACGTGGTATTTTTCGGCGACAAAGCGCATCTGTTTCTCAAAATTCGCCGGCGTCGCGCTGATGATTTGCGGATTCAGATTGGGTGAATCTTGTAAATTGGCAACTCGGTGATAAGTCAATACGCGAAGCATAGGAGCAATGGATTGTTGGAGTTTTGGAGCGATGGATTGATGGATCGTTGGAATTTTGGAACCCATCAATCCAATAATCCATCACTCCACCACTCCATTACTCCAGTCTTACTCGTCCTGCATTTTGCTGCGAAATTTTTTGACGATGCGCGGCAGCTCGGCCAGCCCCGGCAGCGGATCGTTCAGCGTCAGCAGATCGAATTTGCGCCGCGGATTGAAAAGCCCCAATATCGCCAGCACCGCCCGCTTGCGGCTGGGAATCTCGAGAAACTTGTATTTGCGCCGCTGCATCAACACGTTGGTGATCCACATTAAATCGCGCTGCAAATCACGGCAGCGCACGCCGATTTTATAATTTGACTGCAACTGCGGCTCGATCATGGCCGGCCCGTTCAAATACAACTCGGCCAGCAACGAGGGAAAATCAATTCCGCTTCTCACCGCCAGCGGAATCGAGCCCCAAATTCGTCCATTGATCTCCATCAGCATCGGACCGGCCGCGCCGACTTTGAACTCGACCATCGCCAGGCCGGTCCAGCGCAAGGCTTGCAAAAGCCGCAACGAATAGTCGTACAAATCCGGTTCGAGCCTGACGCTTTCGCGATAAGCGCTCGGCCCGCCGGTGATCGGAATTTCCCGCAGCCGCTTGTGTTGAAACGCGGCCAGAGGTTTTCCTTCACTCATCAGCAGTTCCACGCCGTGACCGACGCCCGGACAATACCGCTGCAAAAGCACCGAGCACCGGCCTTCCAGCGCTTGCATCTGTTGATTGAGATCATCGGCGTCAGCCGCATACGTCACTTTGAACGAATCGATGCGATTGCTCTCACGCAGTTTGCGCGACGATTGCGGCTTCAGAACCAGCGGCCAGCCGAGACGCTCCGAAACTTCAAGCGCTTCTTTCGCGGTATCGACAACATACGTTTCCGGCACCGGCACGCCAAGCTCTTTAGCAAGTTGCCACGTCTTGTCCTTGTCCGTCACCACCTTTAACATGGTATCTTCAGGCAAAGCCAATCGCGTAATCTCGCTGAAAGAGCAACGCGCGCGGGCAAGCGGCTGGCCGGCCCAATCCGTCACCGGAATGATCAAATCAACGCCTTCGGCCTTCACAGTTTCCAAGAGGCAATCGCAAAATTCCTGCGGCTTGGCTTCCGGCGCCGGATACACAAGCTGCTCGTGCGCATAACGCGAACGAAACCCGATGCTCTTCGCATCGGCATCCGCCGCGATCACGCGATACTTTTTCCGTCCGAGCGAGCGAATCACCGCAATCGCGCTGCCGCGCCCGGCATCGGTGACTAAAACCGTTGCAATTTTTCCGTTAAAGTTAGACATAGTTTTTATTTATTTGAACTGCTTGCATCTTGCTTGCGAATTTTATATATTTACTCACAGTCAACAAAATTGCGGTTATTGGCTTACAACCCATCGTGTGAAATCATCATGTCTCAAAATCATCAACCTATTGAAAGCGTTGTCGACAAGCTGGTTCACGAATATTTCGAGGCGGATGAACATCTCGAAAAAATTATCTGGATCAAATCTCCCAAGCCGGAAATCCGCTTGATCGAGGTTAATGCTCAGACCGTTACCACGAACGACGTCCTGTCATTTTACTTTCCGCCCTCCGACGAAATCCCTTACGCCATGAAAATCGCGGAGGTCACGCCCGCCGAATGGCAAAGGGTTCTACAAAACGAAATTCCCTTGCCTGTGGGATGGAGCCTTGAGAATCGCCAAGAATTTTCTCGTGAATTGGTTGCCGTATGATCGACTTACGCGCATGGCAACTGGCGTTTCTCCGGCAGGGTCGCTCTGATTGGGAAACCTACCAAAGAATCGACGATCCGGCTTGGCCGACCTGTCATCGTTTGCATTTTTTACAGATGGCGACAGAAAAACTGGCTAAAGCGCTTCTGATTGCCGGCGATATGCCGCTTGATAAAATCACCCATACCCACGCTGCCTTTGTCAAGTTTATGCGTGTCGCTCGCAAAAATCATAATCTGCAAAAAGAGCTGGGCATGACTTACTCCCAGATCATTGCTCATTTCAATCGGCTTCTTCCAATTGCACGCGAGATTGAAATTCTCGCACCTACTTTAGCACAAGTTGGCCCCAATCCCGAGTATCCATGGCTCGACAACACCGGCCAAATTTTAGTGCCCGTAGACTATTCATTTCCACGCATCAAGCTGCTGCAATCACAACCGGGTACACAGTTGCTTAGACACATCAGGTATTTTTTTGTAGCGTTCGAGAAGTTGTTCTTGTGAAGAAATCGTTACTTCACTTGCTACTTGCAACTCCTTCACATGCTCAATCGCGTACTTCCACAACACATAATATCGATTCGACCGCATCCATTTCACCGTTTCATTCCCAACAATACCACCCGTTTCGTTGAACTCCTGCAGCCGCATCACCAAACCCGCCACATACCGGCCCCAAGTCGTAACGAACAACGGTACAATAATCTCCGGCGCAAGATCTAATTGCTCACGATAGCGCGCGACGTGAGGCCAAGCCCACGCCTTCGGCCCAAAAAACGCCTGTTGAAATGCATTCAAATAATCCGCGTTTTTCCGCGCGTTTTGCTTCGCGAACGCAATGTAAGTCAAAAAGAAAAACAGATCAGCCGCCGGCAAGCCCTGCGGTTCAGCCAGCTCCCAATCGACCACGCCGGCGCGGCCGTTTTCATCTTGCAAAATATTCGGCGAACTGAAATCGCCGTGTTCCATGACCAGCGGCAAGTCGCCGTCACGGAATGGATTCATCATCGCGATGGTTTGATCGATCAGACGCCCCTCCTCGGCGGAAAGCGGCAGCATCTTTTTGAGCTGATTCAAAGGATTTTCAACCAAGCGCTCAAACCACTCATCGTGTTTCGCGCTGCGGGTTGCGGTGGCGAGATGAAGATTTAACAGCCACGTGATGGGCGCTTCCGTGCACAACTCCGGTTGGCGTCGTACAACCGCCGGACTCATCGGCCGGCCGGGAACCGCGGTCTCGATCAACAGCCGATGTTGATGAAAATCCTCATAGGCAACGACACGCGGAATCGAAGCATCGTCTTCAGCCCGCGCGCGATTGGTCACGTGCAAATTTGTGACTTCGCGGTCCAAACGATCATTGTCGCCGGGCAAGCGCGGCAATTTGACGACGAGGATCGGCTCGGTTCGGCCTTCCGCGAGAACGAAGCCGATCACGTGACTCGAGGCGCGAAAACGCGGCGTCATCATCACACATGAGAACCGCACCGGATCGCCGAAACGTTGCAGCGCCAGGCGTTGCCAGTTTTTTATTAAGAAGCTTAAAATCAGATTCATCCAAATAAATAAAATTTTCCCAACTGATAGATGAACCCAACTGTAAAAGCTTTAATGCGTTGGGCTACGCCCGTAGGGTTCATCTATCAGTTGGGGCATAATTTTTTTGATTAACCCTTGCGCGCAATCAAACTAAAACATGGCGTAACATGCGCCAATAAACTGCTTTTCATCATCACGCGCCCGGCGGCGAATTTAAGCCGGCTCGCCAAATCACTGCGCGGCCGCGAGAAAGCATAATCCAACGCGGCCGCCTCATTCATGGGAATTATCTCGAGGCACGCTTCGAAGTTGGGGCGCAGCCAGTGCATTTGAACTTCGCAAAATCCCAAGCGCTCGAGCGCGGCAAAGTGATGATTAAAAAGATTCAGCGTCCGCCGCCATCGATTTTGCGCCAAATTTTGTTGTAGCCCTCCCCCCTTGCCCCGATTTCCTTTTTTGGCTTTTGAAGAAAATCGGGGCTTGTGGGGCACTGTTGCAAGGCCGCATTCGGGAGCTTCGACAGCCGCCCACAAGGGGCGGGGACTACGCTTTATCATGCCACGCCACGAAGCACTCCAGTTGAGAGGCTTCATTTCCCAATACAGAAAACCGCCGGACACCAGCATTGCCTGGGCTTTCGCCAGCTCCGATACCTCGCCCAAGTGCAAAACCACGAGCTCGAAGGCCGCCTCGTCATCAACGGCAGAAACCATCCGAAACGAATCGCTGAAATGCTCCAGCGCCGCCGGAAGCGCGCCGCGTTCAGGGCCGAGATAGGCAACGCGGCGGAGATACGGCTCGGGCAATAGAAAACGCCAATCGATTCGCCGCGCCAGTTGCAGCTCGTGATCGGAACGCCGGGCCGTTTTATTTGCCGGAGCCGCAGTTTCGTTGGTCTCCGATAAGACCGGCGTCAGGATTTCGTTTTGTGTCGGCAAGGTCTCGATGAATTTTCCAAGGTTTTTCAATTCTCAATTCTTGGTTGGGTTAACTTTTATAAGAATTTTCATGTCCGCTTGGACACTCATCATGATGAAAATGTGTTTCGTAGTAGTGCCTTCAGGCACCGACCTTCAAGGGTCTACTACGAAAGCTATTTTCGTGGTAAACTTATTTGGCTGCCGCTCTTCCGGCCGGCGAAACAAAATTCAACGCCATGTTTCTCGGGACGGCAAATTGATACAACACCGTTTTCTTGCCGGTCGGAACCAAAATGCCATCGGCTTCGGGAGAATCGACGCCGAAATCGTTGTCATTAATCACCGCAATCGTTGTGTCATTCACAACGGTGATGCCCTCCGGCTTTTTGTGCGACGGGTCCCAGCCGTTCGCGAGCAAATCCAGATATAAAGTTTTTTGCACCGGGACGACGCCATTGGCAATACAGTTTTCGGCGTTTTCCAATTGCTCGAGGGTTTTGCCGTCGAAATCTTCGCGCGTTATCGGCGTGGCCTGCGAAATATCGATCTTAAAAATTTTTTTTACAGTTTCGCCTTTCTTCGCCGCATGTTCGAGCACTAAAAACTCGTGGTCGTTGATTGCCGCCAGGTCGCCGATGCTCCAATCTTTGTTTTTAATATTGTCGGTCGACGCTTCGTGTTCGTAAACAAACATGCGCGTAGCATTGGTTTTCGGATCGATCTCCAAAAGCCGATGCAAGCGGCTCGATTCGCCGGAAGCTTTATCGGGGTTGTAAATCGGCGCTTGCAGCAGCGCATAAATTTTGCCGTTCGGGGTGCACGCAATGCCTTCAAAACCTCGATTCGGCCTTCTTTTCGCCATGATATTGTCGATGGCCACTTCACGTTCCGACGATCCAAACGGCGTATAGCGCACGGTAATTTTGCCGTTCTTGCCATTGACACGCCAGATCGTGGGTCCGTACTCTTCGCCGATCCACAAATCACCGTTGGCGCCGGCGGCGATGCCCTCACTGTCAATTCCCCATTTGTCCGGCAGGGTTTCTTTATTGACCTCGGCCCAGGCGATTTCGCCGCTATGGCCAAAACCGATGGGATTCGGAATGCCGCTCGCTTTTTTTCCGTCAAATTTTTTCAAAGGCAGGGTTTTGAGAATTTTGAGCGAATCGCCCTGCGCCCGCACGCGAAATATTTTCGGCGCATAATGCGGAAAGGCGAATAAAATGGTTTCCTTGCCGGAATTGGCTTCGTTGGCATCGGCGTTCGGCCCGCGATCGGTGATCAAGTAAAATTCATTCCGCGAGCCGCGAATGTAATGAAGACCGGAAATCCCGCCTTCGCGTATCGTCACGTCTTTATAAACGCCGATCACCGGCGGCGTTTTGAGCTCGTATTTAGCGAGTTTGATTTCCTGCGCCTGAGCCGAAATTGAGATGGCGAAAGAGAATGCAATTGAAGCGATAATTTTTTTCATGGTCTTTTGTTGAGTTTGATTGCCTTATGGCTTTAATTGACGAGCAATTTTTTTAAAAACTATTTGTTCGTCAAAATGAGATTTTCATTTGCATCCGTCTGATAACTAAAACGCCTGACTTCTTTTTCATCCAGGGTTAACACAACCACATTAAACGCCTGTCGATCTAAGCCTACGGGAATTTCGTTTATTTCTGCATGCGCGGCGCTGCCGGCGTGCATCCCGGCGCTGGCGACTTTAATTTTATAATCGGCCAAACTGTATTCTATTTCCACTTGATTGTCGTTATCAATTTTTTCTGCAACCAATCGGCCGTTGACCATGATCGAGGCGTAAGCGCCACCGGATCGTAATTTTTCAATGCGGCTCCCTTTTTCTTTCATCGCCATCGCAACATCGCGTGGGATTTTGCAAGCTCGGGCATCGCCCATCGACATGATGACGGCATGGCCGTTTTCTGAAAAAGAGGCCAGCAACTGCCGCAGCGTATACGCGCTATCATCAACCACAAAGCTAATCGGCCAGGGAACCAATTCGGGCAAATCCAGCTTCGGGGCAATGATGGGATAGCCGTCCAAAACCCCATACGTAAAATCGGCCGAGGCGGCGGGTTTGTAATAATAATCGTTGAAGATGACGTACAAGGCGTCGTTTTGACTTTTGCCCTTCTTGAATTCCGCAACCAGTTGGGCTTTGTAATCTTTCCGGATCGGGGAACGCGCGGCATACGCGGCGTTAAAAGTTTTTTTGTGATGAGCCGCCAAATAGGCAAACCAAACATACTCATCGCCGTGCGTATCCGCCGGCACAAAAACGAGGTGATTGATTTTTTCGGCGATCCGGCGCCATGAATCGCTTTGTAACGGGTTTTGCAAAATCTCTTTGTCCAAATTTATATTGCGATACCACGGGAAAAAATCAACCGCCTGCACAGCCGCAAAAAACAAAAGCAGCGCGCCCGCTCTTTTCAGACTGTTGTATTTGACAACGATGGCTATGGCCGCCAACATTAATATATAAGAAACCGGCCAGAACATCCGGCCGCTGGACTGAATGATGTTGAAGGCGCCATCTAAAAAGCGCGGCAAATCAATTTCAAAAAGAGTAAGATCGGATAAAGTAATTTTATTTGAAAGCGCCAGCCCGGTTAAAACCGACGCCGCCAATGCCAGCGGCAAATCCCGTTTGGCGACGTAAGCTTCCTTCTGGCGCAAGAATTCATAAATTGAAATGACGATCAACAGCAGCAAGCCGAAACCGAGATAATTGAATCCTTCCGCTTGACCGTTGGCGGCCAGAGGTTTATTGTTGACAAAAGCAAGATTATACGGCGCCGGATTGACCGGGGCGAGCAGATTCATCGAAAAATACCCGAATCCCTTGCCCGTAATCTCGGCGACATTCATCACAAAATAACCGACGGCCCACATCGCCAAAAAAGGCGGTATGAGAGAAATAACCGCTGTTGCCATGACGGGAAGAACGCTTTTTCGTTTCCCTTCGATTAATTGCTTCAACAAATAGCCCATCCAAATGACGACGGTCATAACCAACAAGTAACAGTGAACCAATGAAGCGGCGAGCAAAACGAAAATCCATTTGATGCTGTTCTTTCGCGTGTTGGCCTGGAAGTAAAGATATAACGCAGCGAGTATCAACCAATGGCCGGCCAGCGCTTCGTGCCCGCCGGCGCGCTGAACCAGAACAGGAGACATCAAAAAAAATGACGTTCCCAACAAATTAAGAAGCGGATTTTTTGTCGCCAGTCCAAGCAGCCGTGAAGCAAAAAATCCCTGCAAGATATAGCAGCCGAGCAACCAGAGGCCATGATATTGGAACGGATTGGGCAACAGTGATGAAAAGAACTTTAGTGGTATGGCCAACAACGGGATCGAGTCGGTATAAACCAAACTTGTGCCGTGGGGATACTGCAATGACTTGATGGCCCCGAGAGGAAAACTCCATGGTTCCGAGCGGAAAAAATGCCACCCGAGGAAATGTTGAGCCGCATCGTCATGCATGCTCCATTCGATAAAAGTCGGCTGAAGTATCTTAGCGCCAAAAATGAGAAGAAACATCAGCGCTCCAAATATTGCCCCAGCCCACGAAATATATTTCTCCCGGTTTATACTCATGCTCCGGCCCGACGGATAGGTAATAATTTTATGGGTTTTCCATCCCTCCAAAATCATCTTTCATATTCAAGGTCTAATGACTATTCAGCAGGCTGACCGGATTCGTGAAAATGCCCGGCAGCCGAGGAGTATGCCCGTTGTGATTCAAGCTCGCCCATTCCGGCAGCGACACTTCAAAGCCATTGCTCGCAAGCGTAGTCGGTTCCAACAAATAGTTGTTTTGCCCCGGGGCGATGAAGCGCATTTCGGCAGTCTGGCACGTCGGCCAGGTTGTCGTCGCATCGACAAGCGAATGGCGCACGGTCACCTGATTTTGGGAGAAATAATCTTCCTGCAGCAACGCGCCATTATCGGCAAACACACAATTGATGAATTGCCCGGAACCGCCGCCAAAAAACGGCTTTTTGCGTTTCGCTTCGATAGCCAGCTTATTTCCAATAAACGTGCAGAAAGCGATTTTCGGACTCGAAAGATCTTTGCACGAAACGCCGATGTTGCAGCCGATATAAAGATTGTTGATCAGAACCGGATGCGAATTTTCTCCGACGCTGGTGCCCTTGTCGCCGATATTTTCGAAGCGGCAGCCGCTGACCGTGACGTAGCTGCCGGAAAAGTCCACCCCGTCGCCGCCGGTGTTGCTGAAGTGGCTGTCCAGAACTTCACCGGTGCAAAAGTCAAGATCGATGGCGTCGCTGTCGACGCCGGAGATGAGGCAATTCTTCATGAAGATGCGGCCGTTTTTCAAATTGACGCCGTCCTCACTCATCATATTCATAATCCGGCATTGTTCCATGTCGAGGTCGGTTTCGTACACGGCA
>Ga0247727_10008830_pt1 | contig 18544 bp, 16 predicted proteins | sample WisWelCaveWW1625_FD_202498 | JGI IMG/M metagenome (GOLD analysis project Ga0247727, IMG submission 202498) | Biofilm microbial communities from Wishing Well Cave, Virginia, United States - WW16-25 | ecosystem: Environmental > Aquatic > Deep subsurface > Groundwater > Cave microbial mat | place... | reverse complement strand
AGGGTGGCGCCCGCCTGCCTGGCAATTTCTGTGAGATAGGTGATTTTGGCAGTAGGAATGTGATCGTATTCCCTGCCGCCGTGGATCATGACGATAACAATATCAGCCTGTTTTTTCGCCTCGATGATCTCAGAACGTAAGCGTGCCTCTGAACAATAGGCTGCGCCACCTTTCTTTAGTAGATCAGAAGCCACGTAGGGCACATCATTTCTTATGGGTGTATTAAGGGGAATTCTTAGGGTTGTGCATCCAATAAAGGCGATGGTCTGCCCTTTTGATGAGATAATAGCAGGACCCCAGGCACTGGTTTCGTTTGCTCCTGCCCCGAAATGGAGAATACCTGTCTGCTCGAGAGTAGAAAGGGAATTGCTTAACCCCACTTCCAGCATATCGTAGCTGTGATTATTTCCCAGGTCAACAATATCCACCCCGGATTGTTTAAGGGCTATCACACTATTGGGACTGCTTGCATAAACATGATCGGCAGTGGGGTGAAAAGCCACTGGTCTTGGGTCCCTTTTGGGAAAGTATACCTGATCGCTTAGTGTGGTTTCCAGGTTCACCACGGTAAAATCAGAGTTTTCCAAGAGCGGCTTAACCGGCGCCAGTAATTTCATATGATCATCCACCGTGGGCGTAAGAGGCAGCAATCCGTCGGCCGTGTAGTCATCTTCGTTTGGGTCAAAGAAGCGACGGCCAAACATCGTATCGCCCGCAAAGTGAATGACAATTGTCCTGCCATCGTCTGGGGTCAGGCGAAAGAGCACTGGAATCCCGGGAGCAGCTGCACGCGTACGTGAAATAAAACCGGGGCTCGTCACTTTGATCCATTGCGGGAGTCCCTGTGAGGGGACTCTAAACCAGCCATCCTTGTCGCTTGTCGCGGTGCTGTTCAAGGATTCGACATTCGCGCCCTGTATTGGAATTCCGTCCATGTCGATCACTCGTCCGATAAAATCATCGCTCGGTTGATCTTGTTGCAATTGAGTCACAAGGTCGCGCAACAGTTCGGGGAGTGTTTGAGGTTGGGCATCAGGGCTGGGCGTACCATTGCCAGTTGGTTGAGTTTGTTCAGCCGAACGTGAACAGCCGGATAGAAAAACTGCCAGGATCAGGAGGAGAGAGAGCGCTGAACGGGTCATCGTATGAACATCCCGGCGATTAATTCTCAGGTGAGGAACAACCATTCCAAATGAGTTTGGGTTAAGACGAGCATCATGCCCTGCATCGCCAGCCATACCCCGGCGGTGGCTAATGATGTCGTAACGACAGTTGGATAGGTTCCCTCCCGCGCAAAATCATTCGCAATCAGAGAAGCGATGGTGGGCATGATCACCACAAACCCGGACCAGGGAATGAATTGGCCATTTGTAAGATTAATAATCATGATCTCAAATAACCACGAGATCACCACACCGGCAAGAATCATTATGCCCAGTTTTGTTCTTCCAAATGCCAGCACCATCCGGGAAGTAAGAAACTGCACAAACATAAAAGTCAGGATGCTTGCAACAACCACGAATAACAGGTCTAATGGGCGAAGTGCAAATAATGCAAGGTAAGCGGCCGTTACAAATCCGCCTGATCGGGCTTTGAATTTGGAATAAGCCAGCAGGTCAAGAAATACACTGGCAATGATCCCGTACGGCAGTAGCTGTATAGGGTAGGCATAGGTGTATGGTTGGGTACGAAGTAAGGGCGATGAGCTGCGTAAGAAGAAATTTGGCAGCAACTCTTCAATTGCCGAGAGAGGAAAAATAATCAGCGATACGATAAGAACTCCCAGCAAAATTGATGCCACGGTGTTTTTAGGTCCCTGACGACCCATATCATGAGAAATAACACCTGGCAAAACAAAACCGATGCCATAAAGAATGGCAAGGTCAATGTTAATAAACCCAAATAAATTGATCATCGTTAACCAAAGGACCTGAAGAACCAAACCAACCAGAATTTCAACTTCAAATAAACTGCGCCCATTGAGCATATAACGCTTTTGGAGGATTTTATAAACAATTTGGTAGGTGATATAAGACATCATTAGTGTAACAACGATGTGGAGAGGTTGGCCCACAAAAAGTGCCAGATACCCGCAAACAATAACACCGCCAAGTGTTAACCCGGTCCGTTTATAAATTATGGTGGAGACCACGATCCCGAGAATAATGGTCAGCCTCGCCAGTTCGTTGCTGACATAGTAATCGTACATCTGGTTATTTCCTGTCGGTCAAATGGCCGACCATTCTTTCTTTGACCTGCTCCATATGCGGACGATAACGCCTCCACGCCTCACCCTGGTGAACATGAACTGGCGAATCCGGGCGATGATGGAAATATTCCAATAACAACTCGGCTTGAGGTGTGTGAATATTAACCAGGCCGATTAATACACCCTGCTCACCTTTGATCAAGCCTGCAATAGCATCGAATATTTTGTCAAGCGAAGGATTTACGCTAAAACCCATGTTGACGATTCGCTCAGGGGAAACTCCCAATTTGAGCATCTGTTCCGTTACCTGCGATTCATACGCTCCGAAGGTTATCCAATAATCGAAATCCAGGTCTTTGGCAGCTATGTTTGCAAACCTCATGGCACGGTCGGCTCGATCATAGCGGTTGTTGAGAATGCCTATTCGGGTTGCATCTTCACGATAGTAAGGTTGCAGGGCATCCACACTTATGATCGTGCTCTCACGATCATTGACGGCAAACAATGGGATCCATATGATTTCCTTGTTCTTCCACGCGGTCCGTTGAATACTGACGACACCGACATCGGGGCGGGCGTTCCACATACCGCGCATGGCTGTTGAGCGCGGAATCCCCAATATCTCAGCCACTGCCAGTCCAATGGAAATGTTTTCGCGGAACGAAAGATAATTGAAACCTGCCAGGTCCTTTTCTGTAACGGAGGCGGGATCGGCGTACACCATGCGGCTTCTGCGTGCCTGAGCATTTTGGGCTAATCGTTCCCTCAAGTGTGGGCGGTCTTCAGCTGTTATCACAATTCCGTCGCGCGGGATCATGAGCGACATCGTATCTGCAATCTGTTCCAGTGATTCGCCCATTACATCCTGATGATCCTCCCGCACATTGGTAATCACGTTGATATTCCCTCTCACCAACAGTTCTTGAGAAGCAGTCTGATTGGCCGGGAAGAGTGCCATCGTCTCGAAAACAATCGCTTCCGTCTCTTTTTTCAGGTATCGTTTTGCGATGTTAAATAATTCCATGATGGTAGCCGAGCTTCGGCGGTGAATGGGGATTTCGTCTCCATTTGGCAGAATGACCATCGCTGCACTGCCTGTCGTTTTGGCGAGTGTTTGAATCCCGGCTTCACGCAAAACTCCCGCAATCAGGCGGGTGACCGTTGATTTTCCCCGAATCCCGTTGACATAGATTCGGATCTTGAGTTTATCAAGCTGCCTCTCGTAATCCTCTCTTTCTATCCACCATGATATGATTACGCCGAGGAGCGTCAAGCCAAGAACAATAATGCCATACATCAGGAGATCACTTTCTCGAACAGTGGAGTTGACGATGGAGTTTCACCGACTGTTACCCATTCGATGAAGATGTTCTGAAAGAGGTCGTCGGTATTTATTTCCTTACTCTGTTCCAGGGATTTTTCTGCCGCTTCCATTAAGTTGACTTTTGTGCTACCTGTCCCTAAAAAGGCCGCGAACCCAAACCGAAGCTGGACACGTGTCTGAATAGCCATCGAATTCCCGGAGGGGGTAACAAACTGTGTTGACATCATCCTATTAAATATGTTGTTAACCACTTTATTCGCTCCGCTTGTTTCGGTTTCTGGCAGTATAACAGCGATCTTTTGGCCCCCTGCCAGAAAGGGAATATCGGTATCGCGCGTTGTATCCTTTATGCTTGTTGCAATCGCACGCATTAATTCAGATTCCTCTGTTGGTTCCCATTTAGTTCCCGGTATGGGCCGCACCATAATCAAGATCAGGGCAAATGGGCGGCGATATCGAACAGAGCGGTCTTCCTCTTCATTCAAGCGCAGCAATCCTATGGCCGGTTTGATCAGCCCGACGGTCTTATCCTCAAGATCTAATTGCTTTAATTGATTTTGATTTCTTCTATACGTATTTAGAATGGTTTGCAAACGATCATGATATATACCGCTAAAGATGAATGTCAGGCCTGCTATGATTAATTCAAGCAGGTTGTCCAAAAGCCTGACTTCCTCCCAAACTCCCAGAAGCTGTTTGATGGCAATCCAGACAAAAATCATAAGGAGGGCGACCAGGACTCCTCGAACCAAACCTAAAGCCAGCATGATCCCGACACCGAAAAATAATAAGAATATGAATACTGAAAAACTGCGAGTGGAATTATTATAAATAACCACCAGAGCGGATGCCAACATACTGGCGGCGAACACTAACAGCGTCAGATAGAGTCTCTGTATTTGATCTAACGGTCCGCTCTTTTGACGTTCATCACTCATATTTTTCTCGCTCATCTGCCTTTTCGATGGCATCTGACGTATTTCTGTTTCTCATTACTCTTATGATCCATAAAGTAAAAACGACCAGAAGCAATGCTGTTCCCACTGCAACCAAGGCTGGCGCCAGAAATGCCTGACCGCCCCTCTGTAAAATTGGACCAATGATTGGAATATTGCTTGCATCGGCGATCTGTTGAAAAATTGTCAGTGGGGTCTCCTGACCGGGCGTCTCTCCTGACGAGTCGCTCCTATTCGCTGAACCAACAACCATTAAATTGCCTGCAAATTGATTTCGTAAATCGGGATTCAGAATCACATCCCATGTCCATCCCAAACCTTGTTGGTCGTTTCCCGTTAAAACCAGAACGGTTCCGCCCCTTACCCAGGGCGAAGGAATGACCTGCATTAACCCCAAACTTGCATCTTTGTCTGATGTCGGGAGATACACTCCATACCCATCCAGTAGGGATTTTCCGTCTTGCGTAAATGGTTGTGGTAACAAATTATTCGTGCTCATAGTGGCCGAGTTTTGTGAGGGCAATCCGACCAAAATAACATTGCGGTGTTCTACCGCCTTCCCCATAAAGTTACCCGCAGTCATTACCTGAGGCGGATAACTGAAGGGGTAGGCAGACGTTCCCATCAAGAATGATAATCGCGAAATGTAGCCAAGGTCGCCTTGATTGTACTGATCTGGGACAACGTAAGTAAAGCCGGGATAGTCATTGAAAGGCAGGGGAAAGTGTTTTAAAGAAGGAACAGGAGACCGGTTTCGATAGGTCACATCTAAAGCGGAACTATTTAATACGGTGGCCCACACTGATTCTGGCGCACGCTCGCATGAGCTATAAGGAATATGCAAATCAAACCTTATGCGGATAAAGTTGATACCCGGGCGGAATTTGTTTGCAGGAAGGCCAACTGTAATTGGCTCCCCAGTAGAACTGCGAGCCGTGGGCAATATACCCGCTATGCTAAAACCATTTAGGTAAATGGTGAAGGATGAACTTTGAATATCCAAATCCGGAGAATGGACTAACCCAAGGTTGAGTTTCACCAGGGCGGGATCTACATCGTAGGGGATGTACAGGCTATAAATAAGGTTCTGCTGGCCGATCCCCCGGGCTGTACGATCAAGATACCCCAAGTCTTCAAATGAGAAGTCGTTCGGAAAAGGTTGGGGTGCCTGTATAGCCTGTGGGTCTACATAAGCCACATTGCCATGCAATAAAATACTTCTGGATGGATCACTGAATACTATCGCAGGGCTAAAGCCGTCGTGTCTGTTTTGGTCCCCAATGACCATTACTGCATATCCCTGCGCCCAGGGAGACGGGTGCAGCGCAATGTAGTTTTTATCACTGCTCGCCGCACCTTGCAACTCATCTGGGCCCTGACCAATAAAAACAACATTACGATTTGCTGAGATGTTTGGGTTGAACTGACTCTCGGTCACGATTTCTGGATGCCAGTTATATTTAATATCAGCCGTGCTCCCCAATATGTAAGATATCGTGGATAACGATGTTAGGTCGTCCTGTGTGCTATTTTCTGGCAGCACAATAAGGGTCTGTCTTTTATCTTCATCCGGCAAATACCTTTCCAATGGTTCAATAAAGACCTGTGGAAAATTGGAAAGATCAACAGACAGGTCGCGCCTGACAAAGGACAAATGGAGCATTCCGCCTGGCTCGATTGTAAACCATCGCGAAGGGTCATCCCAGTTTTGGCAGTTTGTTTCCCGATCGTCAGGCAAATACAAAGTGCCTGTAAATGTTAGCGTGTTGTTTCCCTGACTAAACATATTCGCTGGTATGAGGATTTTTTGATCTGTGTCTGCGATTTCTGCAAGGCTATAAGAGCCAATCTGTAAACCGTTGAGCGAAATGGTTATGGATGATCTTTTAAAATCCAACAGGGAGCTTGCTCTGGTTTTGATCTCTATCCAGTTTTCTTCACCAAGCAACCAGCTCTGGGGGACAGGAATGTTAAGTGTTTGACTACTGATAAGACCAAGTAGCTCAACCGGCCGCTCATCGTGAAAGGTTTCCAAAGGGATTTCAACGAAGGTTTGGGTTTGGGCATTAGCATGTTTCTGAGGGACCAGAAATGCAATTGCAAAAGCCATACAGACGGCAACTCGATGGAACCTGGGCCCGTTCATCAGATCACCTGTGATTTCCGTTTCCAATCAATGCTTTGATCCTTAGCTTAAGTTCTTGAGGGTGGATGGGTTTGGTAATGAAATCATTTGCTCCTGATCCGAAAGCCGCTACTTTTTGCTCAACGTCTCCTATTGATGTAAAGAACACTATGGGAGTGTGCATAAATTGTGATTTTGCCCTCAGGTTTCTACAGACTTCGAGGCCGTCGACATTTGGCATCATTAGGTCAAGAAGAATTAGATCAGGATTATGCGCCAATGCTGCGGGGAGCGTGTCATAGCCATTATTAACTGACACTACATCATACCCCTCTTTCGCGAGAATGAATTCTAGCAGTTTGGTCGTGCCTGAATCGTCGTCAACGACAAGGATTTTTCCCATAGAAATTCCATTCCTGTTTCTTCATGAAATACGGGCACGATTCATGAATCTTGAGATACCTACGGTGTCACTCCTCGTATTTTGATGATAAGTTGTTTAACCGAACGTAATAGGCTTCATACATGACGGTTAACTCTTGCGCGGGTTACGACCGAGACGGCTACCGATAGTGTAGCGATATGGAATTAAACCTATCCCAAAGAATTTTCTTTGGGATAGGTTGATTATATTCGTCACTTCTTCTTTACGCTCTTTTTGGCAACTTTTGTTTTTGCCTTGGAAACTTTGCTTTTTGCAAAGGCCTTTTTTGATGTAGTCACCTTCTTCTGTGGACGATGCTTCAGAGCTGAATGCGCCGCCGCGAGCCGCGCAATCGGCACACGGAAGGGCGAGCACGAAACGTAGTTATTGCCGATGATGTGACACCACTCAATCGAGTCCGGGTCGCCGCCGTGTTCGCCGCAGATTCCCACTTCAAGGTCGGGGCGGGCTTTTCGTCCCTCGGCGATTGCCCAATTCATGAGTTTGCCTACACCGTTGCGGTCTAGTGTCTGGAATGGATTCTTCTCCAAAATCCCCTGCTCCACATAGGTGACCAAGAAGTTGCGTTCGGCATCGTCGCGCGAGTAACCATAAGTCATTTGTGTCAGGTCGTTGGTGCCGAACGAGAAGAACTCTGCGCGTTGGGCGACCTCCTCAGCGGTCACTGCCGCGCGCGGGATTTCGATCATCGTTCCAAACTTGTACTCGAAGTTTACTCCCTTTTCCTGCATTACTGCCGCCCCGATTCGTTCCAGACGCGGCTGTATCCATTCCAGTTCCTTTACCGTGCCCGTTAATGGGATCATCACTTCGGGTTTGACGACGATGCCCCGTAACGTGCAATCTGCCGCAGCTTCGAAGATGGCGCGGACTTGCATCTCCACGATCTCAGGCATCGAAATGCTTAGTCGAACGCCGCGCATTCCCATCATCGGGTTGGATTCGTGCATCCCTTTGATGGCGATGAGCAAATCCTCTTTTTCCTTCAAGCCATCTGATTCATTTTTTACGCGCATCGTGATGACTTCCTCGAGGAGTTTTTCTTCATCAGGCATGAACTCATGAAGGGGCGGGTCAATCAAGCGGATGATAACGGGGTAACCGTCCATCGCTTCAAAGAGACCGTCGAAGTCCTTGCGCTGGTAGGGGAGGAGTTTATCGAGAGCGGAGGTGCGTCCTTCGCTGGTTTCAGAGAGGATCATGTCCTGAACAATTGGCAAACGTTCAGGTTCAAAGAACATATGCTCAGTTCTGCAAAGACCGATGCCCACTGCGCCATAAGAGCGGGCGCGGCGCGCATCTTTTGGATAGTCCGCGTTTGCCCATACCTGAAGTCCGCGCGTTGGATAGCCTTTGGCGCCCGCTTCGCGAATATCTTTGCGCGCGCAGATATCATCCGCCCATTTGAGCAGGGTCAGCAATTCGGTTTGCTGTTCAAGAGACGGCGATGTTGTAGGAATCTTTCCAAGAAACACTTTGCCTGTTGTGCCGTCCACAGAAATCCATTCGCCTTCATTTACGACAGTTTCACCTACGGTCATTGCGCGTTTCTCAAGATCAATCTTGATCGCCGACGCGCCGACCACGCATGGAATACCGAACTGTCGCGCCACGACCGCCGCGTGCGATGTTGCGCCGCCTTCGCTCGTAAGCACGCCCTTGGATGCGATCATGCCGTGCACATCATCAGGCTTGGTGAATGGACGAACCATGATGGTATCCTGCTTTTCTTCCTTTGCCATTTTTTCAGCGGCATCCGCATCGAAATAGACTTGTCCGACTGCCGCGCCTGGGGACGCATTCACGCCTTTGGCAAAGAACTTGCCGCTCTTTTCCGCGTCGCTCATTGCCTCCTCATCGAACTGCGGATGCAGAAGAGAGTCCACGTTATCCGGTGTGACCCGCTGAACTGCCTGCTCTTTTGTGATCAACCCTTCGTTTGCCATATCCACTGCGATTTTCACCGCAGATTTTGCAGTACGCTTGCCGTTGCGCGTCTGGAGCATCCACAGTTTGCCGCGTTCGATGGTGAACTCGACGTCCTGCATATCCTTGTAGTGTTTTTCAAGTTTGCCAGAAATATCCATGAACTGTTTATAGGCTTTGGGCATGTTCTGAGATAGGTTTTCAATCGGGTCGGCATTGCGAATTCCCGCCACCACATCCTCACCCTGCGCGTTGAGCAGGTATTCGCCCATCATTTTCTTATCACCTGTGGATGGGTTGCGGGTGAACGCCACACCGGTACCAGAGTCATCCCCCATGTTGCCGAAAACCATGGTCACGATGTTGACTGCCGTTCCAAGATCATGAGAAATCCCCTCTTTGTTCCGATAGGCAATCGCGCGCTTTCCATTCCATGATTCAAAAACTGCCTTGATTGCGAGTTCAAGTTGCTTATAAACATCCTGTGGGAAATCGGAGCTGATATGCTTTTTATAAACGGCCTTGAATGTGGAAACCAACTCCTTCCAATCTTCCGCCGTCATCTCAGTATCCACTTTATAACCCTTGCTGGCTTTATATTCAGCCATGGGATGTTCAAAGACCTCATCGTCGAGGTTGAACACCGTTGTGCCGAACATTTCGATCAACCGGCGATACGAATCCCATGCGAAACGTGGATTGTTTGCCAGTTTTGCCAGACCTTCCACAACTTCATCGTTCAAACCAATATTTAAAATTGTGTTCATCATGCCAGGCATGGAAAACTTTGCACCTGAACGGCAGGAAACCAGAAGGGGATTCTTCGGATCGCCGAACTTTTTGCCTGCCCTTTTTTCGACGATTTTCATCGCAGCGAGCGCCTGGTCCCACATTCCAGCGGGGAATTTGCTTGTTGTACGGAACCAGTTACAGGCTTCGGTCGTGACCGTGAATCCAGGCGGGACGGGCACGCCTGCCCGCGTCATGTCGAAAAGTCCCGCGCCTTTTCCTCCAAGCAGGGCGCGCACTGAATCCCACGACCCCGCGTATTTTTCGGCGGCAGAAACTTCGTCAAAAAGATAGACCCACTTGTTCATGGAAACCTCCAGGGTAATGTTATAATTTCGTCAGAAGTTTACCATGAACGATATGTTACAAAAATAATATGTTTAACACTAAACTGTCATCCTTTATCTGTTAGTCTATTGCAAAGTGAAAACAGATAATTATCGGTGATAATTGGCGTATATAGGAAAACTTATGACCATAAAAATATTTGTAATCGATGACGATACGGCTGTTACCGATCTGCTCTCTGTCTTACTGAACACACAGGGTTTTAATGTGTGGGCCACAAATAGCAGTTCAGAAGGGCTGACCCAAATCCGCGAAAAAATGCCTGATCTGGTAATCCTTGATTTGATGATGCCCGAAATGGATGGATGGGAAGTATGCAAGGCTGTGCGCGCGTTCAGCGATGTGCCGATTATCGTGCTTTCGGCCCTCAATGACCCGTCCATGGTTGCCAGCGTTCTCGATGCCGGGGCAGACGATTACCTGACAAAGCCAACGCCGAGCCGTGTTCTTGTGGCACATATCAAACGCCTTGTTGATCGCAAGGGACCATCACTATCAATGAACCAGACTTTGACAGGCCCCCTGCCCGCCTCTTAAGATCAATAGCGCTTCATCCGCAGGGCAAGCCTGATTCCGCTTTATAAAAATCCCCATCGCTTCAAGATGGGGATTTTATCTTATGCAAGGTGCTTCAATGCCTCAGCAGTCTCTTTCGCCGCCTCCAACATAGGCACATGACCGATGTCTTTCAATTCAACATAATGTGAATGTGGAACCGCTTCATTCATTTCACGTGCGCGGTCAATGGGGATAAGCGCGTCTGCGACACCATGAACGATCACCATAGGAAACTTAAACGTGTTTAGCAGGGAGGTTGAATCCATCCGTTCAGCCATGGCTTTGAGAGCGCCAATATATGCTGCTGGTTGTTGCTTTTCCATCATTTCTCGTGCGAGGGCTTGCAAGCGCAGATCAGATGTGAATTTGGAAGTCATTGCTTCCACTACGCCGCCTATTCCTTTCTCAGCCACATTTGCCGCGGATTTGTATCGCCCCTCCTTTCGTTCGAGGAGATCGGCAGGTACCTGTGCAGAAACCAGCCCAAGCCCATTGACGCGCTCAGGGTAAAGTCTTGCAAAAGCCAGGGCAACATATCCGCCCATGGAGTGTCCTACAATTCCAGCCCTTTGAGCACCGAGTTGATCGAGCAAACCCGCAATATCTGATGCGTAGTCGTCCATTGTATATGGCGTATCAACTGTAGTCGATTCACCAAACCCGCGTAGATCAGGGAGAATGAGATCGAATGTATCATCCAACAGGGTTGAGACCTCATCCCACAGATGGTGATCAAGTGGAAAGCCGTGCAAAAGCACAAGCGGTGAGCCTTTTCCGCGGCGGGCATAAGCAAGTTCAATACCATTAACTTTAATCTTTTCCATGTTTTCCGTTCTCCTTCTTTCTCCTCTCCCTTTGGGACGTGTGCCCGTAAGGGTAGAGGGCAGGGTGAGGGTTACTTCCAATTCACGGCTACTTTAAGTTTACTGCCCAATTTCGAATAATAATGCACGAACCCATTCTCGCGCCCAAATTCATAAACACGCTTCGTGATAACCACGTCCGCTTTGCAGTATTCAGCCACTTTATCCAACTCGCCGTTGCGAAACCATTTGACAGATTGCACGCCATCGACGCTTTTTGTTGTCCCAAGTGTTGCTTTTGCGATGGAGTCCAAACTCAAACGGAAATTCAGCGTGCGGAAAATATCCTGTAACATATCTGTTGAGCGAATGGATCGAAGGTTCTCATTTGGCGCGTAAGGTTTCAGCACTGCATAATCAAAGTTGATGATGTTGAATCCGATCACGCGATCTGCGGATTTGAGCTCGGCAATCAGTGCGGAAACATCCTGTTCCCAATATACGGCAAAATCGTTGCGAACACTGGACCATGTCACACCGCAAGCCAATAGGAGTTTGGATGGGTCGCGTCCGCCGACTTCTTCGAAGAGCTTCTGGCTTTCAAGATCGAAGTATACGAGATTCATGAAATCTCCAAACTCTTCAATTGTCTGCGCGCGAATTCAATTGCCTGATCTCGTGTTTCAATATTTCCAGTTGCCTGTCCTTCGCGGATGGCTTCAAGCAGTTGACCGATGACCCGCCCTGGCTCAAGATTTAACTCACGCATCAAATCATTGCCGTCAAGCAGGAGCGGCGGGGAAATGGTTTCTTCGCTCTTTTCCCAATAATTCTCCAGCAAAATGGTTGCAACATCCAGTGCGACACTCCATGTTTCCTGAGTAAGTGTATCGCCTTGTATCCCGCGTAAATCTGCAAGACCAAGCAAAACAAGGTCGACTCCTGCTTTGCTTGCATCGCGAAAGAAACGATACATTGCTTTGCGTGAAGGCTCCTGCTTATCGCCTTCCATTCGGCTGGTGAAGAAATGAAATCGCATGTGATGTAGAACGATTTTTTTGATGCGTTCGATTTCATCGTTACTGAGATTGAACGCGCTACCGCGCCCCGCCGCAACCTCTGCGCCCCTGACATCATGATCGAAGAAGCGGAGGCGTCCCGTCTCATCCACAGACTTTGTGGCTGGCTTCTCAACGTCGTGATACAACGTGGCGAAGAACAGCGTGGCACGGACAGAACGATCTGCGTTCAGCGTTTCAGCAAAATGCGCGGCGAATCTTTCCTGAAATCTTCCAAGGTTACTGATGAGCATAACTATGAAGGGATCGTTCATTCCCTCTGATGGGTTATCTTCTCCTAACGCCGCAAGGATTTCTTCAAGATATCCCAGAACGCTCAGTGTGTGTTCCCAAACATCGTAAATATGAGGGAGGGATTGTTCCACGCCTTTCATTGCGGAGAGTTCGGGCAGAAGGTGTGGAAAGACATCAAGCATTTCCAGCGCCCGTATGGACGCATCAGGCTTGGGTCCCTCAAGGATTTTGAATAACTCGTCTCGTTGGCGTTCGGGCGAGATGTTTGGCAATAAACTCGCGGCTTGCTTCATGGACTCACGTGTTCCAAGCCCGATCTTGAAATCAAATGCTGCGGCTAGACGAACCGCGCGCAGAATGCGGATTGGGTCGTCTGAAATGGATGTCTGCGAACAAGCGTGGATGATTTTTGCGCGCAAGTCGGATGCGCCATTGAGTGGGTCAATGATCGTGTTGTCGCGCAGGTCATAAGCAATGGCGTTGATCGTGAAATCGCGGGCGCGCAGGTCGTCGTCCAAATTAACCCCGCGGTAGGTGGCGAAATCAAGGAAGGTACGCGCGTTGTTGGGTTCGGTCACGATCACGCGGCCAGTATCACGTTCATCGTCAAGAACCATGAAGTCCGCTTGGAACGCGTTGGCAACGCGTCGGGCAAGGGAAATGCCGTTCGTGGGCAGGGCAAAATCAAGGTCGTGGGAGGGGCGGTTAAGCAACATATCCCGTACTGCGCCGCCGACCAGATAGATCTCCTGACCAGGCAGCGCGTTGCGGACTTTGTCAATTAACGGTGATTGGGAAAATGGAATCGGCATATAAATAATTTCGGTCTTTTCTTTGTGCCTGCTTTTTTGCGCGGCGCGCAGCGCCTGTTCAGGTGTGCCCCCTTGCGCGACGATTTTGCCGCGTACACGAGCAACCCAGCGTCCGGCGTAAGGCGATGCGGTTTGAGAATCGTCAGGCATATAAATCAGCAAATAGGCAAATCAGCAAGTGAACAAATCGTCAATCGAAAATCGTCAATCGTAAATCAAGAGGGTTTGTATTTTTCCAGATCTACAACACCGACGAAAGGCAGGTTGCGATAATACTCGTCGAGATCGAGACCATAGCCGAAGACAAACTTGTTTGGTATATCGAAGCCGCGATAATGGATCGGCACAACTGCCTCTCGTCGTTCGGACTTATCGAGCAGGGCGCAGACCTTTAGACTGCGCGGCTGGCGGAGTTGGAGCATTTCCAGAACCGATGCAATCGTGTGGCCGCTATCCACGATGTCTTCAACGAGAAGAACGTCTTTCTCGCGGATGTCCATCTGCAAATCCAATGCGACGCGCACTGCGCCGTTCGATTCGCGTTTGCCCGTGCCGTACGACGAGACAGCCATGAAGTCCACCATATGTGGGGAGGTGATATGGCGGCTGAGGTCAACAAGGAATGGCACACCGCCGCGCAGGATACAGATGAGAAGCAGGTTGCCGTCCGGATAATCTGCGCTGATTTCCGCGCCCAGTTCTTTGATGCGCTCTTGGAGAGAGTCTTCATCTATCAGGATTTCGGCGAGGATGTCGTTGTAATCTTGCATTTCATTAGTCTGATGGTCTGATAGTCTGGTAGTCGCCATAGTCTGGTAGTCGCCATAGTCTTATCGGTTCATTGGATTGACAATACGACTATTCGACCATTTGACTAACTGACTATCTTGGTACCTCGTGATGCGCGCGGCAACGGGCTTCATACATTTCAGCCGCGCCGACGATCACAACGGGATCATCATATTTTGCGGGCTGGCCATTGACCAATCTCTGTGTGCGCGAAGCCTCATCACCGCAAACCATACAGATGGCGTGGAGTTTATCCACAGACTCTGCCATCGACATCAAAATTGGCATCGGTCCAAATGGCTCGCCGCGGAAATCCATATCCAGCCCCGCGGCAAGGACGCGGATTCCGCGTGCGGCTAACTCCTGCGCAACCGGGACAACTTCGGGGTCAAAGAACTGCGCTTCGTCAATCCCGACAACGGTTGTATCTTTATCCAGTTTTCTGAGAATATCAGTAGCTTTTTCGATGGGGATGGCGTCAAAGTTTGAACCTGCATGGGATGTGACCTTTTCAACCGCGTATCTTACGTCGATTGCCGGTTTGAAGACCTGGACCTTTTGCTTTGCGATGGTCGCGCGCACCAAACGCCGGATCAACTCGTCCGTTTTGCCGCTGAACATCGAACCGCAAACCACTTCAATCGAACCGTTTGTATGACGCATATTACCTCACATCATTGCGAGGAGCCGTTCGTTGGCGACGAAGCAATCTCCTCGTGAGGTGGAGATTGCTCACCTGCACTGGCGTGCGGCGCAAGTGAGGGGCCCCTTCAGGAGAGCATCGCCCTCGCAATGACATTATAGAATAAGAAAACAGGCATGGCGCGCACTCGCGCCATGCCTGTAAGTTTACCTGAGATTACTTATTCCGCAACCCTTCGGCTCATCGCTCAGGGTTACGCTGCGGCGTCCGGAAGTTCGTAACCGAGCGAGCGCAGTTTCTTCTTGGCGGCTGTCAGTGAAGCCTGACCGAAACCTGCAATCTCCAGCACAGCCTCGTTACCGCCGCCAAGTTTCTCAAGGAATTGACCGACATTCTCGATGCCAACCTTTTTGAGAGCGTCCACTGCGCGAGCGGCGATTCCCAATTCCTCGATGGGGCGCACGGGTGAACCCTTTAATTCCTCCTTCGCCTTCTGCTGTTCGACATAGGTCTGGCGGACCGAAAGTTTCTTGTAGAAGCGATCCACCTGGCCTTCAATGTCCAGAAGGCGCGAAGACTCGCCTGTAAAGAACGGGTGGCAATTCGAGCAAATATCCACGCGCAATTCTTTCTTCGTGGAACCGGTCGTCCATGTCCTACCGCAGGACGCGCAAGTCACCTTTGCGTCAGGGTAATAAGTCGGATGAATATCGGCTCTCATGTTAAGCCTCCACCTGCGGGACAACATTCACGCGCTTCTGCCCATGTACGATATCGTACATCACAATGCCGTTGGCAATTGCGAACAACGTATCGTCCTTGCCCGCGTCGACATTCAAACCGGGTTTGATCTTCGTGCCGCGCTGGCGCACGAGGATATTGCCTGAAAGCACGAACTGCCCGGCATATCGCTTTACACCCAGCCGCTGGGAATTTGAATCTCGTCCGTTGCGGCTTGAGCCGCCGCCTTTTTTATGTGCCATAACTGCCTCTTTTACTTTTTCTTCGCGTCAGTCTTCTTGGAAGACGACTTGGTTGTGGTTGACTTCTTCGCGGGAGCCTTCTTTGCGGATGCTTTCCCCTTCGGGGACGGTGTCGCTTCTTTCTTAGACGCAGCCCGTTTCTCCGCTTTGGGCGCTTTCTCAGCCTTAGGCTCCGTCTCAACAACTACATTGACCTCAGCCTCAACTTCCTTTTTCACTTCAGGTTCTTCAACTTTACGAACTTCGCCTGGCTTACCGATGAAATCTATCATCAAGCGCGTATAGTGCTGACGGTGTCCGCCGCGCACGCGAATGCGCTTCTTCGGGCGATATTTGAATCGGTCAATCTTGGGACCCTTCATGTGATCCACCACCGTGACCTTGACCTCAATGCCGCTCACAGTGGGCGTTCCAACCATAATCTCGTCGCCGTCCGCCATAAGCAGGACGCGCTCGAAATCAAATTTTTTACCTGTTTCGACAGGCAGGCGGTCCACTTCGATAGTCCGCCCTTCGACGGCGCGGTATTGCTTGCCGCCGCTTTCTACAATTGCGTATCTCATTTTATCTCCAGTGATTCACTTCGCCGTGTGCCTGCGGAGTTCTTGCGCTCATCGCCTGCGGACGGGGAAGCTGGGGTTTTTAGAAGCAGCTACCTCAGCGATTCTTACTGCTGAGGCAGAAGCGGACGGGATTATACATGTGGGGTGGGGATGTGTCAACGGGCGTGCACGTCCATTGAACGGGACCAGCTATCGGCTGGCGAGGAACCGGAATTTATTTCGGCAGAATGGCTGTGATGGCTTTCGTCACATTTTGCAGTTCGCCCGCGTGACTTTTGATCCGATTCACATCGCCGGTTTTCAATCCGATCTGAACATCTGTAATTGTTTTGGTTGTTTTGGCATTGTTGTCAATGATTTTTTGCGTGATGCTTTCGAGATTGATGAGCATTTGCAAAATGTTCTTCGGGATGATCGGCAGGTTTTTTGCAATCGGGAGCAACCCATCGAGAATGTTGTTTGCAATGCCTGCATATTTCACCGTGAGCGTGTGAAGCGAGCCGATGGAATTCGTCAGCTCGAGCGCGATCTCCTGGATCGTGTCGATCATGTTTTTGTGTGCCCGGATCATATTCCCGATGTCGTTCAGCGAGTCGGTCAGTTTTTCTGAAAATTTGACGTATGATACAGGCTTCGTGGTCATTACACCTGCTTTGGCAACGGGTCTGATTGGGGTCGGCATGGCAGCCTCCTATGGAATTGGATTTACGCAAATATACTTTACTTTTGCCGCACCCGGCGACGCGAGATGGATGTCTATTGACAAACGCGCTCGCCTCCTGTACCCTCGCTTTATGACTGATCCTTCGGCTCCGCTCGGGATGGACTTTAGCCTGCTTCAGCGTCAAATCATTGAATCTCCCTTTGACTCGCGTCTCTTCGTCTCTGGTCCTGCGGGCGCGGGGAAAACGACCGCAGGCGTCGAACGGATGCGTTATCTCCTGGCGCAAGGCGTGCCTGGCGAATCAATCTTGATGCTCACACCTCAGCGGACTCTGCAAGAGCCATATCTCGATCTGCTCTACAGCCCGGAACGAAGCGCGGGCGGGGAGGTGACTCCCGCCACGATCGGGGGCCTCGCGCGGCGCATGTGTGATTTGTTCTGGCCCCTGGCGTCAGAAGCGGCAGGGTTCGCAAACGCGGCCCAGCCACCGATTTTCCTCACACTTGAGACCGCGCAATATTACATGGCGCATCTGGTCCGCCCATTATTGGATGAAGGTTATTTTGAATCCGTTACGATTGACCGCAACCGTTTATATTCCCAGATCATTGACAACCTGAACAAAGCCGCAGTCATTGGCTTTTCGCATACCGACATTGGCTCGCGTTTGGACTCGGCATACTATGGCGACCCTGCGCAGAGACGCGTCTACGCCGATGCGCAGGATTGCGCGAATCGTTTTCGGCAATATTGTCTCGAACACAACCTGCTTGACTTCTCCCTCCAACTCGAAATCTTTGCCAATGTTTTATGGCATCAAGAGATTGTGCGTGACTACCTTACAAGGAATTATCGTCATTTGATTTACGATAACGTGGAAGAGGATGGTCCGCGCGCGCATGATATTCTTCGCGAGTGGCTGCCAGACTTTGCCTCGGCCTTACTTCTCTACGACGAAGGCGGCGGATTCCGCTACTTCCTCGGCGCGGACGTGAACACGGGCTGGGCATTGCGTGAACTGTGTAGTGAGCATGTTGTCTTGGAAGATTCGTTTGTGATGTCTGAGGGTGTGGCGAGTTTAAGCGATGGGTTGACCGCGGCGATCGTTCCTGAGCTCGCGTCGAATGTCGAAAAGCTTGCCCTCCCGAAAAAGCATCGGGACGATGTGAGTGAGTCGAAGGGTCAAACGTCAGGTTCGGATGCGCTTTCGATTATTCAGTCTCGCTTTTACCCCGAACTGCTTGATGCCGTTGTAAACGAAACCCAATCTCTAATCCGCCGCGCTGAGTTTGTC
>Ga0247727_10008829_pt1 | contig 18545 bp, 14 predicted proteins | sample WisWelCaveWW1625_FD_202498 | JGI IMG/M metagenome (GOLD analysis project Ga0247727, IMG submission 202498) | Biofilm microbial communities from Wishing Well Cave, Virginia, United States - WW16-25 | ecosystem: Environmental > Aquatic > Deep subsurface > Groundwater > Cave microbial mat | place... | reverse complement strand
CCCGGTGATCCGGGCGATCCTGCAGTCGCTGGGCCTGCCGGCCGAGGCGCCGGCGGTGGCGTCGGCGCGGGATCCGCCGGACCTCCCGGGCCTGGAGGCGTGGTCCGGCGCTTGACGGCCGCGCGCTCCCGGTCAAGCTGCCGCGCGTCGCGGAGGCCGGGCCGATGACCGAGACGCCACGGGAGACGCGAGGCGCACGGGCACGCCGGGGGTCGCGGTGCGCCCGCAGGCGGCGGAACGGGGCGCGGACCACGGGTTGGAGGCCGGCAGGGAGCCGGCGCGGGGGCGCCGGGGGCGGCGTGGCGGCCGGGAATGGGGAGGATGAGCGGTTTCGGGCGACGTCACGCGGCGGGGCGGGCGGGGTGGGGGTGCTTGTTTGGCCTATGCCCGCCGCGCCGGGGCCGAGAGTGTAGTGCCAACACCTTGAAGCGTCGCCGTAAGTCCTTGGCAGGCAACATCTCCTTCAGGCGAACTGTCGAAGATGAGTGTGACGACCCCAGACCCGCCGCGCAGCTCCCAGGGGAATTGGCGCCGGAATTGGCGCCGGTAGTATAGTCGCAATCGCATGCGGGTCGCCGCAGCCGGGTCGCGGGTCTTGGTGGCGAGGGTCGACTCGCCAGTCCCGGGCTTCGCGGCGGCGCAGCGACAGGACCCGCGGTCGGCAAGCCGGCGGATTCTCCGAGGGAGGTAGGCGATGAGGACGAACGCCCCGTGGTGTGCGCGGCTCGCGTGGGTGATCGTGCTGCTGGCCGAGTCCGGAAGCCTGCGCGTGACGGCCGCGGCAGCGCAGTCGAGCGCCGCTCCGTCCAATGCGCAGCCTTGCGTCGCTGGCGTGTCGGCCGGTGGCCCCGTCGCCGCCGTCGCCGCGACGGACTCGCCGCCGTGGAAGTGGAAGAAGAAGAAGGCGGGCAAGGGCGACTTCAGTTCCATCGCCGTGGATGCACAGGGACAGCCGCATGTCGCCTTCCGGGACACGGGCGGCACCGAGCACGCAATCAAGCACGCGTGGCTCGACGGCCAGCATTGGGTCACCGAGCTGGTCGATGCCGAGGCCGACAGCGTTGGGGACGTAGCCCTGGCGATCGACGGCGAGGGCGGCCTGCACATGGCGTACGGGGCTTACCTGCTGGGCCCGAACGACTGGTTCGTCCGCTACGCGCACAAGACCGGGGACGCGTGGGAGATCGAGACCATCGAGGTCGGCGGCTCGAGCAACTCGATCACCGCCGACGAGGACGGCGCGGTGCACCTCCTGCACGTCTCCAACACCTTCACGACCCTCGGGACCGTCCGCCACCTGAAGCGCACGCGCACCGGATGGGATGCGGAGACGGTCGCCATGAACGGAGGCGACTTCGGCAGCAGCCTCGTCGTCCGGAATGGCAAGGCCCATGCGACCTGGTCCTCCAACTCGATCCCGCGGATCCTCGAATTCGCGACTCTCGACGCGGGCCTCTGGACCGTCGAAGAGGTCGACGAAGGCATCTTCGGGAGCATGGTCCTCAGCGCGGACGACGTCCCGCACGCCGCGTACACCGCCGAGTCGTCCGTCGAGCTGAGACACGCCTGGTTCGACGGGCAGGATTGGCAGCACGAGACGCTCGTGTCTCCCCTCGACCTCTTCGGGGAAACCGTGCCCGACGGTCTCTTCCTGGTGGGCGAGATGCCGGCGCTGGTCGCGGATCCCCTCGGCCGGATCCACATGGTGTTCCAGATCACCGTGAGCCAGGGCGAGGCGTCGGGTCATGCGCTGCTCGCGGCGACGCTCGCGGGTGACGTGTGGTCACCCACGGCGGTTGGCCCCAACAAGGTCGGCTTCCGCAGTTCGATCGCGGTCGCGCCCAGTGGCATCGTGCACGTCTCGTCGGGTAAGACCGTGGGCGACGACGTCAAGACCGTGATGGCGCTGCGGCTCAAGGGCTGCAAGCTGTCGCTCTCCGTCGTGCCCAAGGCCGCAGGCACGGTCACCGTCTCCCCCACCTGGGCGGAGTGCAGCGGCAAGCTCAAGACCGAGTTCTATCCCGGCACCGAAGTGACGCTGACCGAGGTCCCGGCGCCAGGCTTCATGTTCGTGGGCTGGTCGAAGGATGGCTCGGGCACGGACGCGACCTCCATCGTCACGCTGGACAAGAAGCGCAAGGTCGTCGCCAAGTTCGCACCAGTGCCGCCGTGATGCGGGCCCGGGTCAGCCCGGGCGGCCGCTTCGTCGAACCAATCGACTCCTGGGAGCCCGTTGAAGAAGGGCTTCGATGCCGGGAGCGAGGGATCTGGTGTCGGATCGAGGCGCGCGACCGCAGGCAAATAGAGATTCGCCGAGGATCGCGCAACGAAGAGCCGGCGCGAAGGACCCGCTCTCCGGCGCGAATGACCTCTTCAATGGGCTCCTACGCCACCGTCCCGAACAGCCGCCCCACCAGGCTCGTGACGACCATGGCGGTCGCACCCCAGAAGCCGACACGCGCGGCGCCGCGCACCATCGACGCGCCGCCGAGACGCGCCGCCAGTGCGCCGAGCAACACGAGGAGCACGAGCGATACGCCGATGACCATCGGAGGCAGTCGATCGAGCGGCACGAGCACGACCAACAACAGCGGCGTCGCGGCGCCCACGGCGAACGCCGCGGCCGAAGCCAGCGCCGCCTGCAGCGGCCTCGCGCGCATGATCTCCGAGAGGCCGATCTCGTCGCGCGCGTGCGCGGCAAGCGCATCCTTCGACATGAGCTGCCCGGCCACCTGCACGGCGAGCTCCGGCGTCAGGCCGCGCTTCACGTAGATGTCGGCCAGCTCGGCGCGCTCGAGCTCCGGGCTGCTGGCCAGCTCGCGCCGTTCGCGCGCGAGGGCCGCGCGTTCGGTGTCGGCCTGGGAACTGACCGAGACGTACTCGCCGGCCGCCATGGAGAGGGCGCCGGCCACGAAGCCGGCCGTCGCGGACCCGAGGCCGGGGAAAACGGCCGCGGTGGGGGGCGTGAACGCAGGGGAGCTGCAGACGGAAGGGCGTTCCCGGGGCGAGGACAAGGAGCATGGAGTGCGGCGGCCGGGGCAGCCGTCGCTACGATGGGGGTCTTGTTTGGCTTATCCCCAGGAGCCACGTCGACCCGCACGGCGCGCCCCTTTGCCGGTACCATCCCCACCGCTCGGGCCGGTCGGGGCGGATTCGTCACGTGACGAGGAGGCTGCGATGTCCGCCAGCACGCAGGGTCGGCAGTCCACATTCCTGAGCCTCCTGGCTCTCGCGGTCTGCGTCGCGGCCGGTGGGGCGTGGTCCCAATCCACCTGCCCCGGGCCCAACGAGCAGACCGTCACCGTGTGCAGCGGCAACGGGACGCCGGGTGGCCCTGATGCGGCCGTGACCTTTCTGCCCGGCCCGCCGGGCGGGCCGTTCCTCGCGCCCTTCACCGCGCTCGAGTTCGACGGGGCCAAGACCGGCCCGGCGGCCGCGGTCCTGCCGCCGCCCTTCGGCACGACGATCGCCTCGGATCCCGCGGCCCAGTGGATCGGCACGAGCCAAGGCTTCCCGACCGACTACGCGCTCTACGCCGTGCCTTTCGACGTCACCGTGCCCGTCTCGACGGCCAGCCTGGTGCTGCACTTCGCGGTCGACAACTGGCTCGGGGACGGCACGAATCCGGGCGCCTTCCTCAACGGCACCGCGCTGCCGGGCGCGCTGTACATCGAGAACCATGGCTTGTCCTTCACCGTCGAGCACCACCTGCTCGTCGCCGATGTCGCTGCGCTGCTCCAGCCGGGCGCCAACTGGCTGGCCGTCTACAACGCGGATGCCTCTGGGGGCACGCCGACCTCCCTGCTCTTCTCGGCCACGGTCCTATGCCCGCCGCCCCCGTTTCGGCTGTAATGGTGTGGCCCCTCGCCCCCGCTCCGGAGTCGTCCCGTGCGATCGCCCCGCCTGTGGCTCCGGCATCTCCTCGTCGCGCCCGTCTTGCTCGCGCTGGTGGCGGCGTCGCCGAAGGCCGCGGACTTCAACGGCGACGGCTACGCCGACCTCGCGATCGGCGTCCGGGGCGAGCAGGTCAGCGGCTTCCAGGAGGCCGGCGCCGTCCACGTGCTCTTCGGCGGCCCGACCTGCTTCGGCACGATCTCCGAGCAGGTCCTCACCGAGGTCTCGTTCGGCGCCCTGCCCGCCGCCTTCGAGCTCTTCGGCCTCGCGGTGACGAGCGGCGACTTCGACGGCGACGGCTACGACGACCTCGCCATCAGCGCCTCGAACGAGACGGTCAGCGGCCTCAAGGCCGCGGGCACCGTCTTCGTGACCTACGGCTCGGCGGAGGGCCTCGACCTCTCGCGGCACGCCGAGTTCAACCAGGACACCAAGGGCATCAAGGACAAGGTCGAGGCGGGGAACTTCTTCATCGAGGACCTCAGCGCCGAGCAGTTCGGACGCACGCTGGCCGCGGGCGACTTCAACGCCGACGGCTTCGACGATCTGGCGCTCTTCGTCGTCGAGACCTTCGGCAGCAAGAAGAAGCCCAAGTCCTTCGCGGGCGCCGTCCACGTGCTCAAGGGCAGCGAGACGGGCCTGGTCGTGAAGGGCAACAAGCTCTTCCACCAGAACACGAAGGGCGTGCCGGGCGTCCAGATCTCCGACGGGAAGTTCGGCTGGGCGCTCGTCGTCGCCGACTTCAACCAGGACGGGATCGACGACCTCGCCGTCGGCGCGCCGGGCCAGCAGGTCGCGGGCTCAGTCACGATCCTGCTGGGCAAGGCGAAGAAGGGCCTCTCCGGCAAGAAGTCGATCGCACTCGACGAGACCGTGCTCGGCGGCACGCCGGCTCCAGGCTCGGCGCATCTGTTCGGCAGGTCGCTGGCGGTGGGCGACTTCGCGGGCAACGGGCTGCCGCAGCTCGCGATCGGCGCACCGATGATGGACGTGGGCGACGCGCAGTACGCCGGCGGCGTCTACGTCGTGGCGCTCGCGCCGGCGGATCTGTCGATCACTTCGGCGCAGGTCTTCACGCGCGAGACGCCGGGCATCGACGGCGACGCGCTGTACGTCGCCGACTTCGGTGAAGCGCTGGCAGCCGGCGACTTCGACGCGGACGGGCACGACGACCTCGCCATCGGCTGCCCCTACGATCTCGTGGGCGCGGTCGAGGACGCCGGCTCGGTGACGGTGCTCGCGGGTTCGGACACCGGATTGTTCGCGACCAGCGTCCTGGTGCACGAGGACAGCACGGACGTGCCCGACATCGCCGAGGAGGGCGACTGGCTGGGCGGCGAGCTCATGGCGGCGGACTTCGACGACGACGGCGACGCCGATCTCGCCGTCGGTGCGCACGCCGAGACCATCGGCGGCATCCCGACGGCCGGCGGCGTGCTGGTCCTCGAGGGCAGCCCGACGCAGTTCCTCGACCTCTCGCAGAGCCACTGGCTCGACAAGTCGCTCGCGGCCATCGCCGGCTCGCAGGGGAGCAACGACACCTTCGGGTCCGCGCTCGGCCGCTGAATCGCGGCAGGCGCAGCCGGCAGCGCTCGCCGGATCCGGCGCGGCGTGGCAGCATGGCGGTACCGTCGAGAGAGGGCTGCCCATGAGCGCGCGTCCTTCCGCATCGTTCGTCGCGATCGCCGTCCTGGCGCTGGCGACCGCGGCCCCGGCGCAGAATCGGCCGCAGTTCCCCGAGATGCGCGTCACGGACGCCGGCGTGTGCGTCGATCTGCAGCCGATCGACCTCAATGGCGACGGTCACCTCGACCTTGCGTGGGCCGGCGTCTGCCTGGCCCTGGGCACGCCGGTTCCCGTGGACCTCTACTCCGCGCTCGGCGACGGCACGGGTGCGCTCTCCGCGCCGGTCGGGCATACGGTCGGCACCGGCCCGCAGCAGCTCGCGCTCGGCGACCTCGACGGGGACGGTGACCCGGATGCGCTCGTCACCAATTTCGACTCGGACGACGTCTCGGTCCTCCTGGGCGATGGTGCGGGCGGCTTCGGTCCCGCCTGCCGCGCGTCGCGGAGGCCGGGCCGATGACCGAGACGCCACGGGAGACGCGAGGCGCACGGGCACGCCGGAGGCCGCGGTGCGCCCGCAGGCGGCGGAACGGTGCGCGGACTACGGGTTGGAAGCCGGCAGGGAGCCGGCGAGGGGGCGCCGAGGGCGGCGTGGAGGCCGGGAATGGGGAGGATGAGAGGTTTCGGGCGACGTCACGCGGCGGGGCGCGGCGGGGTGGGGGTGCTTGTTTGGCCTACGCCCACCAACGGTCCGCATCTCGACGGACGAGGTCAGCTCGGGGCGTGCCTGCAGCGCTCGCGCTGCGAAGCACGGCGCGCTCAGCGGCCGGCGCGGAGGAATCGCGCGGCCCGCGGCCCTTACGCCTCAGTGGCGGGACGCGCTCAGCGGCTGACGCGGCGAAGCCGCGAGGCCGCCGTGCAGCGTGTCGTGCGTCGCGGAGGCGTGCCGGAGCGCACGAGGTTCCCTCGCCCGTCGAGGGGCGGCAGCGTGGTGCCACCCTGCAGTTGGATGGCGGAGCAACTGACGCCTCTAGCGCGGGCGAATCCGGCCGCCGGCAGGGCGCGGTCGTGAGGTGGACCGAGCGAGCGGCTTGCCGGAGCATCGCTGCCGAGCGACTCGTCCGGGAGCGGCAGAAGGCGTAGGCTGTCGAGCCGGTGCTGGCGGCTCGCGCGCAACGGCGAACCTGAGGCAGTTTCCACTCGCTCAGGGAGGTGGCCGTGAACCGCGTTCGTCTTGCAGCAGTCCTCTTGCTCGCGCTCGGCGCGATCGCGACTCCCTCGGCGGCGACGGGCGGCGTCGACACACCGGACCGCGCGTGCCCGACGGCGACGCCGGCACAGCGCGCGACGACCCGCCTCGCGATCGAGCACCTCCCGCTCCTCTTCGTCGAGAACCGGGGGCAGATCGATCCGCGCGTGGCCTGGTATCTCGAGGGTCGCGGCCTGTCGGCGTACTTCGGCACCGATGGCGTGACGTACGCGATCCTGCGGGACGGGCAGCAGTGGGCGGTCAAGCTCGACTTCGTCGGCGCCGATCCCGACGCCATGCCGGAGAGCGCCGACCCGGCCGCCACGGTCTTCAGCTACTTCAAGGGTCCCTGCGCGGAGTGGCACACGCGCGTGCCGAGCTGCACGACGCTGGTCTACCGCGACCTCTGGCCGGGCATCGACCTCACGTACACGGCCGGGGCCGACCGCCTGAAGTACGCGTTCACGGTGCAGCCGGGCGCCGACCCGTCGCGCATCCGGATCGCGTGCCGCGGCGCGCAGCTCCGCGTGGAGGAGTCGGGCTGGCTGCAGATCTGGACGCCGCTCGGCGAGGTCCGGGATGCACCGCCGTCGTCGCGCCAGGAGATCGACGGGTGCATCGTGGGCGTGCAGACCTCGTTCCGCGTCGTCCCCGGCGGTGACGACGCCGCCAGCTACGGCTTCGACGTCGGCGCGTTCGACGCGACGCGTCCGCTCGTGATCGACCCCGCCATCGTGATCTACGCCGGCTACATCGGCGGCACGGCCAAGGACTACGGTGCCGGGATCGCCGTGGACGGGGACGGCTTCGCGTACGTCACCGGGCACACCGCGGGCGGCACCTTCCCGGCCGACCCCGGCCTCGACGACACGTTCAATGGCGGCACCGAGGACGCCTTCGTCGCCAAGGTCGCGGCCGACGGGTCGGGCCTGATCTACGCGGGCTACATCGGCGGCAATTCCGGCGACATCGGCTACGACATCGCCGTGAGCGCCAACGGATTCGCGTACGTGACGGGGGTGACTTACTCGTACGAGAACACGTTTCCCGTGAACGAGGGACCCGACCTCACGAATGCCAGCGCTCCGGCCAACTTCATCTGCAAGGTCGATCAAACCGCGAGCGACCTGGGCTACTGCGGATTCATCGACGGCACGAACGGCTTCCCCGCGATCGCGATCGACGACGAGGGCGGGGCGTACCTCACCGGCGCGGTGCTCTCTCCGGACAGCTTTCCGAACGATGGCCTGCTCGACCAGATCTACAACGGCGGCACCGACGCGTTCGTCCTGAAGGTGGGAGCCGGCGGGAGCGGCTTCGTGTTCGCCGGCTACATCGGCGGCTCGGGCGGAGACACCGGCGTCAGCATCGCGGTCGATGCGGACCACTACATCTACGTGACCGGCTACACGACCTCGAGCCAGAAGACGTTCCCGGTGAAGCGGGGTCCCGACCTGACCTACGGCGGGAACGGTGACGTCTGGGTCGCCAAGGTGCACGCGATCGAAGGCATCCAGTACTGCGGCTACATCGGGGGCAGCGGCGTTGAGAATGCCGGCGACATCGCGATCGACTCCGCGGGCGCCGCCTATGTCACCGGAAGCACCAACGAACCCGCGGATACCTTTCCCGTCACCGTGGGCCCGGACCTCACGCACAACGGGCAGAGCGATGCCTTCATCGCGAAGGTGGCGGCCGACGGCGCGGGCTTCGCGTACTGCGGCTTCATCGGCGGAGCGGAGTACGACATCGGCCAAGCCGTGGCGGTCGATGCCGACCGCAACGCCTACGTGGCCGGGAACACGGGGTCCGACGAGTCCACCTTCCCGGTGCTCTCCGGACCCGACCTGACGTATGGCGGCGGGCTCGACGCCTTCGTGGCCAAGGTGAAGGCCAACGGACTGGGTCTGCTCACCTGCACGTACCTCGGCGGCGACGGGGAGGAGTATCCGCTCTTCGCCCCGGGCGGCATCGCGCTGGACCCGGACGGCATCGCCTACGTCTCCGGCGGCAGCTCGTCCACGGAGGCGACGTTTGCCGTCCTCGGCGGACCCGACACGACGCAGAACGGCTCGCACGACGCCTTCGTCGTGAAGCTCGACGCGACTTCGGACGTCCCGCCCCCTCCGCCGCCCGTCACGCTCGACCTCACGCTGCTCAAGGGCGCGCTGACGGATTCGTCCAAGCTCGCCAAGGACAAGATCAAGGTGAAGGGCCTGCTCGCCTTCAACGTGGAGTCCCCGGACGGGACGCTCGACCCGGCGACCGACGCCGTGAGCGTGTCGATTGGCGGCGCCGAGTCGATGTTCGAGTTCGCGATCCCCGCCGGCGACGCCGGCTGGAAGTCCAAGAACGGCAAGCACACGTGGAAGACCGCGAAGGGCGTGCTGCCGAAGCTGGCCGTTCTCCTCGACACGACGAAGGGCAAGTTCTCGGTGTCGGTCGCGAGCGGCGTCTTCGCCGCGCCGCCGGAGACTCTGATCCACGTGTCCGTCGTCGCGGGCGACGATGCGGGCGACCACGAGGCCCTGTGGACCGTCAAGAAGCCGGGAGCGCTGAAGTTCGTCCCGTGACCTGAGAGCCCGCGGGCCGCGCCGTTGTTCGTCGGCGCCATCGTCAGCGGGGCCTCGGCCCACCCTGCCGAGGGGCTGATCCTCCTGCCGCCGCCCAGGGCCGGCGCGGCAATCCGAGCCTCCTCGACGGGACCGCCTGCAGAGCGTCCAACAGGCCGTTCCGAGGCCGTTGCTGCGCGGTGTCCCGAGTCGCGGCGGCAGCGCCAACGGGCATTTCCCTGCGCCCGGTTGCCGCCCGTTCGCCCCGTTTCCGCATGAGATTTCGGGCCGCCCCCGCGGGCGGGCGCTCCCGAACGAGTCTTGCTTCTCACGCGAAGGACGGGGGATCGAACCATGACCAGCCAGAACAGCCGTCGCTGCAGGATCGGGAATGTCCTCCTGGCCGTCGGCCTGATCGTGGCGCCTGCATTCGCCGGCCCCGGCGATCCCGTGGCGATCTCCACGGGTGCGGAGGCGATGCTGAAGCGCACCCTCGGCCCCGCGGCGGCGCCTGCGAAGTCGGGCGACGGACGCACGCTCTTCGAGTCGGTGCTGGCCAGCGAGTCCTTCCGCAGCGGGAGCGTCGGGCCCTTCGACGTGCACGTGCTGGTGGGCGTCGGCCGCTCGGCCGCGGCGGACGCGGAGAATGTGCAGGACAAGGTGCTCGCGACTCTGGCACCGGCTTCCGACCTCGTCGCCCGTCTCTGGCCGGCGGGCGGCGACGGCCTGATCTCCGGGACGCGCTTCCCCGTGCTCATCGCGGCGAACCGGACGGACTACCTGCAACTCGTCGGGCTGCTCGATCACTGCGAGCGCGCCGGCTACTCGGGCTGGGCCCCGGCCAACACGCTCGACTCGGCCGAGGCCCGCGTCGCCGAGGTCGCGCACACCTGGGAAGTGCAGGTCTTCGACCTGACGCACGCCACCATCGCCAGCCGCCGGGACGTCTGGCTCGCGGCTGGCGGCCCTGGTGCCGCCACCGCGGGCGCATCTGGTGACGTACCACGGTGTGCTGGCGCCGGCGGCGGGGCTGCGGTCGGCGATCGTGCCGCGGGTGCCAGCTCGGCCCCGGCGCTGCCATGGCGTCCTGCCCGGCGTCGGTCCGAGCGACGGACCCCGTCCCGCACGCCACCCGTGGGCCGAACTGCTGAAGCGGGTCTTCGGGCTGGAGGTGCTGCGCTGCCCGGGCTGCGGCGGCCGCCGGCGGATCCTGGCGGCGATCACGCACGGCCCGGTGATCCGGGCGATCCTGCAGTCGCTGGGCCTGCCGGCCGAGACGCCGGCTGTGGCGTCGGCGCGGGATCCGCCGGACCTCCCGAACCTGGAGGCGTGGTCCGGCGCTTGACGGCCGCGCGCTTCCCGGTCAGGCTACCGCGCGTCGCGGAGGCCGAGCCGATGACCGAGACGCCACGGGAGACGCGAGGCGCAAGGGCACGCCGGAGGCCGCGGTGCGCCCACCGGCGGCGGAACGGGGCGCGGACCGCGGGTTGGAGGCCGGCAGGGAGCCGGCGAGGGGGCGCCGGGGGCGGCGTGGAGGCCGGGAATGGGGAGGATGAGTGGTTTCGGGCGACGTCACGCGGCGGGGCGCGGCGGGGTGGGGGTGCTTGTTTGGCCTACGCCCCCGCACTGAGCAACGGCGTCAGCTTGGTGCAACCATGACGGACGCACGGCTCGTCGCGGCGATCGTGCTGGCGTTCGGCGCGAGCGCCGGCGCGCAGGCGCTGTTCCCGGAGCAGGCTTGGCCGACGAGCTTCTTCGTGGCCGACGTCGCCGGAGCCGACCTCGACGACGACGGCGACCGCGACCTCGTCGCCGTGGGCGGCAGCAGCAGCCCCAACTCGGCGCTCTGGCTCCAGGAGGGGCCGGGCTGGTTCGTGGCCGGGCCGCCGCCCGTCGTGCTCGCCGGGCCCTCGCGCGTGCGGTTCGCGGACCTGAACCTGGATGGCTTCGTCGACGTGCTCGCCGCCGGGGCGGGCTTCAGCCCCCTGGGCGGCGGCGTGACCGCGGTCCTCGGCGACGGCGCGGGCGGCTGCCTGGGCGCGACGATGCGCCTCGTGGACGGCGGGCCGAAGGACCTCGCGGTGGCTGACGTGAATGGAGACGGCGTGCCCGACGCCGCCACCGCGAACGGCTCCATCGCCAACGCCGCGCTGCTGCTCGGGACGGGGACGGGCGCGTTCGGGCTGCCGCTCTACCTGCCGGCGGGCAGCCAGCCGGTGGGCGTGGCGCTCACGGACATCGAGGGTGACGGCGACGCCGACCTCGCCGTGGCCAGCGGCCTCGGCTCCAGCGTCCAGCTGCGCCGGAACGACGGCAGCGGCGGCTTCGGCGCCGGCGTGGTCACCGGGGCGGGCGCGCCGCCGGCGGCGCTGCTCGCGGCGCCGCTCGACGGCGACGCGCTCGCCGACCTCGTCGTGGCCTGCAGTGATGGGACGCTGCGCGTGCTGCACGCCGACGGCGCCGGCGGGGTGCTGGCGGCCGTGACCTGGCCGACCCTCGCGCAACCTGTCGCGCTCGAGGCCGGCGACATGGACCTCGACGGCGACCTCGACGTGCTCACGACGCACGGCACGAGCGCGACCGCCGGCCTGGCCCTGCTGCTCAACGACGGCGCGGGCGGGCTCTCGCCTCCTTCGGCGTGGGGCGTCGGCAATCGCTTCGGCCTCGACGTCGGCGACGTGGACGGCGACCTGCTGCCGGACGCCACGGCGGGCCTTGCCTCCGACTCCTTCTCCACGTTCCGGGGCGACGGCCTCGGCGGCTTCCTCTCCGTGCCGCTCGTGCCGGGCCAGTCGGAGTGCTTCTCCGCCGCGCTCGTCGACGTGGACGGCGACCGGCACGTCGATCTCCTGGTGACCGGCCCCGGCGGCAGCGTGGACTGGCATTCCGGCGACGGCGCGACGGGCTTCGGGCCGGCCACGACGCTCGTCATCGGCTCCAGCCAGACGGCCAGCGACCTTGCGGTAGCCGACGCGACCGGCGACGGCCAGCCCGACGTGCTCACCGTCTCCTCCAGCAAGAGCAAGGTGTCTCTCATGGCCGGCGACGGGACGGGCGGATTCCTGCCGGCGGTCCTCTTCGCGAGCGGTTCCGAGCCGCGCGCGCTGCTGGCCGCGCAACTGAACGGCGATGGCGTCGCCGACGTGGTGACCTGCAACACATCCGGCAGCAGCGTCTCGGTCCTGCTCGGCGGCGGCGGCACGCTGGCGCCGGCCGTGCACACCGTGGTCGGCTATCACCCGACGGCCATCGCGGCCGGCCACTTCGACCTCGACGGCGACATCGACGTGGTCACGGCCAACGAGTTCTCGGCCGACATCGCCGTCATGCTCGGCACCGGCACGGGCGTGCTGCCGCCCGGCTGGCTCCTGCCGGGCGACGCGACGTGGGTGCGCGCGCTGGCCATGGCCGACCTCGACGGCGACGGCGACGACGAGGTGCTGTCGGCCTTCCCGTGGTCCACGCCGACCGGCGGGCGGCTCGCCGTGCGCTTCTCCGACGGCGTCTCCGCCTTCAGCGCCACGAGCCTCGTGGACATCGAGAACGCGCCCGTCGAACTGCTGGCCGCCGACCTGGACGTGGACGGCGCGCTCGACGTGGCGATCGCGCACAGCAACCCCACTTCTTACCCCACGAGCCGGCTGAGCGTCCTGCGCGGCGTGGGCGACGGCACGCTGCAGCCCGCCGAGCACTTCCTGCACGGGCGCAAGTGCGAGGCGCTCGCGGTCGCGGACCTGGACGAGGACGGCCTCCCCGATCTCGTCGCCACGTCGCATGCCAGCTCGGACACGGCCGTCCTGCGCAACGTCTCGGACGGCACGCTGCCGTGGGTCGCGCTCGGGCACGCGCTGGCCGGCGACTTCGCGCCCAAGCTGGCGGGTGCGGGCGCGCTCGTGCCGGGCACGCCGGGTGCGCTGACGCTCTTCGACGCGCCGCCGCTCGCGCCGGGCGCGCTGTTCTTCGCGAACAGCAGCGCGCCGGCGCCGTTCAAGGGCGGCACGCTCGTGCCGGTGCCGCCGACGGTGACGACCGCTCTCGTCATCCCGCCGGACGGCCGCGTGCGCATCACGTGGGCCGCTTGGCCGCCGGCGGGCTCGGGCTCGACCTTCTTCTTCCAGGGCGCGGCCGTGGACGCCGGCGCACCCAAGGGCGTGTGCCTGTCCAACGCGATCGAGGCGGTGGTGCCATGAGGCGACTCGCGCTGGCGCTCGCCGGCCTCGCCGCCCCCGCCGCCGCGCAGTGGCTGCACGCGCCGCAGCCGGTGCCGACCGGCGACGTGCCGCACCGGGTGGCGGCCGGCGACGTGGACGGCGACGGCGACGCCGACATCGTGACGCTGAATGGCGGCTTCACCACGACCGAGCCGCCCGCCACGCTCAGCGTGGTGGCCGGCGACGGCGGCGGCGTCTTCGGCAGCTCGTTCACGCAGCCGGCCGCCGCGCGCGCGAACGACATGAAGCTCGGCGACGTGACCGGCGACGGCGACCTGGACGCGATCCTGGTCGCAACGCCGTTCCAGACGGTGTCGGTGCACGCCAGCAACGGCCTCGGCGGCTTCGCGGCTCCGGTCAGCACGGCCACCGGCGGCGCCTCCGTCTGCGTGACGGTGGCGGACCTCGACCTCGACGGCTGGCTCGACGTCCTCGCCGGCAACGGCACGCAGGACACGGTGAGCGTGATGTCGAACGACGGCGCCGGCGCGCTGCTCCCCGCCGTGCTCGTGACGGTGGACAACACGGCACAGGTGCTCTTCGTGGATCTGCTGAACGGCGACGCGCTGCCGGACCTGCTCGTGCTGGGCGGCTCGGGCGACTCGGTGCGCCTGTTCCCCGGCACGGGCGGCGGCGCGCTGGGCGCCAAGCAGATCGTCTACGCGGTGACCGGCCTGTGCGCCACGCTCGGCGACGTGAACGGCGACGGCCGGCCGGACTACGTCTCCGGACGTCCGGGCGCCTCGTTCGCGGACCCGGACCTCGCGGAGACGGCGCTCAACGACGGCACGGGGCACTTCACCATGCACGTGCAGGTGCTCGTCGGCCACGAGGCGCGCGACATCGGCGTCGGCGACTTCGACCTCGACGGCAAGGCGGACGTTGCCGTGAGCTGCGAGGACGACGACGCGCTCTTCGTGCTGCGCGGCGACGGCGCGGGCGGGCTGGTGGCTGGCGTGTACATCCCGATCGAGGACACGCCGTGGGCCCTGACCGTCGCGGAGCTGAGCGGGGACGGTCGGTCGGACGTGGCGGTCGTCTCGCCGGAGCAGGACGCGGTGCACGTGCTGCTCGCCAACCGCGGGCGCCTGCAGTTCGGCACGCCGACATCCACGGCCTCGGGCAACAGCTCGAGCTCGATCGTGCTGGGCGACCTCGACGGCGACGACGACCTCGACGCGGTGTCGAGCGTCTTCTCCAAGGACAACGTGGTGCGGATGCTGGGAACCGGCACGGGCGACTTCACGCTGAAGAAGGACTTCACGGCCGGCGACGGGCCGCGCGACGTGCGTCTCGCGGACATGGACCTGGACGGCGACCTCGACGTGGCCTACGCGCTGGGCAACGCCTCGGCCGTGGCCGTCATGCCGGGACTGGGCAACGGCAACTTCGGAGCGCCGACCACCTTCGCCTCCGCCTCCACGCCGACGCTCGTCGCCGCTGCGGACGTGGACGGAGATCTGTTGCCCGACCTGCTCGCGACGACCTCGGTCCCCGCACAGGTGCAGCTCTGGCGCGGCGACGGCGCGGGCGGCGTGGGCCTCCCCGAGAGCTTTCCGCTGCCGGCAACCGCCGCCGCCGGGGCCGGCGACCTCGACGGCGACGGCGTGGCGGACCTGCTGCTCACCTTCGCCTCGACGGAGGAGGTCGCGCCCTTCCTCGCCGACGGCGCGGGCGGCTTCACGCTCGGCGCGGGCGTGCGCACCGGCTGGAGCGTGCGTCTGCCGACGATCGGCGACGTGGACGGCGACGGCCGCGCCGACGGACTCGCGGTGACCGGCAGCCACGGCGAGGTGGGCGCCACCGTGTCGCTGCTCCGCGGCGACGGCGCGGGCGCGCTGCTGCCGCCGCAGCACGTGGCCATGTCCGAGCTCTACACCCTGGCCGCGCGCGACCTGAACGGCGACGGCCGGCAGGACGTGGCCGGTGCGGGCCTGCACTTCGTGACCGGCAGCGGCGCGGTCTTCCAGACGATCTACGTCCTCGAGGCCGAGGAGGGCGGCCTCGGCAGGCCCTCCGTGATGATCAACGACATGCAGAACGGCGGCCTCGCGCTGGCGGACCTGAACGGCGACGGCCGCGCCGAAGTCGTCGCCAACTCGCCGCTGATGGCCGCCCCCAACCTCTCCGAGCCGCACCCGTGGCACGACCACGGGCACGCGCTGGCCGGCGTGCACGGCGAGCCCGCGCTGAGGGCCGTGAGCTGGGCCGAGCCCGGCTCGCCCGGCGCGTTGTTCCTGGCGTCGGCCGCGCCGTCGGCCGCGGCGGCGCTCTTCGTCTCGCCCTTCTCGACGCCGGCGCCGTTCAAGGGCGGCGTGCTCTTCCCGGTGCCTACCCTTCTGACCGTGCCTCTCGTCACGGACCCGCAGGGCCGCATCGAGCTTGCCTGGGCGAGCTGGCCCCCGCTGGGCTCGGGCGAAAACTGGTGGCTGCAGGCCGCCGTGGCCGACGCGGCCGCACCGAAGGGCGTCTCGATCAGCGGTGCGCTCCGTCTCATTCAGCCCTGACGGCGGCCGGCGGCCCGCGGCCGTAATCCTGCGCGCCTCTGCGGAGGTGGATCATGGCCGCTCCCCTCGCCGCGCTCGCAGACCGCTTCGCGTTCAACGACCGCTTCCTGGACATGCTCACCGAGGACTTCGACGACCGCGACTGGCTCTTGCGCGGCGGGCCCGGCAATCACGCGCAGTGGCTGCTCGGGCACCTCGCGACGACGCGCCGCTGGGCGCTGCGCGAGTTCGGGCAGCCGGCCGAGGAGCAGCCGTGGGAGCAGCACTTCGGCATGGGCCACGCGCCGACGCCGCAGAGCGACGACATCGCGCCGGCGCTGCTGCGCGAGTCCTTCGTCAAGAACGGCGCCGCGCTGCGCGCCTTCCTCTCCGGCCTGACGGACGAGCGCGCGGCCGCAGCCTTCAAGCCCTTCCCCAGGCGTTCAAGTCGCCGCTGGCGGCCCTGGTGCCGCCGCCGCGGGCGCATCTGGTGACGTACCACGGTGTGCTGGCGCCGGCGGCGGGGCTGCGGTCGGCGATCGTGCCGCGGGTGCCGGCTCGGCCCCGGCGCTGCCCTGGCGTCCTGCCCGGCGCCGGTCCGAGAGACGGGCCCCGTCCCGCACGCCACCCGTGGGCCGAACTGCTGAAGCGGGTCTTCGGGCTGGAGGTGCTGCGCTGCCCGGGCTGCGGCGGCCGCCGGCGGATCCTGGCGGCGATCACGCAGGGCGCGGTGATCCGGGCGATCCTGCAGTCGCTGGGCCTGCCGGCCGAGGCGCCGGCGGTGGCGTCGGCGCGGGACCCGCCGGACCTCCCGGGCCTGGAGGCGTGGTCCGGCGCATGACGGCCGCGCGCTTCCCGCTCAGGCTGCCGCGCGTCGCGGAGGCCGGGCCGATGACCGAGACGCCACGGGAGACGCGAGGCGCACGGGCACGCCGGGGGTCGCGGTGCGCCCGCAGGCGGCGGAACGGGGCGCGGACCACGGGTTGGAAGCCGGCAGGGAGCCGGCGAGGGGGCGCCGAGGGCGGCGTGGAGGCCGGGAATGGAGAGGATGAGCGGTTTCGGGCGACGTCACGCGGCGGGGCGCGGCGGGGTGGGGGTGCTTGTTTGGCCTACGCCCCGGGCGGGATCTTCACCTACACGGTGGCCCTCTCCGGCAGCGGCCGCTACGCGGCGTTTCCCTCCGCGGCCACCAACCTGGTCGAGGGCGGCACGACCGGCCCGCAGCACGTGTACGTGCGCGACCGCAAGGAGCACGTCACCATGCTACTGAGCCTCGGCCCGGCGGACGTCCAGGGCGACGACGACTCGCCCGAGGCGGCACTGTCGAAGAGCGGCAAGACCGTCGCCTTCAACTCGAGCGCGACCAACCTCGTGGCGGACGACGTGGCCGGACTGGAGGACGTCTTCGTGCGGCGCTGGTAGGCAGGGGCAGACAGCCCAGGCAGAGAAGGCCGCACTCGCCGCGGCTTGTGGTAGCGGGGGCAGGATTTGAACCTGCGACCTTCGGGTTATGAGCGGCTTTCCGCCCTCCCGGCCTATCCTGTTGCGGGACAACCGGTTGCAGGGAACTCGTTGTGCGGCGGAACCTTACCGCAGATCGCTGCGGCTGTCCAGGTTCGCCAAGCTCGCCACGTTCGCCAAAGGCTCAGCACAGTATCAGCACAACGGCTGATCTTCGAGGGTACCCGCGGAACCAGCGGCCATCGCCCTTCCTATAGCCGTCATCGGGGGTCAGGAGGCGGCGCAGCCCTCCCCTGCTCGGCCCCTCCGGAATAACCCCCATGGCAGCCACACCACAACGCGCCCAGCGCTGCAGGCTTGCCTTGGGGGGAGCTCGCAACGCTTGCTGGACAGGCAACGGGAAGCCTACGGTATCGTCACGCGGATGATGAAGGCGTCCGCTCGCCCACCCGAGAAGCCCGTGTCCAGCGCTAAGCCATAGACAGGAAACGTGTTCGACTTCGTCCAGCCGGTCCCATGCACCTTTCCCTCGTGCGGGTCGTACTTGACCGCCTGGGCAATCTCGTCGTGAAGGCCGCCGACGTACGTCGAACCAAGCAGCGCCGCGCTCCCGGCCTGGGAGATGTCCATCTTGGCCACAAAGACGTCCTTCAGGCCGTTGTGCGTCGCGTCGAACGCCCGACTCGTCGTGGGGAAGTTGCTCGACGCCGTGGACCCGCCCAGCACCAAGACTTGCGTACTGATCAGATCCATGTCCCACCCGACATCGTCCCCGCTCCCTCCGAGGAAGGTCCCGTACATCAGGTTCCCGGAGCTGAGTTCCACGCGAACCACAAATGCGTCCTGCCCGCCGTTGTGTATCGTGTCGTAGCTTCCGGACGTGACTGGGAAGGCGGGAGAGGCCGTGTAGCCCGTGGCGTAGACGTATCCGCTGCCATCCACGGCGACGCCGTTGGCCGTGTCGAATTCCGTCCCCTCAAGAAACGTGCGCAAGAGCAACTGTACCGCCCCTGATTTCGTGGACCGGTTGTTGAGTGTATTCACGCCGGGACTTTCAGGGCAAGCAGGCTGCGCCTGACGGCGGCCGGGGAGCGGTGGCCGTGGCGCTCGATGAGCCAGGACTCGT
>Ga0247727_10008828_pt1 | contig 18546 bp, 35 predicted proteins | sample WisWelCaveWW1625_FD_202498 | JGI IMG/M metagenome (GOLD analysis project Ga0247727, IMG submission 202498) | Biofilm microbial communities from Wishing Well Cave, Virginia, United States - WW16-25 | ecosystem: Environmental > Aquatic > Deep subsurface > Groundwater > Cave microbial mat | place... | reverse complement strand
TTGTACGGGGCGGAGAAACTTGAACAAGAGTATTTCATATTTTATATGAGAGGCATGTTCATAGCAGTTAAAAAAGATGAATGTGATATACCAAGAAGTATAGGATGGAGAGCTAATATCTAATGTATTTTGAATGTCATATAACGGTGAATAAACCAAATACGCCTTTCAAGATTTCGTGTCTTCAGAAGCTAGGTAAAAAGTATGGTTGGTCTACTTCAATGATTGATGGTGATCCTATCATGGGTGACAAAGTTTTCTTTTACTTTACTCGCTATAGCACTAACTTGAATAAGATTTTAAATGAAATGGCAGAATTTAGTAATCTAATCCCTGAGCGCGTAGTCAGGCAAAAGGTGGAGCAAATAGTCTATGATTCACGACTCAAGAATGCAGTTAGCGAAAAGATTAAGCTTCAAAGCAAAGCACAGGGTTAGAATTGGAGCAGTAATTACCAATAAAAAACAGATTGTAGGAGTCGGCTTTAACAAGATGGATAAGACTCACCCGTTAATTACAGGGCGTAACCCCAAAAAGAAACTACATGCTGAAGTAGATGCTATCATAGGAATTGATCGTAGAAACTTGGAGGGCGGAACAATTTATGTTTACAGGGAAAATCTAAATGGAGAAGTTGCAATTTGCCGCCCCTGCGTAGATTGCCAAGCCATTTTAGAGGAAGCTGGAATTAAAGAAGTGTATTATACCGATCCAAAAGAAAAAGGGAATATAGGTTACTTATGCCTAGCAGAGAAGCTTTAAAATATAAAGACGGGCAAATCTTGAATAATATCAAGATTATAAAGATAAATAGTTCTGTAAAAGAACGAAGTAGATACTATTCAAAAATACAATGTCTTCTTTGTAATAAAGAAAAAGAAATACTTACTTATCTATTAAAAAAGATAAAATCTTGTAGATGTGCAAATTATGCAAACAAAGTATATTCAAAAAAGAAATTTTATTATGTTTATAAGTATAATGCTAAATTAAGAAAATATTTGTTTGATTTATCTTTTGAATTATTTGATGAACTTACGAAAAAGAATTGTTTTTATTGTGGAAATTCACCATCTTCATTAATTAATACATGTACCTCAAATAAAAATATTAATAAAAATAATCTATGCAGTGGTATAGATAGAATAGATAACAAAATTGGGTATGTAAAAGAAAATATTGTTGCATGTTGCAAAACTTGTAATTTTATGAAAAGAGCATTAAGCACTAATGAATTTTTGTCTCATATTCACAGAATAGCCAATTATCAATATAAAAAAGGAATTGAGCCTTGTGGTGCTGGGTAGCTCAATTGGCAGAGCAACGCCCTGTTAAGGCGAAGGTTGCAGGATCGTTCCCTGCCCCAGCAGCCAGAGGGCTTAATTTATGAAAGAGATAACAGGAAATCTATTTGACCAGAAATGGGCTAATGCCATATGTATTACTACTAACGGCTTCATCAAAAAAGATGGAAGGCTAGTAATGGGCAGAGGTTGTGCATTAGAACTAAGGGATAAGTTTCCTGGTATTGACTTGAAGCTAGGAACAATGATAAGTATACACGGCAACCATGTGTTCCATATACATACTGTCACTACTAATCTGATTGATGAGTCAGCAGGGTATGATACGCAGGATATACTTTCATTCCCTGTTAAAAAGTATTGGTGGGAACCAGCGGTACTAGAATTGATTCAACAAAGCGCAAAGGAATTAGCTGACTTTGCAAATAAAAAAGGGTATAATAGCATTGTTATACCAAGACCAGGTTGTGGCAATGGTAAAAGGGATTGGGAGACGGAAGTGAAGCCTTTATTGTCTAACATTTTAGACGATAGGTTTTATGTGATAACCAATGGAAAGTAATGACAAATTCAGGACCAAGCAAATGCTTAATTCATAAGCGAGATTTTATATGGGTGTTAAATGAATGGTTTTGCCCTGACTGTGAAAGGGAAAACGAGGAGTTCAACAAACAGTTTATAGGAATGGATGGCCCCGAAGGATTCCAGATTAGGGATTTGCCAGAGATTGGTGGGCCAGATGATAGAGACGAAGTAACAAGACCAATGATGAAGCCAATTAAGAAAGGTATGATATGAAGCCGTTAAAAGAAAGATCAGCCAGAGGAACTAGAGGATTTATAATGAGCGACCCAGGAAGTTCTGCATACTTCAGAGTCTACAACGAAGATGGCTCATTTACTGATTATGATCTTTTTCATAGCGATCTTGAGGTAATGATTACTGATGAGGATGCTATGTTTAAGGGTGAAGATATTAAAGAACCTTATCTTGATTATTCTAATCAGACATTAGGAGAGACCGGCGATGGCACAGATTAAGGAAAAAGTTGTTAATACTTGTCTTACTTGTGGGGCAGAGGCTATTGCTGTGAAGGTAGCTAAAACCAAAACCTCACGAGAATTAAAGATTGAATCAGGCATGATGTGGCAATGTAAAAATGACCACGTTAATCGGGTTCGACATTATGAAGTTATTCAAGTAAAGGTAGGCTAGTATGCGAAACAAAGGATTTACTTTAATTGAAACGATGATTGTTGTAGCTATGCTTGGTATTCTATTAGCGGTTGTTACTTCTGCAATTCTAAAGTATAAGCACCGAAATGACCCTGTTTATAATTTCTCTTTCGGCACCAAAGTAGAAGTCATTAATGGCTTCTATAAAGGATGTGTTGGGGAAACTATAGGAAAAGAAGCTTTTGGGTATCAAGTTCGTTTAACTGAGTGCGGGCTAAAAACAGTAGATTTAACAACAAGCATTGAGACTAAGAGGTTGAAGACGCGATGATTAGGAAGATAGAGAAAGATTATCACGGCTACACAATTGTAGAGGCTGTGCATGATGCAGAAGGAACCTTTCTTCAAATGCAGTTTGGTACTGCGTATGAAGTGACATTTATTACTGGTCATGGTAAGATTCGAGATGAGATCAAAGATATTTGTGAACGCTTTGAAGTTGATTGGTCTTATCAACCAGGAAATGAAGGGGCTATCGTAGCTTTCGTTCCAGAAGAATAAGAGGAATAAATGGAAGAAACAGAACTTGGTCAAGCTTTAATTGAGTCAATGCAAGAAGCTCTTGATGGGGAACGACTCAATAATGCGTGGAGAAAATACCCGCATGTCGAGAGACTTGAAAATGATGAAGTAGAAGGATTACTTTTATTTCCTGAACTTTGGGTTGAGCCTAAGATTGATGGGGCCAATGCGTCCATTTTAAAGGACAGCAAAGGAATTCTTAGAGCAGCAAAACGAAGTCAAGTTCTAGGAGATGGAGTAGATTTTAGAGGGCTAGTTGCTTATACATATGAAAACCAAGAGAAGTTTCTCAAATTCTTTGAACTTTACCCCAATACGATTATTTATGGTGAATGGTTAGTCAAGCATACGATCAGTTGGTATCGCCCACTAGCCTACAACAAGTTCTATGCGTTTGATGTGCTTGACCTTAACACAGGATACTTTTGGCGTCCTGATATTCGATTAGAACGATTAGGGGCTTTAGAGATTAATCAAGTTATTCCAATCGCCAAAGTTCCAGGGCCAGCTATTTCAACAGATGATGCAGAACGTCTTCAGAGATATGCAGACTTAAATAGGTTTCTTATTGATGAGACAGATAAAGTAGGGGAAGGCGTAGTAATCAAGGCTTTTAATGGAGACATACCCTATGTCAATAAATATGGACGTACAACATGGGCTAAGATTGTACGACAAGAATTCAAAGAACAGAATACAGTTGCTATGGGCATTGGGGAGGTAGCTTTCAAAGAGAAGCCAGAACAGAAGTTTGTTGACCAGTTCGTTACAGAAGGTAGAGTTGAAAAGTTAAAGCAAAAGATCATGTCTGAACACGGCACAGGTTGGCAATCAAAGTATATACCTGAAATCCTTGGGAAAATCTATTATGATGTGTTCTCAGAGGAGCTATGGGGATATATTAAAAAAGAAAGAGTAAACGCTATTGATTTCAAGGTGTTACAACAACTAACAATTCTCAGAACGAAGTTGATTTTAGGCTTATAATATGGTATAATAGTGCTGTTATGTCTTGTGCCCACCTGAATGCAAGGCATACGACAGGCTTATAACCTGTGAGCACTAGATAGGTGCCGGTAGCAGGAGCGTTACCTGCCAGGTGGACAGAGGGCATAATGAATAGAAAGTGTTGTGATTGTAATAAGATAAAAAGTATAAAACTTTTTAGAAAACAAGGGAAAAAGCATAGTTATATCTGCTTAAAATGTAACGTAAAAAGAGTAGTATCTTGGCAGAAAGCTAATTCTGAAAGAAAAAGAAAGTATGATAAAAAGAGAGACTTAAAAAGACTTTACAATTTATCTCTTTCAGAATTCAATTCCCTAAAAAGGAAGCAAAATAATGAGTGTGCTATTTGTGGTGATAAAGAAAAATTGTGCGTAGATCACGATCATAAAACTGGAAAAGTAAGAGGATTGCTATGTCATAAGTGTAATAGAGGATTGGGCTATTTTAAAGACGATCCTTTTGTATTACATGAAGCAACAGAGTATTTAAGATATATATGAAAAGCAAAAAAGAAAGGAAAACTAAATGAATAGTACAGAAAAAGAGCTACTTAAACTAGCGTTACGTGAAATTAATACAGGCTTACCTATTCTTGACCAACTAAAAAATCTTGGTGCAAGACGAGCAGAATTTAAGGCGGGAACTACCGACTTAATTGCTAAATATAGCGAAAGCGCAGTATCTAGTGAAGCAATGAATTTATTGAAAGAGGAAGAAGACAATGGCCGTGGAAGGTAAAATACAAGCAAATGGTGGTATAGGCTTTGGTGGCTTATTGACCGTATTGTTTATCGGGCTAAAGTTAGGAAAAGTAATTAACTGGCCTTGGTTATGGGTTCTTAGTCCACTTTGGATACCCCTTGCGTTTGTTTTATCAGTTGTGGGGTTTATCTTAATTGTGAAGCTTATAGCCCTATTTGCAAAGAGGTAGTACATGGATAGATTAGACCTTTTGAAGCTCAGGCTAAATGGAATGATAGGGGCGACAAAGTACCTAAAAAAGTGTGGTAAGATGTCAGAAATTCACGCTTTTCGTTACTTACGCGCCTTAGAAGACATAAATGAGTTGATTCATTCACCAGAATTTGATACAATAAAGGTGCAAAATGAGAAGATCGAATACACTAAAAATGCAGAAGCTCCTCAGACGAGCTTTTTCAATTTGGTTGAAAAAATATAAGAAACGTTTACCAAGTGATGGAATGATGATTCCGTTGTTTGCCGACACTGATAAAAATGGTTGGCACTATCAAGGGGATGTTGTAAATGATTCAAGATTTAAACGTCCCAAGTTCATAACAGTATACTCGTTCCCTCCAAACAGGGGGTCTGGTAGTTCTACAGCTACTTATTATTTACGAAAGGTGATTACAAAATGAATTTGAATTTAGGAACTAATTTACGCAAGGCTCTTAATGCCGTGGCCTCATTAATTTTTCTTGGCCCATTGGTATTAACAGTTCTTAGTGGAGCACCGCAGGATATTTTCACAGCATTCCTATTCTTTTTTATCATCATTTTTGCGGGTAATATGATTGACGAGGTTTTATCTCAGACTATTGATAAGATATTTAGCAAGTTACTTAATAAGAGTGAAGACCAAAAACCTTCAAATGAGTAATGAGAGAACTAGCAAGCGACCACATACTTTATGTGATCGAGATTTTCGTTGCTTGTATTTTTGCTGAAATTGTGATAGAATGGTGGAAGCGGTGGAGAGCACGAAAACTTGATATCAATTGCGATAATTGCGAAGAGGCAAAACCTTTAAACAGGACTCCCGATAGAGTGGCGTATTTATGTAGAGTTTGTATGGGGGTATACTTAGTAGAGCATCAAGGCGAGTTCTCAGATGACCAAGTGAATAAGGCCAAACGGGGCTATAGGAGAAGGAAAAAATAAATGGCTCATATCCCAAGTGTTAGTGGAGAAACATGGGTGTACTTCGATGTGGATGATACACTTGTAATGTGGCCTAAAAGAAAAGATCCTACGTTTATTAGCGATGTGGTAATTGAAGATCCTTATGAGCCGCCCAAGCAATACGCCCTAAAGAAGCATGAACGCCATATTCAGGAACTAAAAGATTTTGCAGCAAAGCCAAAGACAAAAGTAGTGGTATGGTCAAAAGGTGGTAAACCTTGGGCAGAAGAAGTGATTAAAGTGTTAGGGCTGGAACAGTATGTGAGCCACATAATTCAAAAACCAGATACTATTTATGATGACGAGCATCAAAAATACTGGTTTCCAATGTCGCCCAGATGGAGAAAAGATGAAAGTGAAGGAACTGATTGAAGAATTGCAGACTGTTGATCCAGAATCAGATTTAGCTTTTTGGATGAACGATGGGTGTTGCGGTGATACTCTTGAAATGGGTGAACCTTTCGTGGATAATTTGACTTTTGGTACAAAGAGTCCATTTGCTGCGTTAGTTTTCCCCCCATTTAGTTTCTTAGCATCTTGTAGAAGGGCATCAGCAGCTAAAAGTGCTGGTACACCTTCCCCAAAGTATAAGGGCGCAGCTTTAGATAAGCCCAAAGATCCCTGTAAGAAACAAGTAAAAGCAATAGATTTGTTGGTTCAAGAAGCAGAAGAAGACGGAGAATATAAATGAGCTTAGGCCAAGAAATCGAAGTTGAATTACAAGAGTGGATGGGCAATGATAGGTCTATTGCCAATTCAGCTTGGACTTCTTCCTACGACAAAGAGATTAGAGAACTTAAATCTGATGATGATGTTCGTAAAGTTATCAAGGCTATGACTCTTGGTGGTCACGGCGTACCATTTGAAGCTGTTATCTTTAGGTTTTGGATGCGTATACCTATCTTTACTGACCGCCAACATATGACACATAGGATTGCTAGTCACAATGGGTTATCAGGCAGATATAGAACTGTACCAGATGAGTATTTTGAGATACCTGATGATGTTCAAGATATATTCGACAAAGCTCAGAAAGATAGTGATGGACGCTGGACTAAGGTAATGGGACACCCTAATTTACCAGTAACATTTAGGGACTTAGGATATACCTACGTTAATACGTGTGAGACAGCAGTTAATAATTACGGTAATGGTATGAGGTTCCTAAAACAGGCTGAAAAAGACGGGATAATTACTAACTCTGAGTTTAAAAGGGCGCGTGAGATTTGGCGAGGTCAAATGCCTCAATCAGCTATGACAGAAAGAACAACTATTTTTAATCTTAGAAGTTTTTCTAATTATCAGAGACAACGTAATAGCCACCATGCTCAACCAGAAATTAGAGAAGTGGCTAAGAAAATGCTGCAACTAGTCGAGGATAAGAAGATTTGCCCAATAGCCCTTGAGGAGCTTCAAAAGGTTGGTTGGACTATATAATGACGCAGCAAGAAAGAGTAACGATCATCTTAAAAAGATGGATGTCTTTTTATTATAAAGGACAAGCAGACCATGATGTACGGTTTTTACTACGTCTTTTATTAAACAATGATCCTGACTTTGTTCGTGGAAAATACAATATTACGAGGATAGATGAAGACCCCAAAAAGACAATGCTTAATTTGCCAAGTTGAATTGAACGCTGCAACACAGTTTTCACATGAAATTTGTATTGGGTGTTCAGATGGTAATGTAATTACTGCGACAAGATTAAGTAAAATGGTTGTATCGGCTCAGGGACACGTAGGAGAACAATTAGATAAGTTAGTTGTATTCCTAGCCTCAAGAGGGATAGTATCTAGGTCTAAGATTGCTACTGTTATAGGCATAAGTTTGGTTGAGTTCATGCATAGATACGATGATAAAGTTGAAGCAGAAGAAGAAAGGATGCCGAGATATCCGGCAGTAAGGCTAAAGAAATGAAAAAGGTTTTATTTATAATAGCTGCGTTAGCGGCAAGTTTTACACTTAGTTGTGCTGGCAAGCAAGTACCACGCACACTTCCTATAACACCTGGAGTTAAAATAGTTATCCCTGCGAACTGTGATCCTATTACTCTTGAACTTAGGGATCATATTATTGCTAGAACAGACCAATTTTGTAAAGAAGCTGGTCGAACAGGCGTAAAGCGGCTAGTTATTTGTCATAACGCGGCTGACCAAGCAACAGGGGTAGCATACCTATGTATTGGCGAATGCTCAAGTATTGATGATGGCGAGTGTGTACCAGGACAGAGACGAGTAACTGAAGAGGTATTCCCCGACAAGAGTGAAGTACACTATAAAACCTTTTTAATGATTGTGTTAGGACATTAAATTGTGGACGAAGTTGAATTCAAGGCTAAATATAGACAGAATGTATGTGCAGGATGTCCTAAAAGACTACCCTGTGCAGAAGCCGAGTCTATTTGTGAGTTAGTGACTCCTTGTGCTGTTTGTGAGATAAGGGATATTTGTACTTCATTGTGCGATCAGATGAAGGGCTATCTTAACAGAGGACGGAAAAAAGAACCTCAAACTATATCAATGGATGGAGATAAACTAGAAGGATTTTATTCTTACAAAGCTTCACAACAAAGGAATCAGCCGACAATTATTAGAGATAAGTATTCCATGACAGATGTACCTTGGGAGATACTATCTGGCCGTGACCAAGTAATTGTACAAAAGCATTTTATTGAGGATGTTAGTTATGAAGCATTGGCCGAAGAATTTAAGTTGGCTCCTAAAACAGTTTATGGTATTATCTATGGATCAAATAGAAGTAAGGGAGCACTTGAAAAGCTAAGAGAATTTGGGGAGTACCGAAGACTATTAAAAAAGTATGGAAAACATTTATCTACTTCAGTGTTTAATACTCTCAAAGATCATTATATTGATCTATCTTCGGTTAAGGAATTAAAACAAGAAGATGAGTCTTACAGACAAGCTCAGTATAGATTGTTACAAGCAAAGAAGTTGATTGACAAATTCAAAGAGATGGAGGATAATTAAGTGAATAAGATTGCTTTTTTAGAAGACCTAATTGGTGAAATTGAAGACCTTGATTCAGTCGAGGAAGTAGTAGAACTTCTTAATGAAAAGTTAGAGGCTGAAATAGAGGAAAAGGAGCTTCGTAGAGAAGATAAATTTAGGGAAATTCTTCAAACTGAAGATGATGACCCTGATTTTGATGCGGAGAAAGAGTTTGAAAAGTTTGATAGCGACTATTAATTCATGCGGTAAAAGGGGTACGGAAACATGGCTAAAAATGACAGCGAGATGTCGTTCTTTGCAAAGACGATCATGGAGCAAAAATACAGTCACTTACGCTCTAATGGGAAGCTTGAGCAATGGAAGCATATCGCAAGGAGAGTTACTAGGAATGTAATGGGAGCGGTAAATGCCGAAGAAGCACTACAAAAAGAAATCTGTCAGGCAATTTCTCATCGTAAGTTCATACCTGGGGGACGTTATCTATACGCTTCGGGACGACCATATCACCAAACCCAAAACTGTATTCTTCTTAAAGCCGAAGATTCCCGTGAGGGTTGGGCTGATTTAATGCACAAAGCTACAATGGCTTTGATGACAGGCGCAGGTATTGGAGTTGATTATTCTGATGTGAGAAGTGAAGGAAGACCTATTCGTAAGACAGGCGGTATTTCAACAGGACCAATTGCGCTTATGCAAATGGTTAACGAAGCTGGCCGTGGTATTATGCAAGGTGGAGCTAGAAGGTCGGCTATTTGGGCAGGACTGAATTGGAAACATGCTGATGTTCAGAAGTTCATAACTTTAAAGAATTGGAATAAAGAAGTACGAGAACTTAAAGAGAAAGACTTTAATTTTCCAGCAGCAATGGATGGAACAAATATCTCTATTATGTTGGATGATGAGTTCTTTAAGGCATATGAGAATGATAAACACCCGCTACATACACAGGCTAACTCAGTCTATTGGGCGGCAGTACGACAGATGCTTAAAACGGCTGAACCAGGTTTCAGTGTAGATACAGGGGATAATAAAGGGGAGACACTAAGAAATGCTTGCACAGAAATTACAAGTAGCACTGATAGCGATATTTGTAATCTTGGATCTATTAACCTTGCAAGGATCGAATCCGTCGAAGAGATGGCTAAGACAGTTGACTTGGCTACATCTTTTCTTACTGCTGGAACTGTTTATAGCGACGTGCCCTATGCAAAGTTGGATCAAGTAAGAAGTAAAAACCGACGACTAGGTTTAGGATTAATGGGATTACATGAATGGTTACTAAAACATGGAAAGAAGTATGGGCCAGATGAAGAACTACAAAAGTACCTCGAAGTTTACGCGAAGAGTACAGAAGCGGCGCACAAGTGGCAGGATAAGTGGGAACTTTCGCGCTCAATTAAGACACGAGCTATTGCACCTACTGGAACAATTGGAATCATTGGAGAGACAACTACAGGTATTGAACCCATATTTTGTGTTGCGTTTAAACGTAGATATCTCAAACACAAAACCTGGAATTATCAATATGTTATTGACCCTACAGCCGACAGACTCATTGAAGGAGGGGTTGCGCCTGAGTCCATCGAGGACGCATACGTACTTGCGGAGGATATTGAACGCCGCATTAATTTCCAAGGATGGGTTCAAACTTATGTAGATCATGCGATTAGTTCGACAATGAATATCCCTTCATGGGGTAGTGAGTTGAATAATGATGATACGGTAAGGAAGTTTGGCACAATGTTGCTAAAATACCTTCCAAAATTGAGAGGATTTACTGCATACCCTGATGGAGCTAGAGGAGGTCAACCCTTAGTACCCGTTAAATATAGCGTGGCGATTCAACATATGAATAAGGTATTTGAAGAATCACCAGACGTTTGTGAATTAAGTAAGGGAGGAACGTGTGGCAGCTAAAATGAAGAACCTTTTCAAAAAACTAGTGTTCTGGCTTATGGAAAGAGCCATAAAAAAAGGCCAAGTTTATAATATAACTGGTCGAGACAAAGAAGACCGTGATATCTACATGATCCGGTATATTGTCTTCAAGACCAAGTGGTTTGGTATCTATATTCATAGATTTGTGAGATCAGATGATGATACTCACCATGACCATCCTTGGTGTTTCTTCACTTACATGGTAGAAGACGGCTATGCAGAGCAGATAGTGAAAAAGGTTTACTATAACAAAGTAAACCATTATTGGATGAAGACAACTATTCGTACAAAGCCTGGTCAATTGTTATTTAGGAAGGGTACGCATATCCACAGGGTTATCTTGGACAAGCATTATCAAATGGATGAACTTGATAAAGCCCCCTTAACATTCGTTATCATTGGGCCAAAGTACAGAGAATGGGGATTCTGGTCACCAAAAGGCGCTGAATATACTTGGCAACATTGGAGGAGTTTTCTCCACATACCAAAGGGACCAAATAAAGAACACGTAGGAATAAGTGATGAATAGAAAGTTAGATAAATTTTTAGTTAAACGGTTTCCCACAATTTTCAGGGATAGAAATGCAGATATGAGAACAACCTGTATGTGTTGGGGGTTTGACCACGGGGATGGATGGGCTAGACTTATTTATAATGCTTGTCTACAGGTTGAATTCTTTGAGAAGCACTTCGGGGTAAAAACAGTAGCAGTTCAAATGAAAGAGAAGTATGGGACTCTTTGCTTCTATCATAGCACCGAATATAGCGATAAGTTAACAGACAAAGAAAATAGAATAGTGTCTGATATTATTGACAATATTATCAGCTATGCAGAACATCAGAGTGAATATACTTGTGAAGTGTGCGGAGAGCATGGTCAGTTATACCCTGGTAGTTGGTATGTTACTCGATGTGAAGAGTGTGCTTTAAAAGAAGGCAGAGTGCTCGTAGACGAGAAAGATTTACCGTAATGGGACACACTCCTGCAACAAGACTACGTGAAAAACTTCTTAGACAAGCTAGAAGAGATACTTGGCTTAAAGAAAATGGGCCTTGTAAGAGATGTGGCTCTATTGAAGAACTTCAGGTAGATCATATTGATCCTTTTTTAAAAGTGGATCACAAAGTATGGTCATGGTCTGAAACAAGAAGAATGAGTGAACTAGCAAAGTGCCAAGTCTTATGTAAACCATGTCATATACAAAAGACAATAGAAGAGAATGGTTGGAATATACTTCATGGTGGAACTCGTTATAGACAGGGGTGCAGGTGTGATGTTTGTAAAAATGCACAGAGATTACGAGTACAGAATCAACGATTAAATAGATTGCAGAGTGGTGTAACAGTAACACGCTAGGCTCATAACCTAGAGTTGGCCGTGCAACTCGGCCCTCTGCTACCAGTCTCCTAAAGAGTTAAAAGGCTTTAGGCGTTTATACGTATCGAAAACGTATTTCATGTGGGAATTTCCCATTAGGGGAAATATCGACCTAAAGCGTTGGATGGGGCGATAGGTCGGCTTTGTGGATGCGTATACCGTTAAAGAGGCGGTCCAGACTGTAAATCTGGAGTCCTTCGGACTCGCCAGGGGCAGTACCTGGAGCATCCACCAAACAGTTTTGGCCCCATAGTATAGTGGTAGCACGCAAGCTTGTCACGCTTGTAGCAGGAGTCCGATTCTCCTTGGGGCCGCCAAAATGGGCTTATAGTTAAATAGGATAACGCCTGCCTTGCACGCAGGAGTTCGGGGTGCAATTCCTCGTAGGTCCACCAGAATGATATTTTGTGTGCAGAAAGTTACTTAATACGGTGCTTTTTGCACTTAAAATATAAGTTTCCGCCCCTAGTTCAATGGTAGAACAGGCGCTTGATAGGCGCTTAACCGAGGTCCGATTCCTTGGGGGCGGACCAGTTTACTGCATCGTCTATCCACGCGGGGTAGTAAGGGCAGGCTGCCGATTAACGGCGTTTTCACCCTTTCCTGCACGTTAGGCCCTGAAGGGTACGGTAGGTAACAGATAACAAATACTTCTTGGTTCGCGCTCTGCGCCATAACCCTGAAGCGGCAACTGAGTCCTACATGCAGTACAGTTTACATATTTATATTTAACTGGAAAGTGTAAAGCTATAAACAATGAATGAGAAACTATTTTTCAATAAAATAAATAAAACTCCTACCTGTTGGTTATGGACAGCAGGAACGAATCACGGATATGGTTTCTTTGGTATACGTAAGGATGGCAAACTTAAATTGTTTTATGCTCACAGACTATCTTGGTTACTTCATAAAGGCTCTGTACCAGATGAAATGTGTGTATTGCATACTTGTGATAACAGACTATGCGTGAATCCTAAACATCTTTTTCTTGGAACTAAACGAGATAATGCTTTGGATAAATTGTATAAAGGCAGACATATAAAAGGTAGTCAGGTTTGGTCCAGCAAACTTGTAGAAACACAAGTAGTTGAAATTAAAAGACAAAGACAAACAAGAACAATTGAATCATTGGCGAATGAGTATGGGGTTTCAAGACACACTATAATGAATATATGCGCTGGAAGAACTTGGAAACATCTTGACAACGCCTAGTGAAACGTGGTATAATGGAGATACAATGCCAACATTTAAAGCTTTAGACTACCCTGATTTTAAGATGCTACGGGTAGCCTGTGATTGCCTTACCCCTGAGCATACTATAGATATAATGGTGGATAAAGAACATCCGTTTACAGAGATAACCCTTACAGTAAATGCAGAATTTGAACCCCATTGGTGGTGTAGAATACGTAATGCTTTCAAGTGCTTAATAGGTAAGCCAGTTTATTGTGGTGGGGTGGTCTTGACACCGAAGGAAATTCGTGATATAATAGCTTTTGTGAAAGAGAATACCCATGAGTGAAGAAGTCAAAAAACCGGAAGTAGTAGTAGAAAAAGAAGAGAAAGAAGACGCTAACTTCTCTGAAAAGTGGTTCTTAAACCCCGAAGTTCTTTATCTAAAACCTGAAGATCAAAGGGAAGTTACCCTTAATACAGGCTATGAAAAAGAATGGTTTAGGAAGACTTACTTGAACAAGGGTGAGTTAGTTCTAACTAAAAGAATCTACAATTCAGATTTACCCCGAAACTTGAGGGGGAAGATTGTAGCGGTTACAGCAGCTCCCGTAATTAAGAGAGATGAGTTCCGAAAAATGGCAGAAAAACAGCCATACATGAGTTTACAAAAGTTTCTCAAGCCAAAGCCATTGGGCACTTTTTATGAACTATTTAAAGGAGAAGGCGGATATACCCAATGGGTAAATCCTGTTGATTATGCAGAAGAAAAAAATAGACATCATAGACGACAAGATAAGAAGGTACGTGGACCTTTTACTAAGGGCCAAAATAGACCTGGGAAACCTAAAGGAAGAACCCAGCCCGTTGTTGAGATTAAGCAAGGGACTGGCGACCCTTCCAGAGCTAAAGGAACGGGTAATTAATTATCGTACCTTTATTGACGACTTGAGAGAGATAAAAGATGGCGGAGAATAAGAAATATGTAATGTCCCATAGTCGAGCTGAAACATGGCTAGAGTGTCCTGAGAAGGAGCACCTTAGATATGTAGAGCGTGTTCAGGCTATGGAATATGGCTCAAGCCTTGCTTTTGGTATTGCTATTGATACTGCTGTAAGTGCTCTTTTAAGAGCTATTAAGGATGGTTTACCCCCCATAACAGACCTTAAAAAGGTTTTTATGGAGGACAAGTTAAAGGGATGGCAGCTAGTCTTAGCTAATGCAAATGTCCGATATGGAACCAATGATTTCGATAGTGCAGTTATTCAAACTCAAGAAGATAAAGACTTAATTACTTTTTGGGAGTCTACACTTAATGTGAAGTTATCAGAGGCTTTGGCGGCAGAGAGACAAAAAAAGTATAAGAAGATGACGGAAGAAGAACTTTCGTTGTTTAACAAAGCTGCTTGGCTTTCTTTAAAGAACAAAGGCTATCTGATGTTAGAAGCTTTTGTAAGAGAAATTCTTCCTAAAATTAAGAAAGTAATTGCAGTCCAACATAAATTTGAGGGTACTATAGAGGATGATAAAGATGCTAAGGGATATATTGATTTTATTGTTGAGTTTGATGGTTATGATAAGCCTGTCGTATTTGACCTTAAAACTTCTGCTTCTCCCTATGATGCAGATGATGTATTTCTTTCACAGCAACTTCACCTTTATCTTTCCGCTGTAGGTGCGCCACTAAAGACAGACTTAGCTGGTTTTATCGTACTTCTAAAGAGTATGGGTGGTAAGACATTGTGTAGTAAGTGCGGATATCAAAAAGAAAAGGGAAGTAGATTTAAAACGTGTAACTTTGAGAGCAACAAAGTAAGATGTAATGCTGAATGGTTGGAATTACCTGAAGCCAACGTTCAAATTTTAGTGGGTCAAATCCCCGTTGAAAGACAGCAGCAATATCTTAATAGTTTTTCAAACTTAGCAGTCCTTGCTAGTCAGGGATTGAGAGTCCAAAACTGGAATTCATGTAAAAACTATGGTCTATGTGAATACTTTCACTTATGCCATTTTGGAGATAAGAGTAAATACATATGGCCTCAAAAGCAAAGCCAAGAACAAGAAAAAGGAGAAACGAAGTGAATTACAATACAGTAACGAATACGCCAAACATAGCTAAATTAGTAGTTTTGGGTGTAGCAGGTTTATTTGGATTAACCCTGTTACTAGGAAGTTTTACAATAATCCCATCAGGTAGCAGAGGCGTTGCTACTCACTTTGGTAAAGTTCAAGATGGTATCCTTGATGAAGGTATCCATTTAAAGTTACCAATTATTACCTCAATTCATAAGTTGTCAGTACGTGTGCAGAAATCAGAAGCAGTTGCGGAAGCAGCTTCACATGATATGCAGAGAGTTAAGGCTACATTCGTTCTTAACTGGCACGTAAGCGCAACCTCTGTAAACAAGATGTTTCAAGAGATTGGAGCAGAGGAAGCAGTTACAGAGCGAGTTATTCAACCAGCAGTTCAGGAAGTCTTGAAAGCTGCTACAGCAAAGCGTACAGCAGAAGAGATTCTAACCAAGCGCCTTGAGTTGAAAGATGAAATTGATGCCATGTTGATGAAGCGTTTGGCTCAATATCATGTGCTTATCAATGACGTATCATTAACTAACCTTGACTTCACAGAGCAATTCAACCATGCAGTTGAAGAGAAGCAGATTGCAGAGCAGGCAGCTAAGAAAGCTGAATATGAAGCTCAACGTGCAACTCAAGAAGCTATCGCTGTTGTGAACAGAGCTAAAGGTGATGCCGAATCTAAGATTACAATGGCAAGAGCCGAAGCTGAATCACAGAGACTTGTTAAGCAGACGATTACAGCAGAAATTCTGCAACAGAGAGCTATTGAAAAGTGGGACGGTGTTCTACCTCAGATTATGGCGGGAAAAGGGGCACTTCCATTTATCAATATAACCCCTCAAACGAAGAAGACTAAAACTCAAGTTGCTGAAGAAGCAAGTGAAGAATAAAGTTGACTTTGTTTAATAGAAATGGTATAATACGCATATATGGAGGAAAATACAAATGAGCGTAAATGACAAAGTGAAAATTGCTAATGATTTCTTGGACTCACAAGGACCAGCAGCAATTCAAGAGTACACAACCCCTTCAGGTTTTGAAGCAGTAGGCTACAAACCACAGTTTATTGTGGATGCAGCTAATACAGCTTTTGGGGCTGAAGGATGGAAGCATGTGGTTAAAGCAGTGTCAGTTGATGAAGTCCCATTAAAGAATGGCGGAAATACCCTAATCGCTACAGCAGAGGTAGCAATCCAGCTACTTAGTGAGAATCAAACTGTTTTATTTGAAACAGGTTCTCAGTTTGGCGGTTCCAGGGTTATGTCTGGTAATCTTCCTGACGCTAAGAAGGGTGCCGTAACCGATGCTATCGGCAAGGCTCTCTCTATCCTTGGTATTGGGAATAGAGCTTATCGTGGTGATCTTAGCGCAAACTTCAAAGGTAAAGTAGATAAGCTACCAACAGAAAAAGACGAGTTTACTGGAATTCCAGATACGTCTAATATGAGTGGAGCGCGGTTTGCTGCAAGGCCAGGTACAGGTTTTGGTCCGCCAGCCAATGGTAAGGGAAATGGTAATGGAAGTGCTGCAAAAGAGACAATTGCTACAAATGTAGCACCAGCAGTAACTTTGCTACCTATCGAGCAACCTACTCTTCTTACAAGTCCAGTAGTAACTACACCTACCGAGAAAACAAAGCCTCGTGTAGCGTTTAAGGATAGTGTGTTAGGAAAGCATTTCTAAATGGAAGAGAAACTAACAACTGAATTCACTGCTGAACAGCTAGAAGCCGAAGTTAAGAAGCTGGAAGAAGCAGATAAGAAAGAAGCAGATACCTTTGTAACAAGTGAAGCCAAACTGAAAGAACAAGGGCAACAAATGCCCCAACTTACAGCCGAGCAGAGACTCCTCATTGCTGGTAGAAATCACATTGATGGGTTAAGAATGCTCCAAGAGAATTGGAAAAAACTTAGTGCAAAAGGCGGAAGACGAGTTATGGTAGCTATACTACAGCTACCAGAAGAAGGCATGAAGTCTCAATTACAAGGAGATTTAGAGCGAGGTCTGTTTCAAATTGGACAGATGGTTCTTAATTCTCGCGCACTTCTTGTAAATAATGCTATCATGCAAGAGTATCAAAGACAAAGGGCGGAAGCCAAAGCCAAAGAACAGACAACCCAAAAGGAGACAGAAAATGTCAACAACACAACAGAACCCATCGTTCCAAGCCAATCAGACAACCCCTCGCAGCAGTAATTCAATTCGCTTGGGCGCAGGCTGGAATAAAACCAACAAGAATGGTAAGCCATATATTTCCGTTAAATTCAACGGTGGTAGACCAGAAGATAAGTACGAAGTAATTGTGCGTAACAAAGAGACGTTACAAGAGCTTCCTCTTGCGGTAACACCTGTTATCGTTCAAGGTAACAATAAGAAAAAGGATGGTAAAAGTCCTGATTTTTATCTAACTGCATTTTATGGCAGTGATGGTACTTCAGGTTCAGCAGACTCTCAATAATTGGGGCGATAATGCAAAAGTATGTGGAATTTCGAGAGGACTTAACGGGTTCTCTAAGGAACAGAGTTGTCCCGCTTACAGATTTAGGTAAGTACATAAACACTTGGAAAGATTGTTATCGTAGTGTATTCTACTTCGATGAAACTATTCTCAAGCATGTTGCGGACACTGGTTCTGTAAAGAGATATCCTGGTAAAGCAGGGATTGATAGAATCGTGTGGGATTTCGACAGAACGGATTCCCTCGAAGAAGCTCGAAAGGAAGCAGTAGAACTTGTAAGTCGTCTTATTAATAGTTATGGAGTAAAAGAAAGTGAAATTGGAGTAGCTTTCAGTGGGAAGAAAGGCTTTGGGATTGAGCTTAAAGTTGAAGGTATCCCTTATTTTGATAACTTGTTTGATGAGAATGTACCAGCTTATATTAAACATCTTTGTTTGGAGGTTGCTAAAGATTTAACAATTGATACTTCAATTTACAGCAAAATCTTTCTTTATCGTATTATAGGAACCCTACATAATAAAGAGAGTGATTTAAATGGGCACAGTGTCCAGTTA
>Ga0247727_10008827_pt1 | contig 18549 bp, 9 predicted proteins | sample WisWelCaveWW1625_FD_202498 | JGI IMG/M metagenome (GOLD analysis project Ga0247727, IMG submission 202498) | Biofilm microbial communities from Wishing Well Cave, Virginia, United States - WW16-25 | ecosystem: Environmental > Aquatic > Deep subsurface > Groundwater > Cave microbial mat | place... | reverse complement strand
GAAGATGATCTCACGTTGCTGGTCACTTTTGCCAATCAAGCGGCGCTGGCGATTGACAATGCGCGCTTATACGAACAGGCGCGTATTTCCGAAGAACGCTATCGGGCATTGTATGAAGACAATCCCTCGATGTATTTCACCGTCGATCAGGAAGGGACGGTTCTCTCCGTCAATCGTTATGGCGCCGAGCAACTGGGCTATACCGCACCGGAGCTGATCAGCCAGCCGGTTCTGAACGTTTTTTACGAAGACGATAAACCCCACGTTTTGAAACAGATGCAACATTGTTTGCAAAATCGCAGCCAGTTGCAATACTGGGAATTTCGCAAAGTGCGCAAAGACGGCAGCGTGTTGTGGGTCGGTGAATATGCCCGCTCCGTGCAGGACCGCGACGGCAATACCGTGGTGCTGATTGTTTGCGAAGACATTACCGAGCGCAAAAACACTGAGAAAGAAATTCGTCGATTGAATGAAGACTTGGAGCAGCGCGTTCTCGCCCGCACGAAGGAATTACGGGAAAGCGAAGAACGTTTTCGCCAGCTCGCCGAAAATATTGCCGACGTCTTCTGGCTCGACACCGGCGATTTGCAGCGCACGCTGTATGTCAGTCCGGCTTACGAGAAAATCTGGGGCCGCTCCTGCCAGAGTCTGCTAAAAAATCCCGCCACGTGGCGCCAGGCCATTCATCCGGAAGACCGCGAGGAAGCCTTTGCCGCGATGAATCGCTGGGTCAAATCCGGCATGCAGGACACTTACAGCAGCGAATATCGCATTATGCGGCCGGACGGCGAGTGGCGCTGGATTTCCAATCGCGCTTTTCCGATTCGCAATGCAAATGGGGAAATTTATCGCATCGCCGGCATTGCGAAAGATATTACCGAACGCAAAGCGCTGGAAGAGCAGGTGCAGCAATATACCAACGCGTTGAAGCTGCTCGTGGATGAGCGCACCGAACGCATTCGCGAATTGGAAAAACAGCGCATTGAAAGCGAAAAGCTTGCCGCCACCGGCCGCATGGCGGCGCGCATTGCGCACGAAATCAACAACCCGCTCGGATTCATTCGCACCGCCTTTCGGCTCGTCAGCCGCGCCATTCCGGATACGGATCGGCACTATCATTACGTCGGCACGATTGAAAAAGAGATCGAGCGCATCGCCAAAATCGTGCACCAGATGCTCGACCTGCACCGGCCTTATCAGGAATCGCCGAAAAAATTTCGGTTTGATGAAACCATTGCGGAAATTCTGGCTCTGCTCAAAGCGGAAAGCCACGAGCGCCATGTCAGTTTTGAGCTGGAGGCGGACCGCGCTCGCGACTTCATCACCCTGCCGGAGAACATGTTGCGGCAGATTATTTATAATGTGGTTTTAAATGCGGTGGAAGCTTCGCCCTCGGACGGCGTCGTACGCATCGCCGCGGAAATCGCCGACCATAAATTGCAAATTACCATTGCCGATCAAGGCGCGGGCATACCGGAAGAAATCGGCTCGCGAATATTCGAACCTTTTTTTACCACCAAAAGTCAATCCACCACCGGCGGCATGGGGTTCGGCCTGTCGATTTGTAAAAGTCTGGTCGAAGCGATGCAGGGAACGATTGCATTCGGCCGCAAACCTGCCGCGGGAACGGTTTTCAAGATCACGATAGCGCTCAATAACGACAACTCAAAAGGAGGCCCTCATGTTGAATCTCGGTAGAATTCTGCTGGCGGACGACGAACAAAATTTTCTGGAAGCGCACGCCGATTTGCTGCGCGAGGACGGTTACGAATGCGACTGCGCCGCCGACGCCGACGCCGCCAGAACGCTGCTGACGAAAAGCGAGTATGATCTTTTAATCGCCGACATCAAAATGCCCGGCAACCATGAACTGGAGCTGATCGAAAGTCTGCCTGCGATTCGCGAAGGCCTGCCGGTGATCCTCGTGACCGGCTATCCTTCGCTCGACACCGCCGTCAAATCGACGCGGCTGTCCGTCGTCGGCTATTTGATGAAGCCCGTGGTCATCGAAGATTTTCTGAAGCTGGTGCGCGAGTCGGTCATTCGCTCACAAACGTTTCGCCAGTTTTATCGATTGCGCCAGCGCATGCAGGAAGTGCAAAACGAGCTGGGGAGTCTCAACAGCCTGAAAAATCTTGCCCCGGTCAGCCCCTCATTTGTTGATGTCGACGTTTTTTTGCACTACACCGTTAAAAACATTTTAGCCAGCGTTTTTGATCTGCGCGATCTCACCCAGGCGTTGACGCATCACAAACCCAAAGAACAGGTTTGTCAACTGCTCAACTGTCCGCGTCATGCGGAATTAACCGAAGCGATTCGCGATGCAATTTTTGTGCTGGAGAAAACGAAAACTTCTTTCAAATCCAAAGAATTGGCCACCCTGCGGGAGAGGCTGGAGAGCGTGGTTCACTTCTGACACTCATCCTCCCCAATCGACCTCCCCGGAATCAACGGGCAAACATCAGGATGCGGCACGCCCTGCAAACAAAAAAGCTGGCGGCGCTCGATAACTTGCGGCTGGCGGCGATCTTCAACGTCGGCGAGAACGCCGTATTTGCATTTCAAACATTTCGCCGGTTGCCACTCAAAACCGTTGGCAACGCTGCGCGCGACCAGCGCTTTGCTGGAATTCCATTCTGCCGCCTGCTCCGAGCGCTCAACGATTTCGACGCGATGAATTTTTTCCAACACGATGCGGCCCCGATTCATCGTGAACGTCGCGCGAAACTCCATGCGCGTTCCCGGCGCGAGCTGCCAGCGATCCTGAAATGCGCCGCTTACCACCGCGTAACAATCATCGTCGAGGTGATCCATGTCAATGAAAGCCTCGGAGAAAGAAATCTGAAAGCCTCGCAACCGCAGATTATCCTGCTTCGGATAAATAAAGCGTTGAAAGCGCGGTTTAATGCCTGAAATCACGCCGAGAATTTGCGCCTCGCGGTTTTGTTTTTGCTCCACCCACGCCGCAAAATCCTGATAACGTTCGTTCCATTCCTCATAGTTTTCCGCCGCCATCTTCAATTCGGGAACATTGCAAACCTTCTCTTCCAGAAAATGCGGACAACCGGGGCACAACCGCCCAATATGTTTGTAGCCGCGAATGCACGATTTGCCCTTCTCAAACAACTTGCAGCGCCGGCGATAATAAACACAGCCGTGCGGAAAGCATTGTTTGCGATCGAGAATATGAAACGCCGAAACTTTGTATTCGAAATGCTCGTGGCTTTCATGGCGGCAGCGGAAAATATCCATCCGCTTGAATTCGTTCTGATAACGCACAATAAAATTCTCCCGAAGCGTCGAAGAACAACCGAAGGCGCCGATGACGTGGATTAAAAAAACAATCTGTCCTCTCGGCGCAATCCATTGTTCAATTTAATAAATTGGGGGGAATATGAAAAGCAAAATATGGCGAGAAAACACGCGGCCTGAAAAAAAGAATGGCAGAATAATCGACCGGTAGAATGATCCTTGAGCAAAAGCAATGATTATTCTGCCGTTGAATCATTCTGCCACAATAGCTACGAATAAAGTATCGTAAAAAAACAGAACTCGTTTTCACTTCCCTGCTGAGAACGAGCTCCGGCGAGCACACCCGCCGCGCAAGCTTCTCTTGGAATAAAGCCTGAGCCGGTTCGGGGTCTCCTCGCGTCCGCTGCGCCTTTTACGTCATGGCCATCGTGACGCGAGGGCTTCGCAACGCCGGCAACACACTTCCCTGCGTGCTGTAATTCCGACGGCGCGTCGCCTTGATCTGATCATGCACTGCAAAGAACAACCATCTGACAGAAAATTCTTTGTCGCGAATACTGACGATGCACTTTAATAAACGCCCGGACGTTACAAAAGTTCCGGTCTCTTTCTCACGGATCCATTCGCGCCATTGACTGAATGGATTTTAAATTGCTCCATCCGTTTCCCGAGGCGAATGCGTTCATTCCGCAAAGACCTGAGATCATTTTCAGCTTTTTGTAATTGTTGCTCGAGTGTTGTCGTATCAATCGGTGAATAGCCTTTGGCGGCGGGCTCATCAGCGCTTCCGCGTGATGAGATTTTTTCAGGCTCAGAAACCCTGGCGCGAACGATAATGTAAATATCCGGCAAAACGATGTCGGGTTGAACCGCCTTCCGAGGAGATGAAAAATGCTCCGCTTCTTTGGAAGGTGCTGCCTTGCCTGCGGAGAGCGAGGCTTTGGCGATAGTGGTATCGGAACGCGCGAGACGAGAGTTTTGCGAATAACCACGAGGCACCTCGGGGCCGGCGATAATCAAGCCGAGCAACATCCATCCAACAACCTGTGCAAAGCTTCGCGAAACGCCGAACTTCAAGGCCGGTGGCCCGCCGGATTCCGCTTGAATCGTTGGGCCGAACTCCGCATTTCCTTGACCACCTCTCATCAAGAAACTCGGAGCCGCGCGCAGAACAAACTCTCCATTTTTCATGACCCAATCCTTTGAGTTAGGTTCGACTCCCTTCTCTGGCCTGCGGCACCGCGTGGCGCGGTGGGCGCCAGGGCAGGCCTCCAGAAGAATTTCGCTCACCAGCTTCGGTTTTCACAGCCGTCGTATTTTATTTTTATTACTCTCCACAGTGTTGTCAAATCAAAGTTGCGGGCGCGAATCTGTGTTTCGTTTGATTTGAATTACAAAGCTTATGCCACGATAGCGACGGCAGTTCTCACAATCAACAATGCGCGGCGTTATCTATTTGATTCGGCAAAGCGCTGCGCATATTTTTTATCGCGCGCTTCCAAACATCCCAACCGCCGCGACAGCGTCGGGAGAAGCTCGTACTGTTTCAAAGTTGCGACAGGGTTTTTGCAAAACCATTTCAACCTTATTATTTTCATTTCAACGCGCGATTGTCATCTGCCGCGCCGAAGCGACACGCAAGAAAACTGTTGGCTTTCTGCATAAATTTGATTAGCTTGATACAAAGATTCACATATTTTTAGCAAACTTTTTTCCTGCTTCTTCCGTCTAAATATACGATCAAGAGGAAAATCGTATGAAGGACACCTTTCCAACTTTGCTGAAGTTTGTCGGCGCGCTGGCCGTAACCACGGCGATTTTTTTTGCGCTGCAGCCGAACGATAATCTAAAAGACGACGTGGTCAATCGCTCAATGGAGTTTTTGGGCACTACGCTTTTAGCAATGGTGCCGGAAGAGCAAAAACACCACGTGCAAAAAGAGTTCGATACTTTCAGCGAGCGAACGCTGGACGGCAAAGTCAGCGAAGAGCACGTCAAAGATGTCGCGGTCATGATTTTGAATGCGCAAGCCGAAGGGAAAAAACTCGATACCGCGCAGCTCGATAGCATACTCGTCTCAATTCGCGAAGCGGAAATAGCGAAAGCCGAAGCGGCGGTCGAGAAAGACGAAAACGATGTGAAGCGCCGCGAAGAATTAATCGCGTTCAGCGAAAGCATGGAGGACTTTGCCAAATTTGAAAAGGAGTGGCAACGCATGGTGCCGTTACCGCCGCCGGTTGATTCGACCTTGCCGCCTCCTCCACGTCGTCCGTTGTATCGTGTTAACCACAACTTTGTTGTTGAAATCGATTCCGCCGCGATTGCCGCGATTGCCATCGAGCACGCCGAAGCTTTCGCTGCCAATGCGCCGCACGCCATTGTCGTGCATCCGGGTGAAGTGAATCACTCGCTCAGAGCCCTGTCGCGCGAACTGCCACGACTGAAGATCGAAATGCGACGAATGAAAATGCACCTGCAAATCGCCGACAGTGTGCGCAAAGCCATGACCGAAAATCCGGATTTCCACAGTTGGTCGATGGCGTGGAATACGCAAATGACGGACAGTTTGAAACGATCATTCAAAGAAATGCGCCAACAGCAAATCCAACAGGCGCGATTGCACCGGCGCATAGCTGACAGCACGAGAAGAGCGGCAGAAGCTTATGAAAGGACATTTCGATATTCCACGCCCCCACCGCCGCCGCGCACGTGGACAACGCCAAAGCCCGAAAAAACAAAACCGCCGGAGTGAAATATTAAAAATTTTTCGCGCCCCAAAATTCCGCTTGCGTTTTACCCCGAAAATGTTTATTATAAAAACTGTCTTCGCTTAACGTTTTGCTGTTTTCTTTTTGCTTTTTGCCGTTTGTTTTTTCACCGGGGCTGTAGCTCAGTCTGGGAGAGCGCGTGAATGGCATTCACGAGGTCGCCGGTTCGATCCCGGTCAGCTCCACTTAAAAAGGCAACCCAACGTAGCGCAACATTTATGTTGCGCTTTTTATTTTCAGCCGTTATCGAGTGCCCAGCATATATGGGAATTTTTTTTTAATGAACCCAAATATGCCATTAACCGGAAAACAAAAACGCCACCTGCGCGGCCTCGGCCACGAGCTTAACCCCGTCGTACACATCGGCCAGCAAGGTCTTGATGAACGCGTGATCGCCGCCATTTCGAATGCGATTGACGCACATGAACTGGTCAAAATTAAATTGCTCGACAGTTTCAGCGGTGATCGCCATGAAACTGCAGAAGCGTTGGCAGTGAAAACCCAAACCGAGCTGGTGCAGGTGCTGGGGAAAACGATTTTGCTCTACAAAGCTGCGAAAAAACCCGGGATTCAATTCCCCTTCTGAGCAACACGGAGTGGCAAACTTCAGTTTGCCCAGCTTACCCGGGTTCTCAAGATATGAATCCCGCCGAAATGGAATCACGCTGAAGAGAAGATTGACTTTGGAAGAATAGGTTTTCCCGGTAGCGTAACATTGGCTTGACTTTTTGAGAAAAGTTGTTTAAGATAGGTAGTGGCATTATTCTCGAGACCAGCGAAAAATTTAGCAAAACAGGCGTACAACTGGAGGCAAAGATGGCGCTCAAATTTATTCAACAAGATGCGACAACTCTGCGCGCAGCCTATCAAGAACGCAAGGCCGAGTATGATGCTCTGCGAGCAGCGGGAAGATGGACGGGTGCAGTTTTATACGCCGGAACATTGCTAGAGTTGGCGTTAAAACTGGTGATGTGCAGGCATTTGGGCGTCACAAATCTTCCGACCATTTTTCAAGTGCATGATCTTGATTTATTGCTCTGCTGCAGTGGCCAACAAAGCCGTTTCGGGAGCGGTACCGTTTTGCACAAAAATCTTTCGAGGATCCAAGACCATTGGGCGATGGCACTGCGTTACGAAGGCGCCATCAAAACGCAACAAGATGCTGACGATTGTGATAAGGCGCTCTTTGATCCCGCTCATGGCTTAATACCGTTTTTGTCACAATATTTCTGAGGTGCAATGATGAAAACTTCACGCTTAAAAGAACTTCGCGCTGTGATTGAGGAGTGGGCGCACATTCATAACGTCGAGACCTCCTTAATTGAAATCCAACCTCGCGGGATCGGCTCGAATGTTCATGTGACTGTTGTTGCCAGTAACGGCTTTGAAAACTGGCGCCGTTCTGAGCGACATGATAGTCTCTTCGATTTTATCCATGCCAAGCTGAACCTTGATGGCGACCTCTTCATTAGCCGCTTGAGCGTTATGAATGAAGAAGAATATGAAAAATATGAGCGCGTTGCAGTTTAAGCTTTTGGCCTAACAAGCAAAAGATTCGCTATTCAAGCGTTGAGTAGATTGAGACAAACTAAAAATGCCGTGCTTTGCATAAAAACACGGCATTGTATTATAAAACTGTTGCAAAGCCAAAGCTTTGCACTCCGCTTCATCGTCCTGTACAAATCCTCAAATCATCGCCCGCAATATCCTCCCACGCGTACAGCACGAAATTTAAACCTTTGCTATTGTGCTTCGCGAGAAAGCCTTTGGGAAATTTCGGCCCTGCTGGCTGGTTCGTCACTTCGAGACCGTCCGTATCCTTTGAACCGTTGGTCAACACCGTAGCCAGCAAATCGTGTTGTTGCGGATTAGCCTTCTCCCCTTCGCGCCGATAAATTTTCACACTCTTGTTGTCTTGACTTGAAATCAACAGATAACCGGTGTTGTCATCGCATTTGTAAATGCCGATGCCCTCGCGGTCGCCTTTGAAGCCGTCGCGCGTTGCAAATGCGACGATCTGCTCGTTCTGGTTTAAATCGGGATCGGCGTAATACTTGCGCACGGCTTTGGTTTCGTCCGAGGCATAGACATAACCAAGCTCATCATCAGCGGCCAATCCTTCCACTTTGTCCGCGATGGAATTGTTGCCAAACGTGCGAACGTGCACGCCTTTCACTTTACCCTGGCCGTCATCTTGCAGAAGATATTGCTGCAAATTGCCGCTGTCGCCGATCTTGCTGCTTGCGATAGCGAAGATCGCGCCGTCACGCGGGCGGCGATACAAACAAAGGCCATACGGCAAATCCAATTCCGGGGTTTTGATGCCCTCATGCGTCGTGACGTCGATAAGCTGGCTGTTAGACGGAACGATCTTGTAAACTTTCAGTTCTTTCGTGCGCTGCAAATTCACCACGGCGATATCGATGGCCTCCCCTCCGACCATCATGCCCTGCCGCACATCCACGTTGTTGGTTTCCCGCAGCGGAATAAATTGCATCTGTTCGCCGTCGAGATTCCAAACATAAAACCCGCCGCCTTTGCCCTTGTCCGTGCCAATCACGATGCTCTTGGCAGCATCAGTGGGATGAATCCAAATCGCGCAATCATCCGCGTCCGAAACAACCGCCGAGGTTTTAACTTTGGGATTGACGACTTGCGGTCGCGTGAACGCGATGATGAAAATCGTCAAAGCAATCAAGCATGATATCGTGATCACGATCTTTTTGGCTTTCGCTGAAAGGTATGCCAGGATGTGCTGAGAATTCATTACATACTCCGGTTGAATAAAAAAGGCAGGCGATACTGCCTGCCTTTCACACGAAAATATTTGCTCACTCAAAATTAATAAAGTCGTGGCAACCGATCAAGGAATTTTTTATGTGTTGAGAGTTACCAGGAGACTTCGGACTTTAGACCTTGGACTTCGGACTATTTAATCATCTGAATCCTTCCATTCAAAATCCTCGCGCCGATTTGTAACCGATACCAATAAACGCCGCTCGCCGTCCGCTGGCCGTTTTGGTTGCGGCCATTCCAGCGCTTCTGCTGCACGCCGGGCAGCATCGCCTCGTCGATGATCGTCCGCACAAGCTGGCCGTTAAGATTGAAAATCTGCAATTTCACCGGCGCTGCAGCTTTCAATTTAAAACGAAAAGAAGTTTGCGGATTGAATGGATTCGGAAAAACTTGCACGCCGTCAAAATCATCTTCGGCAATCAGCGCCGGTGCTACTGCCTCTGCGTACTGTTTCGCCGCGCCGAGCGGAATCAAATTATACCACGCTTCATCGCGCATGTCGTTGCCGGTGCAAACAAGCAAATTCATAGAACTCGTCACGGTGTGTGCGGCGGTGGAAACATTCACAAAATTATCCGTGTCATTTTTGAAAATCGTATCAACCGGCGCGGAAACGAGCTCGTTGTAATCACCCAGCGCAACCTTTTTCATCTCGCCGGTTTTAACGCCGCCTTCGCGCGTGCCGATCGCATACAAAACATTATTCGTCGCATCAATCGCCAGCGCCGGACGTGTCCAGCCGGTGGAAAGCAGAATCGGATATTGGAACCACGTCCCATTGGTCTCGCGGCGCAGCAAACCGATATTCGTCGTGTTCGGCCCGCCACCGTTGGTTTTGACGATCATAAACACGACGTTGCTCTGCGCCATCATGCTGAGATGATCATCCGACGTTGTATTGGCAAATTGCGCGATGCTGCTCGTTTCATCCGTCCATATCGAGTCGGCGTCGGTATTTTTGTGGCGCAGAAAACCGAAGATCGAGCCCGGCGCGCTGTTCTCCGCATAGCCGACGCCGATGTGATTGCTGCCGTTAAAACTGAACGCCACCGCATCCGTGAGTCCGATTCGATCATGCAAATGGCGCTTGATCGCAATACGCGTCGCCGACCACGTTTGCCCGGAGTTGCTCGATTTTTTCGCGTACAGCGTCGAATCGCCAATCATGAAAACCCACAGATCGCCATTGGCCGCGCGCACGAGGTTGATGCCGCGATCCGAGCTTTGCGCGAAATCCGGAATCGCGCAGGGATAGCCAGAATCAACTGTCCTCGCGCCGCTCGAATATTTGAGCCGCGTAATGTTCGTCGTGCTCGCGCCGGGCAGCAGAATGTAAACGCGATTGTTCGCCGCATCGCGAACGCAGTCCGGACGGTTTTTGCTCGCGGCGTGAATGAGCGCGTCCTGACTCCACGTCGCGCCATCGAATCGCCACAGATACCATTGCTGATCGATTTTCGATTGCGCTGTGGCCCACCAGAAACCGCCGTTATAAAAAATCTTGCTCTGATTGTTACGATCAAATTTTTCCGTTGTGCCAGGAATCGGCCGTCCGATTCCCGTGTAATGCTTAATCGCATACGGACTCGACGCGACCGCCGTTGTCTCCACACTCGTGGCAACCGTCAACGTGTAGTCGCCAACGAGCGCGGGGTACGGATTGATTAAACCCGCGCCGGTTTTAAACACCACGCAAAAATTTTCATTATTCGCGAGGTTTACTGGCGTCGTCACGTAAACCTCGCGCAACGACGAATTCGTTGTCACATTTGTTGACGGCGTGTCTTTTATAAAAACTTGATTCGCTGCGATACTGTTCGGAATTCCGGTTTCAACGGGAAAGCGAAATGAGAGCAAGCTTCCGGCCGGGAGCTCGCCGTTGCCCGATAATGTTAACGGAATCGTATAACTCGCCGGTGCGCTCAAAAGACCTGGCGCAAATGCAACTCCGTCAACATGCAAACTTTCGGCGATGCGATAACTGTTAGAAGTTACCGGCGTTGGCTCAACACTTGTCTGCGCCCGTAGAGTGTAACTGCCAATCGCAGCAGGATTGCAAAGATACGGAATAAGAATATTCACAACGGCGTTGTTGCTTAACGACACGGCAGACGGCGCCGTCAGCGTAATCGTCTTCGCCGTGTTGTCGCCGAAGGCCGTCGCTTCAACGCCGTTCACCGCGACGCCACTCAATGCGCCGTGCTCAATCGTTGTCGCAGAATTGAAATTGAGTGTGATCGTGCTATTGCCGGAAAGCAAGCGGCCATGCGCGCCCAGATTAAATTGCACCGTGTACGTCGAACACGCGCTCATCAAACTATTGGTGAGCGTCACCTTTGCCGGTGTCACCGTCGTTGTGGCCGCAACGAGATTATATTTCGGCGAGTTGACTTGCGTCGGTTGGCTGCTCGTCCAAATCGTGACGCGATAATTATCGCCGTCCGAAATCGTCGTCGGATTCAACAGACCCGCGCTGGAATTGAAGACGATGGAAAAATTTTGATTGTTCGCCAAATTCATCCCGCTTTGCGGGATAACCAGACTCACCTGTCGCGTGCCGCTATTCGAAATAACCGAAACGCACGGTGTGCCGTTGACGAGAATTGCGCTCGGCGTGAGGTTATTCGGCACAAACGTATTCGCCGGAAAACGGAAATGAATCGTGCTGCTGCCCGCCGTCAATGCGCCGTTGCTTGAAAGCGTCAGCGGAATTGTATAAGTCGCATTGGCATTCACCTCGTTCGAGGTGACCGTCACGTTTTCAATCGTCAACGGCGCCGTGCTTCCCGTTGGCAGATGCCGGAACCAAATATCATTCACCGTCATATTGTCGCCGCAAACCATCAAACCGCGAATCGCATCGATATTAGCCGCCGGCACGCTGAGATTATCGAAACTCGTATTGGGAGAAGACAACAACGGCGAAGCGTTTGCCGTCTCTAAACTGTTTTCCTGTCCGAGCAAGCACGTTTTATATTCTCCCGACAGCGTCGCGAGATTGATGCCCATCACATAAAGTTGATTATTCGCGCGTTCGATATTAAAAAAATTCAGTGCGGCAGATTCGTCCGTCCAACCATTATCCGAAGCGCCGTCCGCGTGCAGGAGAAAACCGAATTTACTTCCCGCGACATCGCCTTCGCCAAACGCGACGCCGACATAGTTTGCGCCTTCAAATTCAAACGTCGTCGCATCGGCAATTCCGTTCGCGGTTTTCAAGCCGGTTTTGACGTGAATCGTGTCCGACCAGCTCAAACCTTCATCGCTTGAGCGTTTGGTTTGCAAAATGCTTTGATTGATGCGAAAAATCCACAAGTCGCCGTTTCGCGCCTGCACGAGACTCACCGGATTATTGCCATCCGGATTGGCAAAGCCGGAGACGATCACCGGATAACCGGCGTCGCGCTGCCACGTGCCGCCGAGATAGGAAAAGCGATGGAAGCGCGGCGAAGTGTTGTGGGAGCTGAAAACATAAAGCTTGCCGGTGGCGGGATTCACCATCGCATCGCAACGATATGCGTTGCCATTTTGCGCGGCGACATTTGTCGTGATCCAATTCGTTCCATTGTAGCGCCAGATTTCCCAGCGGTCGTTGCTCTCATCCAGCGCCAGCGTCCACCACTGGCTGTCGTGATAAAAAACTTTGCTCTGGTTGGATTTTTTATAACCGGCTTTGGTGGTTGCGGAGATGGGAGTCCCGCCTTGCGGAATTTGCGCGGAGAGATTTGGAGCAAGGTTTAAAATTGCGATTCCCCAAAACAAAATCGTCCTGAAAATATATTGTTGCATAATTTCGTCCTTAAAAATTTTGAATCAAGAAAAATTTTCCAACGGATGGAAAAACGACCAACGGATAAAGGCGGCTTTCGTAGTGGACCCTTCAAGGTCGGCGCCTGAAGGCGCTACTACAAAACCGATTTTCAGCGAAGGAACTTAAAATCTCATCCGTTGGTCGCTTTTTTATCCGTTGGGCAATTTTTTCACTTACGATTTACGCCTTACGAATTACAAATCACTTCACTAATTGAATCCGTCCCTGCAGCATTTGTTGCCCGATTTGCAGGCGATAAAAATACAAGCCGGTTGCGGCCGGGCGGCCATTTTCGCTGCGACCGTTCCAGCGGCGCTGATAAACGCCGGGCGCGAAATTTTCATCGGCCAGCGTGCGCACCAACTGGCCGTTGAGATTGAAAATTTGCAATTTCACCGGCGCATTTTCTTTCACTTTAAAACGGAAAGAAGTTTGCGGGTTGAACGGATTCGGATAAACCTGCACGCCATCAAAATCTTCATCGGCTGATTCTGCCGCGACCTGCGGAACCTCTTCCTCCATTTTACTGGCGCCGCCGAGCTTGATCAAATTAAACCACAGCTCGTCGCGTGAGTCGTTGCCGCTGCAGATCAGCAGATTCGTCGCGCCGGTCACCGGATGGCCGGGCATCGACAGGTCGAGAAAATTATCCGCGTCGTTGCGGAAAACCGTATCAACCGGCGAAGTGAACAGCGCGCCGTAATCGCCGAGCGCGCACTTTTTCATGACGCCGACTTTGACGCTGCCTTCACGTGAGCCGGAAATATAGAGCCGTTTATTCGCCTCATCGATGGCCATCACCGGCCGCGCCCAGCCGTCCGTCGTTTGAACCGGAAATTGATTCCAGCCGCCGTTCCAATTGCGCCGCAGCAAGCCGACGTCCGTCACGTTGGCATTGCCGCCGTTGGTTTTCACGAGCATCAACACCTCGCCGTTATACGTGAGCATGCTGAGGTGATCATCCGAGTTCGTGCCGACAAATTGCGGGATATCTTTGGTCTCGTCTTTCCAAATCGAATCGGGATCGGTTTCGAGATGGCGCAGGAAACCATAGATGGAACCGGGCGTGCTGTTTTCAGCGTAGCCGACGCCGATGTAATTGCCGGTCGTATGCGAAAAAACCGTCGCATCGGTCAACGCATCGCGATTGTGCAAATGCTTTTTAATCGTAATGCTTCGCGACCATTTGCGGCCGGCGTCGGCCGAATATTTCGCGGTCAACGTTGAATCCGCGGCGCGGAAAATCCAGAAGTGGCCGTTCTTCGCGCGCGTCAAATTAACGCCACGATCCGAAACCTGTTTGAAATCAAGAATGGCAACCGGATAACCGAGATCAACCGTCCAATTGCCGGATAAATATTTCAAACACGTGAAATAAGTTATGCTGGAGCCGGGAACCAAAATATACGCTTTGTTGTTGGACGCATCCAAAACGCAATCCGGGCGGCTATTTCCCGCGCTGGCGATCAAAACACTTTGCGTCCAGGCGTTGCCGTTGAATTTCCACAGATACCAGTTCAAATCAACGCGGGATTGCGCCGTGACCCACCAGAAGCCGCCGTGATAAAACATTTTGCTCTGGTTGTTGCGATCAAAACTCTTTTTGGTGTTGGCAATCGCCGCGCCAATGTTGCGGCTCACTTTGATCGCGTACGGCTGCGACGCGACAAAAGTCGTTTCGACGCTCGTCGCGATCACCGCATTATACAAGCGCGGAATATTCGGATTGCGAATTCGGCCGCGCGGAATGGCGAGCGTGACGCCGGAATTATTTTTCAACTCGAGATCAGCGGGAATCGTGACCGTCACGCGACGCAGCAGCGAGTCCGCGATGGCCGCCGCGGTTTTGCCGTTGAGCTTGACGTTGGGAATCGCGCCATTGCGAACCTTCGTCGGCGCGCCGAATTTGATTTTAATCGTACTCATGCCGGGCAACGGTCGACCATGCGCGCCGAGATTGAACGCGAACTGATACTCCGCCAGACTATCCGGATCGGTCGGAAAAACTTTGACCGCGGCCGAGGTGATTCGCGTCGTCGTCGGCAAAAGACTAAACGGCGGCGAGTCGACTTGCTTCGGCTGCGCGCTTGTCCACGCCGTCAGGTGATAGGTCGAACCGATGGTGGTTGAATTGATCAAACCGGCGCCGGAAACGGAATCAAATACCACCGAAAAATTATGATCGTTCGGCAACTGCACCGGCGTGGTGACGGTCACCTGCCGCGTCACGCTGTTAGCCAAAATCGTTTTCACGGGAACACCGTCAACTTTCACGGCCTGAGCAGGCATATTGCTCGGCACCAGCGTGTTCGCGGGAAAAATAAAATTCAACACGCCGGTATCTGCCTCAAGACCGCCAAAACTCGAAAGCTTCAACGGAATCGTGTACGTGGCGTTGGCATTGATTTGATTGGACACGACCTTGATATTGCCGACCACCAGCGGCGCGGTGCCGCCGAGTTCCAGATGACGATAATAAATATCGTTCGCCGCAGTGTTATCGGCGCAGATCATCAGGCCGGAGGCCGCATTCACATTCGCCGCAGGCGCGCTCAAATCATCAAATTGGCCGTTGGCAACATTGAACAAAATTTTCGCGCTCGCGGTGTCGAGTTGCGCTTCTTCGCCGAGGCCGCAACTTTTATATTCTCCCGACAACGTTTGCGCGTTGACGCCCATGAGATAAAGCGTTTTGTTCGTCGCATCAATCGCGAGCGCGGGCGTCTTCCAATTTCGCGCGCCGGAATTGACTTTGAATTTTTTCCAGACGCCGAGGCTGCTGCGTTTGTAAAGCGTGTTGCGTGGCGCGTTGCCCGCGCCACCGGTGTTTTGCGTACACAGATAAACGTTCTGCTCCGCGTCGGTCGTCATTGAAATCCGATTGAGGCCGCGCTCCGTTCCAAAAAAATTCAAGGCGGCGGATTCATCTTTCCACAGGCTGTCGACGGCGGCGAGCTGATGCACGAGAAAACCGAATCGACTATTCGCCGCGCCGTTTTCGCCGTAGCCGACGCCGATATAACTCTTGCCGCTCGCGGAAAAGGCAACGGCATCCGTAATGCCATTGGCGGATTGCAAACCGGTTTTGATCGGCACGATCTTCGACCACTTCACGCCGCCGTCGCTCGAACGCCTGGCTTGCAAAACGTTCGCGTGAATTCGGAAAATCCACAGGTCGCCGTTTTTCGCCTGCACGAGGCTGATCGGATTGTCGGGATCGCCCGCGACGAAATCATTCATGTCGACCGGAAATCCCGCGTCGATTTTCCACGCGCCGCCGACATAAGAATAGCGCAGGAAGCGCGACAGGGTTTGATGCCCCGCCAGCAGATAAATTTTGTTGGCGCTCGCATTCACCACCGCGTCATACGTGAACGCCGCGCCTTTGTCCAAGCCCGTATTTTTCGCCCAGCTCGCGCCGTTGAATTTCCAGATGTGCCATTTATTTTCCGGTTCGTCGAATGCGATCGCCCACCATTGCGTGTCGTGATAAAACACTTTGCTCTGATTGGATTTCAGATAACCGGAAGCCGTCGAGGTGGAAATCGGGCTACCGACGAAATTTGTCGTCAGCGTATATTTCGGAGAGTTTACCGGCTCCGGCTGCGCACTCGTCCACGCCTGCAAAATGTAATCACCGGCGGTCGGCGGATTGACCAGACCCGCGTTGAGATTGAATTTGACGACGATGTTTTGATTGTTCGCCAAATTCACCGGCGCGGTCACGATCACTTCGCGTGTCGCGCTGTTGGAAACTACGGCAGTTGCCGCCGTGACGTTGACGGTGATGAGATTCGGCGTGATGCTGCTTGGAACTTTTGTGCCGTTTGGAAACCGAAAGCTCAGTTTGCCCGCGCCCGCGATTAATGCGCCGTTGCCGGATAATTTCAGGGCAATCGCATAAGCGGCGTTCGCATTAGCCGTCGGCGGCGTGACGGTAACCGAGTTCACGATGAGACGACTGCTGATTTTATACGGCAGCGAAGAAATCGGTTTGGTCTCGACGCTCGTGTTCACGGTTAATTTATACTCATTGCCAGGCGACGGATTGCAAATTGCCGAAGCCGGAAGCAGCAGCGTCACCGCCGCGCTGTTATTCAATGGAACCGAAGCGGGCAAAGTGACGTTGACAACTTTCGTCGCGGCGTTGCCCGTCGCGCTCGCGGTACCGTTATTGAGTTTCACGCCGGTGAGCGCGCCGTCTTTGACTTTTGTGGCTTTGTCAAAAATAACCGTGACCGTGCTCGAACCCTGCACCATGCGACCGTTGACGCCGAGCTGGAATGCAATCTTATAATTCGCGCAACTGTCCGCTTCATTGGTCGAAAGCGTCACCGTCGCCGCATTGACCGTGCTCGTCGCTGCGGTCAAATTATAATTCGGCGAATTTGCAACGGCGGGCTGCTCGCTCGTTGAAATTTTTAATTGATACGCGCCCGCGAGCGTCGGATTCAACAAACCCGTGCCGGTGTTGATTAAAACCGAAACCGCTTGGCCCGAGCTCAAATTCACCGGCGTGGTGATCGTCAATTGCCGCGCCGCCGAATCCGCCGCGACTTTCGTGCAGGGTGTGCCATTTACCGTGATTTGGTTAGCGGCAATATTTTTACGCAACAGCGTGTTCGGCGGAAAAACGATTTTAATCGTTCCATCATTTATTGCCAATGCGCCCGCGCCGGACAGCGTGAGCGGAATCGTGTACGCCGCATTCGCATTCACTTGATTCGGCGCCGTTTTAATCGGGCCAATCGTCACCGGCGCGACACTCGCGATGGGCAAAAGGTTGTACCAAATATCTTTGGCGGCATTGTTATCCGCAGCCATCATAAAACCGGAAGCAACGTCAACACCGGCAGCAGGTGCGCTCAATTCCGCAAACGTCGCGCCCGTCGCGGCGAACAACGTTTTCGCCGCCGCTTTTTCTAAACTGGAATCTTGCCCGACGAAACAAGTTTTGTATTCACCCTTTTGCGAGGCGCTGTTGACGCCCATCACGAACAGCCGGTTGTTCGCCGCATCGAACGCGAGCGCCGGTGATTTCCAATCGCCGCTCGTGTTCACGCGAAATTTTTGCCACGCGCCGCTGCGCATTCTTTTGTATAAGGTGTTGCGCGGATCGCCGCCGAGCGCGTTGCCGTTTTTCGTCAACAGATAAACATTGTTGCTGTCATCTTTCGTCAGACAAATTTGATTGTTGCCGCGCTCCGCGCCGAAATACGATAACGACGCGGTTTCATCTTTCCACACCGTGTCCGGCGCCGTGTCTTGATGCCGCAGAAAACCGAACTTCCCGCCGGCGATATCGGTTTCGCCGAACGCCACGCCGATAAAATCGTTGCCGCTAGCACTAAAAGCGACAGCGTCGGTGAGGCCCGTCGCCGCTTTCAAGGCGAGTTTAACATTGATTGGAGTCGTAGACCACTTCGCGCCGTCATCAATCGCTTTGGAACGTTTCGCTTGCAGCTTATTTCCTTCGATGCGAAAAATCCAAAGATCGCCATTCTTTGCCTGCGCCAAACTAATCGGATTGTTGCCGTCGGTATTGATAAAAGCGGGATTCACCGGAAAGCCCGTGTCCGCCTTCCAATTGCCGTTCACATAACTGAAGCGCCGAATTTCCGAGGACGAACCATGCGAGCCGAGCAAATAAAGCTTGTTCTTCGCGGCATTCACCACTGCGTCGTATTTGCGCGTCGAGCTTTTGTCGAGTCCGATAGTTTTTGTCCACGCGCCGTTGCTGAATTTCCAGATATACCACCGATTATCGGGCGCATTGAAAGCGATGGCCCACCACCTGGCGTCGTGGTAAAAAATTTTGCTCTGGTTGGATTTGAGAAAACCGGAATCGGTATCGCTGGAGATCGGCGTTCCGCCCTGCGGGATTTGCGCTGTGGCCGCCTCGCTGGAAAAAATCGCGCTGAG
>Ga0247727_10008826_pt1 | contig 18550 bp, 13 predicted proteins | sample WisWelCaveWW1625_FD_202498 | JGI IMG/M metagenome (GOLD analysis project Ga0247727, IMG submission 202498) | Biofilm microbial communities from Wishing Well Cave, Virginia, United States - WW16-25 | ecosystem: Environmental > Aquatic > Deep subsurface > Groundwater > Cave microbial mat | place... | reverse complement strand
TCATTGTAGTTTTTCAACGAAACATTGAAAATCTCTCGCTGTTTTTCAGGAATTTTTGATAGGGGTGTAGACATAAAAACTTCCTCATTATAGAAGCTCATTTTATAGAGCCTTTATTTTTTCAAGTTCGATCTCTGCCTAACCTCTTTAACAGCAATTCTTATCAAGTAAGAATCAATAACGGAGATCTAAACGGCATGTCGGATTGGCATGGCAAGAATCAGTGTAATTGCTTTTGCAACGACTCGAGATTCTCACACACCGTTTTGGTTAGTGGATGGTTTGACCCCAACTGCTTTTCACAAATCTTCAACGCACGGCGATAGAGCGGCTCGGCGTCAGCATACTTGCCCTGAGCGCGAAGCAATTCCGCCAGGTTGTTCAAACTCTGTGCGGCATCCGGATGCTCCAGCCCCAGTTGCTTTTCACGAATCTTGAGGCTGCGGTTATGCAATAGTTCGGACTCAGCATAATTGCCTTTTTCGCTGAGCAATTCTGCAAGGTTGTTCAAAACTAACGCAACCTTAGTATGTTCCGGCCCTAATAGCTTTTCTCGAAGCGCTAAACTTCGTCGATAAAGTGACTCGGCTTCAACATATTTGCCTTGTGCTTTAAGTAGACCGCCCAATCTGTTCAAACTAGCAGCGACATCTGGATGCTCTGAACCAAATTGCTTTTCTCGGATCGCCAAGCCTCGACGAGCAAATTGCTCGGCCTCAATATATTTGCCTTGCGACTCAAGCAATCCCGCCAGGTTGTTCAAACTCGAAGCGACATTGGGATGCTCCGGCCCCAGTTGCTTCTTCAAAATCTCCAGCGCGCGGCGATAGACTAGCTCGGCATCGGCGTACTTGCCCTGCGTCTGAAGCAATGACGCCAGGTTGTGCAAACTCATGGCGACATCCGGATGCTCTGGCCCCAGTTGCTTTTCACGAATCTCCAGCGCGCGACGAACGAGCGGCTCGGCATCCACATAGTTACCCTGCGCTTCAAGCAATTGCGCCAGGTTGTTCAAACTCGTGGCGACAACTGGATACTCCGGCCTCAGTTGCTGTTCACAAATCTCCAGCGTGCGGCGTAAGAGCGGCTCGGCGTCGGTATACTTGGCTAGAGCATAAAGCAATGCCGCCAGGTTGTTCAAGCTCGCGGCAACATCCGGATGCTCTGGCCCCAGTTGCTCTTCTCTGATCGCAAGCGCGCGGCGAAAGAGCGGCTCGGCCTCGGTATACTTGCCTTGTTCTTTAAGCAATCCAGCCAGGTTGTTCAAATGTGTGGCAACATAGGGATGATCTGAACCATATTTTTCAGCAACCTCCAGTGCGCGGCGAAGGAGTGGCTCGGCGTCAAGATAGCTGGCGCGAGAGTGTAAATACCCACCAGGCCGGTTAAATAAAAAAATAACTTCATCTAAATCCACCTGATAGTTATCCGCATGCTCAGTTACCACTAACGCATGCGGTAGTAAACGCGCGCACGTCGGCCAGTTGCGCACATCATAACTATCAACAGGGAAAACGTTTGCCACCAACCGCACTGCAGTTTCAGCCCAGGTCTTGCGACTTTCGTCGCTTAGACGATCACGCGTGACCGCCTGCACTAAACGATGCACTGAAAGGGCAGCGCTGGTAGCCTCGATTAACGAATAATTCCGTAACGCACTGATCGCTTCATCGAAGATGATGGGATCGGCAAAAGACAAGGTCACTGCTGCGGGAGAATTTTTAATGCCGTCTCGTAAAAGCGTACGCGGGATGTCGTCAGGTGCCAGGAATGCACAGACGTTCAGCAGAGCTTCAGCACTGGGCGACCTTTCTTTGACCTTCCGCATGGATATTTCCCACGTCGTGGCTACCGTATCGGGGTAATCGTATGGTTTAAATCGCCTCAGTAGCTCTCGGCGATACTCTTGGAACAAATCAACGTAATCACTAAAAGAGCTTCCGGTTGCTTCAATATAGGCGCCAGCTTGTTCCAAAGCTAAGGGCAAATCACCCAACAGATTTGCCACCGCATCTGCCATCGCTGCATCTCTCTGAGTTGTTCGTTTCAAGAGAAACTCAACGGATTCGTCGCGAGGCCATTCGCGCAAGGGAATACCGCTGGCCAACTCGCGCCAGTTTTGATTGCGCGAGGTCATTAAAACATGGCCGGTAAGCTGTCGGGGTAAAAAATGGCGAACCACCTCAGGCGTTGGCGCATTATCAAAAATCAGCAACCAGTCACGATTTTCTTCCAGCCACTTCCTGACCGCGGCCACGATCAACTCTTGCTCGCGCTCATGTCGCTCGGGCAGGTCAAGGCGTTCAGCTAAAGCGGCATAATCCGCCGCTAAAGTCAACGGCCCCTCCGCGCGCAACCACCAGATCAGCTCATAATCGTCTCGGTACAAATAGACATATTGGATAGCGAGCTGAGTTTTCCCGACGCCACCCAAGCCGCTGATGCTCACCGGTTGCGTGATCGCGGCGGTTTTCCCAGCGACGAGCGTCCTTCGCAGTTCAGCCAAGTCCTCTTGCCGTCCGGTAAAGTTCGGATTCTCACGGTACGGAATATTCTCAATCTGCAAACCGTCATCGCCACGCCGCGTGTCATCGTGCTCACGTACACGGTGTACCGGCGGAGGCAGTATCCGCAGTAATTCTTCCACGCCTTTCGCGCGGTCCCGCAAATCGACATACAGCACATCTGACAACTTCCCTAGAATAGCTGTGCCATCCAACAGACAAGGAATAATTCTTTTCTGAGCTAGGGCGGCATTCCATTCGTCTCTCACATAATCTGATAGGCTGGATGATTGTGACCACATGAGCAGCAAAGCATCACATTCCACCAAAGCCTTCTGCACCTGCTCGGTGATGCGATCACCGGGCCTGATTTCACGCTTGTCAATCCAGACTTCCAGACCTTTGACGCGCAGCGATTCCGCTAACGGCCAGACTATGTCGCGATCGGCCCAAGTGTAGCTGATGAATATTTTCGGATTTTCGGGTGGCATCAACTTTCCCTATTTCTCAAATCGGTCGATAACGCACTCTTGCAGAGTTCATTTTATTTATAACAACGACCACATTCAAAAACAAGCGAAAATTTGTATGAAAAGATGGGGCGAGTCGGAGGTTAGACCGTGCATAACTTTTCCCTTTACGGTCGTACCAAGCGTAAAAACTTTCCTGGCTGAATCACGGTAACGCCACGGTAGGTTTTAGGGAAATCTTTGACGTTGCGAGTGACCAAATAATCGGCATGGACATCTACGGCACACGCGAGGATGTGATCGTCGTCAGGATCCGCGCATGCACGAACGGATCGTTTCGGTGTTTGAACGCGGCTGATGGAGCGCAAGTGCTGGACATACTGCGCGAGCTCAGCAGCGGAATAACGGTACTTCTTTTTGAGGCGCGATACGCGCAGCGTGCGCCATACTTCGGTTAAAATAAAAGGCGAAAGGCACAGCTTATGGCCTTTCGCCCGTCGTACGACTTCCCAACTCTCACCATGAGGCGTTAAAAACGACCCAACCAAGATATTCGTATCCAGAACGATGGTAAGCATGACCAAACTTATTTTCGTGTGCGCCGAACTTCTCGGATCGCGGCATCAACGTCAGCTTCAACTTCTGCAACAGGAATATGGGCGTTCCGCGCATGCACGGAATCCATGAACTTGAACAACTCTTGCCAGGCTTTTTCCCTATCCAGTTTTCGCGGCTTGCCACCTTCCAACGGCAACAGCAAAGCAAATGGCTCGCCATTCTCTGTGACAATATAACGGTTGCCGTTTTTTTTGATACGACTCAGGACTTGACGAACGCGAGTCGCATTCGTCAAGTCTTTCACGTCTAAATTTCGTTCTTGAATCATTGCAGTCTACCATTACGCTGATGTAAGTCTCGTAAAAAAAATATAATAATACTGCTGTAAAGTTACGACAACCCTGGCATAGAGTCAAGTATTTTCTAGGTTAAGCTACTCCGGCCGATCCAAAAGCTCATCAATGCGTTTAAAGCGGTAGCCTCTATCGCGCAAGGTCTGCAGCAATTTTTCCAGCATGAAATAGAATTTATCGGTGCGGCGGGGATCGGCGCCGATATGGCTCAAGAGAATAAAGCCGTTCAAGCCCTCGGCGTGGCTCGTTTCATAGGCCAAAATACTTTGGTAAATTTTCGCGCTGGGGACATACCTTGCCTGCATTTCCGGATAAGTGTAATCGGCAGGTGAGCGCGTGCCGGGCGTGTAATTCACCAACTGCAAGCCCCACGCTTGCGTCCAGGTGCTGATGGTGGTGTTGTACCATTCGTACGGCGGCATAAAATAACGCACTGCGGTTTTGGCAATACCGAATTTTTCCATTTCGCGGTAATTGGCAGCCAAATCTGCAATAAACTGCTCCCGGGTGACGAGCAAGCTATCGCGATTTTCCCACGCGCAATATAACAAATGTGCATCAGAATGCGCCCCGAGATAATGACCATCCGTAATCAAGCCTTCGATCAATGTCTTAAAGTCGGGATTGCGATAAAAATTTCCGGTGAAGAAAAATGAGGCTTTGATTTGCTGCTGTGACAACACCTGCAGAATGTGCGCCCCACCATCAGCGAACGTATCGCCGGTGAAAACCAGCGCGATTTCTTTTTTGGTGCGGTCGCCACGAATGATGCCGCCGTGATCGTAAGTGAAGGGCGCGTCAAGCTCCTGCGAGGGCAACGTCAAAATGAAGACACACAGAACAAGAATCCATGCCGGCGTCGGCGAATCGGATTTGTGGTTCATGGCCTTTTCCAATGACGATTTGGTATGATTCGATTTTAAACTTGGTTAAACAAAAAGCCCCAACCGGTTTCAGGTCGGGGCTAAAATTTTTTGCAACAGCGAGCGGCAATGAATTTCAATTCGTCCCCGCCGGCGCAGCTTTACCAAACACATACACAAATCGATCTTCACTCGCCACGATCAACCGTTCGCCGACAATGATGGGATTCGTGCGCACGCGGCCTTCGAGTTCCTGTTGCCAGCGGAGGTCGCCGGTGCGGGCATTCAGCGCGTAAAAATTGTGGTCGAGGGAGCCGAAGAAAACGAAATGGCCGGCAATCAACGGCGACGTGCCGATCACGCTGCCGGCGCGAAACGTCCAGCGCGATGCGCCGTTGTTGGCGTCAAAAGCGCGCACGCGGCCATCGCCGCAACTGAAGATAACCAAGCTATCATTGACCGCCGGTGAATGATTCACCTTCGCGCCGATTTTACTTTTCCACAACAATGCGCCGTCTTGCAAATTCAGCGCAAAAACATGCTCTCTCGCCGCGCCGATATAAACCCGATTTTGATGAATCGCCGGCGTCGCCAGCACCGGTTCCTGGCAATCAAATTCCCACAGCTTTTTGCCGCTCGCGGCTTCGAGGCCGTAAAGCTTGCCGTCGTCGCTTGCCGCGACTAAGATGCCCGACGACAACGCCGGCGAAGCATGAAATTGTGATTCGGTACGAAATTGCCAAAGCCGCTTGCCATCTTGCAAACGATAGGCGTCAACATGCTTGTACAGCGCCGTCACATAGATCAAGCTGTCCGCAATCAACGGCTCGCTGTCAATATCACCGGCGTCGATCTCCCAAAGCTTTTGGCCGTTCTGCAAATCATAGCGCATGAGCGTCTCTTTGCCAAAGCGCATGGCCACCACCAAACTTTGTTGGGCAATCGCAATCGTGCCGGCAAGACCGTGCGCCAGTTTGGTTTTTTGCAGAATTTTTTTCTTGTGTTTGTTCTTGCCTTTGGGCGGCCGCAGATCAACGATGGACAAGCGCCCATCCAGGGTCGGCACAAAAATCGCGTCACGGGTGGCGCAGAGGTGTTGTGAGACGGCAGCAGATACCTTGAAACGAGAAATTTCTTGCAACGGCAGAGAAAGATCGGTTTCTTGATAAGATCGCCGTTCCGGCGAGACTCCAGCCAGGCAGGTCATGGCAACATCGTTTTGGGCGACCTGCCTGACGGCCAAACGAGTGCAAGCAAAAAAAATAAAACAGAAAAAAAGCCAAAAAGAAAAGCGCACGCAAAGACGCGAAGACGCAAAGAATCCGCCAAGGGTTTTCTTTGCGAGCCTTTGCGGCTTCGTCCCGCCCTTGCGGGATGAAAGGTTTTTCTTTTTTTGCAAAGATTTGAATCGTAACTGGCTGATCCTGCTCCAAAACATCTCTTCTTCAAGCTTCGCTGAAATTGGCATTTGTCTGTCTTATCTTTGTTAGAAATCCCATCCGAAGAAAAATTGATGGCGGGTCGGCGTGTGCAGTTTCAAATTGCGCAACGAGAGTTTGTTATCGACGTTAGACCAGGTGAAGCGCTTGCCGAAATCATAGCGCAGAAGCAAAAATCCGCCGACGCGCAGGCGCACGCCGAGGCCGGCGCTGCCGAGCAAATCGCGAAGCTGATTGTCCCAGGCATTGCCGAGATCCATGAACATCGCGCCGCGAATGGCGCTGAAGCCGAGGCCGCCAAACGGGAAGGCAACGACAAACTGATCGATGGCCGGAAAGCGAAACTCGTGGCTCAGCAAAAACGTTTTCTGTCCCCAAATTTGCCAACGCGGATAGAGCCGCAAATCCCAACTCCCGCCCATAAAAAACGGAAACGCTTCCTTGCCGTGATTATAGCGCGTCGTCAAACGAAACGCATACGCGGTGCGCAAGCTGGTGCGAAAATAGCGCCGATAGTCGGCGATGATCGTGTAAAAATTCACATTCGACTGCCGCACGTCGATGGTGTTGCCGATGGTGAAATTGAAACGCTCGCCGTCCAGCGGCCCCGACGGCCCCCACAGCGAATTGTCTTTGATATACGAAACAAAATTTGACACCAGCAAGCCGTTGCGGGAACGCAGGCCTTCCCAATTTTTATCCGATTGCCGGACATTCAAGCTCGCTTCCAAACGCCGGAAAACGCCGAGCGGATAACTGATCGAGGCAAACCCGCCGTAACGCCGCTCGTAGAAAAATCCTTCGGCGTAATTATAATAATTGCCGGCAAAATGATAAGCGCCGAAGGCGTAATTCGTCCGGCGCGACAGATCGACGCGAGTTACCGCGACATTGAAACTCTCGAGAAATTCCGACCGGCTCTGGGCGTTATTGAAGATCAGAAAATAGTATTGTTGATTCCCCAGCATGTCCGACATCGCAAGCTGCGCGCCGCCAGCGGCGCCAAAAATCGGATCCTGCGTGATCTGGCTCTGCGCGATATCGAGACTGAATTTGCGGTTGTAGCCCACCGTGCTCGGCGTCATTTCGCCGGCCAACTTATTGACGGTCCACGGCTCAGCCTTGACCGTGATCGTATCGGCGGCGGTCAATTGAGATTTGTCAAAAAATTCCTGCACATTTTTAAATTCGCGAATTTGAAAACCAAATTTCTCAAACCCGGTAAACAGCAAGCTGCCGTCGTCGGTCCACTCGGGATCAAACGCGCCGGTGGTAAAATTCGTCAATTTGCGCAGATCCGCCGCGCCGTTGATCGCAGCCGGATAAGCCGGTTTCGATGGCGAAAACGAGGAATTTTCATGGCCATTGGCCGGTTGCCCATTCGTCAAATTATTCAGGGAAGTAAATTGCGAGGCGGGATTTGCACGATCAGCATTCATGGCCACCGGCAATTCGCCGCCGCGATTTTGCACCAGCCAGATGTTGAACGCGTCGTCGCGATCGGAAGTAAAAGCCAGCCCCTTGCCATCCGGCGACCACGTCGGGGTGTAATCGTGATGCGGGCCGTAGGTGACATAATCAATGGCGCCGGTTTCAAGATTATAGACGAAGAGATTATATGCGCCGTCTTTGCCGAATTCCGTGCGGTCGGAGCTGAACGCAATGAGCTTGCCGTCCGGCGACCAGCTCGGATCGCGATCATCGTAGAAATCGTTCGTCAATTTTTGCAGATTGCCGGTGGCGAGATCGAAAACATACAAATCGCGCCTGCCGCCGAAGTTCGTGCCGGAGAAAACGATCTTGTTTTCTTTCGGCGACCAGTTGGGCGAGTACAGTGTGACCACATCATCAAACTGGTGGCGGCTCAAAATTTTCTCGTCGTGCAAAGAATAAATATACAGCGCATCCTTGCCCTCACTTTTGGAGATGAACGCCAGGCGTCCCTGTTTATCCGCATCCAGTTTGCTGCGCAATAAATTAAAGGACTCGAACTCGGAAGTGCGCTCGCCCTCCACCAGCGTTTCGAGGTGCTGGCGTTCGCCGCGCTCTTCGCCATACGGCAGGCGGTAAATATTCGAATACCCCATGCGATTGGAAACGAACACCACCTGGCGCTTGCCGTTAATCTCGGCAAAAGTGGGTTTGGTGTTGATGCCTTTGTTGGTCACATGCTGGGTGATCATGCCCGGCGCATCGCTGTCTTCCAGCAACGGATACTTCTGTTTCTTCAAATAATAAAGCCATTGTTCGTCAAATTTTTGATAATTGACGCCCAAGGTAATTTCCATCACCTCGGAAAAACTATCCGCTTTCCAAATATTCTCCATTAGTTGAAGAATCTTTTCTTCGCCGTAGGTTTCCGCAATGAATTTGCAAATCGCCTGGCCTTCCTTGTACATCAGAAACGTGCCGTAAATCTGATACATTTGGCTGAGCGGCACCAGATAACCCGAAAGCACGGCGTCGCGGATGAACATCTCAGCCTCGGAATCCCAGCCTTCCGACCAGTACTCGGCCAGACCTTCGGTGAACCACAGCGGCGGCCCGGAATATTGCGCGCGTTTGTGGTCTCTAAGAATGCGATTGACCTTGGCGTGCGAGAAAACATGCACCAGCTCGTGATTGATCACGTGACGGAACGCGGTGATGCTGCCGTCGGAGGGAATGACGACACGCCCTTTCAGAAATTCGAAGAAACCTCCGACGCCTTCGGGAATGAGATACGGGATGGTGTTGGTCTGTTGAAAATGAAAATGATTGGAGTAAAAAATCAGCGGGATGCGATTGTTGACGTTGTGATTGAATTGATTTTCCAGCCGGCTGTAGGCTTCTTCGGCAAAGCTGGCACCCATCTCCGCCAGCTCGCGCATCTCGGGATAAAAATAAATGTCGAAATGTTTGGTTTTGAGAATCTGCCAGCGAAAGGTGTTGTAATGAACTTTGTTGCGGCCAAAGTAATATTGCGCCGAAGCCGTGCCGGTGAGGACGAAGATGATTGCCAACAGAAGAAGACTCGTCCAAAATTTTCCTTTCTGCCGCCCTCCGCCTTTTCTCCTGTCCTGCGAAAAAACATCGGTTGCTCTCATAACTGACTCCATGTATGGCTACGCTCGCGGGGAAATTTCCAACGTCGTCTTAATTTAGGCATTACAAAAATTTTGTCCAACTAAAATTTCTGAAAAGTCATTCGATTTTGTTTTATTGATATAACAGGAAAACCGTTGATGAAATTTCATCATCATTTGGCGTGGCAAACAATGCCGCCGGAGCCGGAAACATCCGGGAAGTCTTTAAAATTGATCGTTTTAAAGCCGGAAAAGTTCCCACCAGCTTGTTGAGAAAGACAAATTTTTGAGAAAAAGTTCAAAACGGCGGGCTGTGAGTATAAATGGATGGTCACTTTTTGGCAGCTTATGGGCAAACCATAACTTTTAGAATCTCATCCTTTCGAAATAGCGGCAACTCACGGCGTTGCTTTCCCTCCACAAGCCACCGGCCCTCGCCCGACGGCAAAATGCGGCCGATCACGGCGGCGGTTATTTTTGCCCGTTGCAGCTTGGTTTGTAATTTGACGCACGCCTCTTCCTCGCCGATAATCAACAACGCGCCGGAGGCAATCAGCCCCAGAATGTCAAGATGAAAATGATCGCACAGGAGTTTGGTTTCCGGGAAAAGCGGAATGCTCGCCATCTGAATTTCAACGCCGAGATCGCGTTCGACCAACAATTCGTGAATGGCATTCGCCAGCCCGCCTTCGGTCGGATCGTGCAGCGCATGCACGCCTTCCACCTGCCAGGCCAGGCGCGCTTCGGGCAAAACACTGATGCCGGGATCGCGCAAAAAGCGTTTGCAATTTTGGGCAAATGCGGCGTCAAAAATTTCAGCGAGCGCTTGGGCATGCTCGCGGCCGATAATGGAAGTCGCCTCGATGGCCAGGCCTTTGGTGAGCATGATCGCATCGCCGACTTCAATGCGTTCGGGAGAGAAAGAACGATTGGCCGGCGCTTCGCCGAGCAAGCAGCCGGCGACGAGGGGACGATCTATCCCCGTGGTGATTTCAGTATGTCCCCCACACAACGCCACACCGATTTTTTGGCAAGCTTCACTCAGTTGGTGAAAAATTTCTTCGACAAGCGCCGGCGTCGTATTTTCCTCCGGCAGCAACAAGGTGGCGAGAAACCATTTTGGCTCGCCGCCCATGCAAGCCACGTCGTTGGCGTTGATATGCAGCACGTAGTAACCGATATCTTCCGCGACAAAAGTAATCGGATCGGTTTTGGCGATGAGCAAGCGGTCGCCAAAATCGATGACCGCCGCATCTCTGCCGAGCCCCGCGCCGATTTTCAGGCCGTGATTTTCCGGCCTCACGTTGGCATATTTTTGCAGCAGCGTTTGCAGAAAATCGAGCGGCAATTTTCCGACTGGGAAAATCTCCGGCAAGCGGTGCGATATCAGCATTGGTTACAAATCAGGGCTTTGCAAAAAAAGCAAAAAATTTTCACGCAAAGACGCGAAGCCGCCAAGGATCGCAAAGAAAACCCCTAATTGCCTTTGCGTAATCTTTGCGTCTCCCACGGACGTAGTCTGCACCTTTGCGTGCGCTCTTCTTTTTGGCGGCGGCTCGCCCGAGTTGGGTTATTATCAATGTGTTCTGCGCGCTTTTATCCGACGAGGACGTTACCGCCGTTGACATTAAAAATTTCCCCGGTGATGTAAGAAGCCAGGTCCGAGGCGAGAAAGAGAATCGGGCCGGCAACTTCCTCTGCCGTACCCGCACGACGCAAGGGAATGATCTTGGTGATATTCTCGCCTTCTTCGGCGAGCGCGGCGTTGGCCATATCGGTCGCCACCCATCCCGGTGCAACGCAATTCACCAGAATGTTGTACGGCGCCAGTTCAGGCGCCAGCGATTTGGTGAAACTGATAACGGCGCCTTTGGTGGCGGCGTAATGCGAGTGAAAAGCCTCGCCGCGCTGGCCGGCCGTGCTCGAGACGTTGATGATTTTACCGGAGCGCCGCACTTTCATGTGCGGCACCACGAGACGGCAACAATTGTAAATGCTTTTCAAATTCGCCTCCATCGTTTCGTCCCAAACTTCCTCGGACATCGTATCAATTGCGCCGTAGGTCCAAATGCCGGCGCTGTTCACAAGAATATCGATCTGCCCGAATTGCTGCAAAACTGCGGCGATCATCTTTTCGACTTCGGCATAGTTGCCGACATCAGCTTGAAACGCCGCGGCTTTGCCGCCGTTTTTTGTGATTTCTGCTGAGAGCGATTCCGCCTCGGATTTCGCCTGCCGGTAATTGATCGCGACCGCCGCGCCGGCTTTCGCGGCCATTTGCGCCGTCGCCCGCCCGATGCCGCGCGAGGCGCCGGTGATGAGGATGACTTGGTTGGAGAGGTTGATCATGGGTTCTTTTCTTTACAGATGATAAATCTATATCGGCAGCCTATTACGCAATGCCAAAATATCGGTTTACTTCCTTGACGACTTGATCACGAAAGTCCAAAACGGAACCAAGTTTTCCAGGCGATGCAACGATTGAGTTCAGTACGCCACCGAAGTAGCGATACATTGGGATCACGGTTATTAACTGCGTCCCCCAATCAATACGGATACCACGACGCTTGACCTCGGGATGTATGAGAAAAGACTTCACACACCAAGACATACTGTCCGGATTATAAACCGTTTTCTGATTTTGGCGCAATCCTTGGGAAAGCAAGTCTTGCAATTCGTGACACTTATTTTCAAGTTTCTTTTTGTTCTCTTGATAGCGTAAACTTAAAGGCTCATAGAAATCGTCGGGGTTATAGACTTCGTTTTCATCAGCCATCGAGATTCCAGCGATGCTATTGCCATGATTCCCAGCAACAGGAATTATGGATAATTGCTTCAACAGTTGAAGATTAAAAATACCATAGAACTGGATAATCAGCGGTTTCGATGATCCAGCGTTCCAGTTCCAAGGACATCGCCATACCGGAGTAGCAGTCCAACCAAAGAAATTTGGCATAAGATGTTCGGCATCCGGGTTTACCTTCAGCTCGACCTCGTGTTGCCATGCGCCGGTAACGTTTATCCATAAATCGCATGGGTAACGTTTCTCACCTTCCATGGATTCAGCAATGATTGCCTTGATTTCGTTTTTATGTATCTCTGAACCGATAACCTTTTTTACAAACTCTAACTTACCACTTGATTCGAAGTTGGTTTTCAGGAAGTTTGCTAGTTGCTCCGTATCAATGATTTGGTCAAATGTGATGTAAGCCTTTATCTCGTTTTGTTTACAGAAGTCAGGATTCAAGATGGATGCGTATGAATTATCCTCGTAAAATGGGATTTGCGCTTCTTGCCAACCAGATATAATGAATGGACGATCCTGCTTACGAACGTAATAGACTGCGCCAACCTGCTTAACGGCGCATGGGATGTCGTATAACCTCAGTGCTTTCTTGCGAATCTTGCGTGCAATTTGCGGAAGACCGGCGTAGAAAGCTCCGCCGTGGCGACGAGCCAGACCACCCTTGGGTCCAGATTGTATCTGACAGTGTTGTGGTCGTTTTTCTAAAACGACTACATTGTAACCGGCTTCGGCGAGTCCCCAACCTACAGAAAGCCCACCCGCACCTGCACCCCCAACCACGATATGTTTTGTATGTTTCATGGCTGCTCCCTAGATACTTAGGATTCAGTCTCAAATTTTTCCGCGACGATTTTGAGCATGCTATGGCGATGCGGTGGAAAATCAGGGTGCTTAGTATCCCACTTGTCGCGCTCGAATAAGATGTAATGATGTTTCCAGTATCTGTAGGATTCATATGCAATACCATTTTCTGCATCACAATAGACTTCAGTTACTTGGTGGACTTCAGGTATCGGCGTAAAGTTCGTGAATAGTGAAATCATATTAATTCCCCCAATTTTTGTTGCTTCCTGCATTCGCTGCAAAACCAAAGCTTTATTCTGAATATAGTGCAATACACCATTGCAGATGATTACATCATATTGTTGCATTGGCTCGTACTCTCTTACATCTGCGTGAACCAAATTGATATGAACTCCAGCTTCATAAGCAAATCTCCTTATCTTCTCTATTCCAACAACACTTGCTTCGATAGCGTCGACATGGTAACCCATTCGCGCAAGCCGAATCGAATCGGCACCCTCTCCAGCTCCTAAATCTAATGCTATTCCATGAGGGCGAACCGCAAGAATTTCTATCAGTTTTCTTGGGGCTCCTTGGTAGTCTTCAGGACGGATGGAGTAACGAGTGTCCTCTCTCCACCAATAGCGCTCATAGTTGCTATAGACTTCATCAAAAAACTTAATGATGTTCTTTTTGCATGCTTGTTCGTTTTCCATAATCCATTTATTTGATTGACATCATACATCTAACATGGCATTTTTTATTGCTAAGGGATTTCCGTAGTGAGCTTGCAATCGTTTCAGGGCTACCGCAGCAACAAGATCGGAATTAAGCCATTCCAAGAACTGCGGCGCACCATCGACACCAATTTCTGCATACGTTGGTACCAGAGAGGTGAAGAACTCCCGGTACTGAAGTCCAGCGAGGCCCAAAATCTCCCGGCGTTCACCATAGAAATCATAATAACTTTGGCACCGGAGCATGAGTTCGCGTAACATGGGCTTCAACACTTGGAGTTCATCCAATGTGTTTTTGTAAGAGATGAAGCGCTCAGCTAAATCAGGATGACGATGTAAAATGAGATTATCAGCCAACGCCCGTATGGCAAAGTCTGACACGTCTTTGTCCGCTAAGATCAATTCCAATAGCGCCGAGGCCTTAACGAGGACTTGATATTCTCGTGCTTGGAGTATCGCATCAAATGACCATCTGCGCATTTGAGCTGGCGCTTGAATGTGGTGCAACGAAATGTCTGCTTTTAAACGACAAAGGTAGAAATAGAAGTTCTCTCTGTCTGGATAATAGAAACGGATTTCTTTTATCAATTGTGGCCTGGGCCATTGAAAATTTTTGATGACACCCAATTCTTCCCTTAGCTCCCTTCGCACTGCGTTCTCGTAAGCCGATTGTTGAAGGAGAAACTCCGGCTTTGTACCATTGTCGAATTCGTAGCAATCCTGTTGGTTGATATAACCGCTGATATTTGATAGCATGTCTAGTTCACGGCTGGCGTTTTCGCTTGTTCTAATTTGGAGCAAGGGCCAAGCTTTGCCTCCCTCCTCCTGCCAAAGCATAATGACCACTGCGGCAATCCAGTCGTTGTTATGAGGTTTGGGGGTGAGGACACTGCGACGAAATCGCGCATGTTTAACAATAAATCCTCCACCTTCTTGAGTATGCGGGCTGCCAATTAGTATAATTTCCTCCTGCTTAGTGCTGGTCCGTATGACATCCTCAAATGTGGCTTGGTAGTAGGCAATTTCACCAGCCATCCCAGAAAACTCAAAAAAAAGATGCTCTGACGTGCTATAGTAAGGACGATGAGTAGCGATGTTGACAACCTTCTGCCCATCAGGCATTTCAAAGATTGCTCCGACAAATGGGGGCAAGTGATTATATTCGTATAAGTTCCATCGGTGTGGATGGTTTGCCCGAATAAAAAAATAAGAGACAGCACGTTTAGCCAGACCAGCGATTTGAATGCGCTTTAGGTTTGCCTCAGATGGATCAGGAAACTCGCTCGTCAGTTCGTCCATCGCAAGATTAAGCACTGCCTCGCCTAGAAAAACAACTCGGATTGAAAGCCAAAAAGAATTTGGCCCCTCATCAGCGCGCTTTCGGGCCAAAGCTTCGTTTAGATAATTAACGAGATTCCAGTTCGTAAAGCCGATAATAGTCACGTGCATAGCTTTGCTGAGAAGGTATATAAAATGCTCCCGATTAGTACCGATCCTAATCCGAGGTTGAGTAAGAATGTCTGATGTGTTTGCAGGCCGTGAAGTTACCGGTGGATGGGCATCTGAGTCTACCTCATTGGTCAGATCCAATCGGCTCAGGACGGCTATAATCTGTTCCACTAAGACCTTTGTTGCTCGCTCGAACTGCAATTCGCCTGGTGTAAGACCTTCAAAGCTAATAAACTGTCTGCGGTTGGCCTCCGAGGTCCTTCTTAATTCATCTTCTGAAGGCCTAAAAATTTTGCTCCAGTCAACCAGCTTTATAGGAAATATTAGGCCTTGATCATGAGGCAAATTTAATTTTTTTTTGTACTTACTTTCCAAAGCAACAAAGTGATCCCACTCCAACCCACACCATTGTGCAGTAAAATACGATGGTGACAATACAGCAACCATTACTGAACTGTGCTCAAGTGCAAGTTGCAAGCGATCTTCCCAAATTTGAGCAGTTTCTATTTGTCGAGTGTCAACAAAGATTCGCAACGATCTTCCGGAAAGCGAGCGGAAAATGGTTTCCATAGCTTTAGCCAGCTTTGGCACCCATTGTTGACTCTCATCATCAGAACGAGCATAACTAAGGAACACATCATAATTGTTATTATTGTGATTATTATTGTTTGGCATTGGGTCACCTCCTATAGTTATGGTCATGTCATTATGATTGGCAATACAGGGAAAAACTCAGCTTAGAAAAAGTTCAAAATTTTTCAATTTCCACGACTGCTGCGATTTCACTTCATCGCTTTCCACGCGCCCGCCGGCAGCGGCGTTTTGAGATAATCGCCGAGAAAAGTTTTTGCGGCGTCGTGATAGGCTTTGCCGTCCCATTGCAAGCGCACCTGCGCGAGGCTTTGCCTGGTTTCGTCCTGCATGGCGCGGTGATAAAACAAAATATCGTGGTACCCCTCCGGACCAGGCTCGCCAAGCTCGATCGCCAACGTCAAATGGCTTTGTGTCGGCAGCAAATTGCGCAAACCCTCCGGCGTGCACTGCCAGAGCCACACGCTGCAGCCGCCGCTGCCGCACCAACCCGGCACGTTGGAAATGAAAATTTCCTTGCTGCCGTCGCCGTTCACATCCACCGGCCAGGTTTTCCAATTCAGAATTTCGGCGGCATCAATGTCCGCGCCTTCTTTAGCCATGCTTTGCAGCAAATCGCTCGGCAAGCGGCCATCAGGTGTGACCACATCCCAAACCGAACCGGCCGGCGGGCCTGCCGGCTCCGGTTCGATCACCACCGGCGGTGGCGGCGTTTCAACCGGCGCGGGCTCGGTCTCGACTTTCGGCGCGGTTTTGCGCGAACAACCGGCGAATGCAAAAGCCCAAAAGATGAACGGCAGGGAGCCCAGCATCCAAATTTTTGAACCTAAACGATGCGGCGAGCGCATGATGGTTTCTCCTCGGCACAACTGTAAAGTCCTGCGTACTTTAATTTGGCGCTCATACAATTGTAAATTTTAAATTGTAAATTTTCAATTTAAAATTTTCAATCAATCGGTGCGAACGCGTCTCAATACTCCAACCTCATCCCCACCGTAAAATTACGGGCTTCATTGATATTGCGTTCAACTTGCGTATAGGAATAGCGCAACAAATTGCGCACGGCCACTTGCGCGGTGAGTCCTTGCCACTGGTATAGCAGGCGCATATCGAGCTGATGCTTCGGCACGCGTTGATCGTCTTTATAAAGCTGCACCTGCTCGCGCAGCAACTTCGCCGCGTAACTGTAATCGGCCTGCAACGAAATCGCGCCGAGATTGAGTGAAGGCGAGAGATAAGCAATCAGCCGCGGGCGATAACTCAGCAGATCGCCTTCTTGAAATCGAATCGGCACTTCGCTCACTTGATTCACTTTCGTGATCACCGGATCGGTCCACGTCGCGGTGGCATCGAGGCCGAGACGATTTTTCCACAACTGAAATTTTCCGGAGGCTTCGATGCCCTGCACTCGCGCGCGCGGAATGCTGACGAGCGTGGCGTAAAAACTCGTGGCGTCGGCGACGAACACCGGCTCGATCAAATCGCGGTAATGATTCGAGAACGCGGTTATTTCGAGATTGGCCGCTTCACTCAGGCGCTGGCGAACGCCAAGCTCAAAAGAAAATGAGCGCTCGGTCGCGATGGCGGCGTTCGGCTCGAACCGAAGTGGAATGTCGAATTGCAGAAAGCGTTCGCCCAACGCCGGAATGCGAATGCCCCAGCCGAGCGCCGAGTGCATCACCGTTCCGCCAAAGAGTTCGTAGCTCATCCCAAGCTGCGGACTCACGTATTGCTCTTCTTTGCCGTCCGGCAAGGGATTTTTGATCGGCGCGGGGAGCTTGTCGAATTGGGTTTGTTCTTTCGGCCCGGGCAGCAAGTAATAATGATCGTAACGCAAACCGGCGGTAAACCGCAGATCGGCGCTCGGCTGCCAGATTTGCTGAAAATACGGAGAAATCGTGGAAGCGAAATGGCGGCCAAAAGCCCGCTGCTCGGCAAAGTCATAATGATATTCCACGCCGACCGCGAAGCTCATGCTGCTGTCGAGCTGCGCGTGAATTTGCCAATCCGCGCCCGGGCCTTGCGCCGGCTGAAAATCGCCGGCGACTTTATAATGATTGCCGGTCAATTGCCGGACGTACGAAGCGCGCCATTTCATTTCCAGCCAATCGTTGAGCCGGCGGCGATATTGCGCATAAAACGTGTAAGCATCCAGGAATAGACGGAAGGGCAGAAATTCGCTCGGCACCAGATAAGGATTGTCGCGGCGCGCTTCCACAAATTCGCCGCGGCGGTCGCGGGCGTAAGCCCCAAACAACGAAAGCTCCGAGCCGTCGCCAAAGTTCCGCGTTAATTTCAGCGTGCCGTTCCAACGTTGAAAATGCCGATTCTGCCGGTCGCCGGTGGATTCGTGGCGGCCGAACGAAGCCCGCAATCCCAATTTGCCGAATTGCCGGGAATAACTCACATCGACGCGATTGAAATTGAGCGTGCGATCGGTCCAGCGCCAAACCGATTCATAAGGTTTATCGTAAACGCCGATGCTGGTTCGAATCGAGAAACGCCCTTGCGGCTGCGGGGCTTTGGTGATGATGTTGATCACGCCGCCGAGCGCAAAAGAGCCGTACAGCGCCGAGCTTGGGCCTTTGATCACCTCGACGCGCTCGAAATCCGTGACCGGCAGAATATCCCAATTCATGTTGCCGAGATCGCTGGTCAACACCGGCACGCCGTCGAGCAAAACCAGCACGCGATTGCCGAGGCCGCGCGTGTAGCCGGTGCTGTTGCGCACGTTGACATTTTCGCCGACGAGATTGACGCCGGGAATGCTCTCCAACGCCGCATCGATCCGCAGCGGGTCGCGCCGCAGCGCCTCGGCGGTGGTGAGCGCGCTGACGCTTACCACCGCGGTTTGAATTTCTTCCGGCTGCCGGCTCGCGGTGACGACGACGTTGACGATTTCAAGCGTGGCCGGCTGCAAAGAAAAATTAAC
>Ga0247727_10008825_pt1 | contig 18550 bp, 14 predicted proteins | sample WisWelCaveWW1625_FD_202498 | JGI IMG/M metagenome (GOLD analysis project Ga0247727, IMG submission 202498) | Biofilm microbial communities from Wishing Well Cave, Virginia, United States - WW16-25 | ecosystem: Environmental > Aquatic > Deep subsurface > Groundwater > Cave microbial mat | place... | reverse complement strand
TCTCACCTGTGCGTCGGTAGCTGTCATCATCCACTCCCTTTTTGGAGCAGTTTACTGGCTACCTGGCTTGTTTTGGTGAGTATTTCTAATTGTCATCACTGAGTAATTCTAATTGTCGTTAAGCGCAAACAGAATCTACGCCCGCCCACCCGCAAGTAACGCAAACCGTTAGCCCGCCCCTGCCAAGCCCCTGAATTCCTGTCACTTCCCACTAGCATAAAAACAGGTGCATCTCCAAGACGCACCTGTTTTTCATTTTCGGGGTTTACCGATCCCCAAGGGTCGCGCCCCCCTTCGGCCCGCGACCGATGGTCGCCGCTCAGGGCAGGCCCGGTGAAGCCGCGCGGTTTATTTGGGCAGGTCGCGGTTCCGCGCACCCTGGTAAATCTGCCTCGGGCGGGCAATCTTCTGGTCGCCGTCGTTGAGCAGTTCCACCCATTGGGTCAGCCAGCCGATGGTGCGCGGGATGGCAAAGAGCACGGGGAACATCTCGACCGGGAAGCGCATGGCCTGGTAGATGATACCGGAGTAGAAGTCCACGTTGGGGTAGAGTTTGCGGCTGACGAAGTAGTCGTCTTCGAGGGCGATGCGCTCCAGTTCGAGGGCGATGTCCACGAGCGGGTTACGCCCGGTCACTTCAAACACTTCCTCGGCGACTTTCTTGATGATGCGGGCGCGCGGGTCATAGTTTTTGTAGACGCGGTGCCCAAAGCCAAAGAGCAGGGTCTCCTTGTTCTTGACGCGCTCGATAAAGGCCGGGACGTTTTTAACGTTGTCAATTTCCATCAGCATCCGCAGGACTTCCTCATTTGCGCCGCCGTGGAGCGGGCCGTAGAGCGCGCCCGCTGCGCCGGCCACCGCCGAATACGGGTCGGAGTGACTGGAGCCGATCACGCGCATGGCCGCCGTCCCGCAGTTCTGCTCGTGGTCGGCGTGCAGGATGAAGAGCACGTCGAGGGCACGCTCCAGCGCCGGGTTGGGCGTGTAGCGCACCTCCGTCATCTTGTCCAGCATACTCAGGAAGTTGCCGGGGTAGCTCAGTTCGTTGTCGGGATAGACGTAGGGCAGGCCGCGGCTGTGGCGATAGGAGAAGGCCGCAATCGTGGGCACCTTCGCCACCAGGCGGACGATCTGCTTGTAGCGCGCCTCGGGGTCGTGGATGTCGCGCGCTTCCGGGTAAAAGGTGGACAGCGCGGCCACGGTGCTGATGAACATGCCCATCGGGTGCGCGTCGTAGCGGAACGCCTGCATCAGCCCTTTCAGGTTCTCATGCAGGAAGGTGTGGTGCAGGATGTCGTTCTCCCACGCCTTGTATGCGTCGGGCGTGGGCAGTTCGCCATTCAGGATCAGGTACGCCACCTGGAGGTAATTACACTTCTCGGCCAGTTGCTCAATCGGGTAGCCGCGGTATTCCAGGATGCCCTTGTCGCCGTCAATAAAGGTGATCGTGCTTTTGGTGGAAGCGGTATTCATAAAACCGGGGTCATACGTCATGATCCCGAAGTCATCGGCGTTGACCTTAATCTGGCGCAGGTCAATCGCCCGGATGGTTTCATCCTTAATCGGGACCTCATACGTTTTCCCGGTGCGGTTATCGGTAATGGTAAGTGTGTCTGCCATGATGATCTCCTGTGATTAATAACTCATCTTTTTGAGGGCTTCCGTGCTTTCCCGGACACTGGCTGCCGACTTTCCCAGAGCCGCCTGTTCCTCGTCATTCAGCGCCATCTCAATAATTTTCTCGATCCCCCTGCGCCCCAGCATGGTCGGCACCCCAAAGAAAATCCCGTCGAGGCCGTACTGTCCTTCCATCAGGGCCGCGCACGGGACGATCAGGTGCTTATCCTTCAGGATGGCTTCCACCATCTGGACGATGGCCGCCGAAGGGGCATAGAACGCGCTCCCCGTCCTCAACAGGCTGACGATCTCGCCGCCGCCCTTGCGGGTGCGCTCGACGATGGCAGCCAGCTTGTCGGCGGGCAGGTACTCATTAAGCGGCACACCCGCGATGTTGGAATGCCGCACCAGCGGCACCATATCATCGCCATGGCCGCCCAGCACGTAGCAATTGATATTCTGCACGCTCACCCCGGTCTCCATCGAGACAAACGCCCGCATGCGCGCCGAGTCCAGGATGCCGGCCTGGCCGATCACGCGGTGGGCTGGCAGACCGCTCTTCTGCAAGGTCACATAACACATGGTATCGAGCGGGTTGGTCAGGATGATGTAAATGGCGTTCGGGGAAACTTTCAGGGTCTCTTCGGTCGCAGCGGCCACGATTTTGGCGTTGGTCGAGAGCAGGTCATCCCGGCTCATCCCCGGCTTGCGCGGCAGACCGGCGGTAATCACGACAATATCCGACCCGGCGGTATCCGCATAATTGTTAGTCCCAACCACGGAAACATCCTTCCCGACAACGGGCATGGCCTGTAACAAATCGAGGGCCTTGCCCTGCGGCATGCCCTCGACAATATCGACCAGCACAATGTCTGCAATCTCCTGTTCCGCCAGCCAGTGCGCTGCGGTTGCGCCGGTCATCCCGGCCCCTACAATTGAAACCTTGTAATTCGCCATTCATATTCTCCAAAAAGGGTCTGCACAATCCCCGGGGACTGTGTGAAATTTCGTATTATTCGGATTATATCATCCAGATAGATGGCAAAAAACCGCAAAGAAACCGGGTTTTTCGTGGATGGAAAAGTCACCTGGAGTGAAACGAAGGGTCTTTCAAGCGCAGCGCAAAGAAGGTGCAACGCGGGGACGAATGAGAGAACCTTATTCCAGCCAACACAGGTTCGGGTAAAAGCTTCCTTTCAGGGATGCTTCACTTTGTTCAGCATGACAAAGGATGGGATGGTGCAGAATAAGGGATGCGCGGGGAGTGGCACAAAAAAGCCCCGCAGCAAACCATTTGCGCGGGGCGAAAAACTTCTTGCCAATGAGGCTAATCCTTCTGTTCATCCAGCCACTTGTTCGCCTGCATGGCCGCGGCCGCGCCCATCCCCGCCGAGGTGACCACCTGCTTGAAATGCGGGTCAGCCGCCTCCCCCGCCGCAAACACGCCGGGAATGTTCGTCTCCATGTGCGGGTTGATCCTGATATACCCGCCCTCGTCCATGTCCAGTTGTCCCGCAAAAATCTCGGTATTCGGCGTATGCCCGATGAAGATGAAAACACCGTCGGTCTCAAACGGACTGGCCTGCCCCGTCTTCCGGTTCTTCAACGTGACCGCCTGCACTTCCCCATTCCCGCTCACCCCGTCAATCTCTGTGTCCCAGACAAAACTCATCTTCGGGTTCTCAAAGGCGCGCCGTTGCAGAATGGCGCCCGCCCGCAACGAGTCGCGGCGATGCACCACGGTCACTTTATTCGCATAGCGCGTCAGGAAGATGCCCTCTTCCAGCGCCGAATCCCCGCCGCCGACCACGACGATGTCCTTATCCTTGAAAAACCAGCCATCACAGGTGCCGCAGTAGGAGACGCCGCGCCCGGTAAACTCCACCTCGCCGGGCACTTCCAACTGGCGCGGCGTCGCCCCGGTGGCGATGATCAACGTTTCGGCCAGGTACTCGGCGTTATAGCCCTTCACCCAGAATGGGCGTTGCGATAAATCCACCTCGACCGCGGTATCAAACTCAACCTTCGCCCCAAAGCGCTCCGCCTGCTTCTGGAAGAGATCAACCAACTCCGGGCCTCCCACGCCATCCGGGAAACCGGGGTAGTTCTCCACGATATGGGTGATCGCCACCTGACCCCCCAACTGCATCCCGGTGAGGACCAGCGGATTCAATTCGGCGCGCGCCGCGTAGAGGGCGGCGGACAGCCCGGTGGGGCCGCCTCCCAAAATCAAAACCTTGACCGGCCCCCTGGTCTCAAGGTCACTTTCAGATGAACGAGGTGAAAAATTCAAAGCCATAACCAGACCAATCCTGTAATCGAATTTACTGCCGCTGAACAGACGAACACAGCGCGCCGAATTTTACCCTGACGCACACACAAATAACTTTTGGGGTCAGTTGGCAACGGGAACAAAAACGCCATGCCCACCCCGGTCATTGCGAGTGAAACGAAGCAATCTGTGCCGCGCGTGAAGCAGATTGCTTCGTCGCAAAACTTGTCCTGAGCTTGTCGAAGGAAGCGCTCCTCGCAATGACATGTATACGGTAGTAAAGTTTCCGAAACGCAGATGGCCTATACCGCCTCGATTGCCAACTCTCCCGCCGTAACAAAATCGAGCCACTCGTCCGAGCGCATCCCTTTGCCGCGGACGGTGTCAAAAAATGCCTGCTGGAGCAGCCGGGTGATCGGCCCGCGCCCGCCGTTCCCAATGGTGCGGAAATCAATCTCGCGCACCGGGGAAACCTCAACCGCGGTCCCGGACAGGAAAACCTCATCCGCGATATAAAGCTGGTCGCGCGTGAGCCGTGTTTCCAGCACCTCATATCCCAGGTCGTGGGCCAGCGTGATAATGCTCTCACGGGTGATGCCGTCGAGCACATTGGCCAGCGGCGGCGTATGAAGCACGCCGTTCTTGACCATAAACAGGTTTTCGCCGGAACCCTCGGCGACAAAGCCTTCGGGGTCCAGCAGGATGGCTTCGTCAAAGCCCGACTTCAGGGCCAGCGTTTTGGCGAGCATGGAGTTTGTATATTGGCCGCTGATTTTGGCCTTGGTCATGCTGGCGTTGGGATGCATACGGGTGAAGGAGGAGATCATGACCCGCGCGCCCCTGGTCAGCGCTTCCTCGCCCAGGTAATTCCCCCATTCCCACGTGGCTACGGCGATGACCGGGCTGGATGCGCCGAGGTTCAGCCCCATGGGGCCTTCCAGGAACATAAACGGCCGGACGTAACATTCAACAAAGCCGTTCACCTGGATGGTCTGGTGAACGGCTTTGCGTAAATCTTCCACGGTATATGCGATGTCCTCAATACCCAGGATGTGGATACTGTCGAGTAACCGCAGCAAGTGATCGGTAAGGCGGAAAACCGCCGGGCCGAGATCAGTTTTATAACAACGAATCCCCTCGAAAACCCCGGGACCGTAATGCATGGTTGGGTTGAGGATGTGAACGGTGGCGTTTTCATAGGGAACGATTTGGCCATCGATCCAGATAAATTCGGATTTCATTGATTTCTCCTGGGCTTAACCGGCTATTTGGGAAAGGAAGCACCCTTGCAGGTGCTTCCTTCATTTTACCAGTTTGACTGTAAATTTTTCAGGGTGCCAGACGTCCGATCAATCCAGGGAGGTAAGCCCCAACCCCGGCTCCACCGGCTCGACCTGGTAAGGGACTTCAACCACGATCACGTCGGGGAAGGTGATGAACAGTTTCCGCATCAGGTCGGCGGTCTGCCAATGGAGGAGCCTTTCCCACCAGCGGCGCGTGATGAATTCGGGGATGACGACCGTGATCAATTCGTTGGGCGACTTTTTGGCTTCAAGCTCTTGCAGGTAAGTGAGCAGGGGTGTGTACAACTGACGGTAAGGCGAATCCAAAATCACGAGCGGGAGTCCCTCACCCCATATTTTCCATTTCTCTACCAGCTTGGTATCTTCGATTTCGTTCAAGCCGACATGTACGGCAGTCACGTTTTCGGAAAGCCTGCGGGCGTAGCGCATGGCAGCCAGGGTGCCTTTATGCACAGTCGCCACGGGGACGATGACGATGTCCTTCGTATGCCTGCTCATTTCGGGCAAGTAATTTTCAACCGAGAGCGCTTTGGCCAAATCCTTGTAATGGCGGTGAATGCGGAAAAAGATGATGACGAGGGTGGGGATGAGGACCAGGATAAACCAGGCGCCTTCTGCGAATTTGGTCACTGCAAAAACCAGCATGACAATACCCGTGCAAATTGCGCCAAAGCCATTGACCAGCATTTTGTTGCGCCAAAGGGGATCATGACGCAGGACGGAACCCGTTTCTTTGACTTCCTCATCCGGCCCCAAACGACCAATCTTGCGCCAACGAACGGCCATACCAAATTGCGAGAGGGTAAAGGAAAGGAACACCCCGATGGCATAAATGGGGATCAGGCTGCTGACGCTGGCTTTGAAGAAGATGATGAGCAGGCAGGCAATAATGGCAAGCCACACAATCCCGCGCGAGTAAACCAGCCGGCTGCCCTTGTAGGCCAACTGTCGCGGCAAAAAGCTGTCCGCGGCTTGCAGCGCGCCAAGCCGAGGAAAGTCGGCAAAGGCGGTGTTGGCGGCCATAATCAGGATGACGGTGGTTCCGCCCACCACAGCCAGATAGAGGACGTTACGCCCCCCGAGGATGGTGCGGGCCAACTGGGAGATCACAGTTTCAAACTCGGATGGGACGGCCCCGATGTGGCCTGCCAGGAACGTGATCCCCAGGAACAGGGTGCCGAGGATGGCCGACATCCAAACGAGGGTCACGCCAGCGTTGTGGCTGCGCGGTTCCTTGAAGGCCGTGATCCCATTGGAGATGGCCTCCACCCCGGTGAGGGCGGTGGTCCCATTGGCAAAGGCGTGCAGGATTAGGAAAAGGGATAGACCCTGGAGTGGGAGGATTTCCAGATGAGGTGGATCGATCACCATCCCCAGTGAATCAGTTGCCGCCCTGAACAGGCCAATCCCAACGGTCAGGATCATGGTCAATAGGAAGAAATAAGTGGGAATGGCAAAGATGGTGCCTGATTCCTTGACCCCGCGCAGGTTGAGCCACATGACCAGGGCCACCATGATCACAGCGATATATACCCGGTATTCATACAACTCCGGGTAGGCCGAAGCAATCTGGGCCACGCCAGCCGAGACAGAGACAGAGACAGTCAGGATGTAGTCCATCAGAAGCGCTGCGCCAGCCGTCTGCGCGGGAATTTCCCCCAAGTTATCGCGGGCGACGATGTATGCGCCACCCCCATTTGGGTAGGCGTGAATCGTCTGGCGGTAGGAGATGGTGACGATGATTAGCAGGGTGACGATCGCCAACGCAATTGGGAAGGAATAGCCAAAAGCGAGCGTCCCAGCCGCGGCCAGCACCACGAGGATTTCCTGCGTGGCATACGCCGTGGATGAAAGCGCGTCCGAGGCGAACACGGCCAGCCCCACCGCTTTGCCGATGGTCTGGTGTGGCGCGTCCACCGTGCGCAGGGGCCGCCCCACCATCCAAGCCTTCCACGGATGCAGGTGGGCGGATTTTTCGTAGGGGCGCCGCTGGACGTTTACCAGCGGCGTTTCAATGTCTTCCTCGCCGCCGGTTTCATCGGCGGTCGTTGGGGCGGGAGTTTCTCCCGCGGCTGGGGTTTGCATGGGGTCCTCGTTGCGTGTGGTTTAAGAATAAAAGCCCCGTAACGGCACGCGGCGGTTACAAGGCCAGGTGAATGGCAGCTGTATCGCCGCCCGATTTGCCGGTTGAATAAAGGTGGGGCGACCGCGTTACCGCTGCCGCCCCGAGCACATCAGGATATTCTTCGTCTCTCTTGGATTAATTTTATCGCCGGGAATATATACGGGAAGTATTTTATCCCAGTTTCGCCAGGGATGGCCCGGCGGCCACGACTTCCACCCTCACGTCCCCGGCATATTGGGCGAAGTTGGCTTCAAACTTCCCGACCAACTGGCGGGCCTGTTCATCATAAGCGGCCTTGTCCGCCCAGGTATTGCGCGGGTTGAGGATTTCCGCAGGCACATCCGCACAGCTTTCCGGGAGCGCCAGCCCGAAGAATTTCTCGTTGGTCGTGGGCGATTTGTCCAGGCTGCCATCGAGCGCGGCCCGCACCATGGCGCGCGTGTACGGGAGGTGCATACGCTTCCCTACGCCGTACCTGCCGCCCGTCCAGCCGGTGTTGAGCAGCCAGACGTTGACGTTGTGCTTCGCGATTTTCTCGCCAAGCAATTCCGCATACACGCGCGGGTGCAGCGGCAGGAAGGGCGCGCCAAAGCAGGCGGAGAAGTTGGGCTGCGGCTCGGTCACGCCCTTCTCGGTCCCGGCCAGTTTAGACGTGTACCCGGAGATAAACCAGTACATCGCCTGCTCCTTCGTCAGCCGGGCAATGGGCGGAATGACGCCAAAGGCATCGGCGGTCAGGAAGAAGATATTGGTCGGGTGGCCGCCGCGCCCGCTGGGCACGTAGTTTTCCACGCGGTCAATCGGGTAGGCCGAGCGGGTGTTCTCCGTGATGCTGCCATCGTTGAAATCAAACGTCCGGGAGTTTTGGTCATACACCACATTTTCCAGGATGGAACCGTATTTGTGCGTGGCGTCCCAGATAATGGGCTCGTATTCCTGGCTGAGTTTGATCGTCTTGGCGTAACAGCCGCCTTCAAAGTTAAACACGCCGTCATCGCCCCAGCCATGCTCATCATCCCCGATCAACCCGCGGTCCGGGTCGGAGGAGAGCGTGGTCTTGCCGGTACCCGACAGCCCAAAGAACAGCGCAGTATCGCCGCCATGCCCCAGCGTGGCCGAGCAGTGCATCGCCATCACGCCTTTTTTGGGGAGCAGGTAATTCATAATCGTAAAGATCGACTTCTTGATCTCGCCGGCGTAGCGGGTCCCGCCCACGAGGATCAGTTTCTTCTTGAAATTAATGGTGATAAAGGCCCCTGATTTCGTCCCATCATCCGCCGGATCGGCCACACAATCCGGGGCGTGCAGGATGGTAAATTCCGGGATGTGCGCGGCCAGTTCGGCCTGCTCCGGGCGCAGGAACATGTGATGGGCAAACAGGTTTTGCCAGGCATACTGGTTGACCACGCGGATCGGCAGGCGGTAGGCGGGGTGCGCACCCGCCGCGGCCTCGCGCACAAACACATCGCGCCCCTGGAAGAACTGGCGCACCCGCAGGTGCAGGCGGTCAAAATTGGCTTCCGAAATGGGGGCGTTTACTTTGCCCCACCAGATGTCGTCGGTCTCGCCCGCAATCTGGACGATGAATTTATCGTTGGGCGAGCGCCCGGTGTGCGGGGTCGTATTCGCCACCAGCGTGCCCGGCTCGGCCAGCACGGCTTCGCCGCGGCGCACCGCATGTTCGATCAACGCCGAAATCGGCAGCGTCCAGTAGACATCACCCAGGTTTTTCAGCCCGTGATTTTCCAATCCATAAGCGCTTGGGTAACCAGAATTTGCCACGATAGACCTCCAATCAATATGTAACGAATTTCACAATAGCGCCTGTTTATATGCCAACTCGATTGAAAACGCAAGGGACGTAAAGATTAATGCGGCGATGACGGGGTTCATCGGGGGGCGCGGTATGCCCGAGGGGGATACCGCGTCCCCCGGTGAAATGTTGAAGCGCTGATTGAGTAGGGCGACATGATTTTCGTCGCCCGTATCCGCCGGGTTGAGTTTATCGAAACCGAAATCAAGCGGCGGAGTAGTATGACCCGGCATTTCCTGGTTTCGATACGCCGGAAGACCACCGGCTACTCAACCAGCGAAATGCCTGCCCCAACTCAAATGATCAAAATAACGCCAGCAGGGCGTCCCAATATTGGACAACCCTCCACCCCAGCAATCCGATTGCAACAAGCAATCCCATCCCCACCAACAAACCGATCAACAGCGCCCTCCCGGCATCCTTAGGCTTTGTGCCCGCCACCTTGCCCGTCTGCCCGTTGATCAGGAGCGGGAAGGTCTGGCCCGCGTGCTGGTACGAGCCGCTCCAAAGCGGGAGGAGCACCTGCCGGTAAGCGATGCCGCTCCAGTTACCGCCGCCCAACTGGACGTAGCGCCCGCCCTGCGCGGAGGCAATCTCCCGCCGCACCTTTGACCCGACGCGGCGGACGACTTGCTCACGCGCCAGCAGGGACGCATCGGACAGGGAGCGGTCATACGTGAGTGCCGGCCACCCGGCAATGTGATCGGGGTCAAAGGCGGGGATGGCCGCCAATTCAAACGGCTGGACGCTCGCGGCCTGCTTGGAGGTGAGCGCCGATACGCCAGACACGAGCACATCCGAGAAGAGTTCCACCTGTTCTCCGTCAATGGTGGTGGCGGTCACCTGTCTTCCGTTCAGGCCGCCTTCAACATCTCGGAGGGCTGCCGCTGACCAGCGAAACCTCACCACCCCCTCAAACACCCAGAACGGGTAATAGGCCGGGCGCAGGGCCAACCCGCGGGCGCGCTTGCGCAGGTTGTTTCCGAGCCATGCGCGCACGAGTTGAAGCGCCTGATCGCCATTGACCTGAAAGAGGGCGATGGCCTGCGGGTCCACCAGCTCGCGGGTTTCCGCCGATTCAATGAGTTGGTTGGAGCCGCAATAGGGGCACTGGATCGTTTTGACGCCCGGCGGTTCAAGGGTGTGCGCGCCGCATTTTTCGCAGGCCACATCCTGCTGGGAAGCCGCCCAATGATGCGCCTGTCCGGAATGCAGGGCCGCGGCCAGCGGGCGTTCATCATCCGGCGGGGCGGGCCGATCATCAGGGCGGCGGGTATGCCCGCAGGATTCGCAAACCAGGTTGCCGTTAGCCGGGTCAAAGTGCATGCGCCCGCCGCAATTGGGGCACTCGTAGGTTTCGGTATCCGCGGGTTCTGGGGCGTCATCCGGCGGGGAGGTGGACGCGGCCACCGCCGGCCCATTGAGGGCGAGCAGGCCGCGTTTGGCGGCCTCATCGTAAGGGTTGGCGGCAACCGCCCTTTCGAGATAGGTCCGTTGTTCTTCGGGATTGTCGGTGGTGGCGGAGAGCCACAGCCAGGGTCGGGAGTCGTTGGGGTTCTGGAGCGTCGCCCGCTCCAACAGCCGTTTTGCCAGCGCCCGGCTGCCACCCCGCGCCGCCGTCATCCCCTCCCGCAGCATGGCCTCATATTCCCGCCCGGAAATGTTGCCGGACGAAAAATTTTCAGATTGATTTAACATGTATCGGGGCTTACTCTTTTTCTAATCTAAATCTTTTTACGGAGGAATTTCTTAGCATTGTTTGCTAATTTTATCCGCATATCCAAAGCAACCTCATCGCGAGGTTGGCTCAGAAAACTGCCTACTTCTTGTAGTGATTCGAATCCAAAGTTATTGAAAAGATGAAAAACAATCAATTTTTCTACGTAATACTTGAGTCGAAATAAGTGTGCATCGAGGTCAGGGTTATCAAAATCTTCATGAACCAATCTATTCCGATGATTACGAAGTGTGTCTAAGGAGAATTTTTCGAATTCCCTGTCTTCAAAAATATATGAGGCACGTTCAATCGTAGTTGCATACGAATTTTTTTGCGTATTAGTGATTTGTTCCAAAACACCCCATAATTTCAAAAATGAGTTTTGCGAGATTGGCTCATCTAAACTTTTGACATATCGCAGGAGTATTCTTTCCATTTCACTTCTATACTTGCACTTGGATAACCTATCTTTCACCGTAAAATAAAACTTAAGCACGTCAGATTGTTCATTCTGAGATGGCTGAAATTTTGCCATCTCTCCTCTATAGCTAGATTCAAACCACCATAGTTCTTTTGCAGCTAAAGAGCCATCAGGATAATGTAAAAAGTGCAGGGGTCCCAAGAGTATTTTGTTTACTGGTTTCGGAGGTCCGCTCCGCCATTGAGTAAAAAGCTTCGAGTTTTCATACAAATTTAGGATTGCTCTTATTGTGTTTAGTGCATCCAATGCTTTCTCTCCCGCCTCAAAAATCGATCTTCCGCTTACGTGAACCCTAACTGCTGAATAAAAACCCGGAAGATTTGTGTCAATTGACTGCCTAGCTGCATTATCAAGTAATTTTGAGTACCCGTCTCGAAATTTTCGAGAGTGCCAAGGTTCCAATATTATTTGAGTGTTTCCGTGATAAAGCCTTGGATAAGGATGAAACCAACCTAATGATATGGAGGAAGTGAGTACGTATCGAGTATATGGGCCATTAATAAAGTTGTTTTCAGATCTTTTCGCTTCAGTGAGTATTCGGCCTGCCTGTAATTTTCCTTGTTTTGCCGCATCGAACACTGCAGATCGTGTCATCCGATTCGATTCATCACTTGGCACATCTGGATGATATTCAAGTAAGCCAGACAGTACAGAAATATTTTCTTTCGCTCCCCACCCTTGAAAACTAATACCTCCATCTTCTTTGATAGTCATTGCTTCGTTCAAACGAACGAGAGCCTCAGCTATTAAGCTTTCATATCCAGAAATCCATTTCACCATAACCGATTGCCCTTAATAGTTGAATAAATTGAATTGCATCAGAACTCACTATAGGAGAGCCTTTACCACATATAACGTACTCATTTTATATCCCCGCGCCTCATAATATTTCCGTGTCCCGACGGCGGCAATGACCGCCACCCGCCCGCGGCCCTGACCGCGGGCAATTTCCTCGGCCCGTTGGATCAACTCCGTCCCCAAACCCACATGCTGGGCCGCGCCGTCCTTCCCGTTCCCAAAGGCCAGCGACTGCCCATACACGTGGACTTCCCGGATCAACGCCGCCCCGTCGAGGTCGCGCAGTCCTGTGGGGGGCGCGCCCGCCCGAGGGATCGAGAGCCTGAGGAACCCCGCCAGTTTGTCGTTCGGCGTGACGAAGGAGAGGAAATGTTCCTCGGCATAATCGGCCTGATAAACCAAATCGTCAAAGATGAGTTCATCCAGCGCGATGGCTTCTTCCTTTACTTCGCGGCAGCGGATGCAGTGGCAGCGTGCCCCGCGGCGCTCCATCTCGCGCTGGACATCCAGACGCAGGCTGGTGCGCCGGTTGCCCTCAACGACGTTGGTGGAGGGGATGTCGCGGATGACACGGTTGACCCGGCAGTAGCGCGGGATGGTGGGTTTGATGTCGGCGAGCAGTTGGATGAGATCATCGGTGGTGTAGGGGTGAAATTCGCCGCGCTCCCAATATTGGTAAAGCTCGGCGTTGCGGAGCAATTGGTTGGGATAAATTTTGATCTCGTCCGGGCAGAAGCCCTCCCAGAAATGGGCGAAGTCGGCGCGGTCGGAAGCGGGCGTGGCCCCCAGCAGGTTGGGCATCCAATGGAGGACGATCTTGAACCCGGCGGCGCGCAGGAGGGCGGTGGCTTCCAGCGTGCGGGCAACGCTGTGGCCGCGCTGGTTGAGGTCGAGGATGTGGTCATCAAAACTCTGCGCACCCATCTGGACTTTGGTCACGCCCAAGTGGCGGAGCCAGGCCAGTTCATCGGGATTGACGTGGTCGGGGCGGGTTTCGATGACGAGGCCGACGTTGCGATGGGAGGTGGTCTCGTTGGTGTTCTGTTCGGCGATCAGGGCCTCCCGGAAAGAGAGGAGGGGGCCGTGGTCGGGAGGTTCGGGGAACTCACGGGAACTCATGGGAACTCGTGGGAACTCGTTGGAGCGGGCGTTCATGGCTTGGAAACAGCGCAGGACGAACCATTCCTGATAGTCCTTGCGGTACGAGTCCCAGGTGCCGCCAAGGATGAGCAATTCGATTTTGTCGGTGGGATGCCCGATGGCATGCAGGGCGTTGATACGCTCGCGCACCTGAGTATACGGGTCAAAGTCATGCTGGAGGGCGCGCATCGCTCCCGGCTCGTCGGGGAGGTAACTTTTGGGCATGCGCACATCGGTGGGGCAGAAGATGCACTGGCCGGGGCACGGGTATGGCTTGGTGAGCACGGTGACGGTGGTGACGCCTGACAGGGTGCGCATGGGTTTCATACGCAGGGCTTCAAACAGGGCCTGATCCTCAGCCAACTCCCCCATTTCCACCATCTGGCGATAGGCGGCGATTACCAACTGTTTGTTGACAAAGCCGCCGCCCTCCGCCTCCAGCGGGTGATCCTGGACGGCTTCCTTCATGGGGATACCGGCTTGCACGTCCAGGACCACGGCACGCGCGGCGGCGAGGCGGACCGGGGTGGCGGCGCGCGCCTGCTGCCAGGATGTGCGTCGGTTCTGGAATTCTTTTTCGGAGAACATGATTAGCGGCGGATAGCGGGCCGGGTCTCGAACAATTCGGTTTCCCCCCGTTGACCGTCGAGAAGGAGGATGAGTTTATTGAGGAGGTTGCGGCCCAGAATCAGTTCTTCATCCGTTTCATTACCGACAACGGACATGCCCGGAAAGGCAAGCTCTTCAATCCAGACATCGATCTGGTACACGTCTACGGGGACAGGATTTCCAAATGGGCTTTTGATTAGCGCCTGGTGTGTGGGGGCGGCTTCCAAGGCGATGAGATAAGCAACCGGAATAATCGAGAGATCGGCTCCAGTATCAATCGCCGCGTTGAGCAGGCCGGTTCGAGGTGGATCTCCGGGAAGGGATAACTGCACCGGAATTATCGGTAAGGGAGGGACGTATTGCAGTTCGTAAGGATAGGTCATTGAACCAACCGGAAGCTGGTAACACGGATTTCGCGCATTTTATCTGCCGGTGTGATCAGCACCAATTTATTGGGGAAAATCCCCCGTGTGCGCACGTAAAGGGTGTTTTCATCAGAATCGTGATCCACAACCTGCTTGTCCACCACGGCCACGTATTGCCCCTCATAAGCCGCGCGCTCCGAGATTGGCAATGAATACCACCATTCTGTTTCTGAATGAACTTTTTTGCGCCGCGCTTCCCAACGGGCGCGCTTGATTGCATCCCGTAACCAGATTTCAATACTTACATTGTCAGCTTCCGCCACCTGCTGTAACTCGGAAGCCAGAGGTTCATCAAGAACCAGCCGTCCCATTTGTCACACTCCTTTTATAATCCAAACTATGTCGCCTGAAACCATGCAGAAACTTATTGCAATCAATCATCAATTTTACCAACAATTCGCGGGCGAGTTTGACGCCACGCGCCAGCGGCTCCAGCCCGGCGTGATACGCCTGCTCGATGGCATTTCGCCCGAGGCCCGCGTCCTTGACCTGGGCTGCGGGAACGGGCAATTGTGGCGGGAACTGGCCCGCCAGGGGCACCGCGCCCGATATGTGGGAGTGGACTTTAGTGATGGGTTGCTCGATGTGGCCCGCCACGGGACAGACTCAGCCGCCGGGGTTGCGTTCCACCAAAGGGATTTATCCACCCCGGAATGGGACGCCGATCTCCCCGTGCCCTTTGACGTGATCGCGGCCTTCGCCGTTTTCCACCACCTGCCGCCCGCCCTGCTCCCGGAGATTCTCCGCAAAACGAGGGGTTTGCTGACCCCTGATGGGCGGCTGCTCCTGTCGTGCTGGCAGTTTTTGAACAGTGACCACTGGCGGGCCAGAATCCAGCCCTGGGAACGTGCCGGCCTGGTGAACCCGGAACCCGCCCCGGGGGATTACCTGCTCGACTGGCGGCGCGGCGGGGTCGGGTATCGTTACGTTCACCATTACAGCCCGGATGAGTTGGCAGGGCTGGCGGGACAAACGGGGTTTGTGGTGGCGGAAATGTTTTACTCCGACGGGGCGGAAGGGAATTTGGGGCTGTACCAGGTGTGGAGGCTATAATCCCTCCATGCCACGCGCATTCCATTCTTTCCGGGTTGAAGCGATCATCATCAAGCATATGGAGACGGGGGAGGCAGACCGCCTGGTGACGATGTTTTCCCGCGAGCAGGGCAAACTGCGGGCGCGCGCCAAAGGCGTGCGGAAAATTCGCTCCCGGCGGGCGGGACACCTGGAACCGTTTACCCACGTCACCCTCCAACTCTCCAAAAGCAAGGATTACCCGATCATCACGCAGGCGGAGACCATCGAGGGGTTCACCCCCCTGCGGGACAGCCTGACCCTGTTGGGATATGCGTCCTATGTGGCGGAATTGCTGGATAAATTTACCTATGAGGAAGGGGAACATGCGGCGCTGTTCCACCTGTTCCGGGATACGCTCAACCGGTTGTGCGCGCCGGACGCCGACCACCGGCTGGTGCTGCGCTACTACGAGTTCCGGCTCCTGGATAATGTCGGTTTCCGGCCTGAGCTATTCCATTGTGTGATTTGCGGGGAGGAGATTAAAGCGGAGAGCCAGTATTTCTCGGCGGCGCGGGGCGGGGTGGTTTGCCAGAATTGCAGGCACAAAGTTGAGGGGACGGTACCGATCTCGGTGGATGCGCTCCGGTTCCTGCGGCATTTCCAGCGCAGCCCATTTGGCGAGGCCGCCCGCGCCCAGCCCTCACCCAGCGCGCACCGGGAGATGGAATTGGTGATGCAGCATTACCTGACCTATACGCTGGAACGCGGGCTGAACACGCCGAAGTTTATGAGATTAGTCGGATAGTCGAATAGTCGGATAGTCCGTAGTCGGGTGGTCAAGTCGTCCGCCGCAAGAACGATCAGGTTTTTTGACTCTGGACTATCCGACGATGGACTACGGACTACCCGCCTAATTATCCGCCAGCACGATCACGCGGTCGCCTTCCTCAAATTTGACCTGCTCCGATTTCTTCGGGTTCAGGTGAACGCCATAGGCCTGTGCCGCCGAGGCCGCGCTCCCCTGCAGGCGATAACCCACCGCCACATGCCCCTTCCGGCGGGCGGCCTCCACAATCGTATGAAAGTTTACTGCACGACCAGGGGCAATGTAATCGCCGATCGGTTTCAGGTACATCTCCGAGCCTTCAGGGTCAAACAAGTCTTCAAAGACCAGGGAAAGTTCCTTGTTCTCCGAAATCTGCGTGAGCATCAGGCTGACCAGCTTGTTGCTGACGATAAAATCATCCGAGCGGGTGACCGCGGCCAGGTCACGGTTCTGAATGTCCAGCATCTCCGTGGCGATGGAATACCCCGCCCGCTTTTTATCCGAGATATCGCGCAAATGCAGGAGAGTCACGAGCGTGCGCGCATCCGCCTGCTGCGGGTCCATATCATCCGAATAACTAAGCAGGATGACGTGCTGGAACGCGGGGGCGTTGATCTCATTCAGGACGGCGCGGTCGGTAATATCGCCGGCGATAAACTCCACCTGCGCCTGCTTTAGACCGGCATTCTGGCGCTCGATAACTTCGGCGGCGTCATCCGACTCGGCCACCAGGACGATTTTGCTCCCTTTGAACAGGTAATTATCCAACTCCTGAAGCACACTCGGCGCGCGGCGGTTCCAGCCGAGGATGAGTACACGCACCGGGATCATCGTCTTGAAATCGGGATCGCGGATGACCTCGGCATTGATCCCGAAATCACTACTGCCGGAAACGCGGATACGGTCATCATCCTCGGTGATCATGATCAACTGGTGATCCGCCTCAATGCGCTGATCCATCGGCGGGTTGAGCGCCAGCTTGCCCGGCGCATAGCGCAGGCCAATCAGCGCCGAATCTTCAAACAAATGTACCGCCTCGCCGAACGTCTTCCCCACCAGCGCGGGCTGCGTCGAAAAGTAAATCTCGTCCCCGCCAAAATCCAACAGGTCGGTATACACCACGGACAACCCGGATTGCAGACTGGTCTGCACCGTAATGCGCGAGATGAGATCATCCGCCAGCACTAGTTCCACCTCATCCTTGCCCACCATGCGCGCCACCTCAAAGTTGCGCCGGTTGCGAATCTCGGCCACGATATGGTACGGTTGCTCCACCGGGCGGCGGTTCGGGTTGTTCGTAATCGCCAGGATGGACTTGATCACGTTGGTATCCGGATCATCCATATCCGGCGCGGGAATGATGATCGCCTTGGAAGCATGCGGATTGACGATTTCGAGATCAGCCAAATCGATCGGGTTCCCCGTGCGGCACACGATCCGGGTTGTTTTGAGGTCCCCCACCTTGTCTCGAATCTCATCCTCCATCTCCACTTTATCCTTCGGGGCCAGGATCACCACACAGGCATCGCGCTGATTCTCATTCGCCAGCACCAGTTCCGAGATAATGGAATACACCTGCGGCCCCCAGCCCAGGATCACGGTATGGTTGGTCTCCACTACAAACGAGCGCCCCTTGCGCAAGTCATCCAGCTTGGACTCAATCCCGCTCGTCAACAAACCGATCAGGATACTGATGATAAACACACCCGCCAGGGTCACCCCCAGCCCCACCAGCCGGAACCCCGTCCCCTCATCGCCGCCCATCGTCCCGGAGTCCAGCGTGCGCATCAGCCCCAGCCAGAACGCCTCCCAGAAACTCACCGGCTCCTCCCCCGGCGCAGGCGGAATTTTGGCAATCACAATAATCAACGCCGCCAGCCCAATCAACAGCGCCGAAGCCAACCCCAGCCAGGCGATCAGCGCGCCGGTACCCTTTGACATCGTATTATCAAACGCATACCGCAAACGCTTACTCATGGGAACTTTCTGCATGATACATCCTCCAGGATGACAGATTTCGCCCCATTTTACACCCGCCCACTGCAACCCCGATCCCGTAAACAAAAACAAGTCATACCTTCACGGGGCCAGCCGTATTTTTAGTTTTTCTACACCCCGTTGTGTTTTCCGCCTCCAAAACCTAAAACCTTTCCAGCCACCCGACACTTTCAAAATAAGTGCTGGTCGAGTAGCCCCGCCCGCTCCCTTCGACAAGCTCAGGACAGGTTTGGCGGGGCGTATCGAGACCCATTTGGGCGAGGCCAGACCACAAATTGCGCCAACCCTGATTCACTGACAGAACTTTGGAAAAGCTGATGCTCACGGGATGAGGCATAATTTGGGGACCGAAAACCAAAGGAGCCGCCCATGAGCATCAGTGAAGGATTGTACACCCGGTTGAAAGAGGCC
>Ga0247727_10008824_pt1 | contig 18551 bp, 13 predicted proteins | sample WisWelCaveWW1625_FD_202498 | JGI IMG/M metagenome (GOLD analysis project Ga0247727, IMG submission 202498) | Biofilm microbial communities from Wishing Well Cave, Virginia, United States - WW16-25 | ecosystem: Environmental > Aquatic > Deep subsurface > Groundwater > Cave microbial mat | place... | reverse complement strand
AGTTTTTGTTTATCGAAGAAATAGGAAAAGTCCAACAAACAGGGCATTTTCTCTGATGTGTTTATCGACTGCAGTCTGGTTATTTGTGGCCTCAATTGCGTATAACTGCTCTTCAGGATCAATGGCTAATATTTTTATGAGAATTTGTTATATTGGGATTGGTTATATATCAATAACAATGTTTCATTTTATTGTCCGATTGCTAGGTGCAAATCTGTGGAAAAACTTTTTAGTTGTAATTTATATTTATGGAGCAATCTGCGGACTTTTGATCATTAGCACCAATTTATTAATTAATGGAACACACCACTACTATTGGGGATATTATCCTAGGGCTGGTTTGTTACATCCGATTTTTTTGGTAATTTTTATAGGCCTAATAGTGTCTTGTGTAGTGTTGTTGGTTCTAACTTATTTTAGAAGTAAAACCACAATTGTTAGAAAAAAACAGATTAAATATGTGTTGATAGCGTTATTTATTTTTGATTTTGCCTCTTTGGATTTTATTCCAAATTACGGGTTTCCTCTTTATCCATTTGGATATATCCCAACCACGATTATGTTACTGATAATGACTTATAGTATTGTTAAACTTCGTCTACTCGATGTCCCGATAGCTATTACTAGAGCTGGTATCTTTGTTGCTGTTTATTCTTTAGTCCTGGGAACTCCTTTTGTTATTGCATTTATTGGGCAAACTCAACTGAAATATCTGATAGGTGATGATTGGTGGCTTGTGCCACTTATTTGTTCAACTATATTAGCAACAGGAGGGCCTTTTATTTATTTGTATATTCAAAAACGTGCTGAAGAAAAACTCCTCAAAGAACAAAAACGCTACCAGATGACCCTGCGCCAGGCGTCGTCGGGGATGGGGAGGATCAAAGATATTAAACGTTTAACCAACCTTATCGTCCACATTGTCACCCGGACCGTGCATATTGAGGGGAGCGCGGTATATTTGTATAACCCTATTAAGAAAGACTTCAACATGGAGGCCCAGCGCAATTGGAAAAAAGGCGCCGAGAATGGCTCAATCAAAAAAGATTCCCCATTAATAAAATATTTGGAAGAGGTTCGTTACCCTGTCGTCCATGAGGAGATCAAACAACGTAACCAGGATTATCAGGACCCACAGTTAGCCCAGGTGGAAGTTAGCCTCCGCAATCTGGATGCCGCTTTGGTCATGCCGAGCTTTGCCGACGATAGGTTATTGGCCGTCATTGTCCTCGGTCAAAAGCGAGACCGGCAACTCTTCAGTGAAGACGATTTGACTGTTTTTTCCGTATTAGCCAGCCAGGCTGGATTATCCATTGAGAACTGCCAGTTTTACGAAGAAGCCAAGAAAACCCAGGAACAGCTTTTCCAGGCCGAAAAGATGGCCACGATCGGGACCATGGCCGATGGGCTGTCCCATCAGATCAACAACCGCTTGCACGCGATGGGGTTTATCGCCGGCGACGCGCTGGATACGATTAAGTTAAAGAAAAATAACCTCGCCGATCCGTTGGTGAAAGAATTAGTGGAGAGCCTTGAGCATTCGCTCGACAGGATCCAGGATAACGTCCGCCAAGGGGGAGAAGTTGTGCAGGGGCTTTTAAAATACACCCGTAAAGGAGATGTGGGGCTTTCACCGGTAGATCTTGATAGCCTCATCACCGCTTCTTTAGATATGGTGAAATATAAAATCAAGATGGACCAGTTCGTCTTAACCAGGGATTACCCGGTGGACCTTCCCAAAATTAAAGGGAATTTTACCCAATTACAGGAAGTCTTTTTTAACCTGATTGACAACGCCTACGACGCCATGATGCAGAGAAAAGCGGAAAACCACGACCCTGAGTTCCAGGGCCGACTGCGCATCACCGCCAATGTCCGGCCGGGGCACATGGAGATTGGCGTTCTCGACAACGGGATGGGGGTCAAAGAGAAGGATGTGGAAAAATTGTTCACCCCGTTTTTTACGACGAAATTGTCCAGCAAAAAGGGGACGGGTTTGGGGTTATACGTTATCAAAAAGATTATCGAAGAAAACCATGGCGGGAAGATTACGCTGTCCTCCGAGTATATGGTGGGGACGCTGTTTACGATTATTCTGCCGATTTTAGACTAAGGACTCAAGACTCAAGACTAAAGGAAAATGGATGGCCAGAGATTTTAAAAATATAAAGGCATGGCAGTTGGCGGATAAGCTTACAATGGCAATTTACAAACTGACCAAAAATTTCCCGAAGGAAGAACTTTATGGCGTAATCTCACAGCTTCGTCGGGCCGCTGTATCTGTCCCCACCAACATCGCAGAAGGAGCCACCAGAAATTCTAGCAAAGAATATATTCAGTTTCTTTATATCGCGAAAGGTTCATTAGCCGAGACAGAATATCTGTTGCATTTATCCCGTAATCTCGGTTATTTAAAAGATGACGAATATGGAGGACTTAACGACGTTCGGATTGAATGTGCGAAAGTTTTGCATGGCTTAATATCTTATGTCGCCAATAATAAAGACTTTGGTCTTTAGTCTTTAGTCTTGAGTCTCAAAAGAAGAGAAAATTATGCCGAAGTTGTTAATCGTCGACGACGAAATTGATATCCGCGAATTCGCGAAGAATTTTTTTACAAAAAGAAATATCCAGGTCAAGACCGCCGAGGGCGGCCGGGAAGCCTTAAACATCATCGAACAGGACAGGCCCGACCTGGTGCTCCTGGACGTGCGCATGGCCGAGATGAACGGCATCGATGTCCTGCGCGCTTTGCGCGGCAAAAACGACCAGACCCGGGTGGTGATGGTCTCGGGCGTGGAAGAAGAAGAAACCATCAAGGCGGCCCATCAGCTGGGGGTCAGGGGTTTTATCCATAAGCCGCTGGTCTTAGAAGAACTGGAGAAAATTGTTCTTCAGGAATTCTTAAATAACGTCAATTCGACATAGGACGTCCATAGGCCATTTGTCCGCAAATCCCGGCTCAAACAAGTGTTCCTGCTAAACAAACCACAATAATGCCCTCACACCAGATCAAGAAAAAAGTCGAGATTGATTACAAGCGGGAGCTCGAATCCGCCAGCAAGGGCATGATCCTGATTCATGAGCCCAAGACCTTGATCCGGCTCATCATCCGGATGATCGTCCGCAAAGTCAACGTCAAGCACGCGGCGATGATCCTCTACAATGAAAAGCGCGACACGTACGTCCTGTCCATTTCTCGGGGAGAAACGGGTCTGCGCATCCCGGCCGGCTACGTCCGCATCGAAAAGCACAGCCCGCTCATCCAGGTTTTTTCCAACTCCGATTTCCGGGACATCATTTCCGACAACGGGGCCTTGATGACGGCGGATTTGGACAAGCTGCTCTGGAAGGAGACGGTCATGACCGACGGCAACGGCCGCCGCGAGATCCTGCACCGGGTCATCGAGCAGATGCAGATTTTTAATTCGGTGGTCTGTGTCCCGTCGTATTTCCAGGGGAATTTGCTGGCGATCCTGTTATTGGGAGAAAAAAGCGACGGCAAAAGGTTCATTCAAACCGAATTGGACTTTTTTTCGGCGTTGGCCTCGGACGTGGCCATGGCTATTCGCAACGCCCAGTTGTTTGATAATTTAAAACGGGAATCGGACAAAAACCGCAGCCTTTTTATCCGCACGACCATCGCCCTGGCCTCGGCCATTGAAGCCAAAGACAAATACACGGCCGGCCACACCGAACGGGTGACCAAATACGCGCTCGCCATCGCCCGGCAGATGGTGCACAACAGTTCGATTGAGTTTTCATCGAGATTTTTTGAGGACCTGCACATGGCCGGGCTTCTGCACGACATCGGCAAGATCGGGGTGCCTGAATCGATTTTATGCAAAGAGGGAAAGTTGACGCTGGAGGAGGCGCAGACCATGCAGAAACATACCCTCTGGGGCGTGGATATTTTGCGGCCGCTGACCGAGCTTGACGAATGTTTAAAAGGGGTCAAATACCATCACGAGCGCTACGACGGCACCGGCTACCCCGAAGGGCTTAAGGGCGAGCAGATCCCCATCATCGCCGCGATCATCGCCGTGGCCGATACCTTTGACGCCATGACCTCCAACCGCCCCTACCGCGAAAGCCGCGGTAAACGGGAAGCCATGGCGGAAATCGAGCAGAATTCCGGCAAGCAGTTTCATCCGGTCGTCGTGCGCGCGGCCGTCGAGCTTTTTGAGGCGGGGCGGATTTAGGAAAAAAATCGGAAAAAATATTTTTTGCAAAAGCGCTAAAGGCATGTTATAGTTTCACCGTCAGTATCCAATCCAACATATCCTTCCTTTAACTAACCGCGGATCAAAATCGTTGAGGTTTAACCCACCTACAAAGGAGACATTCCATGTCCTCTCTAAGACGGATTTTGACCGCCATAATTTTTTTCGCCGTATTTTGTCTCGTGCCGAATTCATTTTCCCAAAACATCATTCAAAATCAACTTCCCACCCTGAACAGTTTTTCCAACACGACATCCGCTGGATTTGACCCCAGAATCATCAACTCTTTAATGGCTTTCTCCATCGATGTCCCGGACGGAGTCAATAAGATTCAGCCTAATTTGACCATCGGTTACAGTCCTTCGGAACAGAACGGTATATTCGGTGTGGGGTGGACTTTGGAATTTGATGCTATAGAGCGGTCTTTGAAAAAAGGCCCGCCAGCCTATGACAGTTCCGATTTGTATGTTCTCGTTCAATCCGGCGTCCGCTATGATCTGGTCTATGACATCGTAGCCGGTCATTACCGAACAGAGATAGAAGGCTCATTTTTGAAAATCGAATCTTCTCCCGGATACTGGATTGCGACGGATAAACAGGGGACAAAATATTTTTTTGGTTCAACGCAGGACGCGAGGCAGGAGGACCCGGCTAACGGCAACCGGAGATTTCGCTGGAATCTCGACCGGGTGGAGGACGTCCACGGTAATTATCTGAACGTTACCTACACGCAGGATAATAGTGAGGTTTATCCATCGCGTATTGATTATACGGGGAATACCAATACTTCTTTAGCCCCATTCGCTTCGGTCGAATTCACATTAGAGAACCGGGCTATCCCTTATCGGACTTATAAAGCAGGATTTTTAGTATTAACGAATAAAAGAATTTCAAAAATTTTAGTCAAAGCCGCTGGAGTTTTGCAACGAGAATACCGTTTGACGTATGCCCAAAGTCAGGCTACCCAGCGTGATCTGTTGTTCTCCGTGCAGCAGTTTGGGGCTGATGGTACGATATCTCTGCCGGCGACAACTTTTCAATATAACGAAACCCAGCGGGGGTTTGATGAAGTAAATTCTGCTGGAATTGCTTCCACCGTACAATTTTCCAGTGCCGTTTCCGGAGGGAATATTGATCTGGGTATCCGGATCGCCGATGTTAATGGGGATGTTTATCCCGACATAATTAAGAGTTTTGCTGATCAACAGGGCAGCATCACGAGAGAAACATACCTTAATAATAAAAATAATACATGGAGCCTAAATTCATCGTGGTCAACTCCGGGGACATGTACTAACGGTATATGCTCAAGTTATATTCAGGTGCGACAGGTGCAGTGTTATGGGTTTATCCATCATGTGGACGCGGGTATGCGTATAGCTGATATTAATGGTGATGGCCGCAATGATATAGCCCAGGCGGTGGATTACATAAACGTAAATAATTATTATGTCTCTCGCCCGACGCTTAATCAAGTGTTCTTGAATACGGGGAGCGGTTGGGGTGGGGCGGATAGTGCATGGCACGTTCCTGACAGGGCTGATTTGATGTACTGGTTTACCTTCGCCAACGGATCATGCCCGAATCTCGGATACGCGTGGCGTTATCAATTCCTGGGTAATATTTTTTCGGATATTAATGGTGATGGATATGCAGATATTGTCACTTCCAACGACCCCCCGGATACGGGAGGTCAATATAACGGCAATGGTACCCCGGAAGTTTTTAAAAATACCTACATTAACAATCTCGCTCAAGGAACGACGGGATGGACGCAAAACAGCAGTTGGACCCCACCCAATACCAGTTATACTGATTTTTCTAAAGGGGCAGATTTAGTAGACTTAAATGGCGATGCTCTTCCTGATATATTTTATAGAACGGGCGGGACATCCACAGTATATATGAATACCGGTTCCGGCTGGCAGGACGACACAAACTCTCCTTGGTTGAATACATCGGGGTTGGGTGATTTGACGGATGGCTCGACACAATTGGCTGATATTAATGGCGATGGCTTGGTGGATCTGATTGTTGCTAAAGGGAGTATCAGCAACGGCTCGGGCGTCCTTATCAATACAGGGAATGGCTGGTTTAGGGACGATAATTGGGTGCTGCCGTCAGGTGATTTTACCAATTTAGGGACGCGTCTTTGGGATGCCAATGCGGATATGTTGTTAGATTTTATCATCCATTATAATGGTAATATCCCCCGGTTATTCCTGAATAAAACCAAACCGGCCGATATCCTGCTTTCGATGAATAATGGTTTCGGCGGCGTGACGATCTTGGAATACGGATCGTCGGCTCAGTTTAATAACACATTTTTACCTTTTACGATTCCTGTCATTACAGCGGTGACAAAGTCAAATAGCTTGGGCGATTCTTATCGAACGACATTCACCTATGGAGCCGGTTTGTGGGTTCCCCAAAAACGAGAATTCAGGGGGTTTGGTTTTATCAAGACCACAGATCCCGAAGGCCATTATACCGAGACGGATTATCTTCAGGATGATTTCAAGAAAGGGAAGATCGCTGAGCAGAGGACTTACGCGGCGACAGGACAATTATTGACGAAAATTATTAATACCTGGCAGACTCAATCGCTGGCCTCCGGGGTTAATTTTGTTTTCCTAAAGAAGACCGATAATTTTGTTTATGGACTCGGTGGAAGCGGAAAAAGGATTACCGAAGAATATTTTTACGATGAGGCGGTTCAGCTGGGTAATTTAACTAAAACCGTACAGTACGGTGAAGTTGATTTTAACACAGGTGCCGATAACGTCGGGAACGATAAACGGACCGCTGAAACAGCGTATGTTAACAATACCAGCGGTAGTTCTCATTTGATAGGTTTCCCAAGATTAACGACCGTTAAGAACAACGCCGATCAATTGGTGCGGCAGACCTGGTTTAATTATGACAACCATGCCAATACCGATGTGCCGACCAAAGGGCTCCTGACGCAGAAGGAAGAATGGCTTTCCGGCGCGGCGGCTAACCCTATAATACAGTTCACGTATAATTCGTTAGGAAATCTTCTAACCACAAAAGATTCTCTGAACAACACAACGATCATCGGTTATGACCCCATGGGTGTTTTTCCCTTGATGACGACCAATGCCGCCGGGCATGTTGTTTCCAGGGAATACTACGGGATTAATGGGGTGGCTCTAAGCGGCGGGCTGTGGGGCGAACTTAAAAGCACGACGGATCAGAATAATCAGAAAGAAACCAGGGTCTATGATACCTTGGGCCGCTTGACTCAAATCATTTCCCCTCTCGATTCGGCCCCATATCCCACGACCATCAACGAGTATCAGTTTGGAACAAATTATCAGAAAATAACCACGCGTGAGCGCGTCAAAAGCGGTCAAGCGAAGACGATGGATACCTTCGAATTTTTTGACGGTTTAGGACGCAAAATTCAGACGAAAAAGTTTACGGCGGTGGTTAACCAATATGCGGTTTCAGGGCAGACTAAATATAATTCCCGTGGCCTGCCCCAAGACGAATATTGGCCGTTTTTTTCGACCAACGCGGTGGATACGATTGAATCGGTTGTGACGACCCGTCCGCATCAAACCAAAGAATACGATGCGTTGGGCCGCGTCACCCGAGTCACCAATGCCGACGGTACCTACGCGACTAGTGACTACGACAAATGGACAACCATCATGACTGACGAAAACGGCCATAAAAAAGAATCGGACCTCGATGCCTACGGGCGGCTGGCGGAGGTCAGGGAATATCGCGGGGCCGATGGAAGATTCCCTTCACAATATCCCAATACAACTTATACCCTGTATGCGACAACAAAATATTTTTACGACTCCGAAGGCAATCTCATCCAGACATTGGATCACGTCCAACATCCGACGACGATGGCTTACGATACGCTGGGCCGCAAGATATCGTTAGATGATCCGGACATGAATCTTTGGGTCTATGCGTATGACCTCAACGGCAATTTAGTTGAGCAGACCGACGCCAAGGGACAGACGGTTCAGTTTAGTTATGACAGTTTAAATAGGCTCACCCATAAATGGGGGCCGGGTTCATTGGACGTCGTTTATACGTACGATGATTCGCTGGTTAATCTTTCTAAGGGCCGGTTGACAAGGGTTCAATACCTTTCTTTGGATAAAAAAGATTTTGAGTATGACCAACTGGGCCGGGAAATATGGAAAGTCCAGGATATCGAGGGGACCAGTTATCCGCTCACCACAACTTACAATGCGTTGAACCAAGTCGAAAGTACAACTTATCCTGACAATAGCGTTCTTCAATATATTTATGACGATGCCGGACGGATCCAGAAAATAAACGTCTCCAATATTCCGCCGGCCACGCCACCACTACCCGCACCCGTCTTGAATGATCCCGTGGCCGGCAACGCGCAGGTTTCTTTAACCTGGAGTTCCGTGAGCGGGGCCACCGGTTATAGATTGGAACACAAGCCGACCTCAAGCGGGACGTGGAGCCAGATTTACGACGGGACACAGCTCAATTACGTTAAAACAGGATTGACCAACGGCGTCTCCTATGATTTTAGAGTGTTTGCCTATAACACGTCGCAAACCAGCGCATCATCGGCCGTTAAAAGCGCCACCCCGCAGGCCGCGCCTTTGTCCGCGCCGACGCTCAATGACCCTCTTGCCGGCAACGCGCAGGTTTCTTTAACCTGGAGTTCGGTGAGCGGTGCGACCGCTTACAAATTGGAATACAAACCAACGGCGGGCAGCACGTGGACAGTTAGTTATGACGGTGCTAACTTAAATCATATTCAAGGCAGTCTGACCAACGGGACGTCGTATGATTTCCGTGTCCTGGCGTATAATTCAACTCAGACAAGTCCGTATTCAACTCCCATTAAAAGCGCGACGCCACAAGCCCCGTCCTCAGGCATCGCCTTTGACGCGGCCAGCAGCAGCCAGGTGGACAATGCCACGCAAATGACGTTATCCCATACGGTAGGGAGCAACACAAATCGCGTTTTGGTGGTGGCTGTTTCCGCCAAAGACACGACGGTCTTTCCATTGGGCATGAGTATGAGCTACGCCGGCCAGGCCATGACCCGTATTGATAAAAAGAATTTCATCTCCGGTACGAATTATATGGGAACGGAATTATGGTATCTGCTTAATCCTCCTGCGGGAACCAATACCGTTTCCGTGAGTTTCAATAGTGCCATGGATGGGATTACGATGGGGGCGGTATCTTTAACCGGAGTTCAACAACAGGCCCCGGAAGTCAAAAAGACCGCGGTAGGGACCAGCGCCACGGCTTCGGCGACGTTGACGACGTTGACCAACAACGCCTGGGTGATTGACAGCCTTGGAATTCAGTCAGGAGCAGTGATCACGACAGTCGGTTCCGGTCAAACACAAAGATATTTTCAGGATAACAGCAATGACATTGTCGGGGCCGCCAGCACAAAACCCGTGGCTACGGCTGGTTCGACCACGCTGCAGTGGAATTTTGCCTCGAGCAAGGCCTGGGGTGTGGTGGCCGCGGCCTTCGCGCCGGCTAGCGGTGGGGCGATGTTGGATCAAGAGAAAAATATTTATCTTGCCAATATATGTAGAGATTCCCTCCCCCTTGTGGGGAGGGTTAGGGAGGGGGGGGACGAACGACGAATTTTGGACACGCGTCCAAAATCAATGTCCAAGACGGAATCATGGTTTGTACAGCTTATTAGTTGGGTTGAGACAGTGATGGGAGTTTCAGAAACCTATGCCTCGGAGCAAATAGACTACATGACGTTTACCGAAAGCGATCCGACGAGCCAGTTGGCCGTTAGTGCGAGTTGTGTTGTTTTTAATAATCTCGAAACACGTAATACCAGCGTTTACCTTTATAAGAGTCAGCCGACCAGCGGCGATTTTTTCTACACGATCGACACAGTTTTGAATACCTCGGATGTTTTCTCTGGGGAAACACTCATTTGGGGCGTTTCCAATAGCGCTACCCTGACTTATGATGACTGGAGCGATGGTTTGTTGTTGGGAATTTATCATAACGGGGGGATGTTTTTAAAATTGAAGTATGTCGGAGGGACTTATGATACTTCGGTGCAGTTAACGAAGGGAACGCGGTACTATGTGCGCGTGAGCCGTACCGGGACCACTCTTAAAGCCGATATCTATTCCGACGCGGCGATGACGACATTGGTGGATACGTTAACGAAGACTTTAAGTTCGGCAGTCAATTATCAATACCTTTATGGCTTTAGCGCGCAGACGGTCGGTTCAACGACAAAAAAAGCCACGGGTGATGTCTGCCATTTGACCGATGAATCGGCTCAACCTCCGGCACCGCCGGCAGCCCCTACCTTAAATGACCCTGTGCCCGGCGATGGGCAGGTGAGTCTAAGTTGGAGTACAGTCAGCGGCGCGACAGGTTATAAATTGGAATACAAATTAACTTCGAGCGGGACGTGGAGTTTGGCGTACGACGGGACGAATGTCAGTTACATCAAGACGGGACTATCCAACGGCACGTCCTATGATTTTCGTGTCTATGCGTATAATCAGGCGGGAACAAGTAGTCCATCGGCAGTCAAGAGCGCGATTCCGCAGCTGGCGCCTCCGTCTGCTCCGACTTTAAGTAATCCTGTCCCCGGCGACGGGCAGGTGAGTTTAAGTTGGAGTGCCGTCAGTAGCGCGACAGGTTATAAACTGGAATACAAATTAACTTCGAGCGGGACCTGGAGTTTGGCGTACGATGGCACAAATACAGCGTACATCAAAACCGGGTTAACGAATGGGACCTCGTATGATTTTCGTGTTTTCGCCTATAATCAAGGTGGGACAAGCGGCCCGTCGGCCGTTAAAAGCGCGACCCCGCAATTTGGGGCGCCTTCAGCCCCGAGCTTAAATGATCCTGTGGCGGGGGATGGCCAGGTGAGTCTCAATTGGAGCACTGTCAGTAACGCGACAGGTTATAAGTTAGAATACAAATTAACATCCGGCAGTACGTGGAGTCTGGCTTATGATGGGACGAGTACTACGTATATTAAAACCGGATTAACGAATGGGACGTCGTATGATTTCCGAGTATTTGCGTATAATCAGGGAGGGACAAGTAGTTCGTCATCGGTTAAAAGTGCGACACCCAATGCCGTCACCGAGGTCCCCATTGTCGATAATGTCATCTATAACGCGGCCGGACAAATTGTCCGTATCGACTACGGCAACGGGACGTATACGGTCTATGATTACGATCTGAATAACCTGCGTCTGACACGCATTCGCACGACGGACAGCGGGGGATTTCTGGTCCAGGATTTAACGTATGCGTATGATGGGGCGGGCAACATCCTCACCATTACCGACACGGTTCATTCCGCGACCCAGAGTTTTGAATATGACGAGCAAAACCGCCTGGTGTGGGCGAGTAGCGGCCAATACGGCAACCAGACGTTTGATTACGACGTTATTGGGAATCTTTTAAGTAAAGACGGGCAAGCGTATGCTTACGGTAACGGAACTAATGCTGGGCCGCACGCGGTGGTGTCGGTCGGTAGCATTCAGACGTTTGGTTACGATGCCAACGGCAACATGACAACGAAGACGGCCTCGGGCCAGACCACGGACTATGTGTACGATACCGAAAACCGTTTAAGCCAGGTCAAGGTAGGGTCGACAGTTTTAGGCGCGTACGCGTATGATGACGCAGGAGAGCGGACGAAGAAAACCGCGGGCAGCACAACCACGCATTACGCGGGGTCGGTGTATGAAAAGAAGGGAAGCGAGACGACATCCTATGTATTTTTAGGCCGTCAGCGGGTGGCTTCCTACGGCAGCGCTGGGTTGTTTTATTATCACGGAGACCACTTAGGCGGGACGAACGTCGTCACGGATGATAGTGGAATCAAGACGGAACTCTCCGAGTATAAGCCGTATGGGGAATTCTCCCGGCATGATGTAACCAGCCAGCAGCCTACCAAACATTATTTCACCGATCAATATCTGGACGACGAGACTGCGTTGTATTATTATGGGGCACGGTATTATAGTCCGCTCATCGGACGGTTCATCAGCGCGGATACAGTCGTTCAGGAGCTAGGCAGTCCACAGGCGCTTAACCGCTATGCGTACGCGCTGAATAATCCTGTCAATCGTATCGACCCCAGCGGCCATAGCGCCATGTTGCTGGGAATTGATCCTGAGACGCTCAATAATTTTGGGAAAGGAATTGCGTCATTAATTTCGGGAGTTGACGATTTCATTAAAGGAGCGATCCCCAATGGTGTTAAATCGTTTCTTTCGGGAAGTCCAGAGAAGTTTGATTACGCTTTCGATCAGAATTTAAAGGCTTTTAATACAGCGGCCTTGATTGAGAGCGGTGCCGGGCTTTTTCAGTTTGGAAAGACGGCATTTTCATCGTTTCGCCTTCAGGCGCCGAGAAATATATTGGCGAATGAGGTTGGGGCGATTAACCCAAGTAGCCAACCGATACTTTTTGGTCAGAGTTCGGTTTCTAGGATTTTTACCACTGCAGAGCAAGGGAGTACATTTAAATACGCAGGCATGTCTATTAAAGAAGTTTCCCAACTATTAAGACAAGGGAGAATCTCCGTGGACGAAATACCAATTGAATATATTAGATTCCAAGGTCAGAATGTAGCGGTTAATAATCGATCCTTAACTGCATTACGAAGAGCTAATATGGAGCCGACTTTAATGGTCGATGTAACAAATAATAAAAAGGTATTTCAAGACGTTCTTAATCGTTTGGATGAAATGGGAGGTTTCCCTTCGGATACAATAAGGATACGAGGAACAGGATTAACCAAGTCAAGTGCAAATTTTTAAGGAGGGTATTGATGTCAGAAGAATTTGTTGAATTAGAGAAATTACCTTATACTACAGCAGAGTGTGATATTGGTCCAATTATTGAAAGTAAGCCAGGAAGTTTATTATTAAAATATGATGTGGAAACCGAAGAGGGAATACATTGGATAGAAATAACCTTTTCTATTCCAATTGCCTTAAAAATAACTCCTCAAAGATCTATAACTAAATTAATACTCCAAAAAGCTTATAGTCGTATTGGGGAAATTAAAGATTCAGAGTGGATTAATGAGTTGAGAAAACCAGATCAAAATAATATTCTATATGAGAAATTACATCATTATGTAATATATTTTGACCATTATAGTGTGGTTGAAATTATTTCATCAGCTTATACTATTATAAAATAGGTAATTTTTTTATCTTTTCCAATCCTAAGAAATAGGTGCCAGGTACATTTAAAGGGACAGGTAGGCACCTCCTACGGCAGCTCGGATCTATTCTTACCACGCCGATCACTTGGGCGGGACGAATGTTGTCACGAATGATTCCGGCGTACAGACGGAACTCTCCGAGTACAAGCCCTACGGAGAATTTTCCCGTCACGATGTAACCGGCCAGCCTCCCACCAAGTATTATTTCACGGATCAATATCTAGACGAAGAAACTGCCTTGTATTATTATGGGGCCAGGTATTATAGTCCCGGGCTGGGGCGGTTTATCAGCGCGGATACGGTTGTTCAAGAGCCGGGAAATCCTCAAACTCTTAACCGCTACGCCTACGCACTTAACAATCCGGTTAATCGGATTGATCCAACGGGGAATGTCAGCATCCCGGGGGTTCTTCAGAATCTTGTCAAGCTAGCCTTTGATGCTGTAAAAAGTATTATAATGCTGAAGCAGACGGCAGAAGAAGTTGGGAATAACATTGCCCAAGCCGTTATGCATCCCCAAGAGACAGCCGTTGCGTTAAAAGCGGGAATTAAGGAGCAGCTGTCAACCGAAGAGGGGCAGGATCAGCTAATTGCTTCGGGAATATTTTTTCTGGGGACGAAGAAGTTTTCTGAATTTATTCCAAGAGAAACCAAGTCATCTCTGTCCGGGTCGGCGCACAATTCGGCAAATTATGAAAAACTCAAAGCGCAATTAACATCTCAAGAAATTGCCGGAGGACATGCTTTTAAAAAACATATAATTCAGGAAGGAGAATTCCCAGGTATAAAAACCAAACAACAATTTGCCGATCATATTGAGGGTGTTATAACCCACTCGACAGAAGTGAGGCAGTTGTCCAATGGAAGAACAGCTTATTGGGATGGCTCGACAGGGACGGTTGTTGTCAGGAATCCGAATGCTCTTGATGGGGGAACAGCATTTAAGCCAGAAAAGGGTTATCATTATTTTAAAAATATTCTTAAATGAAAGGTGATCATAATGTTGATAAATCAATTGAATGAAAAGGAAAGAGAAATCATTCAAAAAGTTTTTCTGGCGTCAGTGAATGGTCCTTTTTTTGAAGACTGGGAGTTTAGTACATTAATAGGTATGGAAAGAAACCAGCTTACCAATCTCTTGGAATCTTGGCCAAATTATAATGATAAAGACGATGATGTGCTTTTTAATGCCATACACAACTGTATTGGGAACTTGCTATATTATCCTCATAAAAAAGAACAATTATTCAATCAAATGGTTTCTGCGGGTGAAAAAGAGTTAAATAATCTATTGGAAAAAATTAATTTGTTAAAAGAAAAAGATAAAAATGAGCGTGAGTAAAATTTTTTGATATAAAGAGTGTGTGTTGAATCATAAATTTTTGTCTTAAAATAGGCCTACGGATTCGATAAATAATCAGACCATAGGCCATTATTTATTTCAGGGATATTCGATTTCTCTATGACGGAGTAGGGAATGTCCTGGCCATTACCGATGCCATTCATTCCGCGAGCCAGAGTTTCGCGTACGATGAACAAAATCGTCTCGTGTGGGCGAGCAGCGGTCAATACGGCAACCAGACGTTCGATTACGACGTTACGGGAAATCTTCTCAATAAAGACGGGCAGGCATATACGTATGGTAACGGCACTAGCGCCGGTCCGCACGCGGTTGTGTCGTTAGGAAGTAATCAAACGTTCGGGTATGATGCCAACGGTAACATGACGACAAAAATCGCCTCGGGTCAGACGACGGATTATGTGTATGATCCCGAGAACCGGTTAAGCCAGGTCAAGGTGGGTTCAACCGTTTTAGGCGCGTACGGGTATGATGATACAGGAGAGCGGACGAAGAAGACCGCCTCAGGCGTGACCACGCATTACGCGACTTCTGTGTTTGAAAAGACGGGAAGCGCAACGACGTCGTATGTGTTTTTAGGAAGCCAGCGTGTGGCCTCCTACGGTAGCGTGGGATTGTTTTATTATCACGCCGATCACTTGGGCGGAACAAATGTTGTCACGAATGATTCCGGCGTACAGACGGAACTCTCCGAGTACAAGCCCTACGGAGAATTTTCCCGTCACGATGTCACGGGCGCAGAGCCCACAAGACATTATTTCACCGATCAATATCTGGACGAAGAGAGTGCCTTGTATTATTATGGGGCCCGGTATTACAGTCCCGGGCTGGGGAGGTTTCTCTCGGCGGATACGGTTGTGCAGGAACCCGGGAATCCGCAGACCTTAAATCGCTATGCGTACGCGCTCAATAACCCAGTCAATCGTATCGACCCGAACGGATACAGTTCTTTGTTATTGGGAATTGATTCGGAAACCCTCAACAATTTTGGGAAGGGGATAGCGTCGCTGATTTCTGGGGCGGACGATTTCATCAAAGGATCGATTCCCAGTGGTGTTAAATCGTTTCTTTCGGGAAGTCCAGAGAAGTTTGATTACGCTTTCGATCAGAATTTAAACGCTTTTAATACAGCGGCCTTGATTGAGAGTGGTGCCGGGCTTTTTCAGCTAGGAAAGACGGCGTTTTCATCGTTTCGCCTCCAGGCACCACGAAATATGCTGGCGAATGAAGTTGGGGCGATTAACCCGAGTAGCCAAGCGATACTTTTTGGTCAAAAGTCGGTTTCTAGGACGTTCACTAGTGTAGAAGATGGGAGTACTTTTAAATTCGCGGGTAAATCTATAGTTGAAGTGTCCAATTTAGTTAAGCAAGGAATTGCTTCAGCGGATGATTTGCCAATTAATTATGTTAGAATCAATGGACAAAATGTAGCTGTAAACAACCGGTCAATCTTGACATTAAGAAGGGCTGGTAGTGAACCGACATTAACAGTAGATGTTTCGTATAATTCTTCTATTATGAAAGAAGTACAGCGTCGATTGAATGAAATGGGTGGGATTCCTTCAGATACTATCCGAATTCGTGGAGGGGCAAAAAATGCAAGTGCGAATTTCTAGGAGGAGAAGGGAAAATTTAATTAAAAAGGAGTAAAATTAATTATGAAATCTATTTTGGAGAGTGATTTTTATCATGATGGACGAGGCCCGGAGTTAATTCGAGTTCACTATGGTGGTAAAGGAAGTATGATTGAAGCGGTAGATTTTTATAATCCGGATGACGCCTATGAGCAAAAAAATTTAAAGCACCTTGTTTTTTCTGGCTCGCAGGCCTTTTGTTTTACACCTGAGGAGGAATATTCCGGCGGTTTCCCTAATATTGATTGGCAAAAATTTGGGAAAGCCGCTGTGATAAACCTTGGAAAAACTGATTGGTATAGAACATTTACAAATTTACATTCAAAAAATTGTGATCATTATCGCCTTATGTTCTACGATGAGATTTTAGATGTTATTTGTGAACGAATTATTTTTGTGCAAGGAGGGTACTCAATGAAGGAAAAGGGCTAGTTAAAAAATTTACAATGTTCTGTATAAATAAGAATTTCGGGAACATGCGCCGAATTAAGTACGCGTCTCCGAATTTATGTCCTATAACTAAATTAATGCTCCAAGGAAATTCCGGGGACGCGTATCTAATTTAATCGACCCCTCGGGAAATTTTTACGAGAAGCTACCGATGGTTGATTACCAGAGCCTTGTCGGCTGGACAAGCCATTTAATCCGATTTTATCGCCGGTGGGCAAAATAAAATTTGACAATTCATTTCAGGAATATATACTTAACATTAACGTTAAGGATATATTCCTATGATGAATTACCCAAAAATCCAACAATTAAAGGACAAGTTATGTTTTAGCGGTGCCGACGTTGCCCGGGCGCTTGACATCGCCCCGGCCTCGGCCTGGGTGACATGTTCCCGCTATGTCCGTAAAGGAATCTTTCTCAGGCTCAAAAAGGATTTTTATGTCTTAGACCAGCGTTGGCTGGCGTTGACCCAGCAGGATTTCTTTAAGATATCCAACCTTCTGCAGGTTCCCTCGTACGTTTCGCTTATGACTGCTTTGTCTTTTTACGGAGTCACCGATCAGGTCCAAAAAAATTTTTTTGAGAACATCTCCTGGAAACGTTCCGTAAGTTTTAAAGGCGAGGGGGCTGATTTTTATTTTTATAAAATGAAACGGGAACTTTATTTTGATTTCGTCCGACAGAATGACGTTTTTATCGCGACCAAAGAAAAGGCGCTGGTCGACGCCTTGTACCTGTATTCGTTTGGAAAATACGCCGTTGACTTGAGTTCCTTGGATGTCGGTAAATTGGACAAGGGGAAGATCCAAAGGATTCTTAAGGTGTTTCCTCTTAAAACCCGCCGGATTGCGGGAGAGATATGCGGGATCTAATTCAACAGGAGCGATTTGAGATCGAAGTTTTGGACGCGCTCAACAGCCAAAGGCTTCTTAGGTATTTTGTTTTCGGCGGGGGGACGATGTTGAGGCTCTGTTACGGCCTTAACCGTTACTCGGTTGATTTGGATTTTTGGATGGTCCGGCAAGTCGACCATACCGAGGTGTTTCAGGAATTAAAAGATTGTCTCAGCGAGCCTTATCGCCTGCAGGACGCGGCCAATAAGTTTTACACCATGCTTTTTGAAATAAAATCGTCAGCCTATCCGCGCAGCCTGAAGATAGAGATCCGCAAAGAACAAAAGAAAATCAAAGTCGAATCTGCCGTCGCTTACAGCCGCTACGCCGATCGGCAAGTTTTTCTGAAGGCTGTTTCGCTTCAGGACATGATGATGGCCAAAGTGGAGGCTTTCTTAGACCGAAAAGAGATCCGGGACGTTTTTGACGTTGAATTTTTATTTAAACGCGGTGTCCCTTTACCGGATTCGCCGGAGGTTTTAACATCGCTTTTACGGGGCCTGGATGCGCTATCCCCCAAAGATTACACGGTGAAATTAGGACAATTGCTGGAAGCCGCGGAGCGCAAATATTACACTACCGAGAAATTTAAACTTTTAAGATCGGCCGTCCAAGAAAAGATCAATTCTTCGCCTTGACGGGGTTCCCCGTAGGCTTGTCAATCAATCAGGCCAGGGTGGGCTCGTCCTCATTGAGCGGTAGCTCAATTATAAACCTCGCCCCTTTACCCAATTCGCTGTGAACCGTAATCCGTCCTTG